>Ga0335073_10002803_pt1 | contig 23955 bp, 12 predicted proteins | sample Lox_Sample_22_FD_207093 | JGI IMG/M metagenome (GOLD analysis project Ga0335073, IMG submission 207093) | Soil microbial communities from Loxahatchee National Wildlife Refuge, Florida, United States - Lox_Sample_2.2 | ecosystem: Environmental > Terrestrial > Soil > Wetlands | place: USA... | reverse complement strand
TGCAATACTGGTTCTGGGGCGTGAGCGGGTTCGCGCTGTATGATGCCTCGAACATCAGCGGCTGGTTCGGCGCGGGCGCGTACTATCCGTTCGCGTGGGACACGTTCAACGTGATCTTCTACAACTCGACGGGGAACCTCGTTGCGGGGAACACGTTCGACACCGAAGCGCAAGCGCTCCTGATGTTCGACGGCGGGCTCCTCCAGCCCAACCCGGAGGGCACTCCGACCGTGAACACCGGCGGCGGATCGAACACGGTGTGGGGGAACACGTTCAACCAGCTGAACGCACCGACCCCCGCGGGTCCGCACGAGGGGCTGATGCCGTACTACCTGGGCATTGGACTTGAGGTCGCGGAGAACTCCGACCTGGTGTACAACAACTGGTTCGCCACCCCGACGACGGCGTTCATGCTGCCGTTCAACCTGTACTCGGACTACGCGTACCTGTACACCGACACGTGGAACATCACGCCGATCGGCGCCGCGCACATCAACACGGCTCCGGGCTTCCCGACGATCCCGCTGACGGGCAGCATCGCGGGCGGGTCGAAGCAGGGCGGCAACTGGTGGTGGGACTACGGCACGACCTCCGGTAGCCCGAACCCGTACAACGGCGCGGTGAACCCCTACGGCGTGCTCCCGTACGATGAGAACGCGACGACCCTGGTCGCGTACTACTTCTTCGGGTACTACGACGCGACCTACATCTACAACGGCGGGGACTACGTGCCGTTCATGCACGCCCTCGTGCACCTCGGGTCGTAGGTCGGGCGGGTCGGAACCGCACCAACCCTTTCCTCCGCGGGCCGTCGCCCCCAAGCGGCGGCCCTCGATCTTCTTTGGCTCGATCGATGAGCTTGGACGCCGTTCCCGGCGCCGGGTTACGGAATCTCATGGGTCGACGTAGCACGTTCGTTCCGTTCGTCCACCAAGTTTAAGGAGAATCGCGAAGTGGATTCTCTGTGATCCTCTCCGCGGGGCGCTGAGCCGCTCGGGGAGGGCCGGGAATCACGACCGTGGCCGCCGGGGAACCACCGTACGCACGTGCGAGCTCCGGCGCCGTCTCGCCGCGGAACGCCGTCGATACCTGCGCGACGTGCGGTCACACCCTGAGTGTGGCGGAGCGAATGTACTACTTCTTCGAGGGGGAGGGAACGCCCCCGTCGTGCCGCGTCTGCCTCGCGCTCGCGGACAGCGAGCGGCCGGTGCACGATATCGAAGCACCGGCGATCGGCCTCGCTACGGTCGCCGAAGCGTCCCGGACCTGGCCCCTTCAGGAAGCAGCGGATACCCAGACGCTGCTCTGCCGGGCGATCCGCGCCTATCTGCAGGAGGCATGCGACTGGAGCGCCCGAACCCTCGACCAGCTCGACCGCGGCACGCCGTTCGGCCGCACGGACCACGACGTCGACAACGAGGCCCGTCGCGAGCTCGTGCGGGATCAGCTGTTCGAGGCGGTCCTCGCCATGGACGCGCAGCGCCGAAAGATCTCCCGACTCGCTCGGTTCTCCGAGCGTCCCGGGCGCTCGGTCGTGCCGGTCGAGGAGACGAGTTTCGATTCCGCGATGGACAGGGTCTCCGCGCGCGCGGGCGGGATGACGCTGCCCTCGCGCGGTTCCGGTCGGCCGGCCGAGCCTCCGCCGCTGCTCTCGGTTCAAGTCGAAGCCCGGGCCCGTCGACCGGCGCGCTCGTGAGGTCTCGACGTGAACTCGATCTGGCTCACGGTCATCACCGTATGGGAATGGCTCGCGATCGCCCTGGTCCTTCTCGTGAGCTCGTACCTGATCCTCAACCTACTTGCCGCGCTGACGCGCCGGCTGCCCGACGAGCAGTACGCGAAGGACGGGGAGTTCCCGTTCGTCAGCGTGGTCATCCCTGTGTACAACGAGCCGGAGGAGATCGTACGCGCCACGCTCGCTTCGTGGAAAGCGGTCCGGTACGGAGCGTTCGAGATCATCGTCGCGGACGACTCGACCGTGCCGCTGAACCTGAGCGACCTCGGAGTTCGCACCATCCACCGAACGAACCGCTCCGGATTCAAGGGCGGAGCGATGCGGAACGCCTTCGGCCAGCTCGACCCACGTTCCGAGTGGATGCTCGTCTTTGACGCGGACTTCGTCGTCGAACCGGACATCCTGGTCCGGTTCTCCGAGCATTATCGACCGGGCGTTGGAGGCGTCCAGGGGTGCATGATGATGGGCCGGAACGAGGAGCCCACGTTCCTGACCCGATACTCGGAATCGTTCCACGCGGTGGCCGACACCCTGCTCACGGGTCGGTACCGGATGCGCGGGTTCGTGGGAGTGCAAGGTACGGTCCAGGCGTACCGGGTCGACGCCGTGCGCGCGATCGGCGGGATCGCGCCGTACTCGACCGCGAACGAGGACCTCGATACCTCGTTCCGGATGCGGAAGGCCGGATGGCGGATCGTCTACGATCCGAAGATCAGTGGGCGAGGGATCGCCCCCGATCGTTTCGGCGTCTTCTTCACGCAGCTGACCCGGTGGACCTCGACGACGGTCCGGGAGTACCGCCGTCACTGGTGGTCGTTCGTCCGGTCGCCCCACGTTCCGTGGAGCGAAAAAATCGACTCGGTACTGTTCCTGCTGACCTGGACGATCGCCCTCGCGGTCACGCCGACGCTGGCGTTCATTCCCTGGGTACTCCTATACATCCACCTGGTGCCCCTCTGGCTCTCGATCGTCATCACGATCCTACCGCTTCCGCTGTTCATGCTCCCCGCGCTCCGCAGCTCCACCGTCAAACTCGGCGCCATCGGCTGGCTCGGGTACTACCTGCTCCTCCTCCCCGGGTACTTCGTGATGTTCCGGGGGTCCCTGCTCGGCGCGTTCACGGACCCGGGCTTCGCGCGCACTCCGAAGTCGACCGGGGCCGGCGTCCCGGCCCGCTCGGCCCGTCCGACCTCCCCCGCACCGCCGACGCCGCTGATCCACCAACTCCGATGCGACTCGTGCGGCGCGCCGCTCGGCCACAAAGAGGTCCTCTTCTATGCAGTCGGGGCCCCTGACGTACGGCGTTTGGAGTGCCGCTCTTGCATTCGGCGCGCCGAGTGGCCGAACGCCCGTCGCGCGTACCCGGTTCCTTCGTAGACGTCCCTCGATTTCCGGAGCGACCCGTACCGGGGAATCCCGCTTCGCGATGGCTTATCTACCGAGGGGGATTCGGCGACGCAGCGCCGTATAACCGCGGCGGGAAAGATTCGATGGCAGCATTGCGATGGGCCGTGCTCGGAGCGGTCGCCCTGACCTTGATCATGCTCGGAAGCGGCTTGTCGGGTGCGATGAACTCCACCCCGTCGGCCGCATCGACCGCTCTGCCGTCTTCGCCCGGAAGCTCCTCGACGAGTTCGCCCCTCCTCGCGCCGTCCTCGTCCGCGACCGTGGAGCATTTCGGCACGAACTCGGCGCTCGCCTCCACCGTCGCCACGGACGAACAGGCGCTGTCCGCGAGCGGGCGGGGATCGTCCTCCTTCCACCCTCCGAACCTTCACGCTGCCCCGCCACTGAGTACGACGGGGAACCATGTCGAGCCGCTGTACAGCATCGCGCCCGCCCCGATGGGCGTTGGCTACTACGGCCTCAGCAACACCACCGGAACGACCGACGCGACGACGGTCAACACCACCTCGCTCGCGGGGACGTACTCGACGAGCGACCCGCTCGGCACCCAGACGCAGGAGTACGACGTCTCCACGGGTTCGAGTTACAACGACCTGCAGCCGAGCTACAACTCCTACGGAGCGCAGCTCAATGCCGTCCTGACGAACGTCTCGATCTTTGGACACACGTCGTTCTACAATCCGAACGACCCGGATGCCCCGTACGGCTGCCCCGGATACGACGGCAACCCGATGACCGGACCGGCCCCGTGCCCGAACGAGTTCTGGATGCAGAACTACATCGAGTACCAACCCGCGACGGGCGAGATGCAGATCGGGGACGAGGTGTGGAACTTCTCGAACCCGACGGGGAGCTGGGGGGGCCAGGTCGGCACCACGACGGTGGACGAGAACTCGGCCGTGGGGTTCGGGTCGATCGCCTACGGCCTCTACTTCCTCACGAACACGCCCAGCGAGTACGGGCCGACGATCTACATCGGGTACCCGTTCACCCTGGTTCTGTACATTAACGTCACGCGCGGACCGTGCCACCTCGACACGATTCCCGGCACTGGCGTCCCGAGCTGCTCGGCCGACGGCAGCACCGTGAGCATGACCGAACCCGTGAATGAGATCTTCATGAACTACAGCGTCTGGAAGCCGGCGGGGTCGCCCTGCCCGGCGCTGGATATTTGCCAGGGCAACCACGTTTGCCCCGGCGAAGAGCCGTACCCGGGGGTCGTGTGCGGCGAATACGACGACATTTTCTTCAATTCCGTGAACCCGAAGACCCCGCACCACGGGGTCCCCGAATTCGGTCCGCACGGCCAGATCGGATCGGCCGCGATCGAGGCGAACGGAAGCGCGTACGACCCACTCGGTTTGACGAACGATTTCGAGTTCGATTACGGCATCGGGTCCGACGACGGGGACACGAACAGCGTGGCGTACCAGGACGGGACGGTGGGGATCGATTACTGCCCCCAGGCGAACACGCTCCCCAACGGCGCCTGCGACCAGTACCGGACCACGCCCGCCGCGAGCAATTTCGGGGGCGAGACCGGAGAGACGAGCATCGGAGAGACAGACTACTGGGCCCCGCAGGCGGCTCCGACCGGCGCGGGATTCCTCACCCCGGCCGGCTCTCCGTTGGCGCACCTCGTGGCCGGACCGTCGATCCTGGCCGGCTTGTGGAACATGACCGGGGCTGCGTATCCCGCGGGCTCGGGGGTAGAACCCCTGAGCTACGTCCACATCTCCCCGGCGAACGCGTGGGTTGGGATCGCCCAGGGCGCCGGGGTGACGAACCAGGCGGAGTTCCAGGTAGCGCCCACCTTCGGCTGGTATTCGTACTGGTCGGGTTCCGGCGGTAGTTCGACGCGGACCGAGCTCGGCGCGAACCTCTACCTCTCTCCGGGATGGTACACGCTCGAGGTGCTGCTCGGCGGGTACACTCCCGCGATCCGGACGATCGACCTCACCCACTCCGGCCAAGCCCCGACGATCGCGCTCGCTCGCGACCCGAGTGCGGGCGTGTACACGCCGCTTTGGGCATTCAGCGCGAGCGATCTGGCGAACATCTCGACGAACGCCGGCACGCCCGGAATCGGCACGGTCGGCAATCAGTACCACATCGAGAGCGCGTCGCCGACGATCGGCGCTCCGTTCGGGGTCGCGGGCTCGATCTCGTGGCTCTTCTCGAACCTTAACGACTACCTGTTCCCCGTGTGGTTGGGAGAGTTCATCAACGGGACGACGGTCTACGCCCAGTCGAACCCCGCGCCCTCGTATTTCATCCAGTACCCGAGCTGGCAGCTCAGCGCCCTCGCCTTTTTTGATATGCCGACGACGGACCAGTTTCAGCTGTACTTCTACGATGTGAGCAATTTCACGCTCGCGAATACGCCGCTCATCACGTCGTGGTCGTTCGTCTACGCGAACCCGATCTACTCGGTGATCTGCAACGACTGTCAGAACACCCTCTTCGCCGGGAACACCTTCCTGGTCTCGAACCGGGGGGTCGAGTTCATCCACGGGGGAACGGACCCGCCGGCGGGCGTGCCGCCCGGTACGGCTCGCAACACGATCTGGGGCAACACGTTCGTCCCATCGCCGGACCTGAACTATTCGGGGGTCCGTGCCCCGTCCGTGGCGCTGGTGGTCCGTGAAAGTTACGACCGAATCTACAACAACGCGTTCGATGCCTACGACGCGACGCTCAACGCCACGGCGTCCTCCCCGGGGTACGTCCAGGACTGGTGGAACGCCACGTGCCAACCGGGGTATGACCCCCTCGGCTCCCGGCGGTATCCCGGCCCGACCGTCTGCGAGCCGTTGTCGTACTCCCAGGTAGTGAACGGGATGACGCTCTCGGGGAGCATCATCGGGTCGTCCTACCAGGGCGGGAACTACTGGGCCTCGTACGGGGACAACGCGAACCCGTACGCGAACCTCCCGTACAAGGCGCACCGCGACCTCCTCTCGGGTCCGGCCTACATCGGGAGCACGCTCCCGTCGTATGCCGGCGACTACGCTCCGCTCATCGACACGACCGTCTACCGGCACGACTTTACCGAGCGGGGGCTGCCCGCCTCGGCGAACCCGTCGACGTTCTCGGTGGAAATCTGGACGAAGTCGGGCTCGACGCTCCTGTGGGAGAACTCGAGCGCGACGGTCACGCTCGGGGGCGGTTGCGCGAACTCCCTCGATTGCGTCACGTTCTATCTGCCCGACGGCGGGTATCGGTTCGTAGTGTCATCGGCGATGATCGGCACCACGACCTACACGGGGCATCCCTCGCACGGTAGGATCACTGTGGAAGGCACATTGTTCGGTTCGACGCTCATCGTGTTCTACGCGCACGCCGGCGGCGAGCCCGTGGGCGGTCCCGGGCCGGCCGCGGCGGCCGTTTCGCCGCCCCGGAGCCACCGCTAACCCGGTGCGAGGGCCCCTCGAGAGCCCAGACGTAAATACGCGCGGTTCTCCACCCTAACCGCCGACCGAGCGGGCCCGTAGCTTAGTTTGGCTGGAGCACCCGGCTGATAACCGGGAGGTCGCCGGTTCAAATCCGGCCGGGCCCACCGGTCAACGATCCATGGCAGGCGGCGGCTTCTTCGCTCGGGCAACGCCTTGCGACGTCGTTAGCCCCGGGTCGACCGGAACTCCGAGCGCGGAAGGGCTTGGGACGTTGTTTGTCAAGAGGCCAACGATTTGAAACCGCATCACCACCCGCGCCGATGCCGGCGCCCGGAGGGAGCGGTGCCCGTCCGAAGAGTGACCTACCGTGACGCCCGTTCGGGTCAGGAACCGTTGCAGTCTAAGACGGAGATCGGAGGCAATCTGGGGCCGCGTGAGCGGTCACACTTCTCTTTTCGCTATCCCTTCGGTAGGTCCGATGCCCGGCCGACGCTCGGATCGGATTCAACGGAAAGCGAGATGAACGCGCTCGGTTCCCGTCGCCCGTGAACCACCTCCCCCCATGCCCTCGGACGACCTCGTTCTAGAGACGCACGACCTCGGCTACTCGTACGCGCCCGGCCGATACGCCATTCGCCACCTGTCGGTCGGACTGCGCCACGGGGAAGTTCTTGGACTTCTCGGGCGTAACGGGGCCGGTAAGACGACGACCGTCCGCCTCCTGACGACCCTGCTGGCGCCGACCGAAGGGAGCGCTACGGTCCTGGGATATGACATTCGGAGCGGCGGACGCGCGCTGCGCGCCCATCTCGGCGTCGTACTGCAGTCCGAGTCGCTCGACTTCGTCTCCGTCGAGCGAAATCTCACGCTCTACGGATTTCTGTGGGGCGTCCCGCGCGAAGTTTCCAAGTCACGCGCCGAGGAGATGATCGAGCTCTTCGAGTTGGAATCGGCGCGGAAGCGCAAACCGTGGGCGCTCTCGGGAGGTGAACGGCGAAGGTTCCAGGTCGCCCGGGAGCTGATGCACCCCATGGAGATTCTTTTCCTGGACGAGCCGACCGTCGGCCTCGACGCGATCGCTCGCCGCCGGATCCTGCGCTACCTGAAGGAACGGGCGCGCGGCGGGCTCTCGATCGTGTTCACGACCCATATCCTCCACGAAGCGGACCTCCTATGCGACCGCATCGCGGTGCTCCACCTGGGGCAACTCATCGCTCTCGACACCGCGGAGGGGCTGAAGGCGAAGCACAGCGGAGCGCGCGAGGTCGCCGTGACGTTCGCGGCGGCCCTACCGGGAGCCCTCCGTGCCGAACTCGTCCGCGAGCTCGCCCTCCGCGGCGCCACGATCCTGGAGCCGGAAGAAGCCCTGTCGACCTCACTCGACCGGATCTCGTTCCGGGCGGAGGGGGCGGAAGAACTGCTGCCTTGGCTGAGCCAGTGGGCACACACTCGGTCGCTCGGCATCGAGAGGATGTCGATCGAAGAGGCGACGCTCGAAAGCGCCTTCCTCGGAATGATCGGGGAGCAGGACGACCGGGGCGGCGGCCGAGGGAAGGAGGGCGAGCGACCGGAGAACTTACTGTCGGGCGGGCGAGCGGGGGGCCTCTCGTGAGGCTCCCCCCGATCGTCCGGCTGATCGTCCGGAATTTCGCCTCGAACCTTGACCCTCTGACGATCATCATCCGCTTCGGACAACCGGCCGTCACGATCATCGTCCTCGGGACGATGTTCAGCTCGATCATCTCCTCCAGCGTCACAGGGGGTGCGTCGTATACAGCATTCCTCGTGCCCGGGATGGTCGCGTTCCAGATGATCACCGGCGGGGTGGTCTCGGGAAATCTGTTCTGGCTCGACCGTCGATGGTCCATGGTCGAGCAGGTGTTCTCCGGACCGTTCCTGCGGTCGGAATACCTCGCCGGACTCGTCCTCACGTCGCTGCTGTTCTCCCTGGTCGGGGTCGGGATCATGATGCTGGTCGGGCTCCCCTTCATCGGGATCCCGGCCCTCTCCGCGCTCGGCGTCCTCGCTGTGCTCTTGACGGTCGCTTTGGGGAGCGTCTTCTTCGCCAGCCTGCTGATCGCCATCGGTCTCCAACTCCGCTCCGCGAACGCCTACTTCTCGATCCAGTCGTTCCTCCAGCTGTTCGTGATCTTCCTCTCGACCGTCTACTATCCGGTGACGCCAAAAACGCCCAAGGTGCTGGCAGCGGTGTTCTACGCGAATCCCTTGACCTATGCGGCGAACACGATCCGGGACGCTTTTGCGGGCACGCTCGGCCCATCCGACCTGGTGAGTCTGGGGATCCTGGGGCTGCTCGCTGCGGTCACCTTCGGAGTCGCCGCGTGGGCGTTCCGGCGGATGGATCTGGGGCCGATTCAGTAAGAAGGAAAAGAAAGGGTTCGCCGACCCCTCGAGCACGAGGTACAGCAACGCGCCATCGGACCAGGGCGGTCCGAAGGACCCCTAGCGCGGCGACGGCGTCCAACCGCCCCAGCCGTTCTGTCCGAAGCAGCTGATGAACGCAATGTTGCCGATCCGCGCGGTGTTCGCGTCGAACAGGGTGGTGACTCCGTCCGGTCGGAACGCGGCGATCCCCCGGTCCTGCCCGCCGGCGACGATGCCGAGGCCCGAAATCCCGCGGAAGTCGACCGCCGGGAATCCCTCGATCGCGCCCGACGAGTAGTTCGCGAGGAAGAAGATGTCGTGGTCTGGGCCGAAGGTGCAGCTGCTCGAGCCGCATCCGCCGCTGTTGGACTGGAAGGCGACGCCGACCGCCTTCGACCAGTTGGTCACGGGGGCCGTCGCGCCGGAGGTGCTGATCGACTCCACAATCCCGTTCGTCTTCTCAGCGACCATGATGTCGCCCCCGAACGCGCCGAAGTTCCCCGACGCCACTGCCGGTCCGGCGATGTAGGTGTTCAGCTCCGCAACCTGGGTCACGACCCCCGTCTGGTTCACGGTCCAAACCATCCCGTGGGAGGCACTCGTGATCACGAGGTCGTGGTCGAACGACCCAACCTGGTCGTACGTCATCCCCATGCTTTCCCAGGACACTGTTGGCACGTTGAACGTTGTGACCAGGAGAACGGTGGCGCCGTTGTCCTGGATCTCATACAAGTTGCCGTTGACCACGTCGTAGAGCGTCTGGCTCACGGTCTGCCGGTGGCAACCGCTCTGACCTCCGCCGGTCCCCAGACCTCCGTGGCCAGCAGTCGGAGCTTCCTTAGGGCCCGTGGTGACGTTACACGAGAAACACGTTCCGGGAATCTCATACGGGGCGAGCGCGAGCGCGCCTTCGTGGCACGCATTGTCGTTCACGGGCACCGTCGCGTACAGGCTGACAGTTCCGCTGGGGGCGATCGCCCAGATGTTCGAGCAGTTGATCGCGCCCTGAGCGAATACATCGGTTGTGTTGGCCACGACCGTGTCGGCACGAGGGATAGTGTCCAGAACGTTGTAGGTTGGGGGCGACCCGCCCCCGCTGTGCCAAGCCGACTGAAGACCCGACGCCGTGCCCCCGGCTCCCGCCGATGACCCCGCGCTCAGGAGGAGCACAGCGACCACCGCAATGGCGCCCAACGGCACGATCAGCCGCAGGGCAGTTATCGTCCGCTTCGTCGTCCCCAATCCTTCAATCGCCTTTCGTGCGCTCATGGATGCTTTCCCGGTGCACCGCGTCGATGCGTCCGAAACCGACAGGTCGCCAGGCCCCCGTGTCCCCGCAGCGTGAGGGGGCCGAGGCGACACCGGACAACCTTTCGCTACCGTAGACCCGTCCCGGCCGATACTTCGCGGCTGACTCGGGGGAGGAGACAGGCGTATAACTCTTTGCCGTCGGGTCGCCGATGGAACAGTTCGCGAGGCGGACTATGGTAGCCCCTGGACGCAGGGCCACCCTCGCATTTCGACCGTCACCGAAGGACGCATAATGGCGAGCGGGGTTTCCGAATCGCCCATGGGAGCGTCTGTTCGACGGGGCCGCGGCTTGCTCGTGGTCGGCGTGACCTTGGCCCTCGTGTTGGCGCCTACCGCGTTCGGGGCTGCCACGACCGTGACCGCACCGTCTGCCTCTCTACGGCCAAGTTCGCCGCTCGGGCCAGCCCCCCCGCCGGGAGAGGAAAACTCAACCCCGGTCATCGGGGTGGTAGCCACTACCCCGGTCGGTGACCTTCCCACAGCTATTGCGAGCGATCCCCAGAATGGCTGGGTGTATGTCGTGAACCAGGGTGCGTCGGATGTCACGATCCTCAGTGGGTCGAGCGTCATCGGCTCCGTGGATGTGGGTCAGGGGTGTCTCGGTATCGTCTACGACTCGGGCACGGGCGACCTGTATGTCTCGAACTTCCGGACGAACAACGTCAGTGTCATCCAAGGCATGAACCGCATTGCGCTTGTCCCCGTGGGAACCGAGCCGCTCACCGCTGTGTATGACCCCGCGAACGGCTTGGTCTACGTGATTGACTCGGGGTCAAACTCGGTCACGATACTGAACGGGACCACGGTTGTCGCCAACGATTCTGTGGGCGCCGGCCCCACCTCCGGGGCCTACGACCCGTCCGATGGGTTCGTCTACGTGACGTCCCGGTACACGAATCTCGAGGCGGTGTTCTCCGGAACCACCGTCATCGATGAGATCTCGACCGGACTCGTTCTTGCCTTCGACACCCTCTACGACCCGGTAAACGGCTACCTGTACGTCCTCAACGCCACGGAGCAGGGGGGGAGGTATGGGGCGCACATCCCGGGGGCGCTGGGAGTGGCGATTGTCGGCACCCGGCTCGCCTTTTCGTTCAGTATCGGTACCGGACCCCAGTTCGGAGCGGTGGCCGCGATCGACCCACAGACGGGATGGTTGTACATTCCCGACGCGGGCACCAGCTCGGTGATTATCGTGAATGGCACCGAGGTGATCGCGTCGGTCGACATCGGGGCGCTCCCCACCGTGGCGCTCTACGACCCGGCCGATTCGATGGTGTACATTTCGGACGAGCAGGGGTACGCCGTCACCGTCCTCAATCTGACCGCGATCGTGGCGCAACCGACCGTCGGGATTTACCCCCAAGCCATGGCGTACGACCCGCTCGACGAGCACGTCTACGTCGCGAACCTGGGCGAGTCAACGGTGACCATTCTCGGGCTGGTTCAGGGCTGGAGGGTTCAATTCGTCGAATCCGGACTGGCCCCAGGGACAACTTGGAATGTCACGTTCGAGTCGGTCGCCCGCTCGTCCAACTCGTCCACGATCGTCTTCTTCGCGCCGAATGGAACCTACACTTACAGCGTTAGCCCCGTTACGGGGTACCTGCTAAACAACTCGAGCCGCGCCGGAGTATCCACGGTCACGGAACCTGGAGTGACGATCGAAGTCCTCTTCACGCCGATTGTTGGAGCGCCCCCACCCTCCCACGCGTTCTCGTCAGTGTACCTGTACTACGGTCTGGGGGGCGCTGCTCTCGCCGCGCTGGCGGCCGGCGGTGTTTTGGGCGCTCGCAAGTATCGCAAGACGCATCCGAAACGGCGCACGGTCGACATCTGAGGTCGTCGACGCGGCATTCGCCGGCATCTTCCCCGGGAAGTACCCGCGGAGTCACCCGTCCAAAGTCCCTCCATGTCGTATATCCGAACCCTTCATATCCCGCTCCTCCTCTGCGAGCGCCCATGCGCGCGCCGCTCGATCTGCCCCGCACCCTTCATCGGTCTGTGGCGATCCTCCCGGTGGTTCTGGTGCTGGCCGCCCTGATGATCATCCCGACCGCCGCATTCGGCGGTTCGGCAGGTGCGGCTCTGGACACGGGAAGTAGTGCCGCAAGGGCATCGCCCGCGCCTCTCTCGGGGTCGTCGACTCGCTTCGCGCCCACCGTGCCCCTGAGCGCCGCGTACAACTGGCCCGAATATCACCTGAACCCGCAGCTACTCGGCTACGAGCCCAATAGCTCAATCTCGACTTCCAACGCGTCGAAACTCGGGGTCGCATGGTCCACCTATCTGTACGGCTCGGCCCTCGACTCTCCCTCAGTCGCTTACGACCCGACGTTGAGGGAGACGCTCGCCTACATCGGGACCGAAGCCGGAGACTTCATGGGCGTCAACATCGCCAACGGGCAGATCGTTTGGAGCGACTGGTTCGGTTCGATCATCCGGACCTCTTCGCTGGTCTGGAACGGGTCCGTCTACGTCGCGACCTTCACGAACCCCGAAGTCCTTCGCTTGAATGCCAGTACCGGGGCGGTCCAGGCGCGCGTCGTCTCACCGGACCCTATCGAGGGCACACCGACGCTCGCGACCCCGCCGGGCGGGGTCCCCACCCTGTACATACCGACCCTCGACGTCGTAACATCCCCCGCCCCGTTCCTTGCCCTCAACGCCGTGACGCTGTCGACCGAATGGTCGTTCGAGGATTACAACACCAGCTCGGGTTCCTGGGCGCCCGCTTCGTACGGAGTCACGGCCTCTGGCGTGCCCCTGGTGATTTTCGGTTCCGATAATCCGGATTCCTCGGTCTACGCGGTGAACGCCCTCACCGGTCAGCGCGTTTGGTGGTTCCAAACCGATAACCCGCTGACGGTTGGGGGTGGCGACTGGGACGTCGCTTCCGGTCCTCTCATTTCGGCGCCGGGCGTCAACGGATTCGCCCAAGGCATGGTCTATGCGATCAACAAGTACTCGCGGGTCTACGCGCTCGATCTGAACAACGGGACGCTCGTTTACGAGTTCAATTTCCGCGAATACGACAAGGTGAGCGGGGGGGTGTCCCGATCGACGGCGTCGCTCGTGGGGGAGGACATCGTCTTCGGATACCAGTACGGCCTCATCAGCTACAACGTGGTTTCGAGGGCGCAAGTATGGGATTACAAGGACCCGACTTCGACCGAGTCCATCGCCTCACCCGCCGTCTTGGGCCCCAGCGGAAAGCAGGTCGTAGTGACGGACGACGTCGCGGGCTATGTCGACGTGGTGTCGCTGGCGAAGGGAACGCAGCTCTACACCTATCACGCGGGGGGATACTTCACTTCCGCACCGGCGGTCTTCGATGGGAACATCATCACGGCCTCGAGTAATGGCTTCCTCTACGACTTCGCCGTGGGCGGGGGAAACGAGGCGGTCCTCCCGACGACGACCATCAGTCACCCTCTGCAGAATGCCAACCTGACCAACCCGGACGGAGATATCGTCATCCGCGGAAACGCGACCGATCCGGTCGCAGTTTCGACAGTCGAGGTTGCGATTCAGCAGGACGGCTACGGGGGAAAATGGTGGGACGCCGCGACCGGGTCTTGGAGCCCGGGGCCGGTGAACAACGCGGCCACTCTCAATTCGACAGGCGCGATGTCCACAGGGTGGAGCATCCGTGTGCCGGTTCCCGGCGCCGGCGCGACCTACCAGGTATACGCGAACGCGGTCTCTTCCACGGGCCCCACCGACCAGGTGGGAGCGGACGTCACCTTCGCGGTGTCCTACAATGTCAAGGGACCTCATCTCGAGGCCTCCCCGACGTTTGTGTCCCCGGGTGGTTCGGTGACCATCAAGGGCGGTGGATTCGGAAAGAGCCAAAAAGTGACCGTCACGTTCCAGGGCGCGGTGCTCAAGACGCTCACGACCCAAAAGAACGGCGGGCTGGCTCCGGCTACGATCGTGATCCCCACGAACGCTTCGTTCGGACTCAGTTCTTTCACCGTCACCAGCGAGAAGAACAGGTCTGACTCGAGCAGCGCGGCCGTCACCGTGGCGAATTCGTGGGACCAGTTGGGCTACTCTCCGGGACATGATGGCTACGAGCCCCGGGATGGGGTGCTCAACCTCCTCGTCTTCCCGGGTTCCAACACGTGGGTCAGTGTGGCCTGGAAGTTTATCGGGGGGGCGCCCTTGAACGCATCGCCGGCGATCGTGGACGATGTGGCGTATGTCGCTGACACCGTCGGCGATCTCTTTGCCGTCGACACTCACAACGGTGGGCTCTTGTGGACCACCACTCTTTCCTCCGGAGCGGCGGTGGAGGGTTCGCCCGCGGTGGACGCCAGTCTCGGACTCGTTTTCATTGGAGCGAATGACGGCAACCTCTACGCGTTCTTCACCTCGAACGGGACGCTCGCTTGGAGTGCCGACCTCGGGGGCCACGTCTCGGCCCCGGCCGTCAGTGGGGGCGTGATCTACGTCACATCGACTACGGGCAAAGTGTTCGCGGTCAACGAGTCGACCGGCGCACGACTGTGGACTTCGAGCTTTGCGAGCTCCATCGTGGCCGCTCCGTCCTACAACGCGTCCACCGAGATGGTCGTCGTGACGACGAGCAGCGGCGATGTCGTGGCGCTGAACGCCGTCTCGGGCACGATCCTGTGGACCTATGGCACCGGCGCCGCGGTGAACGATTCTGCGGTCGTGGCCAACGGCGAGGTGTACGTGGGCTCCGACGACGGTTACGAGTACGCGATCAACGCGACGTCCGGGGTCCTATTCTGGTCGTTCGATGCCGGGGCCGCGATCGAGACGACCGCAGCGATCATCTACGACCATACGACGCGGCCCTTCACTGTCGTCGTCGGTGACGAAGCGGGGGAGTTGTACAACCTCAAGGGCCTCACCGGAACCGTCCTGTTCAAGAACAACGGCGGGTCCGCGATCGTGGGGGTTGGCGCGGTGGCTGGAATTGAGCTCTTCGAGACCGCGAAGGGGAAGATCGGTTCGGTTCGCGCCTACGTCAGCACGAACGCGAACTTCTGGCACTACCAGACTTCGGCCGGCCTGTCCAGTTCGCCGGTTGTGGTGGACGGGACGATCTATCTCGCGGCACAGGACGGCTATCTGTATGCGTTCAACAGCAACGGCGTACCTCCGGTCTAAGGCGCCCGGCGCTCCCCGGGGCCACCGCCCGCAACCGGGTCCATGCAGCGCTTGAACGACCCGGGCGTTCGGGGTCCTTTCAGACCCGGGGGGTGCCCGTGTGAAGTGATCGACGCACAGGCCCGGTACGGTTACTCTTCCTGACGGTCGTGCTCGCGTCCGTACTGGTGTAGCTGTCTCTGAGCGCGCCTTTCAGAGGGTCCGAATTGGTACAGCCCCCCGCGTTGGTCAACGCGAGGCTCCGAGTCGATCCGCCCGGAACATCGAGTTCGCCCGCGCATTTCCGGGTCGGGGTAGGGGCGGGCGCGTTCCCTGCTTCGGATTCGGTGACCTTTCCGGCTAAGTCCCCGATACGACTCCTGTACTGCCCCGACGGTACCGTCAGCGAGAATGCCGGCGTCGGGGGTGTACGCCGCGGCCACCGATGCCTCGACCGGGACCACGCGGCTCATCGTGACCACGAACCCGCCCGCCACGGTCGACACCTCCTGGATTGGGTCGGAGCCAAGCTGGGTGGGCCCGGTGGGTTTCGGGTCCTGGAACTCGAGCCCCCATGGGACCTCGGTCAAAGAGAGCGCTGATTCGATCCCGACGGGGGTTGACCTTCCGCGCTTCTCGGTACCGTTTGTAGCCGGCGGGGCGGCCACGGTATGAACGGTCGGCGGATCCCCCACGGGTCCGCGAGCCCACCCGGCGACGCGCTCTCTCCGGTCGACGACCCACGACGTGGTCGATGGCTATTTGTTCCCGGTCGGACCGTTCGGTCCGATGAGGAAAACGGGGCAACGGGTCCGTGTCTGGGTCCTGGCTCTTGCCGCCCTCTCGGTCCTGGGCGCCGCCACGTCCGCGGGTCTTCACCCGACGGCAAGTTCCCTGCCCTCGTCCCCGGTCTGGCACCTTAGTTTTTCCGGCTCGACCGAGATCCCCGCCAACTGCACGCTTCCGTCGGGCAGTCCGTTCGTGTCGTCCGGCTCGTCGTTCGTGCTGAACGCGAGCTACCTGGGGGGCGTGGAGGATTTCTGTTCGAGTCACGACCTGACCGGTCAGGGCCGCACCGTCACCTTTCTGTCCGGTTACACCGCCGCGATCCTGCTCGCCTATGCGAGCAACGTGACCATCCGCGACTTCCAGTTCGCGGGACCGGGGCTCGCGATCGACCTGGACATGGACACGAACGTAACCGTCGCAGACGACACCATGGTCAACACCGGTCTGGCACTCGCCCTGGATGGCTCGACCGATGTGGTGGCGGCTTCTCTCGATGCCAACGCGACCGACGGGATCAGTTGCGTTTCGTCCAGCGACATCACGGTCGAGGCGAGCTACGTCGCCGACTCCGGAATGTCGGGCCTGACCGTCTCCGATTCGGAGGGGCTGGTCGTAACGTCAAGCAGCTTCGCGATGGCCCAGGACTTCGGGGTCGACCTTGACGACGACGCGGACGTCACGGTCCAGTCCAACCTTGTCACGGACGAGGGGACCGTCGTCGCGGTCGCCGCGAGCGGCGTGAGCGAACTGAACGTCTCCGGCAACAACCTGACCGGGGACTCCGATCCGATCGACGCCCAGAGCGTGGACGCCGCCGCCTACTGGAACAACACCGTCAGCCCGGGCACCCTGTATCCGTACGAGATTTCCGGGTCCTATGACGTAACCATCGGAGACGCGACCGCCCTCGACCCCGGCTCGGCGGGCGTCGAGCTGTCCGATGTGAACGGCGCCACTCTCCGGGGGATCGACAGTTCCCTGTCGGGGTACGGAGTCGAGGTGTCCGGGGGATCGGACGTGGAGATCTCGGACTCCAACCTGTCGAACGGCAACACAGGGGTGTACGCGGTCGACGTCACCGGACTGACGGTCCTCGATTCGGACCTGGCCGGGGGGAACAACGGGCTGTGGGCCACCGGGAGCGCCGGGATCTTGGTGGCGGGCTCGAATCTAAGCCGCGCGAACTATCCGCTCAACCTGACCGAGGGCGACTCGAACGTCGTGGTCACCGACAGCCGGCTCGACTCCGGCCAGGTCGACGGGGCCTATCTCGACAACGTCACGAACGTCTCCATCGAGGACAGCTCGGTCGAGTGGGCCGTCGACGCCGGCGTGGTCGATTACGACTCGAACGGGGTCACCGTGAGCGGGTCGGACCTGGCGGGCAACGCCTCCGCGGACGGGCCCGGCGCGGTGCTCGCTGTGGGTGGGAGCGGTTTGACCCTCGCGCGGGACGATCTGGCGTGGACCAGCACCCCGGCCTCCGTCACGGCTGAGCAGGACGTGACGATCACCGGTTGCGACCTGGACTCGTCCAGCGGCGACGCGCTCACGCTGGCGAACGATGGCTCGGTCACCGTCTCGAACGACACCTTTGTAGGTGGAACCGGCGCCGGCATCGACGCCACGGACACGACCGGGTTGACAGTCTCCCAAGGCGACTTCGACGGGATCGCCGACAACGGGGTCTCGGTCGACTCGTCCAGCGACGTTGCCGTGGAATCCTCGACCTTCGTGGGCCTCGGGGAGAGCGCGATCTACGTCGAGTACACCATGGGGTTCCTCGCCGCCAACGACACGCTCTCGAACGATGGCTACGCGTTCTTCCTGCAGAACGACCAATCGGTGAGCGTGGTCTCGACCACGGCGCTCAACGGCTCTGACGGCGACCTCGCGGCGACCTCGCTCTTCGGACTGTTGGCCGTCGCGGACAACTTCTCGGCCAACCCGGGCGGCGACGACGTAACCCTCAGTCTCGCGGACTCCTCCGCGGTCGCCCTCGCGAACTGTACGTTCGACGACGACTTCGAGGCGCTCCAGCTGGACGACTCGGCCGTGACCGTCAACGGTAATACGTTCGGCGGGGACAACTACTCGTTCGACATCTCCTCCGGGAGCTCGGGGCTCTTTTTCCACAACGATTTCCGGAACGACGGAGGCTGGCTCCTCCCGGGGGGATCCGTGGTCGCGTGGAACGACCCGTATCCGATCGGCGGCAATTACTGGAGCAACTACACCGGGACGGACCAGTACTCCGGTCCGGACCAGAACATTCCCGGTGCCGACGGGATCGGAGACACCCCGGTCCATCTCAACGGGTCGGAGTACGACTACTATCCTCTGATGACCCCATGGGTCGATCACAACGCGGTGTTCGTCGAGAGCGGGCTCTCCCCCGGCACCGCGTGGAGCGTGGTGCTGAACGGCACCACGTACTCGAGCACGACCAATTCTATCGTGGTGTACTCCGCCGTCGGCGCCTTCACGCGCTTTGTTTACTCGGTCGCTGCCGTAGACGGATTCCACCCCACGCCGTTGGGGGGAACGGGCCTGCTCGGCAACGGGTCCGTCGTAGTCGACATCACCTTCGCCCTACCAGAGTATCCCGAAACGTTCTCGGTCCGTGGTCTGCCCGCGAACACCTCGTGGGAGCTCGAGCTCGACGGTACCTCCTACGAGGACTCTTCCCAAACCCCACTCACGATCCTCCTCACGAACGGCTCGTACTCCGTGGCAGTGCGACCGATCCCGGGGTACCTTGTCGTTCCGGCGAGCTACGAACTCGTCGTGGAGGGGATCCCCGGGAACGTCACGTTCTCCGCCGGTCCGTATCTGACGGAGGTTCATTTCGTCGAGACCGGACTCCCTCAGGGTCTGTCCTGGAACCTCGCGGTCAACGGGACGGCCGGGTACTCCTCGAGCGCCATCGACGCGTTCGACCTCCCCAACGGCTCCTACTCCTTCGTTGTCAACGCCTCCGCCGGTTATGTGCCCACGCCCGCGAGCGGCACCTTCGACGTGGTAGGGATCAGTACCGACCTTTTCGTCCACTTCGCTCAGCCCGGGTCGAGCCGCAGCCCACCGCCAACTTCCGGGGGCTCGTCGCCCTCGAGCACCGACTACTACCCGTACGAGATTGCGATCGGAGTCGCCGCGGGCGTCGGTGCGGTCGGTTGGGCCCTCGCCGCGCTGTACCGTCGACGATCCGGACCCCACTGAGTTTCGTCGCACCGCGGAATGGGCGACGCCGCGGTCCGGGCCGGCCCCCGGCCCGCGGTGCGGACGGCGGGACGAGCCGGGCCGCGCGGCGCTCGCCATGACGTGGTTCTTTTAATGCCAGGGTTATGGGGGTCGGATGGCGTCCGCTACCGTCGTCCTCTGCGGCCTGCTCGCCGTGTTGACGATCGTCGCGGCTCCGGGCGTCGGTGCGATCGGAGGCGGCGCCGCCCTCCCGTCTCACGCCGCTCCGGCCCTCGCGACCCCGGTCGGTCCCGAGCCCCAGCGCAGCGCCTCCGCGGCGTCGCCCCCCGGACCGCGCGTGGTTTCGGTCCCCGTTGGCTCCAACCCCATCGGAGTCGCGTTCGACCCCCAGGACCATCACGTCTTCGTGACGGATGAGTTTTCGAACAACGTGACCGTTTTCTCCGCGATCACTGGTGCCGCTATTGCGAGCATCCCCGTCGGCGCGGGCCCGAACGGAGTGGTCTACGACCCCACGACGCACGACATTCTGGCCCTCAACTTCGCACCGGGGAGCATCGACGTGATCGCGCCCGGGACGGACCGGGTCACGCGGACGATCTCTCTGGGGGGCGTCAACCCGCTCGGGCTCGCGTACGACCCCGCGACGAAGCAGGTATTCGTCGCCGACGGTTCGAACGGTACCGTCTCGGTCGTGTCCGTAAGTTCCGGCAAGACGGTCGCCACGGTGCCGGTCGGCCTCTACCCGGAGGCGATCGCGTACGACTCGGTGACGCACGACGTCTACGTTGCGAACTACGACTCGGACTCGGTGAGCGTCATCTCGGGCTCGACCGACCAGGTCCTGACGACGATCCCCGTAGGCTCCTCCCCGGCGGCGGTGCTTGACACTCCCGACCTGAGCCAGGTTGTTGTCGCGAATTCGGGTTCCTCGAATCTGAGCGTGATCTCGGTCACGAACAATGGGGTCGTCGCCTCGATCACGACCGGGGACGGCCCGTCGGGCCTCGTCCTGGACACGGGCATCGTCCCCCACGAGGTCGTGAGCCTCAACAGCGGGTCCAACAACGTCTCTGTGATCTCGGATACGACCCACCAAACGCTCCTGTCGGTGCCCGTCGGCGACAATCCTCAAGCCGGAGCGTACGACGCCGCGGACCGGCTCCTGTTCGTCGCGAACTGGGGGTCCGACAATGTCAGCGAGCTATCGGGGGCACCGTACGAGCTCCGCTCGGCCGCGTTCGTCGGCTCGCCGGAAGCGCTGGTGTATTCCGGTTCGGGAGACAGCGTCTACCTCCAGGATGGGACCAAGAACGACGTGCGGGAGATTTCGGGCGCCACCCTGGGAGTGACGCACACGATCTCGGGCGTCGGCACGGCGCCTGGACCCGAAAGCGAGGCGTACGACGCCTCCACGCAGCAGGTATTCGCGCTGGGAAACGCAACGACCCCGGATGCGATCACTATCCTTTCGACGGTGGGCCACGATGTCGTAGGTACGATCTCGCTCGGCGGGATGGCCCCAGCCGCGATCCTGTACGACCCGACCGACCATGACCTCTACGTGGTCGGGGAGGGCGCCATGGGGCCCGAACTCTCGGTCGTCTCCGACCAGAACGACACGGACTTCATGACGATGCTGCTGGGGCTTCCGGATCCCACTACGCTCGCGTACGACCCGGCCGACCAGGAACTGTTCGTCGGTTCCGGCGACCATTCAATCATCACCGCGTACCTCGTCACCCCGTACGCTGTTCTGGGGGGGGACCTCATTCCCACTCCGTTCGGTAGCAACGGCGTTGACGGGATGGTGTACGACCCCGCCGCGCACGAACTGTTCGCGTGGGGAACGAACTCGACCATGGGCACCCCGAACGCGCAGGTCGTCGTCGCCTCGGCGACGACCTTGCGAGTCGTGACGACCATCACGGTCGGTTCGCCCGGAACGTTGGCAGTACCGAGCGCGGTCGCCTACGACTCGGCGCGGGACCAGATCGTGGTCAGCGCGGAGAGCGCCTCGGACGTGTACGAGCTTGTCTTCCTGTCGGTACACAACAACTCCGTGGTCGGGAGCTACCCGCTCGCGGGAGCGGCACTCGGGATGGCGTTTGATCCCGTTACCGACGACCTGTTCGTGACGGTCGACGCAAATGGGGACTTCCTGGTGTTGAGCGACGGCTGGCCGATCTAGGGCCACCGCGTTGCCCGTTGCGGCTGGCCGTGCACTACGCGCGGCTCCGCACCCCCGCTCCGGGCCCGAACCGTGCGGTCGCCCCGACTCCGGATCGTCCGAGACGCCGTCTACTCGCCTCTCGGAGGGCGGGACCCGGGGTTCGGAACAACCGCTCCAATGACCCGATTCGCGGGCTCGCTTGCTGCGGCGAGGTGCTCGTTCTGCAAACTCTCGATGGCCGCACTCTTTCCGCCGACGGGCGGGGCGTCCGACACCTTCGGCACGTAGAAATCCGGCGTGTCGTAGGCCCGTACCTGACCGCAGCTCGGGCACTTGAGCAAGAGTCCGCTGATGATCAGCCCGCTGCCTCCAGGCTTCGCCTCGCCGATCGGAGTGGGGAATTCGGCCCGGCAAGACTCGCATCGGACGAACAGCGTCGGCATCGACCTTCCTCCGGTACTGGCTACCGGCGCGCGGGATATACTCCCCTACCGAAGTGCCGTATCCGACGGGTGAGTTCCGCCCACGCCCCCCTCGGCGGCCCGGCAGCGGCTACGTGAGGTCGATGATTCCAACAGGCGTCCCTGGCTCAGGATGGGCTGGTCGTCGATCGTGGCGTTCGCTCCGCGAAGGAACAACCAGGCCCACCACGTCGCATGGTTCGTTCCGCCCAAATGCTCGTTCCGGCCAATATGGAAGGAGAGCGTGCCCCACCCCTGGTCCTCGAGGAGCGGCGAAATCGCCAACCGGTCGTTCAGCCCGAACGAGAGGCTGGCCGGGCGGTCGCGGCCTGTCCCACCGGTTCGATAGCTGGCCTCGAACGCCGGGCCCCCGCGGTCGTAGCGGAACTCGGTGAGCCGGCCCCCACGGAACGTCCAGCTCCCGCCGGCGTAGTCGCCGACCTCACCGGAGAGCGCGGCCGCGCTCGGTACGTTCGAGCGGTAGACGCCCTCGGCGAACGACTCGTCGAGCGCCACCGCCACTACGCCGGCGGGCAGGGTGACCTTCTCCCAAGCCCGCGGATCGTGCCGGCGACCTGCGAACCCGTCCGACAGCTCGGGCGTCCGGTGCTTGAGGCGGAGCCTCAGGTCCGTCCCGTTCGAATGCGTGATACGCAGCGACCGACCGGAGGAGAGAAGCCGAACGAGTCGACTCGCCCTCCGACGCAGAACGGCAGGGTCCACCAGACACCCCGCGAGCAGCTCGGTTCTCCATTCGGCGAGATTGACGTTGTAGAATCGCGCCGAGGCTTCCGAGGCGCGACCGACCGCCATGACGACCGCCCGGCAGCCCGATCGTGCAGCGGCCCGGTCGAAGGCATCCTGATAATCGCCCAAACGAGTTCTGACCTCCGGCCAGAGGGCATGGTAGCGCGCTCGGTCGCTCGGACCGAAGAAGGAGACGAGAGCGTCCGCCCGCTCCAACGCCGCGCGCGTATGGGCTCCCAATCGTGCGAGGTCAACGGGACGCGCTTCCATCGCCGAGGCCCAGAACACTTCCTCGTTCTCGTACAGGTGCAGGGGCTGCGCGCCGATCCGTCGGCATTCGAGCACGAACGCATCGGCCAGCGACCGGGTCGCGGACCAACTCTGGATCACGACACATTCTCGTCGCCGGACTCGGAGGCATCGACGCAGTACGTTCGTGGCGATCGATCGACTGAGTTCGCTTTCCGGCGCCGGAAGCTCGTCCGACCGGGCGGGTGGCCGAGCCAACGTCGGGTGGCCGGTGGACGCCAGCTCTCGCCGGAGTCGGCGCGAGGCCGACCCGCGGGCGACCTCCTCGCCCGTGGCCGACCACTCGAACGGCACGTCGCCGGCCGGATACGATTCGAGCGCCTGCTCGAGGGATCGGCCGGAGGCGATTCGTCCCGCCCGGCGACCGCGGGCGGCCGGGAACTTCGACGCCGCTTCGATATCGCGGAGTACCGTCCGCCTCCATTCCGCAACTCCGGCGAGGAGGTCGACGTTGAATCGGGGCGAGGTCCCGGACCAGCGGTTCATTTCGCGGCGCCCCCGTCGGTCGAGACCGACCACAACGGCTCGAACGTCCCGGAGCGGCCGTATCTCCTGTCGCAGAGAGGAGAGGAAACGGACGAGCTCGGCCGTCGCTCGAGTAACCGTACGGGAGTCTCGGACCGAGTCCGGCAGGTCGCCCAGGAGCTCCGCGAGCTCGCGCGAGGGAAGCGGAACGGGACCCGAGTCCATTGCTCTGTTCGCAGGAGGCGCGGTCTCGCCACTCCCCGACGCGGAGCTGCGGCTTGCCAAGAGGGTCGCGACCGCCAGGACGGGGGGATGAAGAAACACACCGACCACCTCGGCCGGAACAAGAGTCGCTCCAGGTTCGGCTCGCAGCGGGGTGGTCCGGAACCGCGACGGGCGCACTTGGTACGCTCGTCGAATCCGGCCGACCGTCGTGTGACTCACCCCGTATCGCGC
>Ga0335073_10002802_pt1 | contig 23957 bp, 20 predicted proteins | sample Lox_Sample_22_FD_207093 | JGI IMG/M metagenome (GOLD analysis project Ga0335073, IMG submission 207093) | Soil microbial communities from Loxahatchee National Wildlife Refuge, Florida, United States - Lox_Sample_2.2 | ecosystem: Environmental > Terrestrial > Soil > Wetlands | place: USA... | reverse complement strand
AACAAAACGCTGCAAAGGTCTCAGCTTCCTAATATATCAGGGATTTACCTGCGAGCCTATGGCACCGAAGAGTGGGAGAGCGCCAGGCCACGGCCGGGCGGTGAACGTTTCACGAGGAGGGCCTTCCGGACACCGGTGCCACGGCCTCCGGCCGGGTAGCCGCAGGCAGGGGCGCAGCCAGCACCGGCCTTGATCTTTCGCCCCGCTGAACACATTGGCGGAAGTAGTCGAGCGAGAGCTCCAGCCCGGCCTTCAGGTCGATTTTGGGCTCCCAGCCGAGCAGCCGCCGCGCCCGGGTGATATCGGGGCGGCGCTGAATGGGATCGTCGATGGGCAGCGGCTCGAAGCGGATCTGGCTGGCAGATCCGGTAACGGCCAGAACTTCGCGGGCGCATTCGAGGATGGTCCACTCCTCGGGGTTGCCGATATTCACGGGCCAGTGTTCGCCGGAGCGCGCGAGACGGAGAATGCCCTCGACTTCGTCGGAGACATAGCAGAAGCTGCGGGTCTGCGTGCCGTCGCCGTAGATGGTGAGGTCTTCGCTGCGCAGCGCCTGGGTCATCAGGTTGGAGATGACGCGCCCATCGCTGCTCTGCAGGCGCGGGCCGTAGGTATTGAAGATGCGGACGAGATGGGTTTCAAGCTGGTAATAGCGGTGATACGCCATCACCAGCGCCTCGGAAAAGCGCTTGGCCTCGTCGTAGACGGAGCGCGGACCGACGGGGTTCACATTGCCCCAGTAATCTTCGGTCTGGGGATGCTCTTTGGGATCGCCGTAGACCTCGGAGGTGGAGGCATGGAGAAAGGCGGCGTTGTGCGCTCGAGCCAGATCGAGCGCATTCCTGGTGCCTTCCGAGCCGACGCGGAGGGTTTCCACGCCGTTTTCGATGTAGTCGACGGGGCTGGCCGGAGAGGCGAAATTGAAAACGTAGTCCACGGCCCCGAAATCAAAGGGCCTGCAGATGTCGTGCTGCACGAGCTCGAAACGGGAGTCGCGCGCCAGGTGAGCGAGGTTGGCGGGCTTTCCGGTGCACAGATTGTCGACGCCCACCACCCGGTGGCCTTCAGCGAGGAGCGCATCGCAGAGATGCGAGCCGAGAAAACCGGCGGCTCCGGTGACCAGAACGCGGCCGGGACGGGATGCGCGATGAATCAACGAACGTCTCCTCGACCGCAGGCGCGGCGAATTTGACCGTGACGGCTCGATTGTCCGCGGCTGTCCCCAATGTTACCATTCGGATATCCCGTCGTCCCACCACCTGCCCAGAGCAACAGCGTGAGTCCGGTTTCCAGTCTGAACGAAGCTTCCCTGCCGGGAGTCTCCGCGAAAGCGGAGCGGCCCATTCGCCTGGCATATTTCGTCAGTCACCCGATTCAGTATCAGGCTCCCCTGTTGCGTCGTATCGCGCAGGAACCGGACATCGATCTGACAGTATTCTTCAGCAGCGATCTCTCTGTTCGCGCCTACAAGGATCCTGGGTTCGGAGTATCGGTCCAGTGGGATGTTCCGCTTCTCGATGGCTACAAATACGAATTTTTGCCGCGCCTTCGCGATTCCGATCGCCTGGGGTTTGCGAGCCCGCTGAACTGGGGCATATTTAACCGGCTGCGGCGCGGACGGTTCGACGCCGTGTGGGTCTTCGGGTACCACAGGCTGGCTTGCCTGAATGCAATTCTTGCGGCAAAGCTGCTGGGGATGCCGGTTCTGTTGCGCTCTGATTCCTGTCTCTTTGATCGCGCTCGCCCCCAACCGGTCCTGGCTGCCAAGCGCATTTTCGCCAGGATGCTGCGCCCCGCTGTCTCCTGCGTAACGGCTGTCGGCCGGGCCAACAAGGAGTACTGGCAACATTATTTCGGCAGCCGCTTTCCCGTGTTCACAATGCCGTATGCCATTGACAACGATCTCTTCCGGAACAGAGCGCTGCAGGCCTCGCCCCAGCGCGAAGAGCTGCGGCGCGAATTGGGCCTCCAGGCTGGATTGCCGGTTATTCTGTTCGCGTCAAAGTTGCAGACCGATAAGCGTTGCAGTGATCTGCTGGATGCATATATGAGGCTGGGTCCTGAGGGCGGCGAACCACCGGCCTGCCTGCTGATCGTGGGAGACGGAGAAGAGCGTCCTTCCCTGGAGGCCTGGGTGCGGGACAAGCGCCTTTCCAGGGTGCATTTTCTGGGTTTCCGAAACCAGAAAGAGCTCCCGCGATTTTTTGATTTGTGCGACGTCTTCGTGTTGCCCTCTTCCCATGACGCCTGGGGACTGATCGTCAACGAAGTGATGAATGCGGGTCGTCCAGTAATCGTCACCGACCGCGTGGGTTGCTATCCGGATCTGGTACAGAACGGGTTCAATGGTTTTGTCTACCCGGCACTGGATGTCGATGCCCTGACCCGCTGCCTGCGGCAGCTGATCGAGGACCCGGCGCTGCGCTCCTCAATGGGCGGGAACAGTCTGCGGGTGATCCAGCAGTACAGCTTCGAGGAGGATGTGAAAGGGCTGCGAGGGGCGCTGGCGAAGGCGGTCATTGGATTTGCGCGCCGTCATTGTCAGAACGAGCGAATCCATTGAGCCCGCCCAGTCATTCAGGACCGACGAGCGTTGACTCTGCAAAACTACAGGCTCTTCCCACGCTTGCGTGCCAAAGCAGCTCAGCGAAGTCACCCCGAAGACGCCGCATACTGTATGTTGGGGATCCTCGTCCTGGCCAGACATCCGGGCATCGCATGGAGAGTCTGCGCCAGCTTGGCCAGGATGTCACAGTCTTTGACACGACTCAATATCAGCCGCGATCGAGGGTGGTGTCGTCGCTGCGGTACCGATTACCCACGGGTCCGCTGGTTACCCGGATCAATCGTGAGTTACTGATGGCCGTGGCGGAGCACAAACCGGACCTGGTCTGGTTCGATAAGCCGACGACATTCACTCGCTCCACCATCGAGGCCATCCGAGCGGCCGGGGCATTGACCGTTTGCTATAACCTGGACAATCCATTCGGCCCGCGACGCGATGGCTGCTGGTATCAGTTCAGGAAGGTATTTCGCCTTTTCGATTTACACTGCGTGCCGCGCAGCGCGGACGTGGTTCGGTACCGGGCATGGGGGCTGCCGTATATCAAGGTGTTGCTGAGTTTTGAACCCTCGGTGCATTTTCCGCCCCCCGCGGGCTGGTCGGACAGGGATCGGAATCGGGAGGTTTCCTATATCGGGCATCCGCACGAGGAAAGGGCCCAGTTTCTGCTGAGGCTAATCGAGCAGGAGGGTCTGCCGGTGGCGATTTCCGGAGGGGGGTGGGAGAGCGTCTTCTCGCGGGCTCTGCTGCAGCGCTATGTCCAGCCTGGAGTGCTTGTGGATCGCGCTTACAGCGAGCAGATCTGGAGGTCCAGGATCAACCTGAGTTTTGTCACTCGTCTTAACGAGGAAGATATCGCCCACAAGGCCGTCGAGATCGCCGCCTGTCAGGGGTTCCTGCTGGCCATCAGGACGGAGGGCCACCAGGCGATCTTCGAGGAGGACCAGGAGGCGGTGTTCTTCTCTTCGCTGGAAGAGTGCGCCGATAAATGCCACTTCTATCTTGCGCGTCCGGATCTGCGCGAAGCCATTGCCAGGCGGGGACGCGAGCGCGCGGTTCGCTCCGGGTACGACAATCACACGCAGCTGTGGCGCGTGCTGAACCGGCTGGACGGGCAAATCGAGGAGCCGGGGTCTGCTCTGGTCTATTAGCCTTTAAGAAGGGAACGGCCAACATTCAGCTGCCGGGAGGCAAATAGACCCTGAGCACCCGGCGCCCTGCCGGACCCTAAGCTGAAGACGCCGGCGATCCGACCGATGAACCAGGAGATCGCGAGCATGTAGACAGGAGTCATGATCAGTACAGAGCTGATCATTGCGCCCATACTGGCGACAATAAATTCGAATATGAGGGTGACAACGGCTACGGTGCCCCAGGGGCGGCTCAGGTCGAACATGCTGTCGTAAACAACAAACACCGCGGGAATGACCAGCAACGGAAAGAAGATAACGCTCACCCAGCCAAAGGCTCCGTAACTGTCCGCGATTCCGGTCATGCTGATAAAGACGTTCTCTTCATCGCTCGACTGCAGACCGGCAATCGAGGCGCGATACCATGCCCCCTCGATCGGGACAGTGGTTCCCCGACGCAGGAAGTGAGGGAAGCCGCTGAGGAGGTCCGACTCGACAACCGGCCAGCCGTAATGAAAACCGCGGGAACAGGCATCGATGAGAGCGCTGTCCGGAGCTATCAATGCCAGGCGATTCAGGGTGACGGTGCCGGCCCGGCTGTAGTACTCGCCTCCATTCTCACTCGACTGCGACATCTCGCTCAGGACGGTCTCGCGGATCGACTCCCACTGCGAGGGTGCCGAGACCAGCAGGTTCGTCATGACCGAGAGTTCCGAGCCGACGCTATGTTCCTGGTTTCTCCAGGATCGAGACCACAGATAATACGGAGATACGATCAGGAACAATACGGCTACGAAGGCGACGCCGGCGAGATAGTGTTTTCTCCGGAATTTGTAACCGCGAAGATAGCAGGTGACGGTCACAATCAAGGGGGCTTCGACAAAGCCCTGGCGCGAGGCGCCGAGGAAGCCGAAGGCAGCGATGGCGAGGGAAGGCCAGAGCGCGGCCCAGCCGAAGCAGTGTCGTCCTTCGGTGTCGCGGATGCGCTGATCCACCGCGAGGACGAGGGAGAAGAGCAGAAGGTAGGAGAAGGCCCGCGAAAATCCATGGCCGATGGATTCCTGCGCCTTTCTGCCCGCCAGCGCAGCGGCGGCAAGCGCGAAGGTCGCTATGAATCCGACTACGAGAGAGACGATGTACAGCGCGTTCGAATGGGAAGAGCTGGTTGGCTCGAGAGGCCTGGGCAGGCGCACGCGAATCCAGCCAAAGAGGAAGGTGCCGGCCAGAAGGGAGAGATAGAAAACCGCGTAGACGGTAATGGTCAGATCGGGGTTCCGGAGATTCAGATCGGCGGCCTCAAACATGGCCACCTTGGCGAACTGCGAAATGACGATGGAGTTGAGCGCCAGCGAGGTAAAGGCGATTCCGCCAATGGTGCCGAGGCCGCCGAGGAGATTGTAGGTCAGGCAGATGCTGAGGACAGCAATGGCCATCATGCCCACAAAGTAGAGGCCCGTACCGGAGACGAGTTCGCCGAGGATGAGGAAATTGACCAGGCCGAGGATGACCAGCGGCGAAAGTGTAAAGCGTCGATTCATGGAATTATTACCCGCCTGCCGCGCGGCTCAAGCTGCATTCATGACTCTCCGGAGGCCGTGCTAGGGAGCCAGATATCCGAGGCTAACGGCTGCATAGACCGCGGTCTGAGCAGCATTTCCGGCCGACAGCGCGGCCTTGAAACCGTTGGTTGGAATGAACAGAATATCGTTGGAGTTGAGCGCGATATCTTTCTCCTTGCCCTGGAGCACCTTCTTGAGATCGAAGAGGATTTCCACGTGCTGGTGATTGGGCGCGGAGCGAATGATCATGGCTTTGGAAAGAGCCGCGCCGTATCTCAGCCCTCCGGTGATGGAGATAGCCTGAACCACCGTGATCGGGGCGTTGTTAGCCAGCGGGATAGCGGCCGGATGCGTGACCTGGCCGACGACGTAGGCATTGCCAACTTTGGGGACAACCACGGTGTCGCCTGGCAGCAGCGGTATATTCGCGGTGCCGGTCTGGTCGGGATCGACTCCCAGATTTATGGTAATGGGCTGCGGATCGCCCGGGCGGTTCACCGTGATCACATGGCTGGCCAGAGGAGTGAAGCCGCCACAGGCTGAGATCACATCGAGGAGGCGCAGCTCGACGCCCAGGGTTGGCACAGGCTGCGGTTTCACGACTTCACCGACCACCGTAATCGTCTGCGTGGGCGAAGCCATGAGTTCCACGCTCACCTGGGGATCGACCAGAATGCCCTTCTCTTTCAGCTCCCTTTCGAGGTAGATGCCAACCTCGGGAGGCGTCATACCCGCCACCTTTACCGTACCGAGATACGGCAGAACGATGTCGCCCTGCGGATCTACCTTCAGTCCAGGTACCGCGCCCGTACCGGAAGTCGTCAGTTCCGGAGCGCCATAGGTGGCGATGGCAATCACGTCTCCAGGAACGATGGCCATACTGGCAGCCGGCACCTTCATTGCAGAGGCGGGAGCGCTGGCAACCGGAGGCGGCGAGGTAACGGGAGGTCCCGCGTACTGGGCACGCGCCGCAACTGGCGCGCAGAGCAGCATGGCCGCGAGGGCAATTGCAGGGCTGACTCCCAACTTGAGCTGAGTATTCATGGCATTTCTTTGCGCGGCTGGATGCATCGCACCTTCATCATTTCCCGTATTCGTAGGTGTAGTAGCCGAGATAACCGTAATACTCGGGGAGCGAGGCGTCGACGCCGTTGAAGACAAACCCGTACACTTTCACGTCAAGCTCGAGAAGAATTTCGGCCGCGCGCACCAGCATGCGGCGCGTGCAATAGCCCTGACGGATGACCAGAACCATGCCATCGGCCTGAGCGGCGACGATGGCGGGATCGGTAACCGACAAGACCGGCGGAGTATCGAAGATGACGTAGTCGTAGCGCTCGCGCAGCTGACGGGTCAGCTCCGTCATCTGATCGGAGGCGAGCAGATCGGCAGGCAGCGGAGGAACGGTTCCCGAAGGAATGACGTCAAGACTGGTAAGCGTCTCGTGGGTCTGGATCACTTCGTTGAGGGTGTAATAGCCGGTCAGCACCTCCGACAGGCCCTTGCCGCCCTCCAGGCCAAGACGCTTGTAGACAGAGGGGCGGCGCATATCGGTATCCACCAGGGCCACCTTCTTTCCGCCCTGAGCGAGCACCGCAGCCATATTGACCGAAACCGTCGATTTACCTTCTCCCGGCTGGCAACTGGTGATGGCAATTACTTTGGATTCGCGCGAGGTTGTGGAAAGGCGCATGGAAGTGCGCAGCGCCCGGAACGACTCGGAGAACGGAGAGCGGGGATTTCGGAGCAGCTCCGGTCCCGCAGCCCACTCGACCCCCGATTCGTTGGCCTTCCAGTGACTCTGAGGAATCATGGCCAGCGGCGGAAGGCCGAGAATCTGCTGAATCTCGTGAGCGTCGCGAAGGCGAGTGTCGATTTTCTCCAGGAACAAGGCCAGCCCGAGCCCGGCGAAGGCGCCCAGCAACATGCCCATAATGCCGAGCCGCAGGGGTGGAGTGCTGGAAGGACCGACGGGAGGAGTGGCAAGGTCCACGAGGCTGATATCGGCGGCGTCCAGCCCGGCGTCGACCGCGGCTTCACGCAGGCGGCTGAGAATGCTCTCGTACATGAGCCGGTTGGACTCGTACTCTTCGGAAACCAGCATGTAGCGGACCATGTCGTCCCGCTGTCCGTAAATCTGCTGTTCCTGGCTGGTCAGCAGACCTTTGGCTCTGTCTTCCGCGGTCTGGGCGACGGTGTAGGCATCCTTCGCCTGGGTGACAATCCGCTGCTCCTGCTGCGCCAGCTGGCGGTCGAGAGCGGCAACCTGGGCGGTCAGCTGTTTCACCTGCGGATAATTTGGCCCGTAGATGGGTCGCAGTTTCGCCAGCTCCGCAGCGGTCTGGTCGCGCTGGCCGCGGAGAGTGCTCAGCAGGCTGGCTTCGGTCCCGAGAGGCGTAGTGCCGGAGTCCTGAATCTGGTCCAGCGGCATCGATTCCAGGATGCGATAGCGGGCCTCAGCCAGCACCCGCTGCTGGGTGGCGTCGGAGTTCCCCTTCTCGAGATCGCTGATCTCTGAAGTGATCAGGCTGTGCTGAGGATCGAGAGCGTAGATGCCGAGCTTGCGCTGCAGATCGACCAGCTGATCCTGCGAGTTCTGCACGACGGCCCGCAGATCGTCCATCTGGGTGGTCAGCCACCTGGTTACCTGCTGGGTGGTGTTGTAGTGGCTGATGAAATTGTTCTTGACGAAGTCGTTTTCGAGAGCGTTTACGATGTCGGCGGAAAGCTTGGGGGAGCGGCTCTTGTACTGAATGGTAATCATTTCGGTACGAGGGACGCGCTGGACCACGAGATTGGCGCGCAGAGCGCCGACGATGGCGTTGCGCACATAGGGGTTATCCAGATTTCCGTGCAGCAGCCTGGATTTGGCTCCCAGGAATTCGGGATTGTCCTGGAGGTTGAGAGTGTGCGCGACCTGCATCAGCACCGTTTCGCTCTGCAGGATGCGAACGTCACTCTCCATGATGTCGTCAAACGAGCCCATGCCGGAACCGAGCGCCGAAGTGAGCGAGGACTTCAGATCGGACGCGGAGCCGGGCTGAATCTGAATCTCTCCGGTCGCGGTATAGCGTTTCCCGCGCTCGATTCCAAAGGCTGCGGCGAGCAGTCCCACACCGATCGCCATGCTCAGCAGCAGGACACGCCTTTTGCGGATGACCAGCCACACGTCGGCCAGAGACAGCTCCCTGGTCTCAGGGGCGGTAGAGACAACTTTGCCGCGAATCGAGTGTTGCACCAAACCTCTCAGTGTTCAGGGTTCCTGGCAAGAACTCCGCAATTTATGAACTCATCCTGGTGCAGCCGCCCAAGCCACTGGGGCACGGGCGGTCTTCCGGGAAGAGATGGGATTATTACCGAGACAGACCGAGCAATCTGAGTCAGCGGATGCGCCAGGCGAACTGCATCCTTTCGGGGATCCCGATCTGCTACTAAACGTGAGACAAGTGTATCTCCCGGTTTCCATCGGGGTCAATGGAGCAGCCGGGCCGGGGCAAGGAAGCACCGGGAGCCGGCGAGGAGCGATAAGAAGGCCGCGGTATTCCGGCGAAGGGCGCGCCAGAGTGGATCGTGCGGAGAACATCGGCGCAGGATGCCGGGCACAGGACCACCTCCGCGCAGGACGCGCGACTGTCACGGGACATGGTGGGCAGTGCAGGGCTCGAACCTGCGACCTCCTGCTTGTAAGGCAGGCGCTCTGACCAGCTGAGCTAACCGCCCGCGACGCATGGATGCACCGCGTGGAAGCGGCGCAGCATCATCGAGATGATTCTATCAGCGGTCGGAGATGGAGACGACCGGAGCGCGCCCGTGCTGTTGGCGAACGCGGCGCTGAACGATCTCCGCAGCCATCTGTTCCACGGCAAAGAGCGCGCTGAAAAACAGGGCTGCCGCCAGATTGAGCAGGGCCCAGGCAGCGCCCACGCGGAACGTAAGTTGAACCGGGTTCACGCTCATACAGGCTCCTGATATCCGGAAGTGGGATCAGTGTAGGCGGGCTTCCGGAAACGGGCGATAGCACCTCCGTGCCAGAGATGCTAACCAGAGCGGCAAGCCGGGACACCTGTTGGGGTGACCTCCATCGGTGAGAAGCCGCAGGGAGCAGCTTACGGCTCGCGAACATCCATCCCGGCCTGGATTAGCAGACCGCTGACCTCGTCGTCGCTGATCTGTTCGAAATTGCGGTAGAACTCGCCCACGGCGTGAAAGGGCTCGGGAGCTGCCAGACAAACGACCTGGTCAGCCTCGCCGCGGAGGTCCTCGCAGGCGCGCGCGGAACCGACGGGCACGGCCACCACCACCGAGCGGACCTGCGGGCGCAGGGCGCGGACTGCGGCGGTCATGGTGGATCCTGTGGCGAGGCCATCGTCGACGACGATGACCGGACGGCCCGCGACGGAAAGCGGTGGCCTTCCCCCACGATAGAGGGATTCGCGGCGTTCGATCTCGAGGCGCTCGCGCGCGACCAGCGTGTCGATATCCGGTTGGGGGATGGCGAAAGCGTGGATCACGGTCTGGTTAACGACCACAACCCCGCCGCTGGCCACGGCTCCCAGAGCAAGCTCTTCCTGCGCGGGAACGCCGAGCTTGCGAACCACAAAGACGTCCATGGGCCGATGCAGCTCGCGGGCGACTTCGACAGCGACGGGAACTCCCCCGCGGGGCAAGGCGAGCACAACCGCGTCCTCAAGGCCGGGCAACGGATGGAGCGCGCGCGCCAGGGCACGGCCAGCTTCACGGCGATCGTGAAAAATCATGGCGCCCCCTCTCCACCCATCGATCCTGGCGGCAGGACAGAGGCAGCTTACCGTCGCATCGCGGAACCAAATTCGGGCTCCACGCGTAGTTTAAGCTTATCGACGGCCCTCACTCGATTGTTTCCCTATGAGCTCTGCGACAACACAAACAACAGCCCCGAAGACCCGGCAGGAAGCCTTTCGCGGCTACGTGGGAATTTGCCTCGCGCTGGCCGGCGTCAAGCTGGCGATCCAGATCGTGGGCAACATTCTCGCGCAGCACGCGGGATACGGCATCTTCCGCGACGAGATGTATTACCTGATCCTGGGGCGCCACCTGGCCTTGGGCTACGTGGATGAGCCGCCCATGGTGGCGCTGCAGGCGCGGCTGACGGAGATCCTGTTCGGCTTCCGGCACATGTGGAGCCTGCGCCTGATCTCGGCAATCGCCGGAGCGGTGACGGTCTTCCTGACCGGGGCACTCGCCTGGGCGATGGGCGGCAGCCGCCGCGCAGCGGCACTGGCCATGCTGGGCGTGACGGTCGCGGGGGTCTACCTGGGCCTCGACAGCTTTCTCTCCATGAATTCGTTCGACCCGGTCTTCTGGATGCTGTGCGCGCTGGCGCTGATCCGGATTGCTCAGGCTGGAAGCGAGCCCGGCTCGGAACGAATCGTGCGCTTCTGGTGGATCGTGCTGGGGATCAGCGCCGGGCTCAGCATCGAGAACAAAGACACCGTGGTGTTCTTCCTGGTGGCCATGCTGATCGCGCTGCTGCTGACGCCCCAGCGCAGGATTCTCGCCAACCGCTGGTTCGGCGCCGCGGTGGCGATCATGGTGGCGCTGGCGCTGCCGAATCTGCTGTGGCAGATCCACTACCACTGGCCGACCCTGGAGTGGCTGGTCGACGTTTCGAAGAGCAATAAGGACGTGAAGCTGCCGCCGCTGCGGTTCCTTTGGGCGCAGGTGATGACGCTGACGCCGTGGACCGTTGTTCTGTGGGGCAGCGGCGTGGTGTGGCTGCTGGTGAGCAAGGCTGCGCGACCGTTCCGGTTTCTGGGCGCGTTCTACCTGGTCTTTGTGGCGATGATGATGCTGCTGCACGCCAAGGATTACTACCTGGCCCCGGTATATCCCATCTATTTCGCGGCGGGCGCGGCGTTCTGGCTTCCGCCGGCAAAGAGCAGCCTGCTGCGCAACGTCCGGGCGGCCGGCTATGCCGTCCTGCTGGTGGTGGGATTTGTGCTGACGGTTCCCTTCTCCATTCCGGTGCTGCCGCCGCAGCAAATGGTGGCGTGGATGAAGACCATGCACTATCAGGCGCAGGACAGCGAAACGCACGGCGCGACAATCCTGCCGCAGTTCTATGCGGATCGCTTCGGCTGGCACGAGATGGTTGACAAGGTGGCGCAGATTTACAACGCGCTGCCGCCGGATCAGCGCGCTGTGACCGGCATCTTCACGGACAATTACGGCGAGGCCAGCGCGATCAACCTGTTCGGCCCGCAATATGGATTGCCGCTGGCGATCAGCGGGCACCAGGCCTACTGGCTGTGGGGACCGCACGGGTACACAGGGCAGTCGATGATCCTCATCACGGGCGACAACCCGGCCGACCTGAAGCAGTACTATGCCTCCTGCACGGTCGAAGCGGAAATGGACAATCCGCTGTCGATGCCGTGGGAGAAGAAGCCGATCTATCTCTGCCGTGACAGAATTCGCCCCTATCAGGCAGACTGGAAGGACTTCAAGGTTTATTACTGACGGGGGCGGCCTCTCCTGGACATGAGCTCCGAAGTATCTGCTGTCGAGCGCACGCGCGAGCTGCCCCGCGTGCTGGGCACGTCGCACGCCACGGCCATCGTGGTGGGCACCATCATCGGCAGCGGCATTTTCCTGGTTCCGTACGAAATGATGCGGGCTACCGGCTCCTCGGAGCTGGTGTACCTGGCGTGGATTGCCGGAGGGCTGCTGTCGCTCTTCGGCGCGATGACTTACGCCGAGCTGAGCACGCTGCTGCCCTACGCAGGCGGCGAGTATGTGTACATTCGCGGCGCCTACGGCGACATGCCGGCCTATCTTTACATGTGGACATGGTTCTCGGTGGCGAAGCCTGCTTCCATTGCCAGCAGCACTGCCGGGCTCGCTCTCGTCCTCGCCATCTTTCCCGGGCTCGCCTGGCTGGACAAAACCGCCTTCCACATGCCCTTTGCCGTCCTGTGGTCGCAGATTTTCGCCATTGCGGCCACGTGGCTGATCACCGGACTCAATTACCTGGGCATGCGCAAAGCCGGAAGCTTCCAGCTGGTATTTACGTGGCTGAAGGGATTGCTGATCGTGGCCATCGCCGGCATCTGCTTCACTTCCGGCGCGGGGCACTGGCATAACTTCGCCACAAATTTCATGGGAGCGCATGGCGGATTCGGCGGGTTCATGATCGCGGTGATCGCGGCTTTGTGGGCCTACGACGGCTGGAACGACCTGACCATGGTGGCCGGCGAGGTGAAAAATCCGCAGCGGAGCCTGCCCATTGCGCTGCTGGCGGGGCTGGGGATTGTGGGCGTGCTGTACATGGCCACCAACGCGGCGATCCAGTACATTCTGCCGGCGGCCGGCATTGCGTCCTCCCCCAGGCCAGCGGTTGCGGCTCTGGGGGCCATCATCGGACCCTGGGGCGCGGAGCTGGTCTCCGTCGCCATGGCCGTCAGCATCGTGGTCAGCCTCAACGGCACCATCATGTCGGGCGCGCGCATTCCGTATGCCGCGGCGAGGGATGGGCTGTTCTTCCGGCGCATGGCGGATGTGCACCCGCGCTTTTCGAGCCCGTCTACATCCCTGCTGGTTCAGGCGCTGCTGACGACGGTGCTGCTGCTGGCGGTGGGGCGATTCCAGCAACTCTTCGAGCTGGCCATCTTCGCGGAGTGGCTCTTCTACATGATCACCGCCACGACCATCTTCCACTATCGCCGCCGCGACAAAGACGCGCAGGTCTACCACGTGTGGGGATATCCGGTGATTCCGGCGCTGTTCATCCTGGCAGCGGCGGTGCTGCTGATCTACTCGTACGCAGAGAACCTGCGGAACTCGCTGATCGGGACGGCGCTGATTCTGGGCGGGCTGGTGCTGTATCCGCTGTTTCGGCGGAATCCTGAGCGGCACGCATAGTCCGATTGCAAAAATAACGAGGCCCCGCTGGAACTGGCGAGGCCTCGATTTATTTGCGCGCCATCAGCGCTGAGGATGGTCTTCCGGCTGCGGCGGCTTCTTCTCCTCTTTCTTCGGCGGAGGCGGCTTTTTGGCATTTGCAGCCGGCTTTGCCTGCGGATGCTGCGCGGGTGGAGCGGGGCGCGTCTGCTGCGGCGCAGGGCGTTGTGGCGTTGCCGCCGGACGATTCTCCGGAGGGGCCGGTCGGGTTGCCGGCTGTGGCTGGGTCGGCGCGTTGGGACGCACCGCATTGTTCGAAGGGACCGCTGGGCGAGGTTGTGCCGCGGGTTTGTTGAATTCCTGAGCCGGACGATTCGCCGCCGGAGCGACCGGAGCCGGCGGACGGGTTTCCGGCTGCGCGCGGCTCGGCGCTGCAGGACGCACGGCCGCATTGGCAGGCGCGGCGGGCCGGATGTTCGGCGCGACCGTATGCGTTGCTGGGCGAATGCTCGCTGCCGGAGCGGGTTTAGGCAGCGATTTCGGGGTGAAATGCGCCGTATTCGCTGCGGGGGTAGCGACCGCGCGGCCACGCGGGGTGACCAGCACCGGCCTCGCCGCCGGCCGGGTGATGCTGGCGCGCACGCCAACCAACGGGCGAGCGGGAGGCGCAACGGGGGGACGCGCTACTGCGATGGATGCGTGCGCCAGCTGTTGCTGCTGCTGCGCATTCAGGTGCACCACCGCCTGCTGCACGCGGGCGCCCGAGGTCATGGCATTAGCGGGCACAGCAACGACGCGAGTGCGGTTGACGTAGGTGATGTTGTTCACCTGGATCTCGTTCACCGATCGCACCGTCGTGACGCGGTTGATGAAGACGTTGTAGTTGTTCACGATGGTGACGTTGTGAATGACGGTGATGTTGACGTTGGTCACGTTCACCGTGCGCACGTAGGCCGGCGAGCAGTGGTACCAGGGAACGTAGGGCTCAGCAACGCCCAGCGGGAACCAGGCAGCCACGCCGCCTCCGCCGAAGCTGACACCCAGCGAGAAGCCCGGTCCGCCGCCGACAAAGGCAACGAAGGCCGGAGCGTAGACAGGCCGGACGGCCGGCGGTCCGGGAACCCAGCCCCAGCGGCCGCCCCACACGACCCAGCGGCCGTAATGGAAGGGCGCGTAGCCCCACGGCGCATCGTCGACCCAGGTGTAGCCCCACGGCGCGACATACGCCCAGTGGCCGGTGGTATACGGCTGCCAGCCGTAGGCGACCGAGTTCGGGAACCACATGGGTCCGTAATCGGGCGTGACCGTCCAGGCGCCGTAAGCATCGAGGTCGTCGTATCCGGGAATGTCGCGGCTGACGTAACGAGCCGAGGCCGAGTTCAGGATATGGTGGTCGCGATCGATGCTCCAGTTATCGAGGCCGTCGAAGGGCGGCATCTCCACAGCGCCGATCTCGACGGGGCTGGAACCGTAGAGCTGCACGGCCTCGCCCTGATCGACTTCCTGGTTCACGCCCGGGCCGGCGATCTGCACGACTCCGGAGTTGACTTCGACCAGCGCCGCCTGCTGATCGGGATAGACGTTGACGCGATAGTCGCCGGGATCCTGGATGAGCACCGCACCATTGGGGGTATCGACTTCAATGGAGCCGTCGGGCTGGAGGGAGTAGACACGGACGCGGATCGATCCCTGCGCCAGGCCGATCTGCTCGTACTGCTCGTTGAGGTTGGTCAGCGTGACATCGCTGTCGCCCCAGACGCGCACGTCGGTGCCGCCGCTCTGGATAGCGGCGCGAGCGTTGTTGTCAGTAAAGATGCGGTCTCCGCCGACCATCGGATAGTTGAGCGGCGCGACGCTCCAGTCCTGGTCGCCCTGCGCCTCGAGCGACACATTGCCGCTGAGCCAGGCGATGCGCGCAGCGATTGCGGGTGGATCCTGATCCTGTGCGAGCGTGGGATGGGAAGAAAGAATAGCAGCGCCAGCCACGGCTGCGGCTGCGAAGAGCCTTGTGATTTTCATAATTTGCACTCTCCTCGTATCTCTTACCAAGGCGGTGCAGCTTTCCATCCGCATCACTGTCGGCGGGATGAATTTTCTTTGTTCATCGGCTGAACCCCGCCTGCGGCGGGAAGTTGTGCACACTACAAAAGCGGCACCGGCGGGAGGAGTCACAGCGAAAGACGAGCGGTTCCTGCGGAGCTTGACGCGAGTATACGCGCTCACGGAGTTTAGTAAATCAAAGCCAGTTCATTCGTCCTAGCTGAACAAAAACTCCCTCGAGCGCAGGTCCTTGATGGTGTCGCGGAGCTTCGCGGCCTTCTCGAATTCGAACTTCTTTGCGGCTTCGCGCATGTCGCTTTCGAGCTTGGCGACGTATGCGTCGAGATCCTGCTGGGACTGGAACTCGGGCATCTCTTCGACTTCCTCGGCGAGATCGACGTACTCGGCGCGGAGGATCTTCGCGAGCGACATATCGACGGAGCGCACGATGGACTGCGGCGTGATGCCGTGCTCCTCGTTGTAGGCGCGCTGCACGGCGCGGCGGCGGTCGGTTTCGCCGATGGCCTGGCGCATAGAGTCGGTCATGTTATCGGCGTACAGAATGGCGCGGCCGCTGACGTGGCGCGCGGCGCGGCCGATGGTCTGAATGAGCGAGCCGGAGGAGCGCAGGAAGCCTTCCTTGTCGGCATCGAGGATGGCGACGAGGGAGACTTCGGGCAGATCGAGGCCTTCGCGGAGCAAATTGATGCCGATGAGGACGTCGTACTCGCCCTTGCGGAGATCGCGCAGCAGCTTGACCCGCTCGAGGGTTTCGATCTCCGAGTGCATGTAGCGGCAGCGCACGCCGACTTCGGAGTAGTAGCCGGCCAGATCCTCGGCCATGCGCTTGGTGAGGGTGGTCACGAGCACGCGCTCGTTCTTCTGGGCGCGATCGCGGATCTCGTGGAGCAGGTCGTCGATCTGGCCGCGCACGGGGCGGACTTCGACCTCGGGATCGACGAGCCCGGTGGGGCGAATGATCTGCTCGACCACGACGCCTGCGGCTTTGGTCAGCTCGTAGGGGCCGGGCGTCGCGGAGACGTAGACGATCTGGTTGGTGCGCGCTTCGAACTCTTCGAACTTAAGCGGGCGATTGTCCATCGCCGAGGGCAGGCGGAAGCCGTAGTCGACCAGATTCTGCTTGCGCGAGCGGTCGCCGTGCCACATGCCGTGCAGCTGGGGGACGGTCACGTGCGATTCATCGATGAAGAGCAGGTAATCGCGCGGGAAGTAGTCGAGGAGGGTCGGCGGCGGTTCGCCGGGCAGGCGGCCGGAGAAGTGGCGCGAGTAGTTCTCGATTCCGTGGCAGTAGCCGACGGACTTGATCATCTCGAGATCGAAGCGGGTGCGCTGGTGGACGCGCTGCGACTCCACCATGCGGCCCTGCGTCTCCAGTTCCTTCTCCCACCACGCCAGCTCTTCGAGGATGCTGTCGATGGCGGTTTTTCTGCGCTCCGGCTGCACGACGTAGTGCGACTTGGGGTAGATAGGCAGGCGCGCGTATTTCTGGCGGACGGTGCCGAAGAGCGGATCGATCTGCGCGAGCGAATCGATCTCGTCGCCGAAGAGCTCGATGCGGTACGCATTCTCGTCATAGGTCGGGAAGACCTCGATGACGTCGCCGCGCACGCGGAAGGTGCCGCGGCGGAAGTCGGCGTCGTTGCGCTCGTAAAGAATCTCGACCAGGCGCCGGGTGATGTCTTCGCGGCGCACGCGCTGGCCTTTCTCAAGCAGCAGCAGCATGCCGTAGTAGGCCTCCGGCGAGCCGAGGCCGTAGATGCAGGAGACGGAGGCGATGATGATGGCATCGCGGCGTTCGAAGAGCGAGCGGGTGGCGGAGAGGCGGAGCTTGTCCAGCTCCTCGTTGATGGTGGCTTCCTTCTCGATGTAGAGGTCGCCGGAGGGAATGTAGGCTTCCGGCTGGTAATAGTCGTAATACGACACAAAATATTCGACCGCGTTGTTCGGAAAAAACTGTTTGAACTCGTGGAAAAGTTGCGCAGCGAGGGTCTTGTTATGGGCCAGCACCAGCGCCGGGCGGTTGAGCTGCTCGACGATCTTGGCCATGGTGAAGGTTTTGCCCGAGCCGGTGACGCCGAGCAGCACCTGGTGCTTCTCGCCGGCATCGATGCCGGCGGTGAGCTCCTGGATGGCGCGTTCCTGATCGCCGCGCGGCTTGTAATCGCTGACTAGCTGGAAGTCCACATTCCAATTTTAGGAGATGGCTCAGTCAGCCCCAACCGGCAGCGGTTTCTCGCGGCTTTTGCGCCTGCCGGCAAGAGCTCCGATCCCCAGGCAGACGGGCCAGAGCGCCAGCCAGGCCAGCGAATACCAGTGCGGCCAGGTCTTCCAGATCGCGACGGCCGAAGCCGTGCCCGCAGCCTCGCCCAGCACGAAAAGAACCAGCAGGTGCAATCCCGGGTGAGTGGGCGCGAGGCGCACGCACAGTACGCCGCCGACCACGGATGCGAAGGCGAAGACGCCGGTGCCGATCCACAGCAGGAAAGTCGGCGGCACCTTGTTGGGCACATAGACGCCGGGATAGAGACGGGAGAGGATCGGATCGGTCAGCACGACGATCAGGTAGACGACGAAGTAGCTGACGATCACTGATGCGATGGATCGCAGCACCTTCATAGCTGCTTCCTCCTTCACACAGCCGATGTTTCCGGGGGAGGTGGGCAGAATAGCGCGCTGCGACAGCAATGGAAAGAGAAAAAATGCCCGCACTTCAGGCGAAATGCGGGCGAGTCGATGAGAAAAGAATGCTCAACAGCTACTTTGCAGCGACGAGCTCGTCGGCGGCCTGGACTTTGTGCGACTTCGGCGGCTTCAGGTCGAAGCGATCGAGGTTCATCACCTTATTCCACACCGCTACGAAATCACGGACAAACTTCTCCTTTGCGTCCGCGCTTGCGTAGACCTCGGAAAGCGCCCGAAGCTGCGAGTTCGAACCGAAGACCAGATCGACGCGCGTTGCCGTCCACTTCACGTGTCCGCTTCTGCGGTCGCGCCCCTCGAACACGTCCTGGGCATCCGACGTTGCCTTCCACGCCGTTTGCATGTCGAGCAGGTTGATGAAGAAGTCGTTGGTCAGCGCCTCCGGACGTTTGGTGAACACGCCGTAAGAAGTCTTTCCAAAGTTGGTGTTCAGCACGCGCATGCCGCCCACCAGCGTGGTCAGTTCCGGCGCCGTCAGGGTGAGCAATTGCGCCTTGTCCAGCAGCGCGACCTCAGGCGGCACGTGGTTTCTGCCGCTCGAGTACGAACGGAATCCGTCCGCCACCGGCTCCAGCACAGCAAACGATTCCACATCCGTCTGCTCCTGCGAAGCATCCATGCGGCCGGGCGTGAAAGGTACCGTGACGCTGACGCCGGCATTCTTCGCGGCCTGCTCGACGCCGGCGCAGCCAGCCAGCACGATCAGATCGGCGAGCGAGATCTTTTTGCCGCCCGGTTGTTTGCTGTTGAACTCGCTCTGGATTCTCTCGAGCGCCTTCAGCACTTTCTCCAGTTGCTCCGGCTGGTTGACTTCCCAGTCCTTCTGCGGAGCGAGACGGATGCGCGCGCCGTTGGCGCCGCCGCGCTTATCCGATCCGCGGAAGCTCGAGGCCGAGGCCCATGCCGTTGAAACCAGCTGCAAGACGGTCAGACCCGAAGCCAGGATCTTCGTCTTCAGCGAGGCGATATCGTGCGCATCGACCAGCGGATGATTGACGGCGGGAATTGGATCCTGCCAGATCAGCTCTTCCGCCGGCACCTCCGGCCCCAGATAACGCGACCGCGGACCCATATCGCGGTGCGTCAGCTTGAACCATGCCCGGGCAAAGGCATCGGCCAGCTCCTCAGGGTGCTCGTAGAAGCGGCGCGCGATCTTCTCATAGATGGGATCGAAGCGCAGCGAGAGATCGGTGGTGAGCATGCCCGGCTGGTGATGCTTCGCAGGATCGTGAGCATCGGGCACCGTGCCTTCGCCCGCGTTCCCCTTCGGCTTCCACTGGTGGGCGCCGCCGGGGCTCTTCGTCAGCTCCCAGTCGTACCGGAAGAGGTTGTCGAGGAAATGATTGCTCCACTTCGTCGGCGTGTTGCTCCAGGTCACCTCGATGCCGCTGGTGATGGCGTCGCCGGCGATGCCCGAAAGGTAGGCGCTCGTCCAGCCAAGGCCCTGCTCGGAGATTTCGGTCCCTTCAGGCTCTTTGCCAACGTGGCTGGAAGGCCCGGCGCCATGGGTCTTGCCGAAGGTGTGCCCGCCGGCGATCAGCGCAACCGTCTCCACATCGTTCATCGCCATGCGGCCAAAGGTTTCGCGAATATCGCGAGCCGCGGCAACCGGATCCGGTTTCCCTTCCGGACCTTCCGGGTTCACGTAAATCAGTCCCATAGTCGTGGCGCCGAACGGTTTGGAAAGATCGCGCTCCCCGGAGTAGCGCAGGTCGGTCCCCAGCCAGGTCGACTCCGCTCCCCAGTTCACGTCCATGTCCGGCTCCCAGACGTCCGCGCGGCCGGCTGCGAAGCCAAAGGTCCTGAATCCCATCGTCTCCAGCGCCACGTTGCCGGCCAGGATCAGCAGGTCGGCCCAGGAAATCTTTTTGCCGTACTTTTGCTTGATGGGCCACAGCAGGCGGCGCGCCTTGTCGAGGTTCACGTTGTCGGGCCAGCTGTTGAGCGGCGCAAAACGCTGCTGGCCGCGGCCGCCGCCGCCTCGCCCGTCGAGGGTGCGGTAGGTCCCGGCGCTGTGCCATGCCATGCGAATAAAGAGGCCGCCGTAATGGCCGAAATCCGCGGGCCACCACTCCTGGGAGTCGGTCATCAGCGCCGCGAGGTCCTTCTTGAGTGCGGCGTAATCCAGGTTTTCAAACTCCGCGGCGTAATCGAAACCGGCGTCCATGGGATCGGACAGCGACGAGTGCTGATGCAGGATGTTGAGGTTCAGTGCGTTGGGCCACCAGTCCTGATTGGTTCGGGGAGCGTGGCCGTTGGCGTGCGGGAACGGGCATTTGGCGCCGTTGGAAGCTGCCTTTTCGTCTGCCATTTCTGTCCTTCGATTTCTGCGACGCGCATCCTGCGCGTCAGCGGTTGGAAGAATCTGTTGCTGGATGATCCGGAAATATCAGAGCGGTTCTGCGCACTGGAGGGAACACTGGCAATGTATCATCGTGAAGACAGATTGCTCCAATACATAGTTCCCATTCGCAGCATAGGCATTACCTATGGAAATCCACCAGCTCCGTTACCTCTGCGCCATCGTCGACACGGGCAGTTTCAGCCGGGCGGCGGAGCACTGCCACGTGGCGCAGCCCTCGCTTTCGCAGCAGATTTCCAAACTCGAGGATGAGCTGGGCACCAGACTCTTCGACCGGCTCGGCCGCGCCGTCCGGCTCAACGATGCCGGCCGCGCCTTTCTGCCTCATGCACGCGCCGTGCTGCACCAGACGGAGCTGGCGCGCAGCGAGGTGGACGGCAGCCGGCGCGACACGCGGGGGTCGATTTCCGTCGGCGTAATTCCGACCATCGCGCCCTACTACCTTCCCCGGCGGATCGCCGCCTTTGCGCGCCGCTTTCCTGAAGCCACCGTGCGCATCGTGGAAGAAACAACGCCGGTGCTGGTGGAGAGCCTGCGCAGCGTGGCTATCGACATCGCCATCCTCTCGCTGCCGCTGAAGCATCGCGAATTCGACATGGTGCCGCTGCTGACGGAACGAATGTACGCGGCGCTGCCGCCGAACCACGCGCGGGCGCACGCGCGCAGCATCTCACTGCGGGAACTGCGCGACGAGCGCTTCGTGCTGCTGCGGGACGGACACTGCTTTCGCGGGATTGCGCTGGCGGCCTGTCAGCGGGCGCGGCTGGATCCGCGGGTGGCATTCGAGAGCGGACAGTTCAGCAGTCTGCTGGGGATGGTTGCGGCCGGGGTGGGGGTCTCGCTGGTGCCGGAGATGGCCATCGATCGCGGCGTTGCCTGCCGCTACGTGCCGGTCTCGGAACCGCAGGCGGCGCGAACGATTGTTGCAGCGCGGCTGAAAGGGCGATCCTTCAGCCGCGTGCAGCAGGCGTTTATGGAGAATCTGGGCAGAAGCGCCTGAGGGGCGCCTCCGCAGGACGCACGATTATCGATCCGCTCGAGGTCAGCGGCCGAACTCAGTGACCATGCCAGTCGTGGTCGTAGACCATCTGATAGCCGCGGCGGAAGCCTTCGCGGAAATCATGGCGCTGCCCCTCCGGCAGCTGGGGATGGCGGAAGTCGTCGTGACGCCGCGGATCGGGCGGCCGTCCCGCATCGATGTCGTGGTGGGCGGCCACGGCGCCGTCGTGAAATCCGTTGTGCCAGATCTGCGACCATTGCCCCGGCGGAGGCGCCGGCTGCCAATAGCCCGGCGGGGGCGGTCCCTCCTGAGCGTGGGCGGCGAACATTGGAATTCCCGTAAGTCCGGCCCCAACGAGCAGGGCCAGAAACAGCTTGAAAGTCTTCATGGTGTGTCTCCGTCTTCGGATTGACAACTTGCCTTCTGGTTGGGATGCTGCGGAGTCGCACCGCGGCGACGCGGAGAATCACGGCTTCGCTGCAGGTTCGCCTTCCGGCGCGTGAAAGGCAGGCAACCCGGATCAGGAAATCTGGCGCCTGGCTCACCGCCGGGAGAGGATCGATCCCGACGAAGGCTCAGAGGTTGCCTCGAGCGATAAGGCCTGCGCCCACTCCGACGCGTGATCGACCAGGCAGTCGGCAGGAATGTCTTCGACGGTGTGCGAGGAGAGCCCAAAGCGACAGCCGATAACCCAGGCGCCGGCGCGGCGCGCGGTGAGGATGTCGACGCTGGAGTCGCCGACCATCAGCGTTTCGCCGGGCGAAACCGCAGCTTCGCGGATGATGGCATTCAGGCCTTCGGGATCGGGCTTCTTGGTGGCAAAGCTGTTGCCTCCGTAGATGCGAGACATGTACGGGCTGAGGCCGAGGCCATCGCAGATGTCGATGGAGGCTCGGATCGGCTTGTTCGTCAGCACGGCCAGGATGCGCGGAGCGCCGCCGGGCATGGTCCGCAGGGCGTCAAGGGATGGGAAGACGCCGGGGTAGACGCAGGTGTTGTCGAGCTTGTGAACGCGATAGTGATCGAGAAAGTGGCGCAGAGCATTTTCAACCAGCGGTTCGTCGTCGGGGTCGCCGAGGGAGCGGCGCACCAGCATGGCCGCGCCGTCGCCGATGTAGGAGGCGATGATCTCTTCGGGCAGCGGCGGGCGGCCGAACTCGGCCAGCATGGCGTTGATGGAGTTGGTGAGGTCGGTGCGCGAGTCGATCAACGTGCCGTCGAGGTCGAAAACGATGAGCCGGATGCGATGCGCGGGGATGGGGTTGAGCAGATGCAGCACATCCTCAGTCTATCGGCAGTGGGCTGAGGCGCCCACAGCCGCAAGCAATCAGGCTTGACAAGTGGCAGCCAAGGGAGCAGTATTTTCGCAGACTGGTTTGTATAGCAGACTAGTTTGTAAGGGGTTCACCATGAACGATCCTTCCTCTTCCCTTCCTTCCGATCCCGATGCTCTTGCCGCCCACCTCATCAAGTCCGGACATCTCGGCGATGGATTGCCGGAGATTGTTGCCGGATGCGTCTTCCTTCTTTATTCCGCGATGTGCTGGTCCACCCATCTCGCGCAGCACCACTCTCCTCGCGCAAAACTGGCCGCGCTGATCCTGATTCTCGTCACCACCGTCGTCGGCGTAGCCGCGGTGCCTGCCGTTCCACCGCTCCGCGCTCGCTTCCTCATACGCAGATCCGGCTATGTCCGGCGCAAGCCCCGCAACTGGGGGATCTCCGCAATGGTGGGCTGGGCTCTCCTCATCCTGACTATCGTCACTCTCCTGATCCTCGGCATGAAGGGCGTGCTGGCTCAGCACTTGCTCCTGATGATCACCGGCATTCTCATGGGTGGGCTGTGGATGTTCTTCGGGCGGCGGCGGCGCTTCGTCGTTCACGGTGTGGTGATGATGCTCTCAGGTGTGGCGTTTGCGCTCTCAACCCTCCAGATCGAGGTCGCCTGGACCGCCTTCTATGGGTGGGTTGGAATCCTCACTTTCTCGAGCGGCGCCCTGGTTCTTCGGCGACTCATCCGCCGTACGTCGAAGGAGTCCGAATGAGTGCGAAGATCCAGCGCCTCGCGGACGTCGACCGTCTCATCCACGAACCGGCCCGGCTCATGATCATCGCCGTGCTGAATTCCGTCGAAGAGGCGGACTTCCAGTACCTGCACCTGACCACCGGCCTCACCAAAGGCAATCTTTCGGTGCATCTTTCCCGGCTGGAGGAGGCCGGTTATGTCGGAATCGAAAAAACCTTTCGCGGAAAATATCCGCTCACCATCTGCCGGCTGACCAATCTCGGTGCTCAGAAACTGTCTGAGTACCGGAAACTGCTCAAAGACGCGCTCTGACCTCCGCCGGGATTGTTTCGCCTCTGCCGGCCTCCGCGGTTTCCGGTCACGGCTATCCCCGGCTCGCGTTATGCTTGCGGGATGCGAAAGATCTGCCGTTGTGCCCGGCTGGCCGCCGTGTGCCTTGCGTTCGTTCCCCTCGTTTCCGCCGCGCAGGATCGCTTCCCTTCCAGCGAAGATCTGCGCCACGTGCGGGCGATCTCGCAGCCGAAGCTTTCGCCGGACGGGCAGAGCGTGCTGCTCCAGGTGACGGACGCGACCGCCGACGGCGGCAAGAGCCATCTGTGGCTGGTGGATGTCCAGACGAACACGGCACGGCAGCTGACGTATTCGCCGGAGAGCGACAAGCGCGGCGAGTATGACGGC
>Ga0335073_10002801_pt1 | contig 23958 bp, 14 predicted proteins | sample Lox_Sample_22_FD_207093 | JGI IMG/M metagenome (GOLD analysis project Ga0335073, IMG submission 207093) | Soil microbial communities from Loxahatchee National Wildlife Refuge, Florida, United States - Lox_Sample_2.2 | ecosystem: Environmental > Terrestrial > Soil > Wetlands | place: USA... | reverse complement strand
TCAGTCGGACTTCACCAGCCGTTGCGTCAAACATGGCTCGCGTGCTCCCTCGACTAATCGTTCAAGGTGGCCTCGACTCCAATACTTGTTCCGTCGCATCGCAATGTCTGGCCAGAATTTTGTTACAACTCCCCCAAGATGTGACGATCACAACCTTGTACAGTCTTGGAAATGTCCTCACCACACCCAAAACCGCTCCCGACCGAAACTTTTCAGCATCACCATTGCTTGATGGCTCCACCAAAGCGAACGGCAATGGAGCCTTCGACTCCGAAGCAAAACCCGGCGCCAGCGTTATTTCTCTGGGACCGAACGACGGAGATGAGCCATGTGCCGTTCATTCTTCAACAATCGAGGCTATTGTTTGCATTGCGTGGACTTGCAAAGTTGAAAAAATCCTCGCCTTAGCACAGTCCATGCTAATTCAAAAGATTGGTCGAATTTCCCTTGAAGTCGACGCAAAGATTATCACCGAAACCGCGATACTTGGAGTATGCAGCGCGCCTAGTGACCTTCGCGCCCTTCTGAAGCTATACTCTAGACTTTGTCACGATTCACTTGTCAAGAGCAACACTTCGATTCTAGAAGCCGTCATGCGAGCTCGTCTTCATTTGTCTCAAGGAATCAAACGAGGCACAGACAACTTTGAGATATACACAGTGCATTTACTAGATTCTATTGTCAGTAAGGGAGACGCGCATGAAGGTGAAAACAAGCATGATGCTGATGTGGAGCTTGCGACGGAGGAAATTGCCCAATTGCTCCCACCTCTTGCAACATTTGCCATGTCTAGTGCAGCAGTCGACTCCGAGGAAGATCTTGACATCGAAGGCTTCTCCAACTTGCAGCGTGATGCCTGGTTTAACGCCGTCGTCCACGGCTTCACTCTCAGTTCTCCTCTGGGTAAGAAATATCGAAGAGAGATGCAGATATTGGCACAGTATAGCCAGCCTTTGGTTCCTGAGGATAGAGCAGATCAGCTCGAAAGCGATATCGAACTCAACACTACCCTTCGAAGAGGAAAAAGCTCGGAGAATGCTGCAGATCACCGAAAGCATTTGATCGAAGTTTTACCGATGTGTGAATCAGAGATCAGGAGCCTCAACTACTCAGAAACCGTCTTCTTGACCGCGGCCTACTTGGTCGAGAACCTTCGGGCGAGTGCAGGTGACTGCACAAAAGTTCTGGTCTATTTCGTTGACCCTAGATTGAGGAGTGGTCCGATGGGCAAATGCATGTCAGCCATAGCGGCGGCGGCCGTCAAGACGTATTTGTCGCGCACCCTTTCCGGCAAATCTCACGCCTTTAGTGCTCCATACGTTGCTCAGCAACTGGCCATCTTTTTCGCAGGCTGCTGCCATCGAATCAGCAAAGTTCAGCAAGTGGCTATAGCATGCGCGGACTTGATCATCTCACAGGTTCCTGCAGCGCTTTGCCATCAAAGTGCTTTGTTCGCGTTACTCGAGCTTCTCAACATCATGTGGGAAAGTTGTCTCGAGAAGGAGACAGATGAATATGAATGGACGCCCACCTTCAAGTCCAAACGCGGCAATGTGGAAGTCGAGTTGTCCGACGATTTCAGCTTTAGGCGAGCTACTTTAACCTCGATCCATAGGTGGGCAGAGACTTGGATACTGTTCGTCATTGACATCGCTCCTTTGGACATTAAAGGATTGATTCAGACATATCTTTCTGAATTCGACGATGAAGGCGCTTACGGACATGTGTCGTTGGGTAGATCTTTTGCATTGGAGATGGGTGGCATAATACCATCTACCGATCACCGTCTTGGGGCTCTCGACGTACAGCAAGGGGTCCACGTCAACACGGCGTCTGATTTTGTAGCTCAGTTCACCACACGACAGGAATACCGCTTTGTTGGTTCTTTCCGCGATGAAGATCATGAGTGGATACGCAGCGGTGGAGAGATGCCGTTCAACCGATCACTGGAGAAATCCATTCAAGACGCTGGCACTTTGCTGGCGGATCTACAATCTCGCACCCTAAAGCATCAGCAAGTCTCCATCGCCGAACTGCGGGACGTTCTCAGAAGGTCTGGCGCTCTCCTTTGCTGCAGTACGGAGCAGGACCAAGGTGCCATTGTTCACCACCTTGTCAGTATTCCCTTTGCAGTATTCACGAAGCAATCCATCAAACTCGGTATATCTTTATGGATGGGAGTTATCAAAGAAAACGCGAGGATGGAGTCTCGCATCCTTGTAGAAATTGCTGAGAACTGGGAAGCAACAATTCGAATGCGGCGAGGATTGTTTGATAAGCGTCTGCAGTAAGGAGACACAACATAACAAAGGTTGCAGAGCTAACAATTTGGTTCTAGTCACTACGATCCCTTCTACATCAAGGAAGAGTTTGCCCCATCAGACCGCGAGCTCATTGTTAAGCGTCAACATGCAGCGTACGAGCTACTCGCGCCTCATCTCCGCTTACTGCAGTTCTTGTCAAGCCATTTCAGCGCCACGCGGCTTGGATGTGCGGACATACAGAAGGTCTATCAACGTCTAATCAACATCACGCTAGACGCCCTCGCCAAGACTCGATGCCACCCGCTCGCAAGAGAATGTCACTTCCATGTGATTCTCCTAGGCCTTCGGATTTTGCGCGCCAGCACTGATTTAGATCGATCGCTACTCTGGCGCTTCAAAGACAGACTATTAACCGCTGCGTTGGCATGGTTCGCCTTTCCTCCTAGGTACTTATTGCGCGTCATGATCGGCGAAGAGTAGCTAACGTTCTCAGATGGACCTACGGCGGTAATCGACTTCAAGTCAAGGCAGAAATTCATATCATGTCCGATATTCAAAACACTCTTGAAAAGGTAAGAGGAGTGGGAGCACAGGGCTACAAATCCATGAAATCACTTCAAGCCAAGCAAGAACTTCTGCTCTTGCTGTTGGCAAATGAACAAATGCGACTCATGGTCTGGCTCTTCCCTATGGACTTTGACAGGAAACATAACTTCATGTCACAAAATCATCGAACGCCTCCAGACGTAAGTGTATCCAAGCCCCACGGATTATCATCATGCCAACGTAGTAAGACCGTGCTCTCCACGGCCTTGAAAACAGCATGGGCTGAAAGGCCCTCTCTCGCGGTGCATCTTGCGGAACGCTTCAATTCTCAAACCCTAACTTCAGAGCTTCGGTGGCTTCTTCTCAATTTCCCCGAGAAAGTTCTCGACCAACCCGATGCCTTGGAGGTTCTCTTGGGATCGTCACTCCCGAATGATGTATCATTCCAGCTGAAGGTAAAGCGCCGTACAGCCTCTATACGAACGACAAGCTAAATTGGCCCAGTATTTGCTCTATTGGGGAGCGGTGAACCCGATGACAGCAGTTACCTACTTTCTACCAGCATACGGAAACCATCCATTCATCATACAATACGCAATGCGTGCACTGGAAACCCATTCCGTGGATGTGACTTTCTTCTATGTGCCACAAATAGTTCAAACGCTGAGATACGATGTTCTTGGATATGTTGAACGCTACATCATCGACACATCAAAAATTTCACAGCTTTTTGCCCATCAAATCATCTGGAACATGAAAGCGAACTCGTACAAAGATGATGACGCTCAAGAACCTGACGCAATTAAACCAACACTCGACAGCGTAACCGAGAATATGATTTCAAGCTGGTCGAATGAAGATAAAGATTTCTACAAGAGAGAATTTTCTTTCTTCAACGAAGTAACCGAAATATCTGGGAAGCTCAAACCTTACATCAAGAAGAGCAAACCGGAAAAGAAACAGAAGATCGAAGAGGAGCTGCGCAAGATCAAAGTGGACGTTGGTGTGTATTTGCCGAGCAATCCGGATGGCGTTGTTGTCGGCATCGACAGAAAGTCGGGGAAGCCTCTGCAGAGCCACGCCAAAGCACCGTACATGGCAACCTTCCGCATCAGAAAAGACAAGATAGACGCAGATGAGAACGAAGAGGAGCTGATGCATGCAATCGGCAAGACTGAGAAAAAGAACACCGTTGAAATATGGCAATCGGCGATCTTTAAGGTTGGAGACGACTGTAGACAAGACGTACTTGCTTTGCAGTTGATCTCCGCTTTCCGAGGCATCTTCCACAATGTCGGTCTCGACGTTTATGTCAATCCCTATCGAGTGACGGCCACTGCTCCGGGCTGCGGCGTCATCGACGTTCTTCCAAATTCCATCTCTCGAGATATGCTTGGCCGCGAAGCCGTCAATGGACTTTACGATTATTTCATCTCCAAATACGGCGGCGAGGACTCGATCGGGTTCCAGGAGGCACGCAGCAACTTTGTGAAAAGCATGGCGGCATATTCTGTCATCACTTGGCTTTTGCAATTCAAAGACCGGCACAACGGCAACATCATGATCGACGACGCTGGCCACATTTTGCATATTGACTTTGGTTTCTGCTTTGACATCGTCCCTGGTGGCGTCAAATTCGAGCGCGCTCCGTTCAAGCTAACGAAGGAGATGGTTGCCGTAATGGGTGGGCCAGAGGCGCAATCCTACAAATGGTTTGAGGAGTTGTGTTGCAAGGCATTCCTCGCGAGCAGACAGCACAGCGAGCATCTTGTCCAAATGGTGATTGTCATGCTGGACAGTGGTCTGCCTTGTTTCAAACCGACAACCATTCAACATCTGAGGGCTAGGTTTGTGCCGGAGAAGAACGAGCGAGAAGCGTCAGATTTCATGAAGGGCCTTATCGCGAAAAGCTATGACAGCTTTGCGACAAAGGGCTATGACCAGTTCCAATTACTTACGAACGGCATTCCGTACTAGTTAGTATTGGATAATGGCTGAACAGTCTTATTCCACATGACCGTTGAACATTCGCTAGGTATGTAAAGTTTGTTGGTAGGAAATCTTGCCTTCCATTTAGGTAAGCGGTGCACTCTTCGAGGCTTGGTGAGCTCGCTTAGCCACCCGCCGCTTTTGACTTCTAAATCAATCAACTTTACCCCGTAGGTTAAGGGGCCACATGGGCAACTGTCATCGGCATATCCGTCAGAAGACAGTCCACTAGGCACGAAATGAGTCAAATAGTAGTGTATTGCGATCTGAAGAGTTCAATATATTAGGAAGAGCTTCTTCCATGTATACTGTAGCTTTATACCAAATATGGCAGATCTGGAGCCTCTTATACGTTCCATGCGGGTCATTGGCCCTTCTCACTTGACATGCGACGAGATCGGTATGAGCGCGTTTCATCAGGAGGGATCACGGTGAAGAACTTAATAAGGGCTCTAAAGCCCTCCAAGGATAATGATCGGTAGGGTAGTGTGCTTTTTCGTGTGTATAACTCGAAATCTCAAAATGATCCATAAAGTCATTCTCTTCCTTTCCACATCTCTAGTATCCTTAGCTCTCGCCGGCCCAGCAACTTCCACCGCCCCGATCTGTTCCAAATCAGACTCCTCCAGTATTATATCATGGCCATCCTCGGATTCTACCTGTCGTGGCCCACCAGAAGTGTATACGGTCCGCCCAAGCCTCGGAAAAGGCCTCGGCGTCTTCGCATTGCATGACTTGGAAGTCGGCGCCATCATCATGAGTGAAACACCAATTCTCACTATCAAACGACCCGACTTTATCAAAGGAACCGGATACCCGATGTCTGCCGTCAGTCAACTTGTCAGGTCAGAGTTCGCATTACTTTCGCGGCAACAGCAGGAGGAAATAATGAACCTGACGTATCACGCGACAGAGGCGGAGGAAGAGAGCAGCGACAGATTGGGCCTCATTTTCAGATCGAACGCCTATAACACCGGCGAAGACATCGGGCTCTTCCCCAAGATCGCGCGCATAAACCACTCCTGCCGCCCAAACACCAGCTACTACTGGAACGCAAAACTTAACAAAAGGATCGTCTACGCGAATCGCCAAATCAAGGAGGGCGAGGAGTTGTTCGACTCGTATATCCCGCTGTTGCTCACGCGCGAGGAGAGACAGAAACGACTGGGTCCGTATGGGTTCACGTGTAGCTGTGAGGCTTGTGCCCTGGAGAATGGAGCGATGCGGGAGAGTGATAAGAGGAGAGTGGATATTAGGATGGCACTTATGGAATTCGAACCACAATTGATGCTTACGATGCCGGAGAGTGCGAGCGAGAAGAGGAAGGCAGCAGCGAATGTGAAAGCGAGCCTTCAGCTCGTTGAGCTTGTGCGACTAGAGGGTCTAGCGGACTATTATGCGAATGCGTATAAGATCACAGCGATTGGTCATGCAAGAGTGCAAGACTGGGCACAGGCGACCAAATGGGCGAATAAAGCCTATGAGTTGAGGGTTATGGTGGATCCGGAAAGTCCGCATGCGATGGAGATGTATGTACTTACTAGTAAGTTTATTGAGAGTTGGAAGAGTGAGTTAAGGGGCAGGTCGCTCTTAAAGGATGAGGTTTAATGGACTTATTCTCGTGATAAAGACGGCAAGCTTGTACAGTCTCATCGTTCCCACCATTTCAGCTGTTCAACTCTTCAGTTGTTTACGCTATAAAATTTGAACGTGGTAAATCCCCCTTTAGGAAATCGAGGTGGTCTTCTTGGCGAAGCGGACCTCCTCCATATCAGCGACTTCTTACGAATACATTGCCGCACCGATGAACTTTTAACTAAATGAAGGTTGAGCTCTAAGGCCTATCTTGAGATGAGTCGCCTGCCAATGATTCCGGGTATCGTAAAAGAGACAGGCATCAAATACGAGCGGGGAGTCAGATGATACGAGCGTCCGGTCAGAAGCCTCATGGATATCAAAAGCCTCGCAAACGCAAACAATATCAATAGATTCCCATCTAAGGAACCAAACGATTTCATCTTCAGCTCATCTGCGTTTTCCACCAAACGTTTCGTCCTTCTATTCTCGGCTCGTTGTTACCATGTCGTTCTCATCGCCAGAACAACGGCAAACATTGTGCGACTCTCTCGCAGGTCCTTTCCGCAAAATGAGCAGCTCCAGTGATTTTGATGCTCCCATGATAATCTCATTTCTCACCGTCTTGCTTATGCCGGCCCTTATCCGCTACCTTGTGCTAGGGGTTGTTTTCGTGCGCGGGCAAAAGCCAGAAGCCGACGTAGGGCGCCAGGGGCCCGCACAATATGAGCTTGCAGCTATTGAGGATGGTAATGACCCACCGCCGCCGCACTTGGAATCCCAGTCCTCAACAACGTCGCAAATACCAGAAGGAATAGCAACAGCAGGAGCGGCGGCGTCGGCAGCAACAATGCCATCACAAGCTGTGGATGCAGGCGATCCGGAAGGCGCAGACGACACAAAACCATTACCCTCAACCCCAAGACGTAAAGACTACCTCATCCTCGCCGCCTGCACACTCTTTGCCATTGTAGATGTCATGGCGCTCTTTGTCATTGGTTTTGGTTTTCAGTTCTACTTATATTGCGATACCTTGGAAGAGAATGGCATTATCATCACCTCGCAACGCAACGCGGGAAGGGCATTCGTACTTTGGATCGCCTTCGCACTCCTCGTCGCCTGGGTGAGCTCCGATATCATGTGTTTGCGACTGATGGTGAAGGATCTGTGGGACGGACAAGCCCGTCGGCACAATGCCGATGAACAAGAGTGGACACACATCGGATTGATGATTTTACTTGGAGCTGCTGCGGTCCCCATTTCTATTGCGTTATTACTGGTCTTACTTTTTGCCATAGCGTTTATACAATGCTGGTTGTACTTACGTCGACTATTTGGGTTTCCACAAACAGACGATCACAACCACTTGTCGAGACTTGGAGCTAGGCTTTGGGCTACCAGGCAGTCTGTCGGGACTTAGAGCTCGCGGTATCGACGGCGGACCAAAGTGGTTCATGGTAGTGGGATTCTGGCAATTACATGAGTCCAAACCGCCTCTACTCGAAGAATACGACAACCTCCAAAATACAGCCCCCGTTTTACCACTTCTTCGTTTTATCTGGTGAATAAACGTTGCCGAGTGCGGCGGAAACTTCGAAACTGAGAGGGCTTAAACAGACTTCGAAATACTGTAAACGTCTGTAAAGTTCATACGGACCGGCCTGCTTTGGTAAATCCGGTATCATCCAAAGGCAGGTATTCGGTATTGAGGGAAAGGACCTCCAAACGCAGTGGCAAATGCCACCGTTTCTCACCAACCTGCGTTGAGATAGAAGCCCGGATCCAGAAAAGCAAAGCAGCAAAGCCGTAGGATGGGCGATTTGGACGCGATACGGGTGCGTTGCTGTCGCCAGGAACTAGCGGAGACCAAGTTTCTCATGGCCGAACGCCGTCAAGCGATGTCTCTGCTCGTGGACGGCGCAATGCCGCAGCCGCTTTACGGTTCAATCCGCGGACTGGACCCGCCGTGCTGCCGTTGAGCACATTCTCGGCATCGAGCGTCACGACGCCTTTCAAGAGTACTGGGAAATGGTTGGCCTCTGCGTATCCATAGACTATCAAGGACGCGGGTTCGGTTCAGCATTGCAGCGCTGGAGTTTGGATCAGGCAACGGCGGAAAGCATGTCGATTGTGTTGAAATCCAGTCCTGTGGGAGTAATGCTGGATGAGAAACATGGCCTCAAAGCTCATCAGAGGCATTCCTTCGGCGAGTTCTTGCAGACTGGGTACAACGACTTTCACATAACGGTATGGGAGCCACCAGGGAGTACAGGCAAATTGTATGAGAGCGTTTCACTTGACGGTCTAGGAGCTGCTTGAGAGTTAAGGTGAACACAATGGAAGGGCTTTGATGGTCTGGAAGCTACCTGGAAGATAATATGGATATGCTGCTTTGGGCTCTTCTCGAGATTGCGCTTGCAGGTCTCATTCAAGACTCTCTTCTCGTGGCAGCGAATCGATTATGCACGCTTCTTTTCTTCCAGGCTCCATTTAGCTCCTTTGTTATCCTTCAGATATACCAAGATGCGAAGGAAAGAGAAGAGATCAAGCAAGGAATCTATTGGCCCTGGAGTTACCGCCGGGCTGTTTCGGTGATGGAGTTGCCGTGGTGGCACTTCTAACGGTTTGGTAAGACTTGGGATGGCTAGCGGGATCTATCTACAAATGGTGATAATGGTGAACGGAAACCAGTGGCCAAGCTGAGCGACATAGCAGTCAGAGGACCTGTCGTTGACTTCCCGTCGACACTTCCAGAATCTTACTGAAATGTAATCCACAAGTGTGCAACAAGGCTGATGAGATTCGTCCCCCGGTTTTGAGAACTTGGCCCCCTTTTGAGATTTGTCCTCCTCAGCTAATAATAACTTATGTGATGTCTGATATCGTGACAAAGTTCTCTAGCAAGTGCACGAGAAGAGTACTGAGTAACGGAACTGAATAATCTCACTACCTTTCCCACACACTCAAACCAGTACATACATCGTCTTGTTTCAACGGCTGCTTTTACATCTCACACCAATTGTATGCTCTCTTCTTCCTCATAAATCCGATCGTTACCACTGGTGACCCACCATTCGGGCCGGGTCCACAATCGGATGTTGGCACACATTCATTCGTATTTGTGGGCACAACATCATTGGCACATCCGCTGAGAATACAGGCAAGGCCTTCAGGGCATCCTGAATTGTCCCGACAATTACTGCAAAATGCCCCGTCATTGCCAACGTCGATACAGTACGTTTGACCATCCGCGCCCGTTTCGCACACACAGTTATCGTCCGTAAGGCTGCACCCCTCGTCAGTAACTGGATTTAAATTACTATCAAATGTTGTAATCAGGGTAGCCGCGCAGTTTATAGGTGGATAACTTAGGATTGGGGTGCTATAGCAGGCTGTTAGAGTTGCGTCCAGGCCCAAGGGTAGCCCGCTAAATTTCTCGTACGCCAAGCTACTCTATGCACTGCACTGGAAATAGTGTGCAATGGTAGCAGAATGTCAAAGAAACTTGTGCGGACGATGTGCAAGGCAGAAAGAGATTCTTACGAAGTTATTGTTGTACTTGATGACAAAGTCGTAGAAGTTGACGAAGAAGTTGTTGAAGAAGTCGTAGAGCTCGACGAAGATTCTGAAAGTATCCAATAGCCTCACAGTAGATGTCGGATGGCTCTCGATATATGAACAAAGGGTGGATGCTACTTCTTCAGCCAATGCTTCGAGAGAAGAGAAGAGGCTGTTTAATCATAAAGGTTTATCGCCAGGTACTGATCATCACTGGAGACGAGCGAATTGTCGAACAAGATTCCCGAAAAGGCGCAGCGGAGCATTTATGAGACTCCTGCGAGCTCGTCCTTCAAGTCTGAGTACCTTGAGTTGAGGCATCAGTGAAAGCAGCTGAGAGGCTTGCAGAAAAATCACCAGTCTAGGTCGTGTAGCTCTTCTGGCCGTGTAAATAATTGGTGTAGAGTACGGACAAGAGGCGACGGAAGACGACTTCATCTAAAACGATAAGTCACAGAACTAGACGACATTTTGGACTTTTTTATTCGACGAAGCAGCGGGATGGTCGTGAGCGCAAACACCGAAGGATCAACAGAGTCGACGAATTGTTGTCAGCCGTGTGGTATCTACTACCTTAAGCTTTCTTCAGCCTCGTGGGCAGCGCGCCACTCGGTCCCAGTTTTGTGTAGCAAGACTCAGCCGCCAGCCAAATCAGCATCCGAACGTTCCAGATTTCTGCCCGGTATTCAGGATTTGGGAGAAGAGCCGAGGGAAGCGCAGTATTAGCTAACAAGCGAGGAAATGTGTAATGTCCCTCCTTGGACTGAGCAGGCGCTAATTAAGTTGGTTGGACTTGAAAGCGGAGTTTGAAAAGGAACGCACGTCGTGGGGTTTGAGGCTTAGAGCAATTAGCGCAAGAGAATAGTGTTGGAAAAGGTAGAGATACTTAAAGTTAGCCAAAATATGTATCTCTTCATTGTCTTAGGAGTCTCTCGAGCCTACCGCTCGACATACTATCAAACGAGCCGCTCAGCTCAACTTTTGATGAAGAGTGAAAACACCGGTCCTCGATCCACCCGAGAACAAAGAGGCCAAGCATGAATATCCCATGCAATGCCCATCGCGAAATCAATCGCGCCGTCTCCAGGCCAGACCGAAAACGAAGATCCCACCCATCGCCCGTGGAAATCGCAACAAATGTCAAAGCACCAGATCGCATTCCTCGTCATCTAAATACTCGTTCCCATGAAATGAAGGAGGGGGAAAATTTGGATCATTAAAGTCAAATGCTGAATCGCCCGCGCGATCTTTGGGTGCTTTCTATTCCTTGGTTCACCCATTATTCCGGGAAATCAAATCCTTTCTTTGACGCCAGTCGCGCCAAACCCGATGAGCAAATGAATCCCGATGCTATGGGGTGAAGAAAGGAATTTTTGTCGTTTAGAGGAGATTGATTGGATATAGAGGATGTTTGGAGTGTGGTTTTAGGTGAAGTGGAAGTTCGCCTCAGCGATGTGGGTTGGTGTGATAGAAGAATTGCGACAACGCAGTTCCGGAATAGCTGATTAAGCCTCGTCGGGAAGAATTCGTGCAAAGTGCTTCTCCCAAATCCAGCCGATGACTCTCCCGGGGTCATCTTGATTTCTAGCAAGCCAGAGCTCGCCCTTTTGACCGATGACATCAAAGATCTAAGAATCGTTAGCAGTCAGTTTCAATAGGGATGGAAGGACGACTTACTTCTCCAGGGACGTATCGCAAATAAGGATAACCAGCCTCCCTCCTCGAGCCATCAATGTTGAACTCGAAAAGACTGGCGGCAAGGAAGAGCACCCTCGCATCGCTGTCTTCAGGAAGCCGTGGTGACGATGAAGGTGGCGAGTCCGACATTGGCAAAGCCGACTGGAAGATACCAGAGAAACGCTCCTCGGGCGATTCGTGAGATCTACCACTCTCCCTTTCTTGGTCCAGCATAAAGTTCGTCTCGTACTCCAATTCCTGAGCCGTGGCGTAGTCGATCTGAGTAGTGCGGTCAGGATTGCGCTCGGACGATGTCGACGGCCTCGTTGCGCTGAATGCACCAGGCATGGGGTATTGAGTAGAGAAGGACTGAGGAGTTGAAGGTCCACGGCTGGACATTGCCGAACTCGCTCGGGTGCGATTGTTGGAACTTTGTGCAAGACCTTCTGGGAGAGGGAAGCTACCGAGTAGAGGCGAGGGAGAGTAGACCATGGTATTGCTGATACGGTAGGTCGAGGCGGGAGTTTGGTGCACCGGTTGCTCATTGTCGATTGAAAGGGTTCGTCGTGAGCTACCCATTGTCGACGGGCGTTTCTGGGATGAACCGTCATCCTGAGCCCACGTCGTCGTAGGCGAAAGGAAGTTCTGAGCATCTGCCAGAGTCGAACCATTGCAGATGGCCAGAGACTTGAGTCGAGCCTCCCATTCGGCTGAGTCTTGATTGAAAGTGCTTTGGATCATAGCTATATATTGACCAATCTCAGTTGGAAGCCGCTCGCGGTTGTCGACAAATGGGGCTGTTTTACGCTCCCATGTGTTCATCCACTCGGCTTGAAGATCGACGAAATTCATCAGGCACGCTTCCACGAGTTTCTTTGTTAGAGTATAAAGCTTGGGAAGTTCATCCTTCAAAGTATCGTTGACGGCGTTGAATTGGTCTTCTTCCAGTTGAAGTCGCTTGTCCGGCTTTTCTCCTCTTTGAATCATTGTCTTGTATCGAACATGATCAACGAGTCGCTTCTTGCGCTTCTGCATGATCTTTTGAGGTCCTTCGTGTAATTTCCACAGCGTTAGGATGGGTTCGATGACACTCTTGCGTACTTTGTTGATGTGATCCGACAAGGCAATTTCAAAAACTTCGGTCATTGCTTGGCCGAATCGGATCCAACTGCTCTCGTACTCTGGGAAACGTTCGTGACTTTCGACTTGACAGAATTGAACCAGGGAGCGAGTGAAACTGGTCAACCAGCTGATACTCTCTTGCAAGTCTTCCTGGTACTTTTCAATGTCGCGCATCACTATCTGTAGCTGGAAAAAGTGGCCGCCAAACTTTTGAGCAATGGCCTCGTAACTTTGATCGTCAGCGCTAGTCGTGAAGCCAACCGTCTGCTTTAGCCTTTCCGCGCGCCTGTTCAGTAGCTTACCAACCCTCATTTTGGAATCGGGCTCTTTCCGCTTCCTGTTCATGGCCTGGTCGACGAGTTCGGCACGTCTCTTCGCCTCATTGATTCGATGAATGGCGTTGGTCATGTCCTCAAATGCATTCCTCAGCGACGAATAATCCGGATGATCCGGCGGTGTGGCTTTCGCAAGAGCATCAAGCAAAAGTGGATACTTGGTGACACGCTGCGTCGGTTTGACGAGAAGAGCGTCCAGATTCCAAGCTTGGGTGATGTCCTTTGCACAAGCATGGCATTCCTGAAGCCAAAGTTTCACCTCCGCAGCTCCTTGCAGTTCCTTCAAACGCTCGTTCGCAGCAGTGAGATTTTTTATATAGTCACCGTAGACCTTCTCCATCTTAGGCAAACGCTCCATGAAAGTCTTGCCGATTATGGTTTGATGGTCGAGGGCATGAAACTCCTTGTCGACCGGTAGTGCTGAATTCTCTGTGCCACTGCTTTGCGAAGTGCTGAAGCTTCCACGCTTGTGGTTCCAACGATTTTCCGGAGGGATGACATAGACGCTCGATACCGCGCGTTTAAGCTCATCCAGGAACTCGACAGAAAAGGCTCGCACCTGGTCCAGATTGTTGAAAACGGTCTTCCTGTCAGCATCACTCAAAATGCCCATGGATGTCCCCATGTAGATATCCTCCATGATGGTCATGTCTTGACCAAAAGAACTTTCGGTATCCACAAGTTCTTTGATGAGATTCCGCCGATCTTTGATTTTCTTCTCCTTGTCTTCGATGGTGGTTGGCGTCGGAATACTTTCGGTGGTGCTTCTCCACGTATCTATGGAACCCGAGCGCGAGTCGCCAAGTCGGGATATATCTGCAGAAGTCTTGGCCGAAATGACTCCGCCGTCAATCATACTATCGATCGGGCCGACTCTAGCCGGCTTAGGTGGAGACGTGGTCGGACGACTCGTCGAGAAAGGATCTCTGCTGTACACGCTAGGAGATACTGGACTATGGTATCGATTTTGCGTGCCGATAGGCTCGAATTTCGGTGTTGGAGGTAGCGGAGGAGCATAGCCTGGCGCCACAGGCATTGGAGAAGTTGGTGTAACAGGTCGATGGGTATCAACGGTCAAACCAAGACCATCGGCTCCGGATGAGGGTTCAGGAAGCTGTAGAATCTGTGGGAGACTGGATCCGTCTTGATATGGACCACTTCCAGTGAAATACTGATGGGTGGTAGTCCGTTGAGCAGCCTTTGGTGGAGGAGTGGGTCTGGAATCAGCTCTGATTCGAGCCGTCGGAGTATCTCTGCCATCGTTTTCAAAGTGTGAAGGTCGTAGCGTCGCATTGCTTGCCGTATGGCTGTGTTGAGCTACACTTCCACCGATGGAGCTAATAGAATCACGACTGTATCGTTGCGGTGATCCATAAATGATCGCGACGCCAGGCTCTCCGATTTCCGGTGAGATATCCGCAGTTATTGGGCTGACAAGTTGTTCATTTGAAATTCGTCGGCTGGGTTCCGCGACTGGCTTGGGAGGCGAATAGAAGTCCAAGATGCTCTGTAAATAGCTCTGGGTTGTGTCTGCAGCATCCCACTCGTCATGCTGAGGAAGCTCTGGAGACATAGTTTCAACCTGTTGCCGAAATTGGTTTGCCATATCTTGGGTGACGGTACCAGACTGATACTTCTCAAGGATTCTGCTGATCTCACTTAGCACGCTACCGCTCAGGAAGCTCTGGTCTAAAGGATCGATGGAATCAGGAATAGGTGGCATGGGTGGAGGTGAATCATTACGAGCCTGATACTTCCGACCAAACACCATGCTCACAGAATCATCAGGACGCAACGATGATCGATTATCAAGGAATCCTCCTTCGCTCTCATCTCTATCTGGGATAGGCGAAAGGAGGACATCGGAAGGTGTCTCTGGATCTCTCCAGTTTGCTTCGGGGAGAACAGGTGTGGCACCAAGCAGTACTTGAATGGTTTCGGCGTCGTCTCTCTCTGACAGGAAGTCTTCCACAGCCTGTGTGCGTGGTGTGGTGTCGATGTTCTGTTGACGAATTTCCAGAACCTGCCTAAGCAAATCGTTCTGTAGAGCCGGTGAAGCCGATCGATATGAGTCACCTGAATCTAGGATGGGATTCTCGTCGATATCGATGTGCGATGTATCACTTGTCGAACTTGGAGGTTCCGATTCGCTTATGCCATTGTTCACTGTGTTAAGAGTGAGCTCTGGAACGCTCCGTTGCGGATTATATGCAACCGGTTCAAGGACAGGAAGACTTCCGATGGCTTCTGTTGATTTGCTTTCAATGCCTTTCTTTCTCAATACATTGGGCTTTTCCGGTGCTGGCTTTGGTTCTTTGTATAGCCTGTTCGGTGACCTTGAACCTCTAGCAGTAGGGTCTATACCAGGGACGGCTTTCGGGTTTGCACGGCGTCCATTCGCTTGCACTAGTTCGTTCATGGATCCATTTGGCGGTCTGTAACGTTCGGATGCTTTGGCGCGGGAAGCTGACGTTGTCGCTGTCGAGACCGGTTGCCTCGGCCGTGAACTTCGAAGCGGCGGCGAGTGTTTCGGCAGAGGAGGTTTGACAATCGCGTTGAGCATTTGGCTTGGCTCAACATGCTTCTTTGGGCTGTATCTTCGCGCGGAGAGGGGAGGTGGAGGCGTAGAGGTGGAAGATGAAGTTCTCTGGTGGCCGATAGCCGCCTGATGCGGAGAAAGAGTACGTGAGAGCCGTTCCGCTCCACCGGATGCTGGAGGTGTGATGGTTCCATTCAGCGGGCCTATATCAGAAGCCCTTCTCATTTTGACGGGTATCCGAGAGGGAGAGAGGACCTGGGCACCCAATCCATCTAGGCGTCGCGGTGAGTAAACAGGATCGACAGGTGATTCGTCCTGCATGAGCTCCAAGTCACCAGAGGCCTCACTTGCTGACTGACTGCGACTACGTGAGAACATGGGGTTTGGGTGACGCATGCTGCTAGGCATGTCGTCTGTGTGAGGTTTTGTGACCGTAGAGATGCCATAGCCCACGTCGTCTTCCTTAGCTTCCATGTCTACCACTTCGCCAAACAACGGTGGGCGACCGGTAGCCTTGCTACCACGTAGGCTGGACGCGCCATGACCTCCGCGTATAGGACGAGTTCCGCTAAGGGGAGAGGATACGGATGAAGAGGAGGGTTTCGTTGCTGGTGCAGCACGTGTCTTGCCACCACCGGGACTGCCTCGAACCTGCTCGAATTGCTTTATACGATCCTTGATCGAACCGTTCTGCAGTCGGGATGAGGTGGACAGACTGGGCGACGACTTGGCCACGCTGAGAGGGGTCGAAGGTCCCGAAACAGGCTGCAGACTCGATCGTTTAGCGACGGGTACGGGAGAGGAAGTTGACTTTGGGGTGGTGCCATTGATGTGAGGTGCCTTTCGCTTGGCAGAAGTGCTGGAGCTCATCGCGTCTTGGTCGCCGTAATCCACGATTATGTCGGGGTGTGAAGGCCGATCGGCAAAGGGTCGATAAAAGTCATCGGGATTGTCCCTCACGCCGTCATATAGATAGCTATTGTGAGCAACAGGAGAGCCGTAGTCGGCAGGGGAGAGGACGGAGGATGGAACGAAGTCGAATGGGGGACTCAGGTGTGGATTGTGGCTGTGGTCTGCGGGTTCGTCGCTCTCCATGGTGATCGCGGCACCATAACGGCGTGGTCCGCCGTGTTAGAGGGCCACGCAGGTCCGGGGAGGCGGGCGACGAGTCTGGAGCCGAGCAGTTAGGAGACTGCAGAGCGCAGCGAAAGCAGGTTTGGAGTGGGAGGTGAAGGCAGAGAGAGAGAGCTCGAGAGCCAGTACTGAGCTGGCGGCGGACGAAGGGTGAAGCAGGAGCAAGGATGTTGTCTTGCTGCGAAGTCGAGCCGTGCGGCCAATCAGCGCGCGCAACGCAGCCGTCCAGGCACGGAGCAGCCTGAGAGGTGCCAGGTGTGGAGTGGAGAACGAGAAGCGGCAAGGTATAAAAGAGAAGGATGAACGACGACCGAATCGATGGCGGAGATGTAGAGGAGGTGAGTTGAGAGGTGGAGGTGAGGAGGATGTTGAAGGAGCGCCGTGTCGTTGCTGTTGTGCGGCGACGTACACCAACCTGCCAGTGTGTTCTGCTTTTTCTTCTCCACACCACAAATTGCCATGATGGAGCAGCACAAAAGCACACAAGGGTTTCGCTTTGTTGGCTTGCAACTTGCAACTTCACACCGTCCGTTCACCCAACCTAATGCAGCGAGGCGGCCCGCGCCCAGTCCAACCAAGCCTTCGCGGCAACGCTTCCCATTCGGACGCGACCCTCTATCGTCTACCATCGGGTCAATTGAGCCATTCACTACTTACCGTTCACTCGTATCTTAATCGTTTCTTCTCTCCGCCCGCTTGCACTAGATTCCAGCTCATGTCACTGCTATCTGGACCTTTGTTTCCTACTTAGGACGCAGTTGTGAACGTTCCCTATCTGTACATTAGCCGTTGTGGCGTTTGTGAACTGCGGCAGGGCTCCCTAGATCGCGCCAACTATCGTTGAGTTATTAGCCTTCATCTTATTTTAAATGTAGCATAAGGAGCAACAGCTCTCAGGCTGTTATCGACCGGATGACATCGGCTTCTTCTCTACCATGGCCACGGTGATCGGTCCAATTCGCAGCGGAGCGAATGGCCCAACCACCACACTACAGCTACGGGCCGATTAAGTTCCAACGGCGTACCAATCCCAATTCACACCAGCGAATACTTTGTTAGTATCTGAACGGCAGTGCAGGCGTGTAGGATGGAAGTCTTACCATAAAGATAAACTTTAACATGAATTGCTCACTGGGAACGAGGCATGCTCGGCGACAGGGTAATATCAATGGAATACATCTCAACCGCTGCATCCCAGATGGTTCGACACTTCCGACAGCTCCGGAGAATTGATTCGGGAAAGTTGCGCCGAATTAATTAACCACTAAACATGTATTAAAATGTCAAGACGGGCCACGCGGTTGCCTTTGCTTGGTGTGCCTACCATGCTTCTATTAGCCGTGATCCACAGTTCATCGGTTGGCTTGCATGCTGCATGGCGTTTACCGTCCCGTCCATTCGCCAAGCTTTATCATGACTTACGACTTCCAACCATTGATGAGCAACAAAAAAGGCAGTTTTGTAGGGCTCGAGCGAGACCTGCACTGTTGAAATTGATTAGAGCGTTAGTTCCTGACACTATTACATCACTGCGGCTGCTTTACTTCGTTTGCATGTCAGCATCTTAACTTGCTTACATTCTTTCACGCCGCGACGCGTGAAAACTAGACGCGGTCAGGATGAAGCGCAAACGAAGCCGCCATCCTGAACCGCCTCGAAAGAAGCCCAAAACAGTTATGTCGGAAAGCCAGAGCTGTTCCGTTACCTCATCACGTGTCAATCATCCAGTTCTAAGATGCTACTACAAGGAAGTGGTCACATTGCGGACTTACCTCTGTAAACTTAACCACAGGATATCGCATCGGAGACGGGACACGATATTAAAAGCCGCCGGGAGTGACAAAAGCGAAAACGAACTCTCAAAACTCTTGGATTCAACTCTGGTCGCTTTCAATTTTCTCTCGAATCACACGCATTCTCAAGATGATCGGTCACACGATCTCGCGCTCTTCTCACAGCAACAACCTCAGTCAACTCTTGGCCATGGATCCGCCTGTGATTCGTCTCTTCTACTCGAGGTGATCGACTTTGTGGTTTGGCTTCTCTTTAGAAGATGCAAAACCTCGGGCAGGCCTTCTCATCTGCTCTGTCAAGGATTCGAACGTGCATCGGGCGCGGGAAAGAGCTTGAGTATGGTTGCCGCATCAAGCATACCAGGCATTGTCTGTCAGTTTCCGAATCAGACCATCGAAGAAGTAACAAGTCCTGTCTGGTGTCAGCTCCTCTCTCTTCTTGGCCGTGGAGGTGATTTTGTTATGGTTGACTTGTTAGTTGATTGTGCGCTCTTCATTCCAGCATCGGGTCAAGACGGTCTACAACAGTTGAGCGGATTTCCCATATCTCAACTCTCGGCTTTGAAAGTGACGAACACCGGAACAACGGCCGATTTAGAGCTGAAGGATAAGCAGCTGCGACCACCGTCAAATGGTACTATCAAAAGATCGCGCGACTGGTCTTCTATCCGCTTCGTACGCAGCCGCATGTTTTACGCCAGGCCGGCTTTGAATACGAATCGAGTGGTAAGATTAGGACTGAGGCACATTCATGTTCTCAATCGATTTTTAGATATAGAGAGCGATGAGCATACGATACATGTGATGAAGTACATTTTTCCACGTCAATTCGGACTTCACAACGTCTTCACTTCGGATGTTGACTCGAGAGAAACGGCTCAAGCATTCAAAGACTACACACTACGAGAGCAAGAAATTTCCTACGCAAGGCGCCAAGCCGAAGCCGCAATCCCGACTCACCTAAAAGGCCGACTCAAACCGCATCTCAAACTACCGAAACGGCTAAGAGGTTGCGTGGTGGACCTCGTCCGGGACTTGCGAATCAACCACCAAAAGTGCCGCTACGTGGAACTGTTGCGGCATCATTGCCGTACGCAGGTTCCCGACCAAACGAAAGGCAAAGTTGATCCGACGGCCCATGCCACTCCGCACGCAAACGTCTCGGCTTTTTGCCGCACAGTTTTCGAGCGAGTGTTTCCAACCGAATTCTGGGGTTTGGGTTTGGATGGAGAGACAAACATGCGCACCGTCTCTCGAAACATCGACGAGTTCATTCGACTGAGGAAGGGTGAGAGTCTCACTCTGCACGATGTTCTTCAGGACGTTCAAATCGGTGGGATTGTCTGGCTCCGGCCGGCTAAGAGCAGCGGGAAGATGTCCCAATCTGACTTTGAGAAGCGCAAAGAGATGTTGGCGGAGCTTGTGTATTACGTGTTCGACTCTTTCATCATTCCTCTCATCCGCTCGAACTTCCACGTCACCGAGTCCAACGTGCACCGCAACAGGCTCTTCTACTTCCGGCACGACATCTGGCGGCGTCTGACAGAGCCAACGATCGCGGAGCTGAAATCCACCATGTTTGAGGAGATGAAGCCCGTCGAGGCACGCAAGGTGCTCTCCGAGCGCGCCTTCGGCTACAGCACAATCCGGCTGCTCCCCAAGGCGACGGGATTCCGCCCGATCGCAAACCTGCGCCGCCGAATGCTGACGTGGCGCAACGGCAAGAAGGTCCTGGGCAGAAGCATCAACTCGCTACTGACGCCGACCTTCAAAGTCCTGGACTACGAAAAGGTACGTACCCTACACAACAGCCTCCTCCAAAGTCACGCCGCACTAACACCCCCCAGACGCAGCACCCAGCGCACCTCGGCGCATCACTCTTCTCTGCGGCAGACGCGCACGCGCGCCTGCGGGCCTTCGCGGCGCGCCAGCGCGTCTCGCGCACCAGCCGGCCGCTGTTCTTCGCGAAGGTCGACGTGTCGGCGTGTTTCGACACGGTGCCGCAGGCCAAGCTGCTGGACGTGGTGGCCGCGCTGCTGGCGTCCGAGACCTACCAGGTGGAGCAGCACGCGGTGGTGAAGGCGCGCGGAGGGGCGCCGCCGCGCGTGCGCTTCTTCTCCAAGGGCTGCGCTGCGGCCGGGCGTGCGCCTGCGGCCTGCGAGGCAGGCGGCGCTGCGGGAGCGGCCGAGCGCGTCTTCGTTGGCCCGCTCGCCAGGCAGAGCGTCCGCCGCCAGCAGGTGCTGGAGAGTCTGGCGTCGCACGTGCGCCAGAATCTGGTGCGCCTGGGCAAGAAGTACTTCGTGCAGCGGCGCGGTATCCCGCAGGGGTCGGTGGTGTCGAGCCTGCTGGTCAACGTGTTCTACGGCCGGCTGGAGGCTGAGGTGCTGGGCTGGGAGCGAGAGGCCTCTTCGTCATCTACTACCGCTGATGGTAAGCCCGACTACCTGCTCATGAGGCTGATCGACGACTTCCTGCTCGTGACGACGTCGCGCGCCCGCGCCGAAGCCTTCTTGCGCGTGCTGCACCGCGGCGTGCCCGAGTACGGCGTCGTGGTCAAGCCCGAGAAGAGCCTGGCCAACTTCGCGGTCTCCATCGATGGTAAGCCCGTCCCGCGCTGCGATGCATCCACATTTCCTTACTGCGGCCTCGCCATCGACGTGCGCTCGCTGGAGATCAGGAAGGAGAGCAGTCGTTCCACAGCAGCAGCACCGGGAGCGGGATCGACCGCGGCGGACGCTCTCACCGTCGAGTTCTCGAGCGCGCCGGGCCGCTCGTTCCAGCGCAAGGCGCTCAACGCCTTCAAGATCCGCATGCACGCCATGTTCGTCGACTCGGCCTTCAACTCGCTGGAGGTCGTGGCCGCCAACCTGTACGCCGGCTTCCGCGAGGCCGCGCTGCGAATGCTGTCATATTTGCGATGTCTGCCGGCCACCAAGCGGCCGTCCACAAAGCTGATAGTCGGTAAGTCACATTTTCCATGATTGAGGAAATTTCGTTTTTCCATTCCTTTCCGCTGGAAGCGAGATTGAGGGAACGTTTCGTCCAGCTTGAGACGCGAAACTGACCGCATTGCGTGTATAGATACGATCGAGAGTCTGGCTCGGTTGTCTTGGAGGCTGATACAGCGCAAAGGTGGCGAAAAGGCGACATTGTCGGCAAGGAACCATGGCTACTCGGTGCGCCAAACGCAAATGAAGTGGTAAGTCAATTTTACTTTACATTATTTTTCGAGATTGAAGCATTCCGGCTCACGTTGGCGTCGATAGGCTGTGCTGCAAGGCGTTCAACGACGTGTTTCAGAGTGGTGGTGGCGCATGGCGGCCACTTTGCCATTGGCTGTGTGATCAGCAACAACGAGCGTGGCCCAAGTCATTGAAGGACGCAAAGCTGTTACAGAAGGTGGTGATGACGTGAATTTCAGTAGTTTGTGGTTTCTTTGTGCGGTTTACGAGATTACGAGTGCGGGCGTGCCTGGAGCATGGGCAGATACATTCATTGCGTGTACTGTACGTACTTGGACCGTTGCAATGGCGCTGGGAGGGCTGAATATCAGAGATATGATTGGGATTGTGCGGGGGAGAAAAGCGGGCCTGGGCCTGAAGACAGCAGTGGAATTGAGGACTCGGCACTCCACAATCGTATGACCGAGAGTAGAGTTATGTCGTCAGCGCAGAAGGTGCAGAGAAAGGAAGGGTGGCAGAAAATGAAGGGGAGAGGGAAGTGTAACCTGCGGCCCCAGCCTCTTTCCGTCTTCCATGGCAGTACCTGGTTGCGTGCGTTCAAAGCCGGCTGGCTATTATCGCATTGAGCGATTGAGCTGGTGGGCGCATATCGCAGTGAATGGACCCAGCCTCCATTTTGTGCTTCAAGCGACTGAACTCGCAGCGTGGCAGTCAAGGCATACACAGTCTTCTGTCGTCGGAATCTATCCTGCGGATCAGCTCAGCTTTCTCTCTTTTTCAACTTTCTTGAAAACTGGGTTTAATTTATTGGTGGTGGCCAGCTCCGGAGGCCGAGGCCGAGATGTGATTGGCCGACCGGCTCCATCTTCAAGCTTTTTGCAGGCTCAGGGGCGATGGCGGTTCTACAGCTTCGTCCGGCTCTGAGCCACACCTCACTCTTCCCCAGTCTCGATGACAACACCTCCGACAACGCCTCTCTCACCCATCCCACTCCGAATCTGACTCTCAATTGCATCTACTACTCCTGCATCCACCGCCGACATCTTCACCATGCCAGCACTACCCCCAGCCAGCCTTGTTTACTAGAATGCGACCACGCCTCTCCGCACGAACCGGTTCCGCAACCCTCTGACAGGCGAAGAAACCGGCGAGCGCGCAATCTCACGTCTCCTGTGATCTTGTGTCAGTCGCTGGTGCTGTCAAGTCCAATGTCAACCTCTGCCGAAGCCCCTGCTCCAGGCTCACCGCCCGAATTGACCAACTCGCTGTCTTCCAAGAAGTCCTCGTCGTATAATTCCTCGAGTCTGTCCGATTCCGCTCCTCATGAACTCTCCCACTTCGAAGATATCAGCCTCGACGATCTGCCAAACACCGTTCACAGTGATGTCTGCATCAAGCCTGCAACATTCATGCGAAGACAAGGCAGTAACGGAAACTTGCAGCGAGACTTGGCTTCGGAAAATGCGGGTGGAAATGTCGGACGCGGACCTGGCAGCAAGTATGGCCCGCAACAACCGCTTCGCCTGTTGACGGACACGGCCAATGGTCAAAGAGTTCTCCCATCGGTAAAGTCACGTCCGGCACGACCTATCCAATATGGAGGACCATCACCAAGTAAACGCATACCTAATGGAAGCAACCCGCTTCTACCTTCATTGCTACCACCTGGCAAACGCTCACGCTCGACTTCACCCTCACCGGCACAGCCACTCAGCAGATCACCGGATTTACGCTACTCTTCACATCAACCGCCACGACGACTCTCGGTGACAAGTACTGGAACAACCATCCACCGCCGTTCGTCATGGCAACCGGGTCGAAAGACAGTTAAGGAGCTCGAAGACGAATACGACGACAACGATGAAGAACTACCCGAGGACGCCGTCATCTGGAACGTCCCACTCTCGCCACGACCCCCGTCTGAACGTGAAGCGAAATCAGAGCTCAGCGCAACGCCATCACCCCGAGACAGCGTCACATCACTGTCTCGCGTATCTACAGAAACCTCGGCAAACACCAGCGTACTTCCAACCGGATCGGGCCTTAACGTTTCATCTAACAGCAGACATCCCATTCGAAGCATGTCACTACCCGCGCCGCAAGACGTTAGCATGTCACGAGCGCATATAAAATCCTGGGACGCGGCCATGTCGGATCTGTCAGCGGAAGCGCGGATGCTAACGACAGCGCTGGAGGTATTCGCCACAGCGCGCGACAAAGAGCACGAAGACGCGCTGCAATCGG
>Ga0335073_10002800_pt1 | contig 23963 bp, 24 predicted proteins | sample Lox_Sample_22_FD_207093 | JGI IMG/M metagenome (GOLD analysis project Ga0335073, IMG submission 207093) | Soil microbial communities from Loxahatchee National Wildlife Refuge, Florida, United States - Lox_Sample_2.2 | ecosystem: Environmental > Terrestrial > Soil > Wetlands | place: USA... | reverse complement strand
CAAGTACGCATGGGCGTTTCGCCACGAGTCCAGTGGTCCAGAACGGGGCGGCTGGCTCCGCGGTCTGGCGCAGATCGATGGGCGAGTCTTCGAGGGCGGCCCGGCGGGCGCAGGCGATGACGGGGACGGCTGATCTCGGACTCAAGGAGGTCGCGGACCGCGCGGGTCGCGTCCTCGAAGAGGTCGAGCGCGCGGTCGTGGGCAAGCGCCCGGCGCTCGAGCTCGCCCTGTGTGCCATGTTGGCCGACGGTCACGTGCTGATCGAGGACTATCCGGGCCTGGGCAAGACGCTGATCGCCCGGTCGTTCGCGATCGCCACCGGCACCCGGTTCTCACGAGTGCAGTTCACGCCCGACCTGATGCCCTCGGATGTAACCGGTGCGTCGATCTTTAACCAGCGCACCTCAGAGTTCGAGTTCCGCCCGGGTCCGGTCTTCACCAACGTGCTGTTGGCCGATGAGATAAACCGCGCTCCGCCAAAGACGCAGGCGGCGTTGCTCGAGGCAATGCAGGAGCGCCAGGTGACGACCGAGGACCGGACGCGGACACTCGAGCGTCCGTTCCTCGTGCTGGCCACGCAGAACCCGATCGAGTACGAGGGGACCTACCCGCTGCCGGAGGCCCAACTCGACCGCTTCCTGATCAGGATGCACGTCGGATACCCCTCACCCGAGGACGAATGGGACATGCTCGCTCGGCGCCTCGAGCGGGGCGACGACGAGGCCGAGCTCCGGCCGGTCGTCGATCGCGACGAGCTGGTCAGCATGCAGCGGGCGGTGGAACACGTACACGTCTCCGACGCAGTGGGTCGCTACATCGTGGCGCTCGTGTCGGCCACCCGCGAGAGCCCAAGCGTTCAGGTGGGAGCGAGCCCCCGCGGAACGCTGGCGATCATGAAGCTCTCGCGCGTGAAGGCGCTGCTCGACGGTCGCGACTTCGTGGTGCCCGATGACGTCAAGGCGGTCGCGGTACCCGCGCTCGCCCATCGACTGACGCTCCGCCCGGAGCTCTGGGTGCAGCGCGTGCAACCCGACGACGTCGTGCTCGGGTGCCTGAACGCGGTACCGGTGCCCACTACCCCGCTCGACCCGTCGACATGAGGCTGCGCCGGCGACGTGACCTTGGACCGCCGAACGGGACCTCGCGCCTGACGAGGCGAGGGGCGGCGCGGCAAGCACCGTCGGGCGTCGTGACCGGCTGGCTTCGCCAGGGCCTCGGCAGCGGTGTATGCCCGCTGTGCCGGGTGGCCCACAAGGCCGACCGCGAGTACATCTGGCACTTCTACGATGAGCGGAGTAACGACATGGCGGCGGTCGATGAGGTGCGCCGCGCGTTCGGCTTCTGCGCCGAGCACATGGAGATGTTGCGCCGCATCGACGTAGAGGACATGAAGACCACGCTGAGCATCAGCGTGCTGCTAGCCGACACATTCGCGGGCATCGTGGACGAGCTTCGGGTCCTCTCGCCCGACGCGGCGTTCGAACCAGCGCAGTGTCCGGCCTGCGCCAGTCGGAATGAACACCTGGAACGCAACGCCCTGTACCTACTCGACATGCTCGCGACCACGGGCGCATACCGAAACACGTTTGAGTCCTCAGCGGGACTGTGTTTCCCTCACTTCAAGCTCACCTGGCAGCTCGCACGCACCCGGAGTGATCGGGAGCTGTTGCTGTCAGTGCAGCGGGGCGCGAGCGAGTCGCTCCTGCAGGACCTGGGCGAGCACGTCCGCAAGCACGAGGACCAATACCGGCGCGAGGCGAAGGGACCGGAGCAGGACTCGTGGCAGCGGGCAATCTTCCTGACCACGGGTTGGCCACCGCCATCGCAGTCCGCGGCCGAGCCGGAGCAGCAGCGATGAGGGTGAAAGTGCGCGCCGTGATCCTTCTCGGCGACAAACTGGTGGTCTCACGCGAGCGCCGGCAGGGCCAGGAGCACATCCTGCTCCCCGGCGGACGAGTCCAGGACGGCGAATCGATCGTCGAGGCGCTCGTCCGCGAGGTCGCAGAGGAGACCGGATTGGATGTCGCCCCGCACCGCCTCATTTACGTGGCCGAGGTCGTGGGGAGCTACGGCGTGCACGACGTCAACTTGGTGTGGCTTGCCCACCCCAGGGACGGTTCGGCGATCCAGAACGGCGCGCTCGTCGAGCTCGGCTCGACCGACGCGATGTCGATCATGCCGCCGATCATCGAGCAGATCAGGGCCGACGCGGCCGCCGGATGGCCCGAGCAACCGAGGTGGCTCGGGAACCTCAGATTCTCCCCCCAAGACCGGGCATCACGCGCGGTGAGAACAGAGCAATCATCCCAGTCTGGGAGCGATCAGCAATAACGCCACGAAGGCGAGAAGCAGGTACAGCAGATACAGGCCCAGCGGGCCGGCTTGAATGCTCCGCACAATCTCGGCCACCCGGATGAACGTTCCGGTGATTGGCCGGTAGAGCCAGCCCGGGTCGAAGATGCGGGGTTCGGCGCGCATCATGCTCAGCCGCTCGGGGAAGCGCTGGTCACCGATCGTCCGTAACTGCGTGCGAACGCGGTAGACCACGTTGAAGATGACGCGCACCATGTTCGCGTAGCCGATCGAGGTGTACTGGGCGCGCCGGCCCGACACGGCGACGCCCGACGCCCAGACCGGCACCCGTCGAGCCCGACGCAAGCTGGCGAGATAGCGAATGGCGGCGGCGGCCAAGGCAAAGCCGGTCAGGGTGAGTGCAAGGACGGTGGGGCTGATGCTCGCGAAGTGCGCGTACCCCGGTTCGATCAGCCACCCCGGCTGGCTGATGTGGCCGACTGCGGTGGCACCACCGACCGGCAGCAGACCGGTTTGGAGGATCTTCACCACCCACGGTGCGGTGACTCCGATCACCAGCGACCCCAGCGCGAGCACACCCATTCCCCAACGCGCGGCGCGTGCCTCGCGGTGCGGTTCGATCGAGCGGTCTCGGGGCATGCCGAGAAACGTCATGCCCGTCGCCCGGACGAAGGCAAGCGCGGCGAGGCCCGCCGTCAGCGCCACCAGCGCGCCCGCAACGGCCATCGCGAGGTGAGAGCCGGTGCCGCTGACCCGGAACCCCTGCATCAGGGCCTCGAGTCCGAGCCATTCGGACACGAAGCCGCTGAACGGCGGCAGCGCCGCCAGGGCCGCGCCCCCGGCCAGGGTCGCGATCGCGGCTCCCGGAAGTCGCCGGTAGAGACCGCCGAGTTGCTCCATGTCGCTGGTTCCCGTGCTGTGCTCGACGGTCGCCACCGAGGCGAACAGTCCGCCCTTGGCGATGCTGTGCGCCGTGATCTGAAACGCGGCCGCAATCAGGCCGAGTCCAATCAGCCCAGGCCGATGCTGGGCCTTGCCCATGAGCGCTATCCCGAGGTCGGTGACGATCAGACCCGAGTTCTCGATCGAGGAGTAGGCCACAAACAGCCGCAGCTCACGCTGGAGGACACCGCCCAGGATGCCGATGAGTGCGGTCAGCGCGCCGACCAGCAACGCGACCACCGCCCACCACACGGCGGGATGGCCGAGGAAGGCAAACCAGGTCCGCAGCATCGCGTAGAAGGCGACGTTCAGCGACACCGCGGCCACGAACCCTGAGCTGTCGGCGTCCGCCTCCCCGTAGGCACCGGGGAGCCAGGTCTGCAGGGGGATCAACGCAGCCTTGACCGCAAACCCGACGAACAGGAGCCCGAAGCACACGCCCCGGACCGCGGCCGAGAGATGCGGACCGGTGTGAGCCAGCTGCTCGAACGAGAAGCTTCCGCCCTTCACGCCGAGGAGGACCAGACCAGCGAGCACGGCGCCGCCGCCGAGCTTGGCCAGCGTCAGCGTGAGCGCCGCAGCACGACTGGCTCGCGGATCCTCATAGCGAACGCTGATCAGCGCGTAGATGACCACCACCGTGAGCTCGAAGAGGATCAGGAACTCGAACACGTTGTCGACGACGATCACCCCGACCACGCACAGCACGAGCAAGGGGCGAAGCACGCGCGCGGCGCCGGGTCCGTGCGTCGAGGTGGCCACGAACAGCGGGGCGGACACGGCGCCCGCGAGGACGAGGAACAACCCGGCAAGTTGGTCGACGTGCACCCCGCCCCGGCCGAGGCCAAACCAGTGGAACGGTTGCCAGATGAGCTGCTGGTCAAAAATGGCCACGAATCCGGCCGCGGCGAGCGTCAGCGAACCCGCGAGCGCAAGCAGCACCTCGAGTCGGCCGACGGCGACGGTGCGCCAGGCCGCGAGGCCTGATGCCAACGCTAGGCCCGCACAACCGATGATCATCAGGATCGCGAGTGCACTCACGCCGCACCTCGAGCCTGAGCGAACGAAGCGCTCGCGTCGCCTGGCAGGGCCGGCGGTGATGCCTCCTGCACCCGACCGGCGGCCAGCAGCAGGCCGTGCAGCAGCGCGATCGGGCTGGGTGGATCACCCGGTATATAGACATCGACGGGCAGGACGCGGTCGACCCCGCCGCGTACCTCGGGCTCGGTCCAGATGCTGCCGCTGCACGCGTCGGTGCCGGCCGCGATCACGACGCGCGGCTCCGGCATCCCGTCGTAGGCCCGCCGCAGGGGCTGCTCCATCGGTCCGGTGACGGGACCGGTGACCAGCAAGGCGTCTGCGTGACGCGGGCTCGCGGTGAAGAACAGCCCCAGTCGGTGCATGTCGTAATACGGATTGAGCAGCGCGGCGATCTCTTGCTCGATCGCCCCGTCGGAACCGGCATCGACGTGACGGATGTGCAGCGATCGCCGAAACGGCGCGCCAAGCGCCGGGTGGGGCGAAATGTCGGCCTCGCGGGCGTCCTCGCCGACCACCAGGCGCCCCCGACTGGTGGTGGCGAGCTCGTAGCCGGTGTCGATCGCGAGCGAGTCGTCGCCGCATGCTTCGACGCATAGTCCGCATCCGATGCAGCGGCTCCCGTCGAGCCGCAGCCGGCCCCGTTCATCCACCGACAGCGCGCCCGGGAGGCAAACCTCCGCGCAGCGCCACGCCTGATCGAGATCTCCGCCGTTTGCGTCGAGTAGAGCCCGAGCTCGAAACCCGCTCGGCGCAGGCTCGGGCGCGCGCGGGAAGCGGGTCGTGAGCTTACGGTGGCTGACTCCGCGCAGGAACCACCTGATCATGCGTCGCACCCCGCCGGTGATAACCCCAGGCTGTGCTCGATGAACGAGAAATCGGTGAGGACCTGCGAGTCGAACAGCCGGTTGAAGATTCCGTAATTCACAAACGACGCCGCCCGCAGCTTGCAAAAGCGCAGACTGTCGCTGCCGTCCGCCTCCAGCCAGTAGAGCGTCTCCCCGCGGGCTGACTCGGCGGCCCCGAGGGCCGCACCCCGCACGAACGGACCGACGGGGTTGCGGATCTCACCCGTCGCGAGTGATCCGAGCGCCTCGCGGATTAGCTCGAGCGACGAGGTGACCTCCTGAAAGCGGACCTCGAGCCGGGCCATGGCGTCGCCGTCGCCGTGTCGAGAGACTTCGAACGCCCCGTAGCCGTCGTACGGGAGGTCGCGCCGCGTGTCGAGGTCGATTCCGGATCCTCGGGCGACCGGGCCGACGCAGCCGAAGTCGCGCGCGTCGTCCTCGGACAGAGGTCCGGTACTGACCAGCCGATCCAGAAACGAATCGGTCCGCAGCAGCACGGCCAGCGCCTGCCGGTAGTCGCGCTCCCATCCCCGCAGGGCGTCGCCGACCTGACTCGCGGCGGCCGAGCCGAGATCGAGGCGGACGCCGCCCGGGATAATCGCCCCACGCAGGAAGCGGTTGCCGACGGTCTCCCCGGCCAAGCGGTGCAGCCGCTCCTTCAGCGCGGCGAACTGCGCCTGCGCCACCGACAGCGACGCGTCTTCACATTCGCGCACCACCGCCTCGAGGTGGTTGTACAGGCGTTCGAGCTCGGCCAGGATGCGTCTGATCGCCCGCGCCCGATCGGGCACCGGCGTATCTGACAGCGTCTCGACCGCGTGTGAGAAGGCCAGCGCATGCGCAACGCTCGAGGTCCCGGACACCCGCTCGGCGACCAGCACCGCCAGCTCGAGCGGAACCTCGCAGATCCGCCTTTCCGCACCTCGTCGCTTGAAGAACAACCGCTGGGCGCAGTAGGCGACATCCTCTCCCCCGGTTTGGACGAGGAACTGGGCGGCCTCGAACACGCCGGAGCGGACGGGACCGTAGGGAAACACGAACACGCCCGGCCCGGACAAGCGCTCGGCTCCTCGGTGTCCCCCGCTCGTATCGCCGTCGGCTGGTAGCGCGATCTCGGTCCGTTCGGGGCCGTGCCGGACGAGTGGCTCGAGGCGAGGATGCCCCTCCGGCACATTTCCCCACACGTCATGGATCTCTCGCTCGAACCAGTGCGCGGCCGGCACCCGCGGCGTGACCGCCGGATATGAGCGCCCAGCGAGCGGCGCGCGCAGCCGGAGGGTCGAATCGCCGGCGCGGACGATGGCGCACAACTCCCGGCCCGAGTCGGCTGCCGTCACGAACAGCAGCATCAGGCGTCCCCCGAGACGCTCGAGCTCGGCAGCGATGTCGGCCGACCGACAAGTGCGCTCCTCGAGCGCGATCACGTCCGTCCTCCTATCACAGTGACCGCGCTGTGCAGTAGCTGGTTGAGTGGGCCGGGGATCCACAATCCGAGCACGAGCACCACGGTCATGCTGGTCAGCATCGCCGCGGCCATCAGCGGCTGCTCCCGTCGGCGCAGCCTTGCAGCGTCGCCACGCGTGCCGTCCTCGCGCGATAGCACCATGCGGTGAAAGGTCTGGTACAGACCGACGAAGGCCACGTTGGCGAACAGGACGAGCAGCCCCGCGAAGACGAATTTCGAGCGCGAGAAGCCCCCGGTGACGATCAGGAGCTCCGAGCGAAAGATCCCGAACGGCGGAACGCCGGTGATCGCCAGCGCGCCGATCAGCACCATCATCCCGGTGAACGGAGCGACCTTCATGACCCCGCGTACATCGTCGACCTCACGGCTCTCGTAGCGACTGAGGAGTCCGCCGGCGCCGAAGAATGCGAGCGTCTTGCCCGCGGCGTGCACGACGATGTGGAAGAACGCGCCGTAGGCAGCGATCGGTCCGCCGATCCCGATCCCCAGCGACACGATTCCCATGTGCTCGATCGAGGAGTACGCGAGCAGCCGCTTGTAGTTGCTCTGTCGCAGCGCGAAGAAGGCCGCAATGACGAGCGACAGCGCGCCGAACGCCAGCAGCAGCGTGTGCACGTACGATGGCCCGACTGCCAGCTGCGCGATCGCGCCAAGGCGCAGCACCGCGTACAGCGCACCCGCGAGCAGCGCCCCGGACAGCATCGCGCTCACCGGGCTTGGGCCCTCGGAGTGGGCGTCGGGCAGCCAGGCGTGCATCGGCACGAGTCCGACCTTGGTCCCGAAGCCGACGATCACGAAGCCAAACCCGGCGTGCACCAGGCCACGGTTCAGATGCGGACCGGCGTGGGCGAGCGTCGTGTAGGTCGGGGTGTAGTGATCGCCCAGCGCGGGCACGCCGGCGGCGTATATGAGAACGATCCCGAGCAGGCCGAGCGCCAATCCCGCCGAGCCGAGCACGATGTACTTCCAGCCGGCCTCCAGCGACTGATCGGAGCCCTCGCTTGTGACCAGCAGCGCGCTCACCACGGTCGTCAGCTCGACCGCCACCCAGAGCACACCGAGGTTGGCGACCATCGGCGTCGCCAGTAACGCCAGCCCGAACACGTTCAGCAGCGGCCAGTACACCCGCCGGAGGCGAACGTGGCCGATACCCGGCGTTAGATACCCGACCGAGTAGATCGCGACCACGGCGTAGACGAACGCGACCGAGATCAGAAATACTCCGCTCAGTCCGTCGAGGAAGAACGCGCTGCCGAGGGCGTGGCGGGCCTCACTCACGTGGTAGGCGAACACCGCGACCAGCGCGGCGGCGAAGGCGCCCACGGCGGCGCAGGCAGAGATCCAGCCGCTGGCCGGCCTATCGCCGATGACCAGCGTCGCGCACGCTGCCAGCAGCGCAAGCCCAAGCGCGATGAGAAGCCAGACCGCCATCAGCCCCGCAGCACCGCCATGTCCTCGATGCTCGTGGTCTTGGCCCGGGCCGCGATCAGCCGCGCAAACACTCCGTAGAAGAGGACCGCGGGCAGCAGATCGAGCAGCAGCAGGAAGCCGATCACGAACGGCAGCCCGGAAGCGATCGCGACCGTGGCCAGGAATACGCCGTTCTCGAGCACGAGCAGCCCGACGATCTGACTGATGACGTTCTGGCGGGTGATCATGAAGAAGAAGCCGATCAGCACGAGCGCCAGCGGCATGCCGAGCGCCGGCGTGGGCAGCAGCGCTCCGTGGATGGGAAGCGCGGCAGCCGACCAGTAGGCGAGCCCCGCGAGCGTGACGCCAATCAGCAGCGACATCGGCACCTGGACGACCAGCGGGACCTCGTGCTCGGAGATCTGGCGGGTGATCTGACGGTCGATCGAGACCGGGATCAGGATCACCTTGATGACGGCCGTCCACGCCGCGAGCACGATCAGCGCGACCTCGCCGCGATCAACCCCGACGAGGAGGGTGTACCCGGCGGCGAATACCGACTGCACGGCGTATACGCGCACCTGCTCGTGGACCTGCTTGACCGCGAGCAGCGCGAGCGCACTCAGGAGCGCGGCGATCGCGATCAGAGCCGCGGCGGCGTGGGCGAAGTCGTAGTGCGGCGCGTGCATCCGATCAGCCGTTCGCCAAGTAGAAGACGAGGATCGCGAGCACCGAGAGCACGAAGCCGGCGCCCATGAAGTCCGGGATGCGGAACAACCGGAGCTTGGCGAAGCTCGACTCGATCACGACCATAACCAGGCCGAGCCCGATCATCTTCACCAGCAGCCAGCCGAGCCCGACCGCCACCGACCCGACGCTGCGATCGCTGGCCAGCCCCCACGGTACGACCAGCACGTTGAGAAACACGACATACAGCAGGAACTGCTTCATGGTCGAGGCCCAGCGGAACAACGCCATCGCTGGGCCCGAGTGTTCGAACAAACGGGCGTCGTCGATCATCCCGAACTCGAGCGTGGAGCCCTGGCTCTCGATCGGCACCCGTCCGGTGTCAACCAGCAGCATCGCGAAGAATGCCGCCGATGCCAGCAGGTGACTCGGCCGGAAGTACTCCGAGCTCGAGTGGGCGAGCGTGGCGTTCATCGCGTAGGGCAGGTCTGTGCCAGTGACCAGCGCGACGGTGAAGAACACGAAGATCAGGGTCGGCTCGACCAGCGTCGCCACCGACTGCGTGCGGCTCGAGCCGAGCGCAGCGTAGAGCGAGCCCGAATCGACCCCGGCCAGCGCGGTGACGAAACCGGCCAGTCCGAAGAGCAGGGCGCCCCCGAGGATGTCGCCGGCGGTGCCCAGCGGGAGCGGAAAGTTCGTCAGTACCGGGATCAAGAGCGCGATCGAGCAGTACGACGCGAACGCGATCAGCGGCGCGATCTCGAAGAACGGTGACGCGGTTTCCGGGCGGACGGACTCCTTCCGGAAGAACTTCCAGATGTCGTAGTAAGGCTGAAGGACTGACGGACCGGTCCGCCATTGGACTCGCGCCTCCGCCTTCGCGATCACTCCGCTGATCAGCGGCGCGAATATCAGTAGGGCCAGCACCTGGCAGACCTGAATTCCCCATGGCGGCAGCATGATTCGTGTGAGCCTCAGCTCCTATGCGGGCGTGCAAACGCTAGTCGCATAGGAGCTATCAGCCCGAAGGCGGTTCGGCTACCTCACCCGGCGAACTCCATCGCCGCGCTACAAGCGAGAGGGAATATAGCGAGGTCACGGACGGTCGCCGCTACCGGTAGCAGCGAGCCTGGCGAGGCCCGGATCGATACGATCGAGTCGAGCGATGAGGCTCGCTCGGACCGCGGCTCGTGCTGCTGATGGCCTCTACCGGCGTGACCCACTCCGTGGAGCTATCGATCGAGCTTGACCCGACCCGCCGCTGTGCTCGCCTTGCGAACGGCCCATCGTCTTGATGAGCCGCGGTCGGCTGCGGACCGCGTGAGCTCGTCCGCCTTGCGCATTGTCACGGAGGGCGGCAGCGCTGGGCGGCGATGCACGTCACCCCACGCTCCCCGATCGGAGACCCTCCCGGAGGAGGCCCGCGTGAAACGCAGCCTCGAGAGCGTCTAGGAGCATGCGGTGATCCCGATCGAAGCGCTCGCGCACCGCATTGGCCTCGTGGAGGGAGAGGTCGAACCGTACGGGCGCCACAAGGCAAAGATCGCTTTGTCGGTATTCGATCGGGCGCAGCTCCCGGCCGACCGCAAACTGGTGTGCGTCACCAGCATGACCCCGACTCGGGGCGGGGAAGGGAACACAACTACGGCAATCAGCCTCACTGACGGACTGGCGACCATCGGCAAGAGATCCGTGGCCTGCCTTCGCCAGGCGTCGCTTGGCCCGGCCTTCGGGATGAAAGGTGGCGCCACCGGTGGAGGCCAGGCCCAGGTCATCCCGACAGAAGAACTGAACCTTCACTTCACGGGCGACTCCCACGCCATCGGAGCGGCCAACAACCTGCTCGCGGCCATGATCGACGCATCCATTCTGCACGGCAACCCGCAGGACATCGATGGCCTGCGGATCCCGTGGCGTCGCGCGGTGGACATGAACGATGGCGCGCTACGACGGATCGCTATCGGGCTGCGTGGGCGCGCCAATGGCTACCCGCGGGAGACTGGATTTGACATCACGGCCGCCTGCGAGGTCATGGCGGTCACCTCAATCGCCCGGGACCTCAGCGATCTCCGCCGTCGACTCGGCCGGGTCACCGCGGGATACTCTCGCAAAGAGGGCAAACCCGTGACCGCCGAAGACCTAGGCTCCGCGGGGGCAATGACCGTTTTACTCAAGGACGCGATCAAGCCGAACCTAGTCCAGACGCTCGAGGGCCAGCCCGCGCTGGTTCACTGCGGACCGCTGGGGATGACCGATCACGGCAATAACTCTCTCATCGCCGACTTGGTCGGCATGTGCCTGGGTGAATATGTGGTGACCGAAACCGGCTTCGGGTCCGATATGGGCATGGAGAAGTTCGGCAACATCGTGTGCAGGGTCGGGAATCTGACGCCGTCGGCCGCGGTTCTTGTGATCTCGGTCCGCGCCGTCAAATACCACGGAAGCATCAGCCAGACGACGCCGGCGAGCCGCCGTGCCGGTGTCAACGCGATCATGCTTGGAATGGGAAACGTGCGACGACACCTCAGAGTCATCGAAGCGTTCGGCTTGCCGGCCGTGGTTGCGGTCAACCGGAGGGCGGGAGATACGAACGAGGAGATCGAGCTGATCAGACGGCTGGCCCTCGAGCCTGGCGCGTTCGCCGCCTGTGTCAACAACGGCTTCACGCAGGGAGGGCGCGGGACAGTGGAGTTGGCGCAGGCAGTGGTCGAGGCCTGCTCGCAACCGGCCGACTTTCGCGTACTTTACAACGATGAGGACACGATTCAGGATAAGGTAGAAGCAGTCGCCCGAAGGGTCTACGGCGCCGGTGATGTGTTCTTTTATCCCGAGGCCGAGGAGAAGATCGCCCAGTACACGGGCGAGGGCCTATCCGGACTCCCGGTGTGCATCGCGAAAACGCACCTGTCACTGTCCGCCGATCCCGCCCTCCTGGGTGCACCCGCCGACTTCACCTTGCCAGTACGCGACATCCGGGCGTACACGGGCGCCGGCTGGCTCGTTCCCCTGTGCGGCGGCGTGACTCAGATGCCGGGGCTCGGCAGCAGCCCAGCCGCGCTCGGCGTCGACATCGACGCCGACGGCCGGACGATCGGTCTGGTCTGATCTCGTCGGGCGTCAGCGGCGGACACCAACCCGCCAATCTCGTCCGAGCCCGGAGCGGGTCGTGGTTCGGGTTCAAGCCGCCGGAACATCTCCGGCGTCTGCATCAGCCGAGTCGAACCGTGTCGCCGCCCGCGTACCGCGCGGCGGTGCCGAGCTCCTCTTCGATCCGCATCAGCTGGTTGTACTTGGCGACGCGCTCGGAACGCGCCGGCGCCCCCGTCTTGATCTGCCCGATCCTTGTCGCGACAACAAAGTCGGCTATGAACGGGTCCTCCGTCTCCCCGGAGCGATGCGAGACGACAGCGCGGTAGCCGGCGTCACGAGCGATTCGAATGGTGTCGAGCGTTTCGGTGACGGTGCCGATCTGATTGAGCTTGATGAGGATCGAGTTCGCGACACCGCGATCGATGCCCTCGCGCAGGATCGCCGGATTGGTCACGAAGATGTCGTCGGCGACGAGTTGAACGCCATCTCCAATGCGTTCAGTGAGCTTGATCCACCCGTCCCAGTCGTCCTCGGCCATGCCGTCTTCGAGGAACAGCACCGGGAAGCGCGCCGGGATCGTCGCCAAGTAGTCGACCATCTCGTCCGAGCTGAGCGTGCGTCCTTCGCCCGAAAGTTCGTAGTGACCGTTCTTGAAGAACTCGCTCGCTGCTGGATCCAGGCACAGCGCGATGTCGTCGCCCGGCTTGTAGCCCGCGTTCGTGATCGCGCTCAGCAGAAGCTCGATCGGCGCCTCGTTTGACTCGAGGGTGGGGGCGAACCCGCCCTCGTCGCCGACAGCGGTTCCGAGGCCGCGGCTCTTCAGAGTGCGCTGCAGCTCGTGGTAAACCTCCGAACCCATCTGAACCGCTTCCGCCAGGCTCCTGGCGCCAATCGGCGCGATCATGAATTCCTGGAAGTCGACCGGGTTGTCCGCGTGGACGCCGCCGTTGAGCACGTTCATGCACGGCACCGGGAGCAGGTTCGCGTCCGCGCCACCCAGATAGCGCCACAGCGGCTGGCTGGCATTGGCCGCGGCCGCTCGAGCGACCGCCATGGATACGCCGAGGATCGCGTTTGCTCCCAGCCGCGATTTGCCCGGGGTTCCGTCCAACGAGATCATCGTCTCGTCAAGCCCGCGCTGATCGGCGGCATCGTGCCCGTGGACCACGGCAGCGATCTCAGTGTTGACGTGAGCGACCGCGTGCGTGACCGCCTTGCCGCCGAATGCGGCTTCGCCGTCGCGAAGCTCGACCGCCTCCCGCGTCCCGGTCGACGCTCCGGACGGAACCGCGGCGCGCCCAAAGGCACCCGAGTCGAGGCGAACATCGACCTCGACCGTAGGATTACCCCGGCTGTCGAGAATCTGCCGGGCATGAACCTGCGCGATTGCGCTCATCATCGCCTCCAGTCATCGATCTGATCAAGTGGACAAACCGCGGTGCTCCGCCCTGCGCTTCCACGGACCATGCCCCGAGCCTGCGTCCCTGCCGGCCGCTCTAGACGCTTGCTGGGGCTCGAGCAGGGTCGGTCTGGGCGCTTCTGGCCGGGTAGTAAGTACAGACGTGCCGTACGTGGCCATGCCCTCTGCTAGCTCGCAGGTCTTCGTTGCGCTGGTCGCGGCACATGCCCCCACCGCAGTGGTGGCATGTCGCGACCGCCGGCGTCACGTGTATGCGGCACCGTCACACACGTAGCAGTTCATCGCCCGTCTCCTTTCTCGTTGACCCTGAGCAGTCCGATCGGAATGACCGACCACCGTCGCCGTCGAGACGAGCAACCCGCAGTGAGCAGCCTCGAAACAGACGAATGTGGCGTCTTTAAGCGGACACTCGACTGCGAGTTACAGCCTGCGCTCCGATATGTGCGGACGTGCGTCAGCGACGTGACCATCGCCAGTCAGCGGGCTCCTATCTCGACTTTGAGTTAGAAGCCATCATCCGCCGCCCTGTAATAGGTCCAGAGGGGGAATTAAGCGGGCCCCATCGCTTTGGTGCACGGGCAAGTATACCGACGGGAGACCCATCCCATCAGCCCGCCGTCGGTCCCACCTCCGTTCGCGCTGCAACTCGAACGGGAGCGGAGCGACGGCCGGACGGACGGCGCAATGCACGCCGAAGGCGCGCTGTGCAAGCGCCCCGTCGGGCACGCCGGAGGCGTGCCCGCCAGAGGCGACCCTCAAGCCGCAATCTCCGCGACGGTCCCTTCGATCCAAGCCGCTCGGTTTGCACGGTCAGCCCGAAGATCGAGCCGGGGGAGAACGTGGGCTTCGGGATGGGGAGGCCGAGCGAACCCGGTGCAACCGCCGACCTGCCGTCCTTCTCCGGGCTGCCAGGCTCTTCCAACACACCCACCCAGCGACCCATGGTCGGCTTCATAGGCATGGACGAGGCCGACACAACCACCAACGAATTGCCCATGTCCGGGCGAGAAGATACGGCCGACGACACCACCGACGAACATCGGCACAGATGTAGGCGAATATGCCTCCATTACGAACCTCCAAAAGAGGGGAACCAGTAATAGAGGCCATCAGCGGCATCACGCCGCACTTCATCGCGAGCCTCATCGCGCACTACCTGTATAGCAGAGAGATCGGCAGCACTGGCCAAGTGCTTGAGTCCGGCGGGACCGTGTCAGCCGCGATGCCTGGTCTAGTCCTTCGGGACTGGCCGTTACCTTCCTGAAAGAGACGAGAAGCTGTCCAGGGCCGGGACGACAGTGCGCGTCCGCGCACTGGGCTAAAGCGGCGCTGGCCGAGGTCGCTTCGCTGCAGCCGCAGCAGGATCGCTTACCAATTCCTCGGAATGGCTGTCGGGATCGAGGTCCTCCGGGACCGAGAAGAAGTGACCAATCTCGGCGCGCAGCTGCGCCGGCAGGTCGTCGACGTCATCGAGCTAGTTCCAGCCGGGGTCGTGTATCCGACGGTAATCGGTCGGATACACGACCGAAGCCGAGGTGAGCCGGTCGCGCATACCCCTCCGGGTCGTACTCCTACTTGTGGCGGCTGCCTTTCGGGATCTCGATCACGCTCGTCAAGAGGGCATGGGTCACCTGCCGCCCGTCTTATCTGAGGTCACTCCTTCGCAAACCAGTGCACGCTGTGCCACCTCGCGCACCATGAACGACTCGCCGCGTGCGATCTGCTCGAGCCAGCCACGCAACTCTTGACCCTCCGCGATCGCAATCGCGCTTCGCAGCGCCGCGACGGCGAGGTACGGATCACGGTCCTCATCGACGGCCTTGCGGAGCGCGGGGAGTGCCGCGCGGACCCGTCGTGTGCCCAACGTCTGCGCCGCCATCACCGCCCGATCACCGTCCGGGTGCCCCAGTGCCCAGATCAATCGATCGTCAAAGGACAGATCCGGCGGGCCTTCGACCGGCCGCTCGCAGCGAACGCATCGCCCGCTGGGGGCCCGATTCACCGCGTAGCAGTAGTAGCACCAGTGCATCGGACTACGGGCGCAATGTCGCGGACAGCGCTTGAGGATCGAGCAGCAGATCCAGCGCCTCACCGGCTGACCTACACACCACATCCGCAGCTCGCAGCGCGGCGGCGCTCGCCCCCTCGGGGCCGATCACCGCGAAACCGAGCGCGGCCGCCTCGAGCACCAGCACGTCGTTAGCCCCGTTGCCGATCACCGCGCAGCTCTCACGCCCAAACGTGTCAAGCACCCACAGCTTGTCCGGCCCGGTAGCCGCTCGCGTGGCATCGACCCCAAGCTGTCGTGCGATCGCGTCGACGGTCCCGAACGTGTCTGCCGAGACGAGGTGGACATCGAGCACATCGCGCAGGCGACCGAGCCGCTCCTCGACGCCGGCGATCAGATCGCCTCGGTTCGTAAGCGTGCCGTTGACGTCCAACATGAGGTGGCTTACGCACAGCTCATCACGTCCCGGGATTGCCACACAAAGGCTCACGCGGACGCCTCCCACCGATCCGGGTAGAAGGCGCTCAGTCCGGCGAACTTCGCATCGGGCCCGAGCATCTCCTCGATTCTCAGCAATCGGTTGTACTTCGCGACGCGCTCCCGGGAGGGAGCCCCAGCCTTGATCTGAACCGAGCCAGTGGCGACGGCAAGGTCGCAGATGCTCGTGTCCTCGGTCTCTCCTGAACGTTGCGCGATCACTGTGGTGTACCCGCTCTCGTGCGCCAGCGCGACCGTCGCCAGCGTCTCGGTGAGCGTCCCCACCTGGTTCGGCTTGATCACGATCGCGTTGGCGATCCCAGCGGCGATACCCTCGCGCAAGCGATCCGCGTTGGTCACGAACACGTCATCCCCGGCGAGCTCGATGCGCTGCCCGAGATGAGCGGTCAGCTCCCGCCAGCCGTCCCAGTCGTCATCTGCCATCCCATCCTCGAGCAGCAGCACGGGGTAGCGGTCGACCATCTCGTCGTAGTAGGTGACAAGCTCGGACGCGGATAGCCGGCGCTCTTCATGCGCCAGCCAATAGTCTCCGTCCTGTCCCAGTTGACTCGCCGCAGCATCCACGGCGATCCACACATCCCAGCCCGGTTCGTAACCGGCCCCCTTGATCGCAGCGACCAGCGTCTCGAGCGCGCTCTCATTTGAGTCCAAATCCGGCGCGAATCCGCCGTCGGTTCCAATCGGCGCACCGCGCCCGCGCCCCAGCAATGTGTAGCGGAGCTCGTGGTACACCTCGACTCCGATTCGCAGGGCGTCCGAGAACGTCTCGGCGCTCGCCGGAACGATCATGAACTCCTCGAAGTCGAGGCGGTTGGCGGCGTGAACGCCCCCATTGAGCACATCGAGCAGGGGCACCGGGAGCTGCACGGCTCGCTCCCCGGCCAGGTACCTCCACAGCGGCACCCCGGCCTCAGCCGCCGCCGCGCTGGCCACCGCAAGCGAAGTCGCCAGCATCGCATTCGCGCCCAGGCGGGATTTGTCCGGGGTGCCGTCAAGCATCAACAGCGCCGTATCGACCGCGGCCTGGTCGCGGGAATCGTGACCACGCAACGCAGCGGCGATCTCTCCCCGCACCGCCCCGACCGCCGCCCCCACGCCCATCGCCGACCACTTATCGCCACCATCCCGAAGCTCAGCCGCCTCAAGGCGGCCGGTCGAGGACCCAGCCGGAACGGCAGCCCGTCCGACGTGGCCTCCCGCAACCGACACCTCTACCTCGACCGTGGGATAGCCACGGCTATCGAGGATCTGCCGCGCGTGCGCACCAGTGATCGCGCTCATCGAGAGACAATTCGCATCTGGCGCTGCTGGGGCTTTCCGCCCGGCCAGACGAATATCAGACACAACAGCGCGATAGCTGCGAGCTCGCTCTCACCGCAAGGCGCGCTGGCGTCGGCTGACGTCAACCGAACCGGCTCGCCTGAATCTGTCGGAACGCATCCGCGAAACCGCATGAAAACCTCCACGTTCGAGTCTGGTAGAGGCCATCAGCGGTCGCCCGCACTCCGAGCGAGCCTCATCGCTCTACTACGGATTGTAGCGCCGCGTCGGCGCCTCGGCCGAGCACGACGCGAGATCTCACCTGGCACTCACGCCGCATCCTCTCCTCTCCATGCGACGTAAAACCGCTCGAATTCATGGTGAAGCCTGATTGAGCGAGCCTCACTCGGTTCGAGGGGCCGCAGACCGGTGCCGGCAATCAGGGACGTCGGCTGAAGGCACACCGGACACCGGTCGTACTCGATCGGAGTCGGTGGCCAGTCGATCCCGCACCTCGAGCACCGCAACGCTCTATGCCTGGCCTTTGGCCGGTCCTCGTGCCGGGCGCCGTGCACGGCAAGCACAATCGCAAGCAGGCCAATCCCTGCCCCTAGACCGACGAAGAACAAAGCTATGCTCGCCATCGCCACGACCTCCAAACGGTGAAATAGAGGCCGTCAGCGATTTTGCCCTCGCGGTCAGAGCGAGCCTCATCGCTCACATGAGAGGGTAACTGAAGTCGGTGCTGGCTGCGCGGGTTACCAGTGGACCCTATGGCCCAGGTGAGGTCGATCTGAGTGCAGCCGCTGCGAATTGGGTTGGTGTGTCGCGGTATCGTGGGTCCAAGCGCGATGAGGCTCCGCGCTTGAACCGCCTTCGGGCTGATGGCCTCTGGTCCGAATTGACCCCTTCGGTCGAGGAGTTCGATGGAGCCCAGTCAAGCCCGCGCCGCCGACGAGTTGAGCCCCAACGGCGCTCGGCCGCGCCGGCGGCGACCCCGGTTTTCGCCCGCAGTCAAGTTCGTGCTGACCGTGGGCGCGATGAGCTTCTTCGCCGACTTCACCTACGAGGGCTCACGCAGCATCATCGGGCAGTATCTCGGCCTACTTGGCGCCGGAGCCCTGCTCATCAGCGTGGTTACGGGCTTCGGCGAGCTGCTTGGCTATGGCCTGCGGCTGTTCTCCGGGCGTGGCGCCGACCGCACTGGCTTGTATTGGCCGATCACGATCGGCGGCTACGTGTTGCAGATGTCGGTCGTGCCGCTGCTCGCGCTTGCCGGGAGTTGGCAGGTCGCGGCGCTGCTCATCGTCCTCGAGCGCGTGGGCAAGGCTATCCGCAACCCATCCCGCGACGCGATGCTCTCGCACGCAGCCAAGGAGATGGGCTATGGCTGGGGCTTCGGCGTGCACGAGGCGCTCGATCAGTTCGGAGCACTGTTCGGTCCGCTGCTTGTGGCGTTGATCCTCGCGACCAGCCACCACGACTACAAGACCGCGTTCGCGGCCCTGGCCGTGCCCGCCGCAATCATGCTCTCGCTGCTCGCGGTGGCCCGGCTTCTCTATCCACGCCCGCAGTCGCCTACCACTTCCAGCGCTCGGGCATCGTCCGGGCGGACCTCACTCCGATCTTCTATGCGGCTGCGATGGCAGTCAGCGGAATGGGCTCGCTGGTGTTCGGTCGTCTGTTTGATCGGCACGGGATCGGGATACTGGTCCCGCTGACGTTGCTTGCAGCAGCGTACGCGCCGCTTGCTTTCCTCGGCGGTTTCTGGGCCAGCCTCGTCGGTGTCTGCTTGTGGGGCCTCGGGATGGGCGTGAACGAGTCGATCATTCCGGCGGCGCTCGCGCCGATCGTCTCACCTGCTCGTCGCGCGTCGGCCTACGGATTGTTCACCGGCGCCTACGGGGTCGCCTGGTTTCTCGGCAGTGCCGCGATCGGCGCCCTGTTCAGCGTCTCGCTCGAAGTCGTGGTTGCCTTCGCGGTTCTCGCCGAACTCGCCGCGATCCCGCTCATTCTGATCGTCCGGCGGCGGTTCCGAGAGGGCCCCCCGGTCGACCTCGAACCGTCGGGCGGGTCATGACCAGCGGGAGCTGGCCCTTCTTTCCCCGGCAGTGCCCGGACTGCTTCTACTTCCAGCCCGAGTCGCCGCCGTTCATCGACGACTCGGGCTACAAGATCGTTGGCTTCTGCCGCCATCCGAGGATCGGCATGGAGCTGTTCGAGCCCCAGAGGCTCGACACGTCGAGGGCGGGGCGCTGCCCCGTGTTCTTTCGCCGGGCAAAGCACGACCCGGAGACCACCTAACCGACGGCTCTAGTCTGCTCGGTGATGTCAGGCGACGCCCAACCGGCAGCCGGCGAGCACTGGACGATCTGCCCACTCGGCCACGTCCATTGGGGCGCCAACGGCGGCGCGGGGCTGCTCCTGCGACACGCCGCCGCTGGGTCAGAGCCTCGTTACCTGTTGGCGCTGCGGTCCCGCTGGGTGGATGAACCGGCCACCTGGGGCATTCCCGGTGGCGCGATCCGCGCTGGCGAGTCGCCCGAGAACGCCGCCCGGAGGGAGATGAGCGAGGAGATCGGTCACCTGCCGAGCTACCGCATCGCGGCAGAGGTCGTGCAAGATTGCGGCGGCGGCTGGCGGTTCCACATCTTCCTGGCCGATGTGAACGACATGTTCGACGCCTACTCCGTGCTCGAGACCGACGCGACCGGGTGGTTCACCGCGGAAGAGATGCGAGCGCTTCCTCTTCACTTTGGTGTTCGGCAATGGCTCGACGGGGACGACCGGGCGGCTCAGACATCCCAATGAAGGAACGTGCGTCGGCCTTCGACCGGGCCGAGGGCCTTGAGCTGGCTGACCGCTCGGGGATTCCCTAGCCGGCCAGCTGCCACAGTCGCGGCGCCCGCAAGTCCGTCGACTCTGAGCCCGGCGAACCGGGCCAGGGCCGCGGTTTCGATCAGCTCAGCCGCGCAGGCTGCAGGTGCGCCGTCTAGGACGAGGCTGGGGAGCACCTCGTGGGCCGCCTCTGGCTCGCCGGCTCGGGCCCATGCCCTCGTTCGGGCGGTCCGCCGCTCGGTCGCCGGGCAGGCCGGGAGCTTGCCGCGAGGGGGAGGCATACCCCGCAGGCGCGCCAGATCCAGTCCGGCAGCGTAGGTAGTGGCAGGCTCGAGGTCCGCCCTGGCCGCGAGCTCCTCCAGACGCGACGCGGCCTGCGCGACTTCGCCCGCCAGCGCTTGCGCCCGAGCGATCCGCCGGTCTAGCTCGCCAGTCGGATCGCTGGCGCTGGCGGCGTCGCGATAGGCGAGAAGCGCGTCCCGCGGACGGCCGAGGGTGAGCGCGAGGTCTCCTCGCTTGCGGGCAATCTCGGGGCTCGGGTCGTGGCGCGCGGCAAAGGAGAGCAGGCGTTCCGCGTCATCCATTCGAAGCGCGCGCTCCGCCCGGTCAGCCTCGCTGCGTGCCTCGTGCGCGGCCTCTGTTCTGCGCCCATCGCCTGCTAAGCCCTCCAGATAATCGAGCAGCGCGTCGCTGCTGACCGCCGCGAGCCTTTCGACCGCCCACGCCACACGGCGGTTGGGAGACACCGGCATCCCAAGGAGGCTACGCGCGAGCACCAGTTCGAAATCGGCCGCACGTAGTCGAGCCAGGTAGCGACCAATCGTCGTGAGGTGGGCGGTGTCGCTGGTCTCCAGCCGGTCGAGCCAGTCGCCAAGCTCCCGCTCCAGGGCCTCAGGTGGCGTCCCTTGGCGCAGGCTTCGATTTGACCAGTGGGAGAGTTCTCGGGCTCGCACTACGAGGCCGTCGAGACGCGCGAGGATCGCCTCGTGCAGGGTTCGCGGAAGGGCGTCTTCGGCACAACCTTCCCTGATCGCTTCAGCGAGATGCTCGAGGTAGAGCGGGTTGCCGCGCTGGGCGTCGCGCGCCACGTGGTTGCGGAGCGCCCGCGGCACCCCACCAAGTCGGTGCGCCAGGAGGGTCACCCGGTCGTCCGGGTCGAGCGGCGGGAGTTCGACCCGGACGTCGGCGAGCTCGGTCAGTGCCCCCAACCGGGGCAGCGCCGTCTTCCGCGTCGACAGGATCCAGGCCAGCGGGGCGTCGCGGGGCGTGGCGGAGATCGCGTGGCGCAGCGTCGCGATGGCCTCGGGAGTCGCCCAGTGGACATCATCGACCACGACCGCCGACGGCTCGATGCTCGCTTGCCGGGTGGCGGCCTCGCCGAGTGCGGCCCCTAGACGCTCGCCCGCATCGCCCTCGTCCGTCTCCCCCAGGCGGGCAAGCATGGCCCGCAGCGGGCCGAGTGGGTGTGATCCGAGCGGCGGGAACGCGACTCCAGCAGCCAGCTTGATCGCGCCGTCGGCCAGCACACGTCGCAGCAGATAGGACTTGCCGCCGCCCGCGGGACCGGTCACCAGAACAACGCGCCGACGTCCCGCCACCGTCTGGGCGATCTCTGCCACGAGGCAGCGCCGCTCGCCGGCGCGCCCGAGCAGGGTTTCGGGCGGCTCCCCACTCACGGCCGACGGCAGTGCGGGGGGTGCAAGCCGCCCGATCAATGTGCGGTGCCCGCCGACGAACGGCATCGGCCAGCGAGGCACCATCCCCGCCCCACCCAGCTGAAACCGCTCCTGAAGTTGCCGGGCCACCTCCTCGGAAATGAGCCACTGTCCCGGGGAGGCGGCTAGCGCGAGTCGTTCCGCCGAGCGCTCGACCGGGTCAGAACCCTGTCCCACGTCCGCCACCCCCAACGCGATCCCTCCCCGCAACTCGAGATTCTGACGGAGATCGGGTGCAAGTCGCGCAAGCAGCGCCAAGGCGTGCTCCGCAACCGACGCGACCGGGTCCGCACGCTCAAGCGACCACGCCACGACGATCGACCCAGCGGGCCCGGGTTTCACTCGAATCGCGCCCGCCAGCTCCGGTGCGACTTTCGCCCACAGCGCTGTTGCCCAGCTCTCGCCTCCGGAGGACCGGCGCCGTGAGAGCTCGACGGCCATCGTTACGACGAGCGTCGGCCGCCGCAGCCGGGATTCGACCGGCGGCACAACCCGAATGCAGATCACCTGTCGCGGCTCGCCGAGCGCAGCCGCGCACTCCCGGCAGAGATCCAGGTGAGCTGGCCATTCCCGTCCGCACCGACGGCAAACCGCCACCTCGATGCGAAACCGGCGGGTTTCCGTGGCGTTCACCCCACTGTCATCGAGCCTCCGCGCACCTGTTACCTGTGTCATAGAGGCCATCAGCGGCAGTGCCGCAATCCGAGCGGGCCTCATCACTCCGCGGTGACATTACTACCCCGCCGGCCCACCGCTGAAAGCCGACCGGCGGAGCCGTCGCGTTCGAGGAGCGCGCAGCTCTTCATTCGGTGTATATTTCCCCAGGCGATGAGGCTCGCTCGAGGCGCCCGCCGTTTTGGCTCCTCAAACCGCGAGATTCGCTAATGGCCTCTGTCTGCACAGTCGGATCGAGCAGAAGAAGGAGGCCAGGGTGCGGTCAGCGTCCCCATCGGTGCGCTTCGCGCGAACGCCGCTCGATATCCACGCCGAGCGGGCAAGAGCCCGTGCTCACTCCTTCACAACGTCCCAGGTCGCCAGGGCCGGCGGCCTCAGGCGCGGCATGGAGCGCCGATACACACAGGAGGAGTGATGGCAACCACGGCCGTTCAGACGTCTCAGCCCTCGACTATCGATCGGGACCTCGCCGGCGCGTCGCAAGGTCCGCTGGCCGACCCCGGCGCCTGGGCAGTGATCGCGTTCGCGACGACGTCATTCATGCTCGGGGTCTACAACACCCATCTGATCGGTCAGGGCAGCCTTCCGATCGTATTTCCTGTCGCATTCTTCTTCGGCGGCTTGATTCAGATTCTCGTGGGGCTGCTCGAAATTGGCCGTGGCAACGTCTTTGGAGCAGTCGTGTTCGGCAGCTACGGGCCGTTCTGGGTGATCTTCGGGGCGATCCAGGTGTGGTTCGCCAAGATGGCGACGCCCAGCTCCGTGGACGCCGGCGTGGCGCTGTTCCTGGCCATGTGGGCTGTGCTCACCTTTTTCTTCTTGATCGCGTCACTGAGGACCGACTGGGTGCTGGTCGCGGTATTCGCCTTGATCTTCGTCGGTCTGGTCCTGCTCGCGATCGGCTTCCAGAGCGGGTCCGTCACGTGGATCAAGGCGGGCGGATGGGTGACGATCGCGTTCGCGATCCTCGCGTGGTATCACGCCGCCGCCGATGTCATCAACTTCACCTTCGGACGGCGCCTCCTGTCGGTGGGCAGGATCCCCAAGTGAGTTGACAGACCCGAGCATGCAGAGACTGCGATCGCGACGACGTGAGCCGTTCGCGGACGGTGACTCTCCGGGCCCGGCCGATCTCAATTGCATCTCCGCTCCGTCCACATATTTCGCGTGAAGGCAGGGTACGAAGGGAGGTAGGAGAGGCCGCGGAGAGGAGCTCTGAGACATCTCGAGCCGGGAGCACCGGTAGCTCGCGGTTGGCCCGGAGTTCAGGAATAGTCGCGAGACGACGGCCGACCGAGATCATTCGCCCGGCCCCGCGAGATACCCGCCGGCCTGGCGATAGGCGGTCCGCGCCCGTTCCAGCCGCCAGGCCGCGGCTGCCTCCGCCCTGCGGGCGACGTTCCAGTCGATCTGATACTCAAGCGTCTCCGGACTGGCCTGCAGGCGATCGTAGGCAGCGTCCGCCGCCGCGGTCGCCGCGTCGTGTTCTCGGCGCGCCACGAGGTACGCATCACTCGCCGCGCGCAGGACCTGCGAGTCGAATTCAGACATCGCCGCTGAGCACCGCAGCCTGACACGTTTCTCCGGTTGACAGGTTCGCCGCAGGTAGGCAGAGAGGGCGGGTCCGAGCCAGTGAAGATCCCAAGGTCAAGGTGACGACGGGCCCCGTCAAACCCGACCGCCCGAACCAGGTCCCGGCGGCGTGCACACCGACAGCCCGGTCGACCTCCAGGGGTACATGATCCTACCGGTCCGT
>Ga0335073_10002799_pt1 | contig 23965 bp, 16 predicted proteins | sample Lox_Sample_22_FD_207093 | JGI IMG/M metagenome (GOLD analysis project Ga0335073, IMG submission 207093) | Soil microbial communities from Loxahatchee National Wildlife Refuge, Florida, United States - Lox_Sample_2.2 | ecosystem: Environmental > Terrestrial > Soil > Wetlands | place: USA... | reverse complement strand
CGCACTGTCTTTCCGGATACGAATCCGATCGGCCACATCATTCACCTCAACGACAAGACTGACTTCACCGTTGTCGGCGTTCTGGCCGATGCGCGCGTCAACCAGCTCGATCACACTGCGCCCATGATCTACATTCCTTACTGGCAGCAAACATGGTGGCGCGTTACGTTCATGGTGCGCAGCTCGCAGTCGTCTTCGGCGCTGGCGACATCCATCCGGCGCGCGATCTGGAGCGTCGATCCTGAGGTCGCCATTCCGCTGCTCAAGTCTCTCGACCAGCAGGTTTCCGATTCGGTCTCGACCGAGCGCTTCCAGACGCTGCTTCTGTCCAGCTTCGGTTTCGCCGCTCTGCTGCTCGCTCTGCTCGGCATTTATGGCGTTCTCGCTTACTCGGTCTCGCTGCGCCAGCAGGAATTCGGCATCCGCATTGCGCTCGGCTGCGACAAGCCGACGCTGATGCGTCTGGTCGCGCGCCAGGCAGCGTTTCCGGTCGCGGGAGGAATTCTTGCCGGGCTTGCGCTGGCCTTCGCCGCGACTCAGTATGTTCGCAGCTTGCTGTACGAAACCAGCGCCGCCGATCCGGCGGCCATCGCTGCCAGCGTTGCGCTGCTCATCCTTGCTGCGTTGCTGGCCGCGCTCATTCCCGCGCGCCGCGCGGCGCAGGTGGATCCGATGGCTGTGCTGCGCAACGAATAGAATCTACGACGCACAGCGAATTGAAGGGCCGACTTCACGGCTGCCCGCTGAAGTCTACCTTCACGCGTCTGCCGTGAGCGCTGCTCTCGCGGGCCAGATCGATCAGACGCGTCGTTCGCCACGCTTGTTCCGGCTTCACCTCGAGCTCAGCTTTGCCCAGCAGCGCGTCGCGTACATTCTCGTACAAGCCGCGATAGTCGCCGCGTTCGGTCTTCACTCGTCGAGCGACCGGAGTCGACTCACCACAACTCTTCAGTTCGCCCCACGCCGATTCCGGCTCCTCGCCAAAGCCTGGCGCGTCGAACTGCATTCCTGCCTTCAGCTGATCTTCCTGCGGATCGAGACCGTACTTCGTGAAGCTTCCCTTTGTGCCGCGCAGAACGTAGCGCGGACCCGCAGCGCAGGCTGTCAGCGTAGCGCGCAGCATGACGGTCATTCGCTGGTCGTAGTCCAGAAGCAGATCGAAGGCATCGTCAACCGCGGCGTCGTCTCGCTCGATGCGCACGCTTGCGGTGATGCCGGCCGGCGCGCCGAACAGCGTGAGCGCCTGATCGATCAGATGCGGACCCAGATCGAACAGAGTTCCGCCGCCAGGACCGCCGCTTTCCTTCCATCCGCTGCGCGGCGCTGGACGGAAGCGATCGAAGTGGGACTCGAAGCTGATCAGGCGGCCGAGTTCGCCGCCTGCGATCACCTGACGAACGGTCCTGAAATCGCCGTCCCAGCGACGATTCTGATAGGCGGTGAGCAGCAGCTTCCGTTCGCGCGCAGTGCGAATCAGATCGGCGGCTTCGTTCGAGGTCAGCGTGAACGGCTTGTCGACGACCACATTCCGCTGTTCGCGGAGGCACTGCTTCGCCAGCTCGTAGTGCGAATAGCTCGGCGTCGCAATCACCACCAGCCGAATGCCCACATCGCTGAGCATTTCCTCGACGCTGCGCGCCAGCCGCGCTTCCGGGTACTCCTTCTTCGCGTCGTCGCCGCTGCGCTGCACCACCGCGGCCAGTTCCAGTCCAGCCGTTGCCTGAATCACAGCAGTGTGAAAAATGCGCCCCGCCAGTCCGAACCCAACAACGCCAACTCTGATCGGCTCCGTCATAGGGGAATTATCTACGCTCACACGGCAGCGCTGGACTTCAGCATCTGCTCGGCGTGCCGCAGCGACGTCTCGGTCACGGTCGCGCCTGAGATCATGCGCGCGATCTCCTCAGCACGCTCCTGCGTTGTGAGCAATCGGATCGAGGTCTGCATTCTGGTGTCCGACCGCTTCTGCTTTTCCTGCTTCTCGACAAGGAAGTGCTGATCGGCGAAGGCGGCGATCTGCGGCAGATGCGTGATGCAAAGCACCTGCTGCGCGCGCGAGAGCGTTTTGAGCTTCTGACCGACCGCTTCGGCGGCCCGTCCGCCAATGCCAATGTCGATCTCGTCGAAGACCAGGGTTCGCGGAACCTGCGTCTTCTTCGCCCGGCTGCGCGAAGCGCCTTCTTCCACGCTGACCTTGAGCGCCAGCAGCACGCGCGACATTTCGCCGCCCGATGCGATCTCATCCAGCGGCTGCATCGGCTCGCCCGGATTGGTGGCAATACGACATTCGACCGCGTCCCAGCCGTGAGCAGTCCAGGCAGACTGCTCTTCGCTGGCGATGATGGCGATGGAGAACCGAGCCTTCATCGCCAGGTCGTTGATCTGCGATTCGGCGAGCTTCTCCAGCTTCTTCGCCGCCGCGGTCCGTTCGACCGTCAGCGCCCGAGCCGCAGCGCGATAACCCTCGGCGGCTCTGCCCAGGTCGCCCCGCAGCGTCTTCAGGATCTCGTCGCGGTTCTCAATCTCGGCAAGCCGGCGAGCGGCCTCGTCGCCAAAGGCAATCACGTCGGCCAGCGTAGAACCGTACTTCCGCTTCAGCCGGTCGAGCACCGCGAGACGATCTTCGATTTCCGCCTGCCGCTGCGGCGAAGCGTCAATCCGCTCGGCGTAATCGCGCACCGTCGCGCTAACGTCCTCGACCATCGCGCGCACGGACGCAATCTGCTGGACCGATTCGGTGAACTGCGAGTCGTAACGTGCCAGTTCTTCCAGATGTTTCTGCGCAGCCTGCAACGTCGATTCGGCCGATGCGTCGTCTTCGTAGAGCGCGTTCGTTACGGCCGTCGCTGCAGCGTGCAGCTTTTCCGCATTCATCAGAACGCGGCGCTCGGTTTCGAGCGCTTCGTCTTCGCCGGCCTGGGGAGCCGCAGACTGGATTTCGCGGGCCTGAAAGCTCCACAGATCCACGAGGCGAAGCCGATCCTGCTCGTCCTTCTCCAGTTCAACAAGCCGATCCTGAATCTCCCGCCACCGAGCGAAAGCTTCCGAGACAGAGTCGTTCGAGACACCGGCAAACCGGTCGAGCAGAAGCCTCTGCTGCGCAGGATCGAAGCCCGAGAGCGTTTCGGACTGTGCGTGAACCAGCGCCAGTTCCGGAGCGAGCGCCCGAAGAACAGCTACCGTCGCAGGCTGATTATTGACGTACACGCGCCCTTTGCCGTCGGCGAGAATTTCGCGGCGCAGGATGACCTCATCGCCATCCATGTCGATGCCGTTGGCTTCGAGGATCAGCTCGGCCCCCGGTGTCGACTCGAATACGCACGACAAAACCGCGCGATCCGCCCCGTGCCGGATAAGTCCCGACGACGCCTTCTGTCCCATGAGAAGGGCAAGCGCATCGACAAGGATGGATTTGCCCGCGCCTGTTTCGCCGGTGAGCAGGTTCAGTCCCGGTCCGAAGCCCGCGATGGCGTGATCGATGACCGCGTAGTTCTCGGCTCGAAGTTCGAGCAGCATCGTGTACAGGGTACAGGCTGCAGGGAACAGTGAACAGAGACCCGTGTTTGTAATGAGGATCGGCGGGACCTTCGGCTCTCAGCTGCATCGGCCGCGGCTCTGGTGTTGTGTTTCTGAAATTCCTTTACCTGTCATCTCGAAGCGAGCGCCGTGGGGCCCCATCGAAGATGGGCCAGGCGAGCGAGGGACCTGCTTTTTTGTCTATGGGACCAAGAAATCTCTGAAAGACCACACTACCCGCGCTCGGCGGGCGCGAAGTCGGTGACTTTGCGGTCGTAGACCCCGATCAGCGAATTCCAGCGAACGTAGACCAGCTCTTCCAGCATCTTGATGCCGTCGCGCAGGTAGCTGATGCGCGAGCGCTCATCATGCCCCCAGGTGACGGGGACTTCTCTGATCCGGTAGCCGCGCTTGAGCGCAATGAACAGAATCTCCGGGTCGAATCCCCAGCGCTCGATGCGCTGCAGCTGGAAGATAGTCTGCGCGGCGGAGCGGCGGAAGGCTTTGAACCCGCACTGCGTGTCAGCGAAGGGCAGGCGCATGATCATGCGCGTGACCATGTTGAAGCAGCGGCCGAAGAACTGGCGGTAGAGCGGCTGATGGATCGTCTGGCGGCTGACCTCCAGCCAGCGCGAGCCGATGGCCACGTCAGCGCCGTCGCGAATCGCATCGAAGAGTCGCTCAGCCTCCGGCATCGGCGACGACAGATCGGCATCGGTGAACATCACGATGTTGCCGCTGCCGTGCAGCAGGCCGTTGCGGACGCTGTAGCCCTTGCCGCGATTGGTTCCGTTCTCGAGCAGGCGAACTCGGGCATCCCGAGCAACAAAAGATTCAACGATGGCAGCAGTGTTATCGGTGGAACCGTCGTTGACGACGAGCACCTCCGCATTCCAGCCCCTCTCGTCGAGAGTGCGCAGAACCTCGGTGAGCGCGCGCCCGATGCGAGCACTCTCGTTGTAAGCCGGAATCACGATGCTGTACTGAGGGTCCACTTTAGGCTCAATCGTTTGAGTCGTTCGACTACACACCTGCTTGTTTGACGGCTTTCGACCCGCGCCGGTCGCAAATTCAAACGTACTGCCAGATGGAAAACGTTTCCAGTATGATACGCGGCTTTGCCCGCAGAAGCCAGCAACCCCTCACCTCGAATGTGATCACTGCGGTGCTACACTTCCCCTTATGGATGAGCCACTTACACCTGCCGGCGAACCTGCTCCGGCAACCCCTTCCCCATACACTCCTCCCCCGCCGGGTTACGGTGCCACGTACGACGTCGCGCCTGGAGGCTCTGCCCCTGGGCCAAAGCGGCGACGGGTATGGCTCTGGGTGACCATTGGCGGCGTGCTGGCTCTCGGCTTTCTGATCGTGTGCTCGATCGTGCTCTGGTCGGTGGCGCGAACCCTGGGCGGCGAAAGCAGCGGCTTTTCAGATCTCGGCAGCGACAACATTGGTGTCGTCGACGTCGACGGCGAGATTCTTTCCGCAGACACCCTGGTGGATCAGTTGCGAAAGTTCGACCAGGACGACGACATCAAGGCCATTGTGCTGCACATCGACTCCCCGGGCGGTGGAGCGGCAGCCTCGCAGGAGATCTACCACGAGGTGCTGAAGATCCGCGACGAGAAGAAGAAGCCGGTGGTGGCATCGATTGAAAGCGTCGGCGCGAGCGGCGCCTACTACATCGCATCGGCAGCGAATACCATCTACGCCAACGATGCAAGCGTGGTCGGATCGATCGGCGTGATCATGGAGTGGACCAATTACGGCGATCTGCTCAGCTGGGCAAAGCTGAAGCCGGAGGTGATCCACGCGGGCGCACTCAAGGATGCGGGCGATCCGACACACGCCATGACGCCGGAGGAACAGAAGTACTTTCAGGGGCTGGTCGATAACATGTACGGCCAGTTCATCGCCGATGTGGCCAGGGGCCGACACTTGCCCCAGGAGCAGATCAGAGGACTGGCGACCGGCCAGGTGTGGACCGGCCAGCAGGCCCTGCCCATGCACCTGATCGATAAACAGGGCGGGTTTCGCGACGCTCTGCTGGCAACGGCAAAGCAGGTGGGCATTGCAGGCGAGCCGAGCGTGGTGAAGCCTGCCGTGCATCACAGGACGGTCTGGGATCTGATCGACAGTACGGACGACCTCGTTCACCAGCCGCAGCAGATGCTGAATCGGCGGCCGGGTTTTTATTTCCTGTGGCGGTGACTGTGGAAACAGGTGAGAGGTCCGGTGAAGTTGGGTGTCCGGCGGTCCACGTTTGGGCGGCGGGGAAGCACACGACCGGAGCCCGGACGGCCGCACAGGGCAATTTCGAGGAAAATCCTGCAAGTGCTTGACTTTGCAAGCGAAGAGAATGCATCTACTATGGTGAACAGAGGGCCAACGCCAATCGGAGCCAACCCCACCATGACGAAAGCTGACCTTGTCGAGGAAGTGACCAAGCTGGGCGACCTGACACGCCGCGACAGTGAAACGATTGTCGAAACCATTTTCGATTCGGTGATCGGGGCGTTGCGCTCCGGTGACAAGATCGAGATCCGTGGGTTTGGCAGCTTCCGCATTCGTCAAAGGAAGCCGCGCATCGGACGGAATCCCAAGACCGGGACCAAGGTGGAAGTGCCGGCGAAAAAGGTTCCCTACTTCAAGCCGAGCAAGGAACTGCGGGATCTGGTCAATCCCGGGGGAAAAGCAGAAGCGGCTGCCACAGCTCCGGACTCAGGCACGCCCGCATAGGAATCGGGAAAGGCATCTCCAGGATAAAAGCGTCCCGTGACCGGGCTTCCGGCTTCCTGCTACTTGTAGATCAACTTGATTTCAACACTGGTCGCCGGGCAGGCAACGGGCACCTCTGCGCTTTGGAACGATGGCGCACCCAGGACCACGCGAGGATTGTTCGAGAATCCGAAGCCTTCCTTCGGAATGCCGAAGACATTCCGGTCCAGCTTCATGTTGGAGTTTTCGTCGTGGATGACGACGGCAGAGTAGCGGCCTGCCGGCACCTGAAACGTTAGCTGCGCCTGGCGGTCCTCGATCGGGACCCCTCCGTGAACGATCGTCTTCGCGATGTTCTCGGGCCAGCCGGCGGGGGTCGAGAAGACCAGACCGCCAGCAGCGCCGACGTTATCGCGGAATCCTTTGATATTGAGGTTGAGGGTGCAGAGTGGGCGGCCATTCGACGGAGCCGTGTAGACACCGCTGGGATCGCGCGGCGGTGAGGTCGCGGTAAAAATAAGCGCGAGGATGGCGGCGCAGCGAAGGATCACAAAAGATTAGACGCCGCCTGCAATTGAAGGAGCCGGCAGAATTGTTTTTCCATTGTCAATCGATAGATGCAGGAGCGGGGAGCTCTGAGGAGAGCCAGACCCTCGTGCCAAGCTACAATCCGGGCGAGGTGAAACGCGGATGAGGCAAGCGGCGTGGCGGATGTTCCTGGTTTGTCTTGCGATGATGGTTTCGATTGGAACGCTGGCGCAAAGCACGGGAACGCAGACGCCCCAGGCTCCGGCGTGGGCACAGCCAGGCTCGGCGTCGCACCAGCAGGTGGCACCGCCGCTGGATTTTCATCGCCCGCCGACGACACTCAACACTCCGATCGGCATCTTCGACGGCCAGTCGGATGTGGGGAGCGCGCTGGTGCCAGGGAGTGCAAGCTTCGATGCCGCCACCGGCGCATACACGATCCACTCTGCCGGATACAACGTTTGGTACACGCGCGATGAGTTTCGCTATCTCTGGAAGAAAATGTACGGCGATGTTTCCCTCGCCGCGGACATCGCCTTTCCCGATCCCAACGGCTATGGCGATCGCAAAGCGGTGCTCGTGATCCGGCAGAGTCTCGATGACGATGCAAAGGAAGTGGTGGTGGCACTCCACGGGGCGGGCATGATCCAGTTGGCCGAGCGCCCAGAGAAGAATGTGCGCGTAAAGGACACCGAGTATCGCATCGGTGGACGAGGCCGGCCGGGGGGCGCGTCGCCGGACAGCTTAGTGACTTCAGTGGCGCAGCGCATCGGAGTGGAGAAGAAGGGCGACTCCTTCTCGCTGTGGGTGAGCGTTGAGGGCGAGCCGATGCACCAGTTCGGGCCGCCGATTGAGCTGCATCTGGATGCGCCGTTCTATGTGGGGATCGGGTTCTGTTCTCATTTGCCGACGACCCTGGACACGGCAGTGCTGTCCAGGGTGCTGCTGGAAGGTGAGGCGGGAAAGCTGCGGTAGGCTTCATAACTCGCACGGTTGCGCAGACGCTGCTCCCATCTTGTAACGTTTGCCTCCTGTGGCTCACTTTTCTCCGGTATACTTCGGCGACTCGCGGTTCTCGCCCGCTCTTTCCCGCTCCGCCGCCACAATCCTGTCTGGAGGCCCTATGTCTTGCCGTTTGCAGCATGCTCTGCTTGCGCTTGCCCTCGCTGTGCCTGCCACCCTCTACGCCGGCGACTACACCTATCAGCAGACGACTCAGATCACCGGCGGCTCGCTGCTGCACATGATGAAGACCGTCGGCATGTTCAGTTCCCAGGCACGCCACATAGGCGACCCCATCGTCTCGACCATCTATCTCAAGGACAATCGCCTTGCCAACGTCTCGCCGGACAACATCGAGATCATCGATCTGGACAAGGAAACCATCACCCAGATCGACGTGCAGAAAAAGACATACACGGTGATGACCTTCGCGCAGATGAAGCAGGCGATTGAAACGGCCAACGCGCAGATGCAGCAACAGGCCGCCCAACAACCGGCCCAGCCAGCGGCGAGCCCCGATGCGCAGAACGTCAAAGCGAGCTTCGACGTGAAGGTCCGCAATACCGGCGCGCAGAAGGCGATCAGCGGGCTTGAGAGCAGCGAGTCGATCATGACGCTGATGATGACGGCCACGGATACGCAAACCCAGCAGTCCGGCAGTATGGCCGTGACCAACGACATGTGGATGGTTCCCGAGATCCCCGGCTACGATCAGGTGCGCGACTTCTACAAACGCTTCGGAGAAAAAATGTCTGACGCCACGATCGGGCTGGGCTTCGACTTCAGCAAGTTGCTGTCGCAGAATCCGGCCGCGGGGCAGGCTCTCAACGATATGGCGGGCGAGATGCAGAAGCTGAAAGGCGTGCCGATCCTGCAGGTGATGCGCATGGGGACTACCGCCAACGGGCAACCCCTTCCGGCCGCATCCGAGGCGCCGCTTCCGCCCGATGCGAGCGGAAACGGCCCCAGCGCCGGTCAGGTCGCCAAAGCCGGTATCTCGTCGATGATTCCTGGCCACTTCGGATTCGGCAAGAAGAAGGACAACCCGCCCGACAAGAGCGCGGACCAGAACAGCAACGGAGGCCAGGGGCAGGCAACGAGCGCGATCCTGATGGAAACCCAGATCGCGACATCGAACTTCTCATCGGCCCCGGTGGATCCGTCGCACTTTGAAATCCCGCCAGGCTACAGACTGGTGCAGCCGCCGGCGCCCGGGACACGGCCCTAGCCGGAAGGCCGGGCTTCTACCTCGCATCAGGTGAGGCGGCTTTCGCTGAGGTCGAGTTCGCGCTCGAGGACGCGGTGAACGTTGTCGGCGATGCGGCCGTTGGCGCGCAGCAGGTTCAGTTCCTCGCGCTCACGGCGAATGGTGTCGAGCAGCATCTGGCTGGTGGTAAGGCCGCGAGGCTCGCGGACGGGCGCGCTGCCGGGTCCGCAGTTTTCAATTTCGTCGAGTTTGTGTTCGTAGGTGTGGAGGAGGTCTTCGTACAGATGAATCTCGCTCTGCTCCAGGGCTGAGGTCTTGCGTTCCTCAAGGAAGTCGATGGCGGCCTTGAGAAGGAGATGGCGCGCTTCCCCTTCCTCGCACCACTCCGTGTCGGCCACGGCGAGACCAAGCACCCGCACCAGCCACGGAAGTGAGAGTCCCTGAAGCACAAGCGTCACCAGGATGACAGAGAACGTGAGATAGATGATGAAGCTGCGCTCGGGAAATGGACTGCCATCGCTGAGCGTGAGGGGGAGCGAGTTGGCCGCGGCCAGCGCGACGACACCACGCATGCCCGTCCAGCCCAGGACAAAGACCTGGTTGCCGTGAGGCTTTTCGTAGATTTGCTTCCCGATGCGGGTGCGGACCCACCATGCCATGCGGGAAGCCGGGTACATCCACACCAAGCGAAGCAGCACCAGAACCGTCGAGAACGCGAGGCCATAGCCGAACAGACTGAGTTTGCTTTGCCCGCGGATTCCATCGAGAACATAAGGCAACTGCAGGCCGATGAGGACAAAGACCAGGCCGTTAAGAAGAAACTCGAGCGCGTCCCAAACGGCGACGGCCTGCAGACGCACGCCAGGCGAAAAGAAGTTTGAGCTCCGCCGGCTGACGAAGAGGCCGCAGACGACAACGGCGATCACGCCGGATCCCTTCATGGCTTCGGCCAGAAGATAAGCGGCGTAAGGCACCACCAGAGAGAGGGCAATCTCCACCGGACCGTCGTTAACCCAGCGTTCGAGCCAGGCAACGAGTTGGCCGACGAGGAGACCGACGACGATGCCGGCGATTGTCAGCCAGAGAAATTCGAGGACCCCCCGGCCGATCGTGGGTGTGGTCCCTTCGACAACCATTTCGATGCCGAGTTCGAGCGCGAGCAGGCCGGTGGCGTCGTTGAGAAGGCTCTCGCCCTCCAGCAGATCGACCACCCGCTGGGGCATACCGACTTTGCGGGCGATCGAGCTGGCAGCAACCGCATCGGTGGGCGAGACAACCGCGCCCAGCAGGAACCCCAGCCGCCAGTTGAACCCGGGTAGCCAGAGTTTCGCCACGAACGCGACGCCAAAGGCGGTGAAGAAGACGAGCAAAACAGCCAGGCTCGAGATCGAGACGATGTTGTACCTGAATTCCTGCCACGAGGTTTGCCACGCAGCCACGTAAAGCAGCGGCGGCAGAATGACCAGGAAGACGAGCGAGGGCGAAAGGGAAATGCGCGGCACGTGGGGCAGAAGCGAGCAGAGCAGGCCGAAGATCACCAGGACGATGGGGTAGGAGATGGCGAGGCGGCGCGCAATCCCGGCGACAGCAGCGACCGCACACAACAGGCCGAGCAGCACCACGACGATGTAGTTCACATGCTCCATCGCTTCTCTCTGTTCTTAATTGTGGCATCGATGGAGCACGGGCACGCTTTCCGGTGTGGGCTGGTGTCGTGTTTCCAAAATTCCCTTGCCTGTCATCCCGAAGCGAGCGCGTTGGGGCCCCATCGCAGATGGGGTAGGCGAGCGAGGGACCTGCTTCTCTGTTTGTACGTAATGAGGAGATCTCGGAAACACTGCACTAGCGCGTGGCTGGGGTTCCTCTTTCTTCGGTTGTGGATGCGGCTGGCCCCGGCGCGAGGTTCCTGTAGTTCATCAGCGTGTTGAACATCATGCGGTACTCACCCAGGTTCTGCCAGCGCCAGACGGGATTCGTCGTAAACATCACCACTTCGCCTTTACCGTCCGGCACAATCGCGATCGCGGCACGCCCCTTGATATCATCGGCGCCGTTGAACAGGCCGCTGAGAACGGACTTTTCTCCGCCCGGGAAGCGCATCAGCACATCGTTCTTATCCATCTCTTCCGACATGCGCAGCAGCGGGCCATTGGCGTAGCGCACCGGCTCCGTCTTCTGCGAATAGCCATAGAAGATGGGGTTCTCGGGGCGGAGAATATCCGCGTCGACGATAGGGCCAGGAGCGTAAAGTTTTGCGCTGGGGCTGCTGGTGTCGATCGTCGGCGTCAGCCCAAGTTCCGGAGGAAGCGCGCTCGATGTGCCGAGCGTGACCAGCGTTCCGCCGCCGTCGACGAACTTCTGGAACTCCGCAACACCGGTGCCGCCTATGCCGCCGGAGATGTCGGGCGAGGAGCCGTAGTCGCCGAGAAACTTGAAGCGGTCTGATTTTTCGTAGGCGAGTGGCTTGTCGGACTTCGGAATATCGACAACAAGATCCTTCGCAGAGCGCGCCTGGTTGGGGATCAGGATGAGGTCGTAGTCCTTTGCCAGATCGCCCTGGAGAACCCGCTCCTTAAAGATGAGGTCGTAGGGGACTTTGTACTGATCGAACGTGTACCGAACCCAGCCCACGTCCTGCGTGCCGCCCCAGGTGCTGAAAACAGCAAGGCGCGGAAGAGCGGACTCGTGCGTGGCGACTTTTGGTGCGGTGGCAAGTGCGACGACATCAAGGCCAAGCTGCTTCGCGAGCGGCTTCAGTGTGTCGGCCGCGCTTGACGGGACAAGGAACGTGCCTGCGGGAAAGGTCGTGCCTCCGGCAGTAAAGGACTTCTCGGCGATCTGAACGGCGACGTCTTTGAGCCCGTAACGAAGCGTGACCAGGTTGGGCGAACCGTGATCCGGCACTGCGTAAACGGCAGCCGCAGGCAGGTCTTTGAGAGTGCCTTCGGGAGCGAACTGCCCGACAGGATCGACGGCGATATCCTGAATGGATTTGTCGGTGGTCGGCTTGATGTCGGTGTGGGTCATCAGGCCCATGGTCCATGCGCTGTCGTCGTAGGTGTGCAGGTCAGGATCGGGATCCACCTGTTTGCCAAGCAGCGTCTTCGCCAGCGGCCCATAGGGCTGGTTGGTCTTCACGACGAAGGAACCCGCCGGATAATCGCCATCGCTGAGTTTGATGGCGGCTTTTGCGCGGCCCACTTCAATACCCTGCATGCGCAGGATGTGAATGACGAACGCGACGCGAGTGAGATCTTCCTGATTCGCAGGGAGCACGAAGCCATAAGGCGCTTCCTTCGTGCCCGCCGCCAGCGCGTCGCGCGTCTTCACGTAGAAGTCCTGCAGAATAACCTGGGGAAAAGCCGCCACGAACTGGAGCGACGAGAGCACGCCCGTCTCGGCGAAGTTAGTGTTGTCGCGCATCGACCAGAGCACGGTTTTGTACGGCGGATTCGGCCGATACCACTGGCGCTTGGTCATGTCGCCAAACATCCCTCCACCGCCGCCCCCGGTGATCGCCGGGTTGGGCTGCGAGATAGTGCGCTCCATGGTGGTGGCGCCGGCGTTGCCGAAAATCTCATAGAAGCGCATGAGAGCGTTGTGATTTGTAGCCATCTCTGCTACATATCCTGGCGACCAGGCATCGACGTAGGCGTGAGTCCAGACGCCGGGCATGCCGTAGCGCGTGAGCTGGGTCATGTCCCAGTTGGAGAGCATGGGCAACTCGCCGTAGTCGATGGGGTCGTAGAGCGGGTTCTGCGGCGCCTGGCCCGAGTAGATGTACAGGAACGGCACCGACTCGTGCAGGTCGTGGATGATGGCCGGATGCCACTCCAGATACCAGCGCAGGAAGTTCTGGTTGGCCTCGGCGGAGTAGTTGATGTCACGGTTGTTGTCGTGCTCGATGTACTTGCCCCAGTAAGGCACGCGCGACATCTTCTCGTAATTCGTGACATCGACGTTGTGCGCGTAGTACCAGTCGATAGAGCGGTCGCGGCCATCGGGATCGGCGACGGGCAGAATGGCGACGATGACATGGTCGCGGATGCTGTCGATCAGCGGCGAGTCCTCAGTCGCGAGACGGTAAGCCAACTCCATCAGCATCTCCGGCGGACCCAGCTCGGCGCTGTGAAGGCCGCCAGAAAGCGTGTAAATGGGCCTGGTGTGGGCGATCAGGTCCTGTGCTTCGGCTTCGCTGAGGCCGCGCGGATCGGCCAGATGCGCGAGGTTCTGGCGGTTCCGGTCGAGGTTGGCGATGGAATCCTCGGAGCTGACGAAGACGATCACGGAGTCGCGCCCTTCTTCGGTCTTGCCGATCCGGATCACCTTAACGCGCGGCGAATGGGCGGCGAGCGCATCGTAGTAGCGCAGAACGTCGGCGTAATAGGTGAGCTGTTTGGGCGCGCCGATGTCGTGGCCGAGAACATCTTTGGGCGAAGGCACGGCGCCGCCTGCGGGAAGATGATCGACAAGCGGGCTGACGAACTCAGGTTTGGTAGTCCACTCCTTCACGTGCGCGGCGAAGTCGGGATCCATGGCCTGGGGTGTCTGGGCTGGGGATGCGGAAGAGAGAGTAACAACAGCAAAGAGCACCACAGCAAGGTGCCTGAACATGAGGCGTGTTCTCCGGAGCAGAAGATGTCCGACCCATAGTACCGCGGCAGAGGGTCCGCGAACGGGTTCAGGCGCGAATCACTCGTTCCGCAGCGCGTGCATGGGATCGACAGAGGCGGCGCGGCGAGCGGGCAGATAACTGGCCAGGATGGCGACAGCGGCCATGGCGGCGCAGGCGGCGGCAAAAGTGACAGGGTCGGCGGGTTTTAGTCCAAAGAGCTGCCCGGAGATGAGGCGCGCGGCGAAGCCTGCCGCGGGAAGGCCGAGAACAAGGCCGACAGCAACGAGAAGCAGGGTTTCGCGGAGAATCATGCGCGCGATTCGCCCGCGCTGGGCGCCCAGCGCCATGCGGATACCGATTTCGCCGGTGCGGCGGCTCACCGTGTAAGCCATGAGTCCGTAGAGGCCGATGCACGTGAGCAGCAGCGCGATGGCGCCGAAGAACTCAGAAAACGAAGCGACGAGGCGCTGCTGGACGAGCGAATTATCGCGCTGGCCGGCGAGGGTCCTGACGTTGAAGAGGGGCAGGCGGGGATCGATGGACTTGACGGCGTCGAGCGCGGCGTTCTCTATCGTCGCCGGATCGACGGAGGTGCGAACTTCGAAAGTTGAGCCGCCTTCGGGCGCCTGGAACATGGGCACGTAGAGCATGAGCGTGGCCGGCTCGCGCACGTCGTGCACTTTGATGTCACGCGCGACGCCAACGATGCGGAGCCAGCTGGAGTCGCCGCGATAGCCAGGAATGCTGAGGCTGCGTCCGATGGGGTCTGCGTCGCCGAAGTAGTGGCGGGCGGTGGTTTCGTTGACGATCGCGACTTTAGGGGCGCCCTCGCGATCTTGCCAAAAAAATTCGCGCCCTCGAAGAAGCGGGATCTGAAGAGTAGTGAAGTAGTCCGGGCCGATCAGCTCGATGGCAACAGAGGAAAGATCTTCGCCCTGGCGCAAGGCAGCACCCTGCACGCGGACCGTGGTGGTGCTGACATTGGTGCTGAGCGGCTCATGCACAGAAAGCGATGCTGATCGCACGCCGGGAATCTGCCGGACGCGGTTGAGGATCTGCTCGTAGAGCGGGACGACGTCCCGGTTTCCGATCAAGGTCGGGTCGATGGAAAAGAGCAGCACGCTTTCCGGATTGAAGCCGGGATAGAAGTCGCGGAGGTTAGCCAGGGTGCGGGTGAACAGTCCCGCACCAACGAGGAGGACGAGGGAGATTGCGATCTGCAGGACGACGAGAGATTTACCCAGACGGCTATGAACGCCCGCGACGGTGCGCGAGTTCTGCGCAAGGCCGTGTTGCGGATCGACGGCGGCGGCACGCCACGCGGGGATGGTGCCGAAGACGACGGCGGTGAGCAGCGACACTGCCAGAGCGAACCCGAGCACGGTGAGATCGACCTGAACGCTGAGCGACACAGGGGTGCGGCCATGGGCCATCAGAGCAAGGAGCGAACGGCTGCCCCACCATGCGAGAGCAACGCCGAGGATTCCGCCGGCGATAGCAAGGAGAATACTTTCTGTGAACAGCTGGGTGAAGAGGCGTCGCTTCCCTGCTCCCAGGGCGAGCCGCACAGAGAATTCGCGTTCGCGCGCGTTGGCGCGGGAAAGCAGCAGGCTGGCGACGTTAGCGCAGGTGATGAGGAGCAGAAGCGCGACCACAGCGAGGACGATCAGGAGAGGCCGCGAAAACTGTTCGCGCAGGATGGCGAGGCCCTGGCTGCCAGGCTGCAGTTGCAGACGGGAACGGATAAAGGTTGCGCGAACGGCGGGCGAATCAATGGGCGATCCGGCGAGGCTGGCCGCGGCATCGCGCGTGGTCTGTGCGTAAACCGGTTCGAGGCGGGAGGTGGCTTTGACGATGGAGACGCCGCTCTGCAGCCGGCCAAAAACGTAGAGCCAGTTGCGGAAGGCCGCTTTGAGGGCGTCGGCCGGCCCGCCGGCCGCGGCGAAGCCAGGATTGACGGAGGCAACCATGGTGAGCGGAATGGACACAGCAATTCGCTTACCCGGCTGTAGCCCGTAGAATTCTGGCGCCGTGACTCCGATGACGGTGAACGGCGCGTTGTTGATCAGGATGCGCTTGCCCAAAACGGCGGGATCGAGTGCGAATCGCGTGCGCCAGTAGTCGTAGCCGATGACAGCAACAGGATTCTGGCCGGGTTCGGTTTCGTCGGAGGGCAGGATGGTGCGGCCGAGGATCGCATTCACGCCGAGAACAGAAAAATAGCTGCCGGAGACGAGCTGGCCTTCGGCGAGGCCGCCCTCGGAGTCGACTTCGATGTCGATGTTGTGGAGGTTGCGGAAGGCGAGAACACCGGCGAGGGTTTGAGTTTGGCCCTGAAAAGCTTTGAAGGCGTGCATCGAGAAAGCGTCGTTCACGGGGAAGTCGGGATTGGTGCTTTTGAATTCGACCAGATGCTCAGGATCGTGGACGGGCAGCATGCGCAAGAGCGCCGTATTGATAAGGCTGAAGACCGCTGTGACGGCACCGATGCCCAAAGCAAGGATGAGAATGGAAGTGAGGGTGAATCCGCGAGAGCGGCCCAGCTGACGCAGGGCGAAGCGGATGTCGTGCACGAGCCGCTCGAAGGGCGCAGTTCCCCACGCGTCCTGGGTCTGCTCGCGGACGAGGGTTGTGTTGCCGAAGGCGCGTCGCGCAGCGTAGCGGGCTTCGTCTGCAGAGACGCCGCGCTCGCGCTGCTCCTCTTCTTCGAGTGCGAGATCGGAGTCCAGTTCCCGCTCGAGGTCGGCGCGGCGTTTGCGGATTTGCCACCAGTGCATGGTGCCCTCCTTCGCGGCTGTGTTGGCTCAGCCTTCCTCAGTTGCAGCGGGCCACAGAACGCGCGCGACCGCCTCAGCCATCTGCTTCCACTGCGATTCCTCGACGGTGAGCTGCTTTTTGCCTTTCTCGGTGAGGCGGTAATATTTGAACTCGCGGTTGCGGTCAGGGGCGGTTTCCCATTTGGAGGTAACCCAGCCTCGGCGCTCGAGCCGGTGCAGCGCGGGGTAGAGAGAACCGTGCTGCATCTGGAGAAAATCGTTGGTGGTCCGCTGAATGTGCTTGCCGATCTGGTGCCCGTGGGCAGGCCCGTACAGCAGCGTGCGCAGGATGAGCATATCGAGCGTGCCCTGGAGAAGCGTGGCGCGCTGCTGGGTTTGTATGGCCATGGAAGACGTTCGACCCTCGATGGACTGCGATGGTAGACATTCGACTACCGAACTGTCAAGCATCCGGGTTGAGCGGCGCATGGGTCTGAGAGAATTCTGACTATGGGCGTGACAACGATGATGGAGGCGGCTGCTGCGGGATCGGTGCAGTCGGCGGGTTATCCGATACGACGGGTTGCGGTGCTGGGGGCGGGCACGATGGGCTCGCGGATTGCGGCGCACGTGGCGAACGCCGGGTACCCGGTGTTGCTTCTTGATGTGGCACAGGAAGGCGACCGGAACGGCCTGGCTACGAGAGCGCTGGAGGGAATGAAAAAGGCAAAGCCTGCGGCGCTGGCGATCGAGGCGTTTGCGGCGCGCATTGCTGTGGGGAATTTCGACGACGATCTGGGCAAACTGCTCGAGTACGACTGGGTGATCGAGGCGGTTGCGGAGAACCTCGAGGTCAAGCGGAGTTTGTTGTCGCGGGTGACGCAGCATTTGCGGGCAGATGCGATTTTGACGACGAACACGAGCGGGTTGCCAGTCGCGGAGATTGCACAGGCACTGCCGGCCCAGGTGCGGGCGCGATTCTTTGGGACGCACTTCTTCAATCCGCCGCGCTACATGCAGTTGGTCGAGATCATTGCGACGGCGGAGACCGATGGTTCGGCCGTGGCGGCCGTGGAGCAATTTGCGGAGGTGCATCTCGGCAAGAGCGTGGTGGCGGCCAACGATCGGCCGAACTTCATCGCGAACCGAATCGGAGCCTTTACGATGCTGAATACGCTGCGCGTGATGCAGCAGCAGGGCCTCACGATTGAGGAAGTGGATGCGCTGACGGGCAAACCTCTCGGCTGGCCGAAGACAGGAACGTTCCGTCTGGCAGATATGGTCGGGCTCGACGTGTTGGGCAGCGTGGTGCGCAACTTCGCCGCGAATGCGAAGGATGAGCGCGCGGATGTGGATCTGCCCCGATTCTTCGAACAGATGCTGGAGCGGAACTGGTTCGGCGACAAAACCGGACAGGGTTTCTACAAGAAGATGAAGGGCGGTGAGGGCGACGACCGCCTGGTGCTGGATTTCGCGAACCTCGAGTATCGCCCCGCCCAAAAGCCGACGCTCCCTGCGCTCGATGCGACGAAGCCTGTTGAGTCGCTGCCGGAGCGGCTTCGCACCTTGCTTGCGGGGAATCCGGAAAAGGACAAAGCCGCGGCGTTCTACCTGGCGATCCTGCCCGAGTTATGGCTGTACGCGGCGAACCGCGTCGGCGAGATCAGCGACAGCGCGGCGGACATCGATCGCGCGATGCGCACCGGGTTCAACTGGGAGCTCGGTCCGTTCGAGATGTGGGACGCCGCTGGCGTCCGGACAACAGCGGCAACGGTGAAAGCGCGCGGCGAGTCTCTGCCGAAAGCGCTGGAAAAGCTGCTCGCGGCCGGCGGCGAGGGCTGGTATCGCAACAACGGGGCAGAGGTTTTTGATCCTCGCACACACGCTTATGTTCCGGTCGAACCGCCAGCCGCGGTGATCACGCTGACGCGCGCGAAGCGGTCGGGTGGGATGGTTCGGCAAAACCCCGGAACGTCGCTGATCGACATCGGCAATCATGTCGCCTGCATCGAGTTCCACACCAAGATGAACGCTCTTGGAGCGGATATCGTGAACTTCGTGCGCGAAACACTGCGGCCCGATGCGGAGGCGGTGCGACAGTTTTGCGGGTTCGTTATCACGAACGACGCCGCGAACTTCTCCGCTGGGGCGAATCTGGTGCAACTGTTGCTCGCTGCCCAGGACGAAGAGTGGGACGAAATTGATTCATATATCGCAGCATTCCAGCAGATGACTCAGGCGATCAAGTTTTGCCCGTGCCCTGTGGTGGTCGCTCCGTTTGGCCTGGCGCTCGGTGGCGGCGCGGAAGTGACGTTGCACGCGGCGGCCCGGCAGCCGCATCTGGAGCTCTACATGGGGTTGGTCGAAACGGGCGTGGGCCTGATTCCCGCCGGAGGGGGATGTAAGGAGATGACGCTTCGGGCGCTGGAATTCGCCACGGGCGCGGCACCTGCCGGAGCGCGCGACTCAGTGGAGTTGCATCATGTGATGCGGACCATCTTCGAAAACATTGCCCTTGCGAAAGTGTCGACCTCGGCGTACGAGGCGCGGGATCTTCGCATGTTGCGTCCGTCGGATGGAATCACGATGAATCGGGATCGCGTGCTGCACGATGCAAAGGAGCGCGTGCTGGCGCTTGCCGAATCAGGATACCGGCCGCCCCTGCCCGTCGCAGACCTCCCCGCACCGGGCGAAAGCGTCCTCGCCGCACTGAGGTTGGGAATCTCTTTGCTGCGCGAAGGCGAGTACGCGAGCGATCACGACGTGACCGTGGCGACCCACCTGGCTGAAGTGCTGTGCGGCGGCACTGTCACGCCGGGAACACCCCTGACCGAGCAGTATCTGCTGGATCTGGAACGTGAGCACTTCCTGTCCCTGTGCGGAGAGAAAAAAACGCAGGAGCGGATCGCGCACACGCTGAAGACGGGAAAGCCACTCAGAAATTAGTGACAGTATGGAGCACATATGCAGGATGCAGTAATTGTGAGTGCGGTGCGGACAGCGGTGGGCAAGGCGCCGCGCGGTGCGCTGCGGACAACCCGGCCGGACGATCTCGGCGCGGCCGCGGTGCAGGGTGCGCTCGGCCGCGTGCCACAGCTGGATGCAAAGGAAATCGACGACGTCATCATCGGCTGCGCGATGCCCGAGGCAGAACAGGGAATGAACGTGGCGCGTGTCATCGCCCTGCGTGCAGGGTTACCCGTTGAATCAGCCGCGATGACGATCAATCGCTACTGCGCGTCAGGGCTGCAGGCAATTGCACTGGCGAGTGAACGCATTCGTGCGGGCGGGGCCAGTGTCATCCTTGCCGGTGGCGCTGAATCGATGTCGATGGTGCCGATGGGAGGCAACAAAATTGCCGTCAATCCCTGGCTGATTGAGAATCATCCGGGATCGTATATGACGATGGGCCTGACGGCGGAGCGCGTAGCGAAGAAGTACGGAATTTCGCGCGATGACAGTGACCAATTTGCGCTGGAAAGCCACAGAAAGGCTGTCTCTGCCATCGCAGAGGGCAGGTTTACGGATGAAATTGTGCCGGTCGTGGTGACGAATACCACTCCCAATGGCACAAAACCGGCGACAGCAACAACGGAGTTCCGTCTGGATGAAGGTCCGCGGACGGATACCACCGCGGAGAGTCTCGCGAAGCTGCCGCCGGTGTTTCACGCGAGAGGCGTGGTGACCGCCGGCAATTCATCGCAGACCTCGGACGGAGCCGCCGCGGTAGTGGTCATGTCAGCCGATCGCGCACAGGCTCTGGGGATCAGGCCATTGGCCCGACTCAGTTCATTCGCCACCGCTGGGTGCGACCCGGAGCTGATGGGAATGGGGCCGCTCTACGCGGTTCCTAAAGCGCTGAAGATGGCCGGGCTGACTCTCGACCAGATCGACGTGATCGAGCTGAACGAGGCCTTTGCAGCACAGGCCCTCGCAGTCATTCGCGGACTCGGTCTCGACATGGCCAGAGTGAACGTGAACGGCGGCGCCATCGCCCTGGGGCATCCGCTGGGATGCACTGGAGCAAAACTGACAGCGACAATTCTTCGGGAGCTGGAACGACGGAACGCGCGCTACGGACTGGTGACGATGTGCGTCGGCGGCGGGATGGGCGCGGCGGGAATCGTCGAACGGCTGGAGTAAACGCCATTCACCTTCTGGCCGCTCAGTCAGCGTAGGATGTCTCTCGGAGAGACTCCATGGCCACGACCACCTTGCCCAAAACAATTGCGGGGGGAACGTTTCTAATCGAGAATGCCTCACCCGAGGACGTCTTTACGCCGGAGGATTTTTCCGACGAGCAGCGAGAGATCGCGCGCACGACGGCAGAATTCGCTGAAAAGTCGATCCTGCCCCGCGTCCCCGAAATCGAAGCGAAGAACTTTGCGGTGACGCGGGAATTGCTGCTTGAGGCCGGCAAACTGGGCCTGATGGCGGTAGACGTGCCCGAGCAGTACGGCGGCCTGGCACTCGATAAGGTGACCTCGGCGCTGGTGGCGGACCGCATCGCCGTCTCGGCAAGTTTTTCGGTGAGCTTCAGCGCGCACACGGGGATTGGGACGCTGCCCGTGATCTGGTACGGTTCGGCGGCGCAGAAGGAAAAGTATCTCCCCCGGCTGACGACAGGGGAGTCAATCGCGGCCTACGCGCTGAGCGAGGCCTCGTCGGGCTCCGACGCGATGAACGTCCGTACTGTAGCGCGGCTGTCGGCCGATGGCAGCCAATATGTGCTGAACGGCGAGAAGATGTGGATCTCAAATGCAGGTTTCGCCGACCTCTTTATCGTATTTGCGAAAATCAATGGAGAACATTTCTCTGCGTTCATCGTTGAGCGCGATACGCCCGGGCTCACGATCGGGACGGAGGAACACAAGCTCGGCATTCGCGGTTCATCCACGTGCCCCCTGGTGCTGAGCGACTGCGCAGTGCCAGTGGAGAATCTCCTGGGCGAAGCGGGCAAGGGACATCACATCGCGTTCAACATTTTGAACGTCGGCCGTTACAAATTGGGTGCCGCGACGCTGGGCGGGGCAAGGACCACGCTCCGCAATGCCGTGAAGTACGGTAAGCAGCGGATGGCCTTCGGAAAACCCATCACCAGCTTCGGCCTGATCCAGGAGAAGATCGCGGAAATGGCAGCGGGTGTCTTTGCCGGCGAGGCGCTGGTGTACCGCGTGGTAGGCGCGATTGACGCGGCTTTGGCAACACTCGGCCCTGACGCGTCATCCGCCGACATCCAGAAGCGCATTGAGGAATACGCCGTGGAGTGCTCCATCGTAAAGGTGTGGTGCTCGGAAATGCTGGATCGCGCCGTGGATCACGCTGTGCAGATCTATGGCGGGTACGGATATGTCGAGGAGTATCCGGCGGAGCGGGCCTATCGCGACTCGCGCATCAATCGAATCTTCGAGGGAACCAACGAAATCAACCGGCTGATCATCACCGGATTTCTGCTGAAGCGCGCAATGCAGGGACGGCTCCCGCTGCTGCCCGCAATCGCGCGGGTTATGGATGAGGTGATGGCCGGGCCGGGCGCGCGCACAGAAGCAACGGGGCCGCTGGCGGCGGAGAAGGCGCTGCTGGCCAGCGCGAAGAAGCTGGCGCTGTTTTGCTCAGGCGCCGCGAGCCAAAAGTATCCAACGAATCTGCAGGATCAGCAGGAGATCATGGGGGCGCTGGCAGATATTTTGATCGAAGTGCTGACAATGGAGTCGGCGATCCTGCGCGCAGAGAAATTTCCCGGAAAGAGCGCGCTCGCAGGTCACCTGGCGCAGCTAGGTACAGCGCGGTCGTTCCGCATCATTCAGGATGCGGCGGAGCGCGTGCTGGGTGCGGTGGCGGAGGGCGACATGCTGCGCACGCAAATGGCGATTTTTCGCAGGCTGGCAAAGCACGAGCCGGCGAATACGGTTGCCATTGGGCGCGCGGTTGCAGACGAAGTAATTGCGGCCGAGAAGTATCCGCTTTAGCCGTCAGCGTGCCGGCGGCGGCCCTTGCTGCAACAGCCCTTCGACCAGGGCGCTCCACTCCTCATCGAGCGAAGACCGGTAAAACACGCGTCCCGCGCGCGAATACCAGTAGTCGGCGTTTGATAGAGAGCCTTCGCGGCGATGGAGGTAGGCGTGAACGGCCATGCCTTCCGTGCTTTCGAGTTCATCGACTAGATTGTGAGCGCGGCTCCACTCACCCTTGCGATCCCACCACAGGGCGGCCAGCGGGCCGGAGAGATCGGAGGGTGGTTCGACAGATGAGAGCGATGCGTGAAATTCGTTCGGCGTCATGATCGTGCGCGCCTCCACGCGATCCACTTCTAAATACCACGCCCGCGTCGACTTTAGGATCAATTTTTCCGCCGTCGCAGAGGGACTCTCTTCGCAATCCACGCAGGCGTTCCATCGAAACCGATCAAATTCTCACTGTGTCGTTATGATCCGCTCAGGATGAGCTTCGCAATCGTCGCCAGCTGCATGTTCGACGTACCTTCGTAGATCGACCCGATTTTCGCGTCGCGATAGAACTTCTCCATCGGATAATCGCGCACGAAGCCATAGCCACCATAAATTTCCACTGACTGGCTCGCCACCTGCTCGGCAACGCGCGAAGCGAACAGCTTCGCGATGGCCGCTTCCTTTACAAACGGAACCCCGGCGCACTTCATGCGCGCAGCGTTGTAGACCAGATTGCGGGCAGCTTCAATCTGCGTCGCCATTTCGGCCAGCGCGAACTGGACGGCCTGGAATTCGGCGATCGATTTGCCGAATTGTTTGCGCTCCTTGCTGTATTTGACCGCCAGGCTCCAGGCGCCTTCGGCAAGGCCGAGCATCTGTGCCGCGATGCCGATGCGGCCCTCGTTAAGGGTTTCGATTGCGATCTTGTAGCCCTTGCCAGGTTCGCCGACCACGTTCGCCGCCGGAATGCGGCAGTCGTCAAACAGCAGCTCGCAGGTCGACGACGCGCGGATGCCCATCTTGTCTTCTTTGTGGCCCACCGTGAATCCCGGTGTCCCCCGCTCGACAAGAAACGCCGTAATCCCGCGATAACCGGCGCCGGGATCGATGGTGGCGAACACCAAAAACAGGTCGGCCTCCATGGCGTTCGAGATCCACAGCTTGCGACCGTTGAGAACGAAGCTGTGGCCGTCGGCCCGCGCCTGAGTCGCGAGCGAAAAAGCATCGGACCCCGACCCAGCCTCGCTGAGCGCATAAGCGCAGACGGTCTGCTGCGCGAGACGCGGCAGATACAAGCGCTGCTGGTCCGGCGTCGCCCAGCGAAGCAGCGCGTTGACGGCGAGGGTGTTCTGTACGTCGACGATGACCGCGACAGCCGGATCCACACGCGATATCTCTTCGACGGCAAGAACAGCGGAAAAGAACGAAGCGCCCGCGCCGCCCAATTCCATCGGCGCTTCGATGGCCATCAGGCCGAGTTCGAAGAGCTGGCGCAGGATGCCGTCGTCCAGATGCTGCGCCTCGTCCATCTCCCGCACATGCGGTGCAATCTCCTGCTGAGCGAACTGGCGAACGGTGTCGCGCAGCAGAGTTTCCTCTTCGGTGAGCGAGGTGAGTGGGGCAATGGTTTCGAGGGTTGCTTCTGGCATGGTCAATAGGGTACAGGGTGCGGGGT
>Ga0335073_10002798_pt1 | contig 23965 bp, 20 predicted proteins | sample Lox_Sample_22_FD_207093 | JGI IMG/M metagenome (GOLD analysis project Ga0335073, IMG submission 207093) | Soil microbial communities from Loxahatchee National Wildlife Refuge, Florida, United States - Lox_Sample_2.2 | ecosystem: Environmental > Terrestrial > Soil > Wetlands | place: USA... | reverse complement strand
GGGATTGGGCAGCGACGATGGAACATTTTGTAGCTGCGCGAAGAGATCGTTGCGAAAGGCGAGCGCGGCAGCGAGTCCCGCGGAGCTGGTAAGAAAACGGCGACGATCGAGCAAGGGGCCCTCCTGTCGAACGCGACATCTTATCAGTTGTTGGCGGTTGGTGTGGACGCTTTGCGCGCCGCAGGTCGACGAGTCTGCGTAAGATAGGTGCATGACCGGCGTGCGCATCGACAAGTGGCTGTGGGCGGCGCGGTTCTACAAGACGCGATCGCTGGCGGCGAAGGCTTGCGAACTCGGTCGCGTGCAGTCGCACAATCAGCCGGTGAAAGCGGCGCGCGAGGTGCATGCCGGCGACATGCTCGCGATCAAGAACGATAGCGGCGACTTCGAGGTGAAGGTGCTGGAAGTAAGCGAAGTGCGCGGGCCGGCGCCGGTGGCGCAGAAGCTGTATGAAGAGACCGAAGCCAGCCGCGAGGCGCGCAAGAAGGCTGCCGAAGAGCGCAAACTGATGCGCGACTTCACTCCCGCGCCGCAGGGCAGACCTTCGAAGCGCGATCGGCGGAGGATCATACAATTCCGCGGCGGGCGCTAGTTCACCAAAAGAAGAAATTCCGTCGCTTGGTGGTCCCGGTTCGCGTCCGATTTTGGAGTGAGCGATCAGGGATCGCGAGCTGAAAAGCACCAGCGGGCCAGCGGTTTCTTTCCTCAGCCCAGGCCAGAAGCACGCCGAACTTGGGGCACACTACTCTGCGGACTGCCTCTCTCGAACTGGTAACCTGAAACTCCAAACTGTCTTACTGGCTGCCGCCAGGCGCGTCCGCTGAGGCGCGCTCCTGCCCTGCGTAGTAGCCGCTGCGCGTGCGCACCTGGAGCTTCTTATATCCCGGCGCCTGGGCGGTGACTTTCACGGTGCGATAACCGCCCGCGCTCTGCGGAGTAGTGGGCTTGTACTGGATGGTGTACTGGTTGCGAATGTCGTGGGCGATCTCGGTGGTGATCGCTTCGACTTCGTCGAGGTTCTTGGGGAAGAAGGCGACGCCGCCGGTGTCCTCGGCCATCTCACGCAGGGCGCGGCGCGCACGCTTGCTGTGCTCGTCGCCGAGCAGGCCGATGGTGTAGATGGTCGGGCCGTTCTTCTCTTCGAGTCGCCGCAGCGCCTGTTCCAGCGACTCGCGGCTGGCGTTGTCTTCGCCGTCGGTGACCACCAGCAGGACCTTCTTCTCCAGCGCTCCACTCTTCTTCAGGTGGTCGGCTGAGGCGACGACCGCGTCATACAGCGCCGTGCCGCCGCGCGACTCGATTCGCTCCAGCGCATCTTTCAGCTTGGGAATGCTGCCGGTGTAGTCCTGGTCGAGGAAGTACTCTTCGTTGAAATTAACGATGAAGACCTGGTCCTGCGGATTGCTGGTGCGCACCAGATTAAGCGCGGCCGCATTTACCGCGGGACGCTTGTCGCGCATGGAGCCGGAGTTGTCGATCACGATGCCCAGGGCGACGGGAATGTCCTCATTGCGGAAATAGGTGATCTGCTGTTGTTTGCCGTCTTCAAAGACGGTGAAATCTTTCTTCTGCAAGCCGGTGATGGGATGAAAATGGTCATCCACAACCGTGGCGTGCAGAGTAACCTCGTCAACTTCCTTTTTGAAGATGTAAACGTTGTTTTCTTCGCTCGACGGTGCCTGGCCCTGCTGCGCGGGTATCTGCACCGTGTCGCCCGGCTGGTTGGGCGCGGGCGCAGGGGCAGGGTTTTGCTGCTGGGTTTGCCCGGCAGCGGGCGCTTGCGACTGCTGTGGAACCGCGGAAGGCTGTGGGTTTGCCGGCGGCGTGGCGGGCGCACTGGTGTTCTGTGCTGCCAGCCAAGTTCCCGCGATCAGCAGGATTGCAATGAGGAGAAGAAGGTTGTTATTCCGTCGGGGCATAGTATCCGGTTTTGGCGTACACATGGAGTGGAGGCAAGCCCTTCGGCGGATTCAACTTCACCTTGATCTTCCGCCACTTGCCATCGTGTGCTGGATTAGTTGGACGGTATCCGAGCACATATTGGTTGCGCAGCTCGATGCCGATCTTGGTGGCCACGTCGGCCAACTCACTGGGTGATTGGATGACAAATGTCCGTCCCCCAGTGGCTTCGGTGATGTCATTGAGCAGCGCCGGACCTTCCCGTTCTTCCGGCGTACGGTTCATTCCATCATATAGACCGATGCCGTAAATCTGCACGTCGGCCTCACGCACCATCGATTTGATCTCGCCTTCGGTGTAGCGGCTGTGATTGTCGCCGCCATCGGAGATGATGAGCAGCGCCTTGCGCTCGTACTTCGCTTCCCGCATGCGATTCATGCCCAGATAGATCGCGTCCAGCAGGGCCGTGCGTCCCTTGGGGATAGCATAAACGAGCTTGTTCTGGATGTCTTCCACCGACGAGGTAAAGTCCACCAGCACCTCGGGTTTGTCAGAGAAGGTGACGAGGAAGAACTCGTCCTGGGGATTGGCCGTGCGGAAGAACTCGACCACCGCCTGTCGCGACTTGTCGATCTTATCGGCCATCGAGCCGCTCACGTCGAAGATGACACCCAGCGAAATGGGCGCGTCCTCGCTGGAGAAATGCCGGATGGTCTGCGGCTGGCCATTATCGGCGAGAGAGAAGTTGTCTTTTTCCAGGCCGGTGACCAGGCGGTTCATCGGGTCAGTGACCGTGACCGGAACCAGCACCAGGTCGACTTCGCGCTTGATCGGCTTGGTGTGCGTCTTAAGCGATGGATCGATGGTATCCATCGGATTGGAATTCAGGCTTTTAGTGTCGCGCGGCGTGATGTGGATGTCGTTCGTGTCCCCGTCCTGCGCGAACGCAGACGTTGCCAGTAATGCAATCAGGCACCCGAGCAGCAGGAACGACCAGGGAGCGCGCATGCTCGATTGGACGCGCCGGAGGACGAAATGTCCCGCTGCAGGATTCCGATAGGAGAGCTGATCGCCGGGTTCCTCGGAGGCGCTTCGGTGGGACAGTCCTTGTCGCTTGGAGATCAAGTGGGAGCCACGAGGCCCCCGGAACGTGCGGTTCGTGCACGCTGAGGGAAGGTTACTGCGACCGCGGGCCATAAGATCCTCTGGAGTGTGTGGGTGAATCGTATCACAGCTGGCCGCGCCGGTCGCCCCGGATCGCGCTGCATTGCGGCGAATCGGAGTAGAGCCGGCTGTCCCCCAGGCTGTTCAGGGTACCCGCTTTCTGCACCTATGGGATGTGATCGCCGTCATCATGGTTTCCTTTTCAGCGCTGTTAGAATTTGGCTTCCTTGAGGAAGACGAAATCGAACCACAGAGGCACAGAGGCACAGAGAAGAATTGGGCAGGAAATCTCGCGAGTGGCCGACTCCGGGAGACCGCAGAAAGAAGTTCTCGGCTGATCAGTCGAATTGATTTTCTTTCCTCTGTGCCTCTGTGTCTCTGTGGTTAGAAAAAAGGACTTTATATGGCAGACATCATCCCCTTTCGTGCTCTTCGTTACAACACGTCCAAAGTGTCACCCGGCGAGGTGCTGACGCAACCCTACGACAAGATCAGTTCTGCAATGCAGGAGCGGTATTACGAACTCAATCCTTACAACCTGGTGCGCATTATTCTCGGCAAGTCCGAGCCCGGCGATGAGGACAACGAAAATGTATACAGCCGCGCCGCCGCGTTGCTGCAGCAATGGCAGGCGCAGGGAGCACTGGAGCGCGACGCCGAGCCCAGCCTGTATGTCTACTCGCAGACCTTCAAGGTTCCCGGCGATTCCGCCGGCGCCGAGGCGGAACGGCGCGGCTTCATCGCCTTGGGGCGAGTCGACGATTACGCCAACCAGGTCGTGTATCGGCACGAGCAGACGCTGAGCAAGCCCAAGGCCGACCGGCTAAATCTGTTGCGGGCCACAGACGCTCATTGCGAGCTGATCTTCATGCTGTATGAAGACCCGGCGGATGAGGTGGGAAAGACTCTGGCGCAGAACGACGCGCCGACGGTCGAGCTGCGCGACGAGTATGGCGTCCTGCACCGCATGTGGAAGGTCTTCGATCCGGCGACGGTCGCAGCAGTACAGGCGAAGATGGCGGACAAGAAGCTGATCATCGCCGACGGCCATCATCGGTATGAGACGGCGCTGAACTTCCGCAACGAGATGCGGGAGAAGTTTGGGGCGGGCGATCCGAATGCTGCTTACGAACGGGTGATGATCGCCTTTGTCAACATGGAGGCTCCCGGGCTGGTGATTCTGCCGACGCATCGTGTGGTCTTCGGGCTGGAGAACTTCAACATCTTCGCCAAGGCTGCCGAGGTGATGCAGTATTTCGAGATTCAGGACGTTGGTGCGGTGGCCGATGTGCAGGATGCAGTGCGGCGTCTGCACGAAGCCGGCAAAGATCGCATGGCGCTGCTGGCAGTAACGCGCGAGAGTGCGTTTCTGCTGCGCGCGCGTAAAGATGTGCACTCCGCGCGGCTCGAAGGCTTGTCGGAGCAGCAGCGCGGGCTCGACGTGGTGCAGCTGCACAAGCTGATCCTGGAAGAGATCATCGGCATGTCGGAAGAGGACATCCGCGCGCAAAAGCACCTGAAATACATTCGCGACGCCGAAGAAGCCGTCAACGAGGTGCGGTCTGGCACAGCGCAGATTGCGTTCCTGATGAATCCGGCGCGCATGGAGCAGGTGCGCGACATCGCATTCGCAGGCGAAGTCCTGCCACAAAAATCGACAGATTTTTATCCCAAGATGCTGAGCGGGCTGACCATCTATTCGCTGGGCGAGGCAGCAAAGACAGCGGCGAAGTAGCAGGATTACGACGGCGGTATGACGAAACGATTGATTGCGCTGGCGGGAGTTTTATGCCTCATCGCAGCACCCCTGACGGCCGCGGACAAGCCGAGCGATGCCGATTTGCAGACCTATGTGGACGGCACGTACAAGGTTCTGCTGCGTTGTCCGGCAGAATGGAAGCCCACCCCGGGTTACGATGTCACGCCTGCCCTCGGCCCGGAACACCGACCTCGGGCTTTTGTGCTCGACGCTGAAGGTGGACCAGGTAATACGGCACAGCAATTATGCAAAGGTGCGGCCGAGCACGTTCTGCAACCATTTGGAACGAAGCCGACGATTCGGCCACTGAAGGCCGATGGACAGAGTGCGTGTCTTGTCTGGCCCTCAGCGGACCAGGGAATGATTAGCCCGGAGGCGGAGGTCATAGTGAAGTATCCGCAGCCGGTGGAAATCGGCGGGTACTTATACAGCTTTATGACGTTGCATGCCGAGACGAAATACATCATGCCGCTGATCCGCAGCATAAAATTCCTTGCGCCTGATCCGCAGAATGCGCCGTTCCTAATGGAAATAGCATTCGAAGGCGATGAATCCAGCAGCAAAGCGTTTAAAACGGGTTCGCCCATCACTGTGACCATCACACTAGATAACAATTCCGAGCGCGAGCTTCGTGGCCCGTTCTCCGATCCTGTCACGTACTACCACTTCATCGTGTTAATGCTGGGCGGCCGCGGTATACCGTTTACAGGCAAGTATTGGTGACTCGAGCGGGAACGCAACCCCGCGTCGTTGGCAACGCAGTCACTGACGCTGGATCCGCACGCAACATATAAAACAAAGCTCGAAATCAGCTCGCTCTACCAATTGCAAAATCCCGGCACGTACACTATTCAGACCCAAACGAAATTACCTTCGGAACTCGGTGCTGGACTGGTGAACTCCAATACACTCACCGTGACCGTCGTTCCCAGCCAACACGGCGAGCCGCACCAAGAACAACCCGACAGTAGATAGTTTTCGAATGTCCTCGCATCAGAAGTAATCAGGGCGTGCCGCTCCCGCGCAGCGGCTTCTCGCTGCAGCCTAATTCCTGCTTTGGCGCTGGTTCTTTCAGTCGCGTAGCGCCCGCGTTTGTCTCCTCCGCCTAATCCGTTTATCGTTGAGACATCCCTGCTCATCGTCTCCGGACTGATTGGATGATCTCGACGTTCCCCGTGGCCAATCGACGCTCGCGGCTCTGGCTTGGCCTGGTTCTGCTGCTCGCCATCGCGGCCATGCTCGTCCGGCATAAGACGGTGTTCGCGCAAACGCCAGATCAGCTCACCATCTACTCGCCGCAGACCACGTACTCGGTGGGGATTCTGAATCTGCAGGGCAAGCTCTACGTCGGCATTGTCGATGTGCTGGAGCCGCTCGGCTCGATTGAGGCCCGGCCCGATGGCAAGAAATATAAGGTGAAGTTCACCCCTCCCGGCGGCCACGCGGTCGAGGCGCAATTCAACGACGGCAAGGAGAAGGCAAAGGTATTGGGAGAAAACCTCAAGCTCCCGTCAAACTTCTTCATTCAGAATGGGCGCGGGTATGTGCCATTAAGCTCGGTGCCGGAGATCCTGACCAGGCTATTCGCAAAGCCGGTGCAGTTGCACGCTGCGGCGCGACGGATGTTCATCGGGGACATCACCATGCGGTTCAGTTTGGCGTTGGACAACAGCAAGCCACCCAAGCTGATCGTAAGCTTTTCGGCGCCGGTGAACCCCACGATCGCGACTGAGCCAGGGCGCGTGCGCTTCACCTTCCACCGCGAGCCAGTTGTCTCCAACGGGCAGGACACCTACACCTTCAACGATTCAACGATCACCGGCGCAACGTTCTCCGAGCGCGATGGACTGGCGGAGCTTGACGTCGCGACCACCGCGCCCGAGCAGACGAACTTCGCCGATGGCGGCAAGACGATCATCATTGCTGCTGCGCCACCCCCGCCTCCACCACCGCCGGCCGCGACGCCCGCGCCGCAACCGCAGGCACAGGCCCCCGTGGCCACGCAGCCCAAGCCTCCCGCCCAGCCGCGTTTTCTCGTGATCATCGATCCCGCGCACGGCGGCACCGACACCGGCGCGAAGATCACTTCCTCGCTGCTGGAAAAAGATGTCGTACTGGCGCTGGCGCGACGGGTGCAGCGCGATCTCTACAACCAGGGGATTGCCAGCTATATGCTGCGCAACTCGGACGTGACGATTTCGCTCGACCAGCGTGCGATCTCAACCAACGCCGCGCGGCCGGCGCTATACATTGCGGTGCACGCGGCGAACACAGGCCGCGGGGTTCACGTTTTTACTTCGCTGCTGCCGGCGGAGAATCTGCAGCGCAACGGATTTCTGCCGTGGGATACAGCCCAGGCAGCGTTTCTGGATTTGAGCGGTGTGGCGGCGGGATCGGTGGCGGCAGAGTTGGAGAATCGCAAGCTGCCGAACATGACGTTGCTGGCGCCACTGCGACCGATGAACAACATTGCCGCTCCGGCGATTGCTATCGAGATTGCGCCGCCCGACGAGAAGGTCGAGAACATCGCCAGCGCGGAATATCAGGAGCAGGTGGCGCAGGCGATTGCTGCCGGGATCGCCGCGGTGCGCGGGAAACTGCCGGAGGTGCGTCCGTGACCCGGCGAGTACTCATGATGTTTGCGGTGCTCGCGCTGGTTGCGATTGGGCTGGGCATTTATGCCCTGCACCTGAAGCAGAAGGTGGCGCGCGAGGCGCAGTCCGCGCAGGCGGAGCCGGTGACGCCTGCGGGTAACGGGCCTCCGGAGCCGGTGACGCTGTACCTTGCCAGCGACCTTGATGGCACGTTGGGTAAGACGCAGGTCAATGTCGTCCTGCCAAACGAGCGCAGCGAGCGCGATCGCGCCGTCTTGCGTACACTGTTGACCGAATACCTGAAGCCGTCGTCGACGCATACCATTGGCGCGGGCTCCGACATCCGCCAGGTTTACCTGATGGACGACAATACCGCGATCGTCGATACAAACGCCGAGTTCGCCGATGCTCATCCCTCGGGCGTGCTGGCCGAGGAGCTGACCGTGGCCTCGATGGTGATGACTCTGAATGCGAACGATAACAAGGTGACGCGGGTGAAGTTCCTGGTGAACGGAGCGGAGCGCGAAACGCTGGCGGGCCACGCCGATCTGGAAAGGTTCTACGAAGCCGGCAACATTGGAGCGGTGGTGAGAGACCTGCAATGACAGCGCTGCCGCGGATTGGCGTCTTCGATTCCGGAGTGGGCGGCCTGACTGTGCTGCGAGCCATGGCCGAGCAGCTGCCCGCGCACTATCTCTATTTCGGCGACACCGCACGTCTACCCTACGGAACGAAGTCGGCCGAGACGGTGGCGCGCTACGCGATTGCCGCAGCGCGCTTTCTTGAGGCGCAGAGTATCGACCTGCTGGTCATCGCGTGCAATACCGCGACGGCGCTGGCGCTGCCCAAGATCATAGAGGCCGGACACGTGCCCGTCGTCGGTGTGGTCGAGCCGGGAGCGGCGATGGCGGCGGAGGTCAGCAAGCGCCGCGCGGCCATCGTCATCGCGACCGAGGCGACGGTGAGCAGCCACGCGTACCGCGATGCACTGGCGCGGCACGGCCTCCAATCGCTGGAGAAAGCCTGTCCGTTGCTGGTGCCGCTGGTGGAAGAGGGATGGGTTGGGCATGCTGTGACCGAGCAGGTAGCGCGCATTTATCTGGATGAGGCGACAGCGCAGGCCGACGGCGCGGATGTGCTGGTGCTAGCCTGTACGCACTACCCGCTGATCGCGCCAGTGTTGCGGCGGATTGTGCCCGAGTCGATGCAGATCGTGGATTCAGCGGAGTCGACGGCGCGGGTAGTGAAGCAGATGCTTGGGGAGTATCCCACCCCTTCGACAGGCTCAGGGCAGGCTCTGTCCGCAACACCGGCGGACAAGGGTGGGGCACCCACGGAACATCGCACATTCCGCTTTTACGTGACGGACTCAACCGATAAGTTCAAACGCCTGGCAACGCGCTTCCTCGGGCGGCAGGTGGATAATGTGGAGCACGTGGATTTAGGTGGCTAACTGATAACTGACAACCGACAACTGCCTTATGATCTTTCGTTCCGATAATCGCTCGCCTGAACAGATGCGGCCGGTAAACATCGTGCCTGACTTCATCTCCACCGCCGAGGGCTCGTGCCTGATCGAGCTGGGCAACACCCGCGTCATCTGCACCGCGACCATTGAAGATACGGTGCCGCAATTTTTGCGCAACAGCGGCAAAGGCTGGGTGACCGGCGAGTACGGCATGCTGCCGCGCGCCACGCTGACACGCACGCCGCGCGAGGTGACCAAGGGCCGCGCCGGCGGACGCACCCACGAAATCCAGCGGCTGATTGGCCGGTCGCTGCGTGCTGTCGTGAACATGGATAAGCTGGGCGAGCGGACGATCTTCCTCGACTGCGACGTGATTCAGGCCGACGGCGGCACCCGTACCGCGTCGATCACGGGCGCGTTCGTAGCGATGGGGCTGGCAATGCGGCGCATGGTCGAGGCGGGCTCGCTGACAGTCGCGCCCATTCGCGATTACGTTGCTGCTACCAGCATCGGGATCGTGGACGGTGAGGTCATGCTCGATCTCGCGTATGAAGAGGACTCACGCGCCGACGTGGACATGAACGTGGTCGCGACCGGCAGCAAGAAGCTGGTCGAGGTACAAGCCACGGCCGAGCGCCGTCCCTTCGACGACGCGCAGCTGGCAAAGATGCTGTCGCTGGCGCGGCAGGGAATTGAGGCGCTGGTGTTGCGGCAGCAGGCAGTGCTGAGCGGATTGCCGCTGCGGCAGTAAGCGGGCTAGTCTGATGCTTAATCATTCGTGAGCGTGAAGGCCACGTCGACTTGGGTGTCCACGGGGACCGGCTCACCGTTCAGGTAGTAAGGACGGTAGAGCCACTGCTTCACTGCCTCTATCGCGGCTGCCGTGAGCAGCGGATGACCACTCACAACGTGCACATCCTGCACGGTTCCATCTTTCCCGATAACCGCCCGTAAAGCGACCGTCCCTTGAATTCTGGCCTGCCGCGCCAGTGGCGGATATTGCGGCTTGACTTGCCGAATCAGTAAGCCCTGTGCTACTCCGGATGAAACACGCACCCTTTCCTTCTTCACCGCGGGAGCAACCGTGGGAGCGCTGCGCAGGATTTCCGTGATGATGGTGTTTTGGGGCGCACCCGAGAATCCATTCGGCAGGCCTGGTGTCTGCGACCCGGCAGTGATCGCGTCTGGCTCATCTCGAACCATGGCGATCGACTTCGGAATTTCTCTCGGAGGAACCAGTACACCGTGAGCGAGCTCGCTGGACTGCGTCTGCAGCTTCACATGGGCCTCCTCCGGAGCTTGCGCCGCGGGTGGTGGAGGAGCTTGCAGCGTGCTAATCAGCTTATGAATTGGCAGCGCATCGGTATACAGCATCGAAAGCAGTAACACGAGCCCGGCAGCTGCCGTTTGTACCGCGAACGAAAGTACCGTTGTCCATTGGTGCCGGTGCGTGAGGGTTCCCGTCGATTCAAAGAGACTGTCCTCGAACATAATCTGCTTCTCCGTGATTGCTTACGTACAAAGACACCGCGACCCAAACATTCGGTTCCAAGAAGAAGCACACAATTTGAAGATTTTTTACTTCGGCCAGCGCTCGGAAGTGTAGTTCACTGCTTCCTGCACGTTCAGTTCGCGGGTAAGGGCGCCGGTGCGCACATAGAGCTTGGGCGCGTCCCCTTCGCGCAAATAAACCGGCCGGCGCGTGGGAGAGACGATGACGCGACAGACTTCGTGGCCGTCCGGAGTGTGGAAGACGATCTGCACAAAGCGGCAGGCGTCGGCGCCGAGTTTGGTGGCGACCGCAGTCATCAGCGCCTGCTCGAAGCCATCGCGGTCCTGCTTCTTCAGCGTCTTGTAATCCTGGTCGAGTCCGAGGATGTTGCCGTCGTCGCCGACACCGATCAGCAGCGTCCCTCCACTGCCGTTCATGTAGCCCGCCAGCGTCTTCAGGATCACGCCTTCGAGCGCGCGATTGACTTTGTTCTCGCGCAGGTCCCAGCGGAACGACGACTTGAACTCCAGGGTTGCGCTTTCACCTTGCGCGATCAGCCCGCGCACGTCGCTGCCTAATGCGGCGCTGAGCTGCTCGATGCGTTGCGAACGCCGCTGCATGCTGGAATACAGGCCCGCGCCGCCGACGCTGAGAATGATGCCGACGATGGCATAGACCAGTGTTTTCTCCGGCGTCTGTCCCCGCAGCGAGCGATGTACCTGATACATCGCGAACGTAGCCGCGGTCGAGTTGCCGGGACCGTATTCGCGGTAATAGACAAACTCGTTCGTGGGATAGAGGACGAAGATGCCGACGGCAGCGCCCAGCAGCACCGCGACTGCGAACAGACGCACGCGCGAACGAAGACGCCAGGAGAGTTGCAGACCATTGCTCATCGCGGTCAGCTTCTCCAATGCAGCGTGACCGGCGCGTCCATAGGGTGGCGCATGGGTTCTCCGCTGGCTTGCGATTCCAGCTTCGCCTGCTTCAGCTCGAAGTACCACTTTGCGGGACGGTCAGCGTCGTCGATGAGCATGAGGCTGGGATTGTACTTCAGCCCCTCGGCCTGCTGGATCATGGTGAGTTGGTCCTGCGCGACGAAGCGGCGGCCGAAGAATTTCGCGATGGGGGTAAGGAACGGCACGTTGAGAAAGACATTCCACGCGGCACAGACATCGATGCGGCAGTGGTTTTCGATAGTGGGCGTCACTGTGGTCAAACTGGCGAACCATTTGTTGCCGCAGCGGATCACCTCGTAGCGGCGGTTGGGCAGCACGAAATCAATGGTGGTGGTAATCGCCTCGCCGTAGACGCCAAGTAGCTTGTAGGGCGCACTGTTGGCCGAGGGCTGATGCGCGGTCATGCGAAAGCCGTTGTCGATCGGCTCGAAATGCTTTTCTTTTTCGTGGATGCTGGCGCGCGATCGCCACCACCACGATTGATGCACGAATGGCCCGTGCGCGGGATCCATCAGCCCGATGATGCCGTGGTCGATGTTGCAGGGCAGATCGGCGCTGAGATACGCGGAGTGAAAACGCTGGCTGAACTTTGGCACCTCGGGAGCGGCCGGAAGCTGGCTCAAATCGTCCGCGCGCAATCGTCCTCTCCCACTGCGTGGGACATAGACCCAGACGTGCCCGTCCCGCTCCTCACAGGGAAATGCCGTGGCGAAGATGCGGCAGGGGTCGAGGGTATCGTGCGAAGTCAGGGACGGAATTTCGCGGCATTGGCCGGAGACGGGCTCGAAGCCCCAGCCGTGATATTTGCAGGTCACCTGCTTGCCGTCGAACCATCCGTAGGAGAGCGGAATGCCGCGATGCGGGCAGGCGTCGCGCATGGCGAAGTAGCGGCCCTCGGCGGTGCGTCCGAGAACCAGCGGAATTCCGAGCAACATCGCCTTCGCCATTCGCCGGACGGAGATTTGCGAGGCACGGATCGCCGGGTACCAGTCGTCGTAGATCAACCTGGTACTCGGGCCGGAGGGCGCAGCCGCCGCGCGTGTGACTTCGCCGATCATGGATGAAGCCATACTATAGCGGAATCGTACGTGGATGCATCCGGGATTGCGGCGCGCTAGCCGGCCATTCGCCTTGTCTTGTGCGTGTAACCGGATTCGGCGGCCTTCAGGGTGAGTTCATAGCTGGCCCCGCGGCGCGGATCGTAGACCAGTGCGGGACGGAAGCAAGCGAGGCAGAAGTGTTTCGGCCGGCGCACACTTTCGTAGACGATCCCGTTCGAAGCGTCATGCAGCAGCGTTCGCGCGAGCGCCTGGGAGGGCGCATAGCAGGCCGGCACCGGCTCCGGCTTCATATACTCGGCGAATTTGTCGCGCGGCCGCAGCACGTGAAATTCGGCGCGAAAATCGGCCAGCCAGTCATCGTAGGTGGTGACCTCGAGATCCGGCCGCTCGCCCGGCAACTCCGGCACCACCATCTCCGCCAGTCGACGTGCCTTGTGATAAGCGACTTCGGCAACCGAGGTAGTGAGCTCGTCGGCGGCATACCATGCGCCGCGAGTGGCATCGCTGAATCGCGATCCCGACTCGCTGGTATGAGTGAAGGCGGCGTTCACGATGTGCGCGTTAGGAATGCCGTACACCAGCTCGTGAATGCCGATGCCGGCCAGGCCACGCTGCTCGCCCTGAATGCGGTCGTTGGTGACGCCGTCGAGCAGGATCATGTCCTCGAGCATCACGTCATTGTCGGCGACCTCGGCGAGAACGGTGTCGCTGGCGCTGTAAAGCGAGGGAATCAGCCGGTGCATGCCGCGATATTGAAATGTGTGGCGGGGAGGAATCGCCGGCGCTTTCCGTTCGTCGCTCGTCGCTCTTCGCCCTGTGCTCTTTGATCTTTCCCCCGCGGCCTCTGCGGCCATTTCTGGCGAAGAGCGAGACGCGAAAAGCGAAGAGCGATGCGTCGTCATCGGCCGCCGCGCCACGCATCGAGCATGCGGCGGACCTCCAGCATTCCGGGCTGACCGTGCCGGATCATGAATTCGATGGGCGGGCGACCCGCGAACATCGGACCGCGGTTAGCGAGATGGATCCAGCGATCGGCCCACGCCTTGCTGAAGTAGATGTGCAGCGCCTTATAAATGCCGATGACGAGCGAGATGCGGACCAGCGTGTCCTGGCTGAGTTTCTGGGATGCGGGATCAGTCCTCCAGACGTGGAAGGTCGAGGAGGCGATGCCGCCCAGCAGCGCGCGCGACTGCACCTCGGTAAGGTTCCATTTGTCGCAGATGTTGAGGAATCCGCGGATGGCATTGGGGCTGAGGCGCTCACGCTCGGCCGCGTCGGTGAGATCGGCAGCCTTGTCGAACCTGTAGCCGGGCGCGACTTCGGGTCCGGGAGAAAACCCGCGGAGAGGCGATAAATCTTTCATCTCGATTCCGAGAGCTATTTTCCACGATTAGGAGAAACAAGGCAAGAAGCGGGAGGTGACGCCGGGGATACCTTGCCGGAAAATTCCGTGGAGAACTTGTCCTAACTGCCTTTGGCCGGCGGTTCTCCCGGCACGACGACCGAACCGATGCGGCCCGTGCCGTTATCGCGCAGGATATACTTTACCGCCTGCGAGCCGGCACCCTGCACCGGGTCGGAGAAGCTCCATCCGTTGGTCAGAGCCATCTGTGTCTGCTGCTCATTCAGGTTCAGGTGAATTACACGCAAGTCGCTGGCCGGTTCGCCGGACGGCGTCAAGGGAACGGTCACGATGTCGTAGCTGAGCTGCGGATGCCCGGGGCTGAGGAGGACGCTGGAAGCGGGCACCAGGATCCGCATGATTGGCTGAGACGGGCTGTTGGCGGGTTTGCGTTCTACCGTGAACCCGACTCCGGTGTAACCAATCTTGGCGTAGGCCGTGTCGCGCAGGGTGCGACCGATCTCGCTGTCCGAAGGCGTCAGGCGCGAGGCAAGGTAGTAGGCATTGCGCGCGCGCACCGAAGCGTTTGCCGACACCAGCTTCAATTCGAGCTTGTGCCAGCCGGGCTTGCGATTATCCTGCGGCACGTAGAATCCCAGGGTGTAGTAGTTGGAGCTGTCGGCGACGGCTTCATCGATGCAGTCTTTCAACCCGCCGTTTGCGGTGCAGGCTTTGCCTCCGGTCGCGGCGGAGAGGACTTTAATTGCATCGTCACCGGGGTCGTCGCTCGAGATCATCGGAATGCCGCTGATCCGTGCGTTGCGTCCCAACCCAATGGCGCCGTTGTGATAGAAGCCGTTCTCTTGGCGGGGGCGTCGTTGGTTTACCCTGGTCCCTTTCACGTCGACGCCGTAGATAGCGATGTTGGCGTTGTTCAATGCCGCAAACGCCCGTTCATAATCCGGGATCAGTTCCGGGTCGGCGTTCAGGCTTGACCTGCCGTTCAGGCCGCCCGCGGAGGGATCGAGAACAAACAGGGGCATGCCGCCGGTCATCCAGATCACGGACTTACGGCCGGGCACTCCCGCATAGGCTTGAGCGATTTGCATCAGGGCAGTAAGCGTGGCGCGCGCGGCGATCTTCTCGGCATAAGCGCCATAGATCTGCTCTTGGCTGAACGTGCTGCTCACAAGCCAGTATTCCACGATAGGATCCAGCCGGGTAGCAAACTGGGTGCTGTTGAAGGCGTCAGGTGGCGCCGGCAGCGAAACATCTTTGGATGTTGATCCCTGAAGCTTCTTTAGCGCCTCCAGAAGCACCGCCGGATCGGAGGCGACGTTGTGCACTTGGGCAAGGCCGTTTTGCGTGATCGCAACCAACGCGAAGCGCTGATTCGGCGGAATGGTTTCCAGATACTTGATTAAGTCCTGCCGGGCGCGGTTTTGATCGAGGAACTTGGTATTTACCAGATCAAAGGCGAGGATGAGGATCTGCTCCGGCATGCCGCTGCTGGGAACGCTGGAAAACATGTTGGGCGGAGACCCTTTCGCGGCAGCGAGGGCGGGTTGCGCGGAAACCGGCACCGGCGGCTCGAAAATCCGAATTGGCTGCGGCTTGCCATCACAGCGGAGCACGAAATCCTCGGCCTTCAGTCCCAGCAGGGGCTTGCCATCATGCCCTCTCACTTGCGCCGGCACCAGCACTAGCTCGGTGGTGGCGCTAATCGTTCCAGCGTCTGGAGGTTGCGCCTTCTGTTGCGCCTGAAGTAGGTTGACAGCGCCGAGCCAGATTGCCGGCGCCAATACTGCGGCAATGCAGTACCGCATGGGTGCTCCTTCCAGAGCTACAGCTGATGGTGATTTCCGAGGAAGGGAGCGGTCACTCGGAGGTCAAGCAGAGTAGCCTAAGATGACTCCGAGTCGGGAGCAAGAAGAATTTCGCGGTTTTCATCAGGAATCAACGACGATTTCAGACCGCGGGCACGTTGGATTGGAATGCTACAGCTTCTGCACGCGCTGCACGTCACGGACGCCGGGTATCTTACGCACGCCGGCGAGGATGCGCTCCAGGTGTTTGAGGTCGGCGATATCGGCAACGATCTCGACCGTGGCGTGCTCTTCCGAAGTCTTGGCGTCCATGTTGCGGATGTTGGTGTTGGCGTCACTGATGACGGTGGCGATGCCTTTCAGCATGCCGGGGCGATTGTCGCAGGAGACGATCAGCTTGACCGGGTATCCGCTCTGGCCGTTGTTGGTGGCGGCATCCCGTCCCCACTCCACCGCGATCTGGCGCTCGGGCTCGAACATCAGGTTGCCGACATTGACGCATGACTTGGAGTGCACGGCAACGCCCTTGCCGCGCGTCACGTAGCCGACGATCTCCTCACCGCGAATCGGATTACAGCAGCCGGCGCGATAGACCAGCAGATCGTCGTGGCCTTTGACTTTGATGGCCGAGCTGTCGCCCCCAAAGACGCGGCGAACCACGCTGGTGAGGCCGCTGTTGCCGTCATCTCCACCCTGTGCCGCCGCGCCCTGTCCGGAGAACGCCTGGGCTTCTTCGGCGGGAACCAGCCGAGCCAGAATGCTGCGCGCGGAAAATTTTCCGTAGCCGATGGCGGCCAGCAGATCGTCGGGCTTGGCGAGGCCATTCTCAGTGGAGACGCGTATCAGCTGCTCGTCGCCGAGCGACTTAAGGGAGATTCTATATTTGCGCGCTTCTTTCTCGATCAGCTTGCGGCCGATTTCGATGGCACGCTCACGTTGATGCACGTTGAGCCAGTGCTTGATTTTCTGGCGGGCGCGCGAGGACTTGGTGAATTGCAGCCAGTCGCGGCTGGGATGATGGCCGGGCTGGGTAAGTACTTCGACGATATCGCCCGAACGCAGCTTGTAGCGCAGCGCGACAATGCGTCCGTTGACCTTGGCGCCGACGCAAGTGTGACCAACTTCGGTATGGACGGCGTAGGCGAAGTCCACCGGCGTGGCGTCGCGCGGCAGAATGACGATGCGGCCCTTGGGGGTGAAGGTGTAAACCTCTTCCGGGTAAAGATCGATCTTCAGCGTCGCCAGGAATTCGTTGGAGTTCTTGACGTCGCGCTGCCACTCGACCACCTGCCGCAACCACGCCAGCCGCTGCTCATCGCGCGCCGACACTGGACCGTCCTTGTATTTCCAGTGCGCGGCGATGCCTTCCTCGGCCATCTTGTGCATGTCTTGGGTGCGAATCTGCACTTCGAAGGCGTGACCTTTTTCGGAAATGACGGTGGTGTGCAGCGATTTGTAGAAATTGTTGCGGGGGATGGCGATGAAGTCCTTGATGCGGCCCGGCACTGGTCGCCACTGGTTGTGAATGATGCCGAGCACCGCGTAACAATCGCTCTCCGATTGTGTGATGATGCGCAGCGCCAGCATGTCGTAAATCTGATCGATGGAGATGTGCTGCCGTTGCAGCTTCTGCCAGATGCTGTACAGTCGCTTGATGCGCGCCTCGACGCGCGCGTGAATTTTGTTTTCTTTCAGCTTCTGCTCGATGACGCCCTGTATCTCGGCCAGGAACGCCTCGCCTTCCTTGCGGCGCGATTCGATGGCATTCTTCACCTGGTTGTAGGAGATGGGATCGACATACTGGAATGCGAGATCTTCGAGCTCGCCGCGAATCTTGCCCATGCCCAGCCGGTGTGCGATCGGCGCGTAGATGTCGAGCGTCTCGCGCGCAATTTTTTTCTGTCGTTCGGGCGAGAGAAATTTCAGGGTGCGCATGTTGTGCAGGCGGTCGGCCAGCTTGATGAGCACGACACGAATGTCGTCCATCATGGCGAGAACCATCTTGCGCACGTTCTCGGCCTGCGCCTCTTCTGACGAGGCGAAATCAATTTTGCTGATTTTGGTGACGCCTTCAACGATGTGCGCGACCTGCTCGCCGAACTCCTTGTGGATTTCTTCGATGGTGACCGAGGTGTCTTCGACGGCGTCGTGCAGCAGGCCAGCGACAATCGCGGTGGTGTCGAGCTGCATCTCAGCCAGAATGGTCGCAACCTGCAGGGGATGGACGAGGTACGGTTCGCCCGACTCGCGCGCCTGGCCCTTATGATGTTCCAGGGAAAATTCGTAGGCTTTCTTGATGGTGGAGAGATCTTCGCTGGGCCGGTAGGCGCGTACCTTATGCAGCAGATCGCGAAAGCGGGTGACGGTGAGAACGTTGGTCGCGATCTGTTGGCGTAAAGTCGCCATATCAAATTATACGCTGATCACGGAAGAGAGTTGTCGCAGCTTGCGCTGAGAGGAGAGCCACTATTATGCGCGTTTTCATCAGCGGTGCGTCGGGATTTCTTGGGACGGCGCTGGCGCGCCAGCTGTGCGCGGCAGGTCACACGCCCGTCGCGCTGGTGCGACGAAGCCCTCGGGGTAGCGACGAGGTGCAGTGGGACCCGGAGCAGGCGCTCGATCCGGCGAAGCTCGCCGACTGCGATGCCATTGTGAACCTTTCAGGGAAGAATATCGCGGCACGGTGGACGCCGCAGGTTAAACGCGAAATCGCGGAGAGCCGCAAGAATGCCACATTGACGCTCGCGGTCGCGGCCGCCGAGAGCTACCTCCAGACAGGGAAGCCGAAGGCGATGGTGTCGGCGTCGGGGGTGGGATATTACGGGGATCGCGGAGATGAGCTGATCGCCGAGGACCATTCGCCGGGAATCGGATTTCTAGCGGATGTGTGCCGCCACTGGGAGGCCGCGAATATGCCGGCCGTCGACGCGGGAGTGCGCGTGGTGTGCCTGCGCATCGGTGTAGTGCTGGCTCGGCATGGAGGCGCGCTGAAATCGATGCTGCCGCCGTTTCGCCTGGGAGTGGGCGGCAAGGTGGGCAGCGGCAGGCAGTATTGGAGTTGGATCGCGCTGGAGGATGTGATTGGCGCGATGATGTTCGCTCTCGAGAACGAAAGACTGAACGGGCCGGTAAATATGGTCGCGCCAAACCCGGTGACGAACGAGGATTTCGTCCGCGCGCTGGGCAGCGTGCTGCATCGCCCGGCAGTTTTTCCTCTGCCGGCGTTTGCCGTGAAGCTGATGCTGGGAGAGATGGGCGAGGAACTGCTGCTGACTTCGGCGCGGGCTGTGCCGAACAGCTTGCGGGCGGCGGGGTATGTCTTCCGCTACACCGATGTGGAGACGGCGCTGCGGGCGGCGCTGGAGAGCAAATGACCCGAATCGCCGCATTGCAAAAATTGCGGCGAGATTCTGAGTACAGGTGAAACGGGATTCTGCGGGAAGGGAATCTAGTGGCCCCTGCCGGACTTGAACCAGCAACCAACGGATTATGAGTCCGCTGCTCTAACCATTGAGCTAAGGGGCCAGCGGATCACACTGCGCAGCACAAGTATAGCGTGATGGGCCTGCAGCTCGCGTTACTGCGTGCTCCGGCGGAAACCCGCTTTGCTGGGCCACCACGTAACTGACATCGAGGTCGTGAAGTCGGTTTGCCGCGTGGGCGCGAGCACCGGAATCCACCAGGTCTCATACTGCAGCAGCGGTTGCAGTTCGATATCTTTGTGCACCCACAGCATGCCGGAGAGGCTCCAGTCCCACTGCGTGCTGCCGCCTGGAATAAAGCTGTTATCGATTTTGGCGTTGCGCACCGCGAGTTGAATGCTGCTGCGCGGCGTCAGGTGGTACGTGCTCCATCCTTGAATGCCCTTGCCTTGGCGGCCGATCCAGCTGCCCATCAGGAAACGGTTGTCCAGATAGACATCGTGGTAGACAGTTTCGTAGTAGAGGAACTGTCCCAGGTTGACGGTCGCGCCAGGCGGATCGGTGTAGACGGCTTCGGCGCGGAAGTCGAGCTTGGGCAGCTTGGGGAAGTGCGTGATGTAGAAGCCCGGGTTCCACGCTGCGCGCTGCGGCGCGCTGATGGGCGAGACGTCATCGTGCACCAGCGAGTCCGAGTAGAGCGTAACCCATCGGCGCAGCTTCGGCAGCCGGTAGGAGAAATCGAAGCTGGCGTGGCGCGCGCCGGGATCGTTGCGCGAAAACTTCACCGACGGCGGCACATCGTTCAGGCTGGTGAAGGCATTCCAGAAGCTGCCGAAAGTGAGCGGCACGTGTCCGGTTCCGCCGAAGACGTCGTCGCGGGTGAAGCCGAATTCCAGGTTCTCGGTGGGCTTGAAGCTGGCCTTCTGGCCGAACATAAAAACATTCGGCGGGAACTGATGGCCCTGCGGCGCACCAAAGAAGTTCTGCACTTCGAACGGCCCGAGAAAGCGTGAGAGTAACGGCACGTAGGCCGGCGTGGTGCGGTTGATCTGGATATTCCAGAAGGGCTCGGCGTTGTTGCTCATCAACATGGCGTCGCCCGCGTCCGGGCCCCACCACATGCTCTGCTTGCCGACGGAGAAATCCAGGCCGGCGTACTTCGCTACCGCGTAGGTGTCGAGCAGCGTGAACTGATTGGCGCTGATCGGTGTCGACGGCTGGAGCGGATTGTCGTCGACGTAGGCAATGACCTGGCGCACGGAGAGCGGATAGCCGGGAATGGTCGGCGCGTACTGCTGCTCGCCATCGACATAGAAAGCGAAGCGGCCGTCGTTGGCGCTGGCGCTGAATCCGGTGTAGTTGTTCACGCCCTGCCAGTAAGGGCGTCCGTAGTTGTTGATAATGGTCTGGCCGAAGTGCTCGCTGTCGTTTACCGGCTTGCCCGCAATGTCGGTGACGTTGGTGTAGACGGAGTCGAGCTGCAGCGTTTCGGTGGGATGGCCGTCCCACGCCGCGATTTCGGGTGCGAACTCTTCGTCCAGCGCTTTCTTGAGCTGCCAGATTTCCGGCGGAACATCGGTGTGGAACTCGACCTTCGAGTTCATGGCGATCAGCATCTGCGCGCACGCCATGCGCGTCCACGGGCGCAGGCCGAGATAGGCGGTATCCACGTAGCCCTCGCCTTGCAGCCGCTCGAAAGCCTGATAGGTCCAGTAGTCCAGCGGGACATAGACGCTGCCGAAGTTGGTGGGCTGCGGCGCGGAGGTCTGCTCGGCGACGATCTTCAAGTCGTCATCGATATCGGGGTTGTGGCGCACCTTGTAGACGTGGCGGCCGATCTGATAACCGAGCAGTCCGCCGACAAAGACGTCGGAGAGAAAATGCTGATCGGCCGCGGCGCGCGCCAGGCTGACGCCGGCGGCGAGCCCGTAAGCGCTGATCTCGGTTAGCGGATGGGGATATTCCTGCGCGACGACCGAGGCGAAGGCCCAACTCAGCGCGGCGTGATCGGAGGGAAACGATGTGCCGCCGTTGAAGAAGATGTTCTGGTAGTTCGACGGGATCGGGCGCTCACGTCCGGTGATGCCGGCAAGCGCGTAGTCGACGCCGAGCGCATTGATCATCGCTTCGGCGGCAAGTACTCCGGTCTCGCGCGCACGCTCGTTGTGCGCCATGCGCCCCCAGAGGTACGCTGCGCCGGTCATGCCGCCTTCGGCGAAGAGTCCGGCGTTGGAGAAGTCGTTCAACAGGGTCCGGTTGTTGAGCCGCATCGCGTAAGAGCTTTCCGGATCGGTGACGAACAGCCCGGTGGCGATGCCGCCCATAGGGACCAGCCACTTGGCGTCCGACGGCTGCAGATGAAACGGACTGGTCCAGATGGCCTTCTGATCTTCGGCGAGGTGGAGGAAGAATTTGCTCTCGTTGGGATGCTGGAGTGGACCGTAGAGCGAGGAGGTGCTGGATTGCGATTGCGCCGGCGGCGTCGGAGCGGGAGCGGTCTGCTGCGCAGCCGCAGGGAGCGCGCTGGCGAGCAGAAGAATTGTTACGAGGAAGAGCCCCGGGAGAGAAATCCTCAACAGCTTCCTCGGCGATGGCTTTGTGTGGCAGGTGCGGCTTTTTGCTTCATGCGCAGATGTTCGTCGGCTCCTACGGGGCAGAACCGCTCAGCTATACTGAAAACGTGTGCTCGTTCGGCGCGTGATGCAGCTGGTGAACGCGTCTGACGAAATCCCTGGATGCCTTTCACGGTTTCTCATGCCGCGGCGTTTCTGCCCTTTCGCAAGCTGAATCTGGTCTGGTCGGCATTTATTGTCGGCAGCGTAGCGCCTGATTTCCCCTATCTCATCGGCAATACCGAACATCACGCACTCGGCCATCATTATCCGGGACTGGTTTATTTCACAATACCCGCATCTATTCTTGCACTGTGGCTATTTCACCATGTGGTGAAGCGCCCCTTCGTCGGCTTGCTGCCAACAGGAATGCAGCTTCGGCTCCGCGACCAGATGGGCGAGTTCCGCTTTGGGCCGCCGCTGCGTTTTCTTGCGATCATGGGATCGATGCTGCTCGGGATTGCTACCCACATCGTGTGGGATGATTTCTCGCACTCATACACGTGGGCGTGGTACCGGTTCAGCTGGCTGCAGGGGGTGGTGCGCGTGCCAATGGTTGGCGTCGCGCCAAAATACGGCCTGATTCAATATGGCAGCACGGTGGTCGGAGCGGCGGCGCTGGTCATCTGGATCTGGGTTTGGTATCGGCGGACGCCACCCGCAACCGAGCCGTTGGCGGTGCGCTCGCAATCCCGTTTCACGCTGGTCATGGTGATGTTCGCGGTTGCCTGCATCATGGGGCTAGGTCGCGCTCTGCGGTCGGCCACGATAACCCTCCGACCTTTGCACGGCGACCATTTCCTTCTGGTGTTCAGCGTGACTGCGATGGCACTGGTGTTCTGGCAGCTTCTGCTTTACTGTGTGCTGGTCTCGACCCATCAGGTCTGGACGCTCACGTAATCCGTCAGCATGCCTCAGGTCAGCATCCTCATGAACGTTCGCAACGGTGCTCCCACATTGTCGGAGGCAATCGAGAGCGTCCTGGCGCAGACGTTTACGGATTGGGAGCTGATCGTCTGGGACGACTGCTCGACCGACGACAGTTCCGGCATCGTCGCCCGTTATCGCGACGTGCGCATTCGTTATTGCCTGTCGGCAGAGGATACGCCACTGGGCAAGGCGAGAAGCAATGCCATCGCGCAAACCAGCGGCGAATGGCTGGCGTTTCTCGACCAGGACGATATCTGGCTCGCCGACAAGCTGCGCAAGCAAATGGCGCTCGCCAAAGATGGCGTCGGGCTGATCTATGGCCGCACGATTCGCTTCTATCCCAGCGGGCGGGAGCGCGATTACGATCACGCGCATGAATATCAACTCCTGCCCGAGGGTGACATCTTCTCCCAGCTGTTCACCAAGTCGTGTTTCATTGCGATGAGTTCGGCGATGTTTCGCCGCGCGGCCGTGGAAGCGGTCGGCGGTATTCCGGACGAAGTGCGTATCATCCCCGACTATTACCTGTATGTTGCCGTGGCGCAAAGATATGCCGCGCGGGCCGTGCAGGAGCCGGTCTGCCGCTATCGCATACACGCTGACAGCATGTCGCACGTGGCAGCTCTGGAAATGCATCGCGAAGTGCTCTGGCTGATCGATCATTGGGCAACCGCGCTCGATCCGGGAATCGTAGCGGAGTGCCGCAAACGACACCGGACGGCGATTGCGCTGCAGGAGATGCGCCATCCGGCGACGTTCGGCCGCGGCTTGACGCGGCTGTTTAGCGAAGGATCGCCCGGATCGCAAGCCGCGCGGCCACTCCTGTTCCTGTTTCACATCGTGCGCCGCAACCTGCGTCCGCCGTATTGGCGCGTTCTGGGCCGTAGCTCCGCAGGTGAGCTCCAAAGCACGCAGCAGGAAACTCTGAAGCCGCGCGTGTAGCATCCGGTACGCTACTCTCTCATGCCACTGGTCAGCGTCATCATGAACGTTCGCAACGGCGCCGCGTATTTGCGCGACGCGCTCGACAGCGTCATGGCGCAGACCTTCACGGACTGGGAGCTCATCGTCTGGGATGATCGCTCGACCGACGCCAGCGCGGAGATTGTGCGCGAATATCGCGACCCGCAGGTTCGCTACTTCCTGTCGCCGGAAGAGACGCCGCTGGGCAAAGCGCGGGACCATGCCATTCGCGAAGCGACTGGCGAGTGGCTGGCGTTTCTCGACCAGGACGACATATGGTTGCCGCGCAAGCTGGAGCAGCAGATGGCGCTCGCCGCCGAGGACGTCGGCATCATCTACGGGCGCGCTGTGCTGTTTGATATGCGGCGCGGCGACCTGCGCGACTACGACCACGCGCATGAGTTTGGGCCGCTCCCCGAGGGCGATATCTTTCTTGAACTGTTTCGCGATGCATGCTTTATCGCCATGAGTTCG
>Ga0335073_10002797_pt1 | contig 23976 bp, 15 predicted proteins | sample Lox_Sample_22_FD_207093 | JGI IMG/M metagenome (GOLD analysis project Ga0335073, IMG submission 207093) | Soil microbial communities from Loxahatchee National Wildlife Refuge, Florida, United States - Lox_Sample_2.2 | ecosystem: Environmental > Terrestrial > Soil > Wetlands | place: USA... | reverse complement strand
CGGCAATCTCTTTTCCGCGATCTATAAGCATCCTTCTGCAGACAGCGGTCTGCAGGCCGCCGATATCAAGAACATTTCCGCTGGATCCAAGGTGCGGATCACCGGTGTTTGCTTCGTGAATACGTCCAACCCGTTTAACACCCATGCCCCCTTTGATATCCTTCTACGCACGCCGGATGATATCGTCATGATCGCTGGAGCCCCATGGGTCACAGTGGCCAATCTGGGCCGGCTGCTCGCCGTCATGTGTCTCGTAATTCTGACGGTGAGCGTGTGGGTCTGGATGCTGCGCCGCAGGGTTCGGCAGCAGACCGCGGCGATTACTGCACAAAGCGAGTTTGACGCGGCGCAGGAGCGGCGCATCGCCCAACTCGAACAATGGCGCAGCCGCATTCTCGAGGACATTAACAGCACGCGTCCGCTCGGTGACATTGTTGAGCACATCACCGAGATGGTCTCGTTCATGCTCAATGGCGCCATGTGCTGGTGCGATGTCGTCGAGGGCCCTCGGCTTGGCCGCGCACCGGTTTCGCAGGAGGGCCTGCGCGTCATTAGCCGCGACGTGCCTTCCCGTTCGGGCCTGGTGCTGGCTACGCTCTTTGCTGCCCTCGAGAATCCAACGCCCGACGACAAAGAAGAGGACGAGGCGTTGGCTGCCGGCGTGCGGCTTTCCACGCTCTCGATCGAAACCCGCAAACTTTACAGCGACCTGATTCATCGCTCGGAATACGACCTGCTGACGGATATGTACAACCGTTTCTCGCTCGATCGCCACCTGCAAGAACTGATTGATCGCGCGCGTGAGAATGCCTTCACCTTTGGTCTGATCTACGTCGACCTCGACGACTTCAAGCTGGTCAACGATCTGTACGGTCACCACATTGGTGATCTTTATCTGCAGGAAGTTTCGCTGCGCATGAAGCGGCAGTTGCGTACGGGCGATGTGTTGGGCCGCCTTGGCGGCGACGAATTTGCCGCACTCGTGTCAGTTGCCCGCGGACGAGCTGATGTAGAAGAAATTGCGCAGCGCCTCGAGCGCTGCTTCGACGCACCTTTCTCAATGGAAGGTTACGTGCTGCGCGGCGCAGCCAGCGTGGGGTTTGCAATTTATCCGACCGATGGCGTCACGTCGGACGCCCTGCTGAGCGCCGCCGATGCCGCCATGTACTCTGCCAAAAGTACCCGCAAGAATCACGGGCATCTCAGTTCGCGCAAGCGAGGATAGAAGCGCTTCGGCGCTCCAGCCAGAAGAGCTTCTCCCGCTTAAGCCGTCGGAACCGGCTCTGTCTCCAGATCAGGAATCTTTTCCGAAGCGCTCGCCTGCCGCGTACGATTCTTTTCGCGCGCAGGTTTCTGCTTTGACGAGACGGGGGTCGCGCTTCCGGGTGAGGACAGCGACGGAAGCGCAAGGTCATCGTTCATCGAATCGACCATGAGGTTGTTGATGACCGACCGCACACCCTCCACCGAACTAATGTCCTTTGTGGCAAGAGCGCGAGCCGCATTACTTGGCGCACTTCCACTCAGAATTACGACTCCATTCGCGCAACTCACCTGAATATTCTGTGCAGAGAGTCCCGGCAGGCTTGCAATTCTGGATTCGACGGAAGCAATGATTTGACCGTCAGTTGGCCCTGCCGGCCGGTGATCGCACCCTGCAGGTCCCAGAGCGCCCGCGATTAACACCAATCCCGAAAGCCATTGGTTCCAATTGAAGACACTTGCTCTCTTCATGGATTTCATCCGCCTTCCCGGGATCTGAATCAAGTCTGCACCCAGGGCTTCATACTCTCTACCGGATTAGACTCATCATTTTCCAGTTTGGAGTCAACGAGGAAAACCGGGTATGCAACCTGCCGGTAACCAAATTTTTAGACCAAAAGGGGATATCCCGCCTGAGCGGGATATCCTTGGCAAACTCACAGGCGGCCAGGGCCTGCAGGTTTCTGTTTATTCGGCTGCCATCTCTTCGGCTTCGCCTTCCTGGCGCATCATCTCCAGTTCGCGCTCCGCCGCTTCGATCTCGGCATGCACTTCCTGCTGTACGCGAGCTGCAGCCTCTTCGAGTTCCGGACTTAGCTGCACATTGCGGTAGTACTCCAGGCCGGTGCCCGCCGGGATGAGACGTCCGACGATCACATTCTCTTTGAGTCCACGCAGGTTGTCGACGGCGCCGTTGATGCTGGCTTCAGTCAGCACGCGGGTCGTCTCCTGGAAGCTGGCTGCGGAGATGAAGCTGTCGGTCGAGAGCGAAGCCTTGGTGATGCCGAGTAGCAGCGGACGCCCGATCGCCGGGCGGCCACCATTGGCCAACACACGTTCGTTCTCTTCGCGGAAGCGGAACCGATCGACCTGCTGCTCGAGCAGGAAGTTCGTGTCGCCCACCTCATCGATCCGCACCCAGCGCAGCATCTGGCGGACAATCACTTCGATGTGCTTGTCAGAGATGGCCACGCCCTGCAACCGGTAGACTTCCTGGATTTCGTTCACCAGGTAAGCCTGCAGTTCCTTCTCGCCGAGAACAGCGAGAATGTCATGCGGGTTCAGCGGTCCATCCATCAGAGGATCGCCTGCCCGCAGACGCTCGCCTTCCTGCACGTTCACGTGAATACCGCGCGGCACCGAGTATTCCTTTTCGTCGCCGTTGTCAGCCGTCACGTAGATCTTGCGCTGTCCCTTGGTTACTTCACCGAAACGAACCACACCATCGATCTCGCTGATGATGGCTGTCTCACGCGGTTTGCGAGCCTCAAAGAGCTCCACCACGCGCGGCAGACCGCCGGTGATGTCCTTGGTGCGCGTGCTCTCCTTCGGAATCTTGGCAAGCACATCGCCGGGACCGACTTCGTCTCCGTCCTGCACCATGAGGTGAGCGCCGCGCGGCAGCAGGTAGCGCTTGTTGGCTTTGGCATTCTTGACCACGAACGCAGGCTGCCGCTTTTCATCGGGCGAGTCGGCAACCACCCACCGCGAGAGGCCAGTGACTTCGTCGACTTCTTCGTTGAGCGTGATGCCTTCCTGCAGGTCCTTGAAGGTGACCGTGCCGCCGATCTCGGTGAGGATGGCGTAAGTGTAAGGATCCCACTCGGCCAGCAGTTCGCCGAGTTTCACCTGCGATCCGTCCTTCACGCGAAGGCGCGCACCGTAGACCACCTGGTAGCGCTCCTTCTCACGGCCGCGCTCGTCCACCACGGCGATCGAACCGGAGCGGTTCATGGCGACCAGCGAACCATCCTTGCTTTCGACGGTGTTGAGGTTGATGAAGCGCACAAAGCCGTTGTTCTTGGCATCGAGGCGCGACTTGTCGGCCACGCGGCTTGCGGTACCGCCCACGTGGAAGGTACGCATCGTCAACTGTGTGCCGGGCTCACCGATCGACTGTGCCGCGATCACGCCACAGGTTTCGCCGAGTTCAACCATGCGGCCCGAACCGAGGTTGCGGCCGTAGCACAACGCGCAGACGCCGCGGCGCGATTCGCACGTCAGCACGGAGCGGATCTTCACCTTCTCCACGCCGGCGCCCTGAATCGCCGAAGCGATATCTTCGTCGATGGGCTGGTTCACCTCGACCACCACGTTGCCGTCGTAGTCCTTGATGCGCTCGAGCGAGACACGGCCGATGATGCGGTCGCGCATCGGTTCGATGATCTCGCCGGACTCAACGATTGAGCCGACGTAGATGCCTTCCGAGGTGCCGCAGTCGTACTCGGTTACGATGACGTCCTGCGCCACGTCAACCAGGCGGCGGGTCAGGTAGCCCGAGTCGGCTGTTTTGAGCGCCGTATCGGCCAGGCCCTTGCGCGCGCCGTGCGTCGAGATGAAGTACTCGAGCACCGTGAGGCCCTCGCGGAAGTTCGCGGTGATCGGCGTTTCGATGACTTCGCCGGAAGGCTTGGCCATCAGTCCGCGCATACCGCTCAGCTGGCGGATCTGCTGCTTTGAACCGCGGGCGCCGGAGTCGGCCATGATGTAGATCGGGTTCATGGCCCCGTCTTCGTCGGCCTTCTTCATGTTGCCGAACATCTCGTCGGCTACCTGGTCGGTCACAGCGGACCACATCTGGATGACCTTGTTCGAGCGCTCGCCGTTGGTGATTGCGCCGTCCATATACTGCTTCTGGACCTCGATCACCTTCTTGTCGGCTTCATCGACTACCGTGTACTTGGTCGCCGGGATCACCATGTCGTCCAGCCCTACAGAGAGACCGGAGCGCGTGGCGTACTGGAAGCCAAGCTGCTTGATGCGATCGAGCATACGCACCGTAACTTCGAGGCCGAGGTTCTGGTTGCAATAGTTGACCAGCTGGCCGATGCCCTTCTTCTTGAGCAGGCCGTTGATAAACGGCATGCCCGCAGGCAGAGCGTCATTCAATATCACGCGGCCTACCGTGGTGGAGATGTACTCCTTGTTGAAGTCCACCGCCTCGGTGTGTGTCAGATCCTGGTCGTCGTAGGCCGTGGTCATGTCAAGCACCTTGCCCGTGTAGCGCAGACGAATGGGCGTCAAGGTCTCAACTTCTCTGGCTTCAAGCGCCATCAGGATCTCCTCGGTATTCGAGAAGACGCGGCCTTCGCCAACTCCACCCTTCTTGGCCTTGGTCAGGTAGTAAAGCCCGAGCACCATGTCCTGCGTCGGCACGGTGATCGGCTGGCCCGACGCGGGAGACAGAATGTTGTGCGATGCCAGCATCAGCACGCTGGCTTCGATCTGCGCCTCAGGGGACAGCGGAATGTGCACGGCCATCTGGTCGCCGTCGAAGTCGGCGTTGAATGCGGTGCAGACCAGCGGGTGAATCTTGATGGCCTTGCCTTCCACCAGCACCGGCTCAAAAGCCTGGATGCCCAGACGGTGCAGGGTTGGGGCACGGTTCAACAGCACCGGGTGATCCTTGATGACTTCTTCCAGGATGTCCCACACCACCGGCTCCTGCATCTCCACCATTTCCTTTGCCTGCTTGATGGTGGTGCAGTGGCCCGTCTGCTCGAGGCGGTGATAGATGAACGGCTTGAACAGCTCCAGCGCCATCTTTTTCGGCAGACCACACTGGTGCAGCTTCAACTCGGGACCGACCACGATCACCGAACGGCCGGAATAGTCGACACGCTTGCCCAGAAGGTTCTGGCGGAAGCGGCCCTGCTTGCCCTTCAGGGTGTCGCTGAGCGACTTGAGCGGGCGGTTGTTGGCGCCCCTCAGCACGCGGCCACGGCGGCCGTTGTCAAACAGAGCGTCCACGGCTTCCTGGAGCATGCGCTTTTCGTTGCGCACGATCACTTCTGGCGCGTGCAGGTCCATCAACTTCTTCAACCGGTTGTTGCGGTTGATCACGCGGCGATAGAGATCGTTCAGATCCGATGTAGCAAAGCGGCCGCCATCCAGCGGCACCAGCGGGCGCAGCTCTGGAGGAATGACCGGCAGTACGTCGAGAATCATCCACTGCGGCTTGTTGTTCGACTTGCGGAAGGCTTCAACCACCTTCAGGCGCTTGGCATACTTCAACTTCTTCTGCGCGGAGGTCTCAGCCTTCATCTTCTCGCGCAGTTCCGCAGCCAGGTCATCCACCTGCACGCGCTTGAGAAGCTCCTTGATGGCCTCGGCGCCCATCATGGCCTTGAAGCCCGAGGGGCGATACTGCTGGTCAAGCTCGCGGTAGCGATTCTCGTCCTTGATGATCTCGCGCTCACGCACCGGTGCGTCGCCCGGATCGACCACGACGTACGACTCGAAGTAAAGAATGCCCTCGAGGTCGCGCAGCGAGATATCGAGCAGGTGGCCGATACGCGAGGGCAGGCCCTTGAAGAACCACACGTGCGAGCACGGCGAGGCCAGCTCAATGTGGCCCATGCGCTCGCGGCGCACCTTGCTGACAGTGACTTCGACGCCGCACTTGTCGCAGATCACGCCGCGGTGCTTCATGCGCTTGTACTTGCCGCAGAGACACTCCCAGTCTGTAACAGGCCCGAAGATGCGCGCGCAGAACAGACCGTCGCGCTCTGGCTTGAAGGTACGGTAGTTGATGGTTTCCGGCTTGGTGACCTCACCATGCGACCAGCTGCGGATCTTCTCCGGCGATGCAAGCATGATGCGGATTGCGTCAAAGTCGGTAATCGGACTGGTGAGCTCAAACGGGTTCGAACGGAACAAGGCGACCCTCCCTGGCAGACCCTTGATTGAGGGCTGCCGCGGTAACTCCCGGGACTCTTTGAAGGATCCTTCCTTCCCGGGTAACGGCGTTCGCCGTTATGAAGAAGGACCCTGAAAACCTAAGCACTGAGCAGGGAACCCCAGGTCTCAATGCTGAGACCTGGGATCGCACAACCTCAGTCTGCTACTGCTGCAACTTCCGGCGCGGGAGCCTTCTTGATCAGGTCCGCACGCTTGATCAGTTCCACGTCGAGGCACAGCGACTGCAACTCGCGAATGAGCACGTTGAACGATTCCGGCACGCCGGGCTCGATCGCAGCCTCGCCCTTGACGATGGCCTCGTAGATCTTGGTACGGCCATACACGTCGTCGGACTTGGCAGTCAGCAACTCCTGCAGGATGTAGGCGGCGCCGTATGCCTCCAGCGCCCACACTTCCATTTCGCCGAAGCGCTGTCCGCCGAACTGCGCCTTGCCGCCCAGCGGCTGCTGGGTGATCAGCGAGTACGGCCCGATGGACCGAGCGTGAATCTTGTCGTCCACCAGGTGCGACAGCTTGAGCATGTAGATGTAGCCCACCGTGACGGGCTGCTCAAACTGCTCGCCGGTCATGCCATCGTAGAGCGCCGTCTTGCCGGAGGAAGGCAGGCCGGCCGAAGCCAGCAGAGCCTTGATCTCCTCTTCCTTGGCGCCGTCAAACACGTTCGTTCCGAACCAGATGCCGCGCTCCATACCGGCAGCGACGCGCACCAGCGTCTCGTCGTCGAGTTCGAGCAACTGGCGCAGAGCAGCGGTACCAGCGAACTCCTTCTTCACCGCTTCACGAATGAAGGCGGCATCGCTGTTGCCCCTCAACAACGCGGCGATCTTCCGGCCAAGTTCCGCAGCAGCCCAGCCCAGGTGGGTCTCCAGAATCTGACCCACGTTCATACGGCTTGGCACGCCCAGCGGATTCAGCACAATCTCCACCGGAGTTCCATCGGGTAGATACGGCATGTCTTCCTCAGGAAGAATGCGCGCGATCACACCCTTGTTGCCGTGACGGCCGGCCATCTTGTCGCCGACTGAGAGCTTGCGCTTCATGGCGACGTACACCTTGACCAGCTTGATGACGCCGGGGGGCAGCTCATCGCCCTTCTGCAGCTTGGCGATCTTCTCGTTCGTGATCTTGCGCAGCACTTCGATCTGGCGCGAGGTCATCTCTTCGATCTCGTCGATCTGCTCGTTGACGCGAGGATCCTTGTCAGCGTAGCGGATGCGCTTGAGGTTCTTGGTCGAGATGCGCTCCAGGGTTTCGCGGTCAACCAGCGCGCCCTTGGTGAGCAGACGCTTGTTGGTGCGCTCGTCATGCAGATCGGCGAGAACTTCCTTGCCGCCCAGAATCGCTTCCAGGCGCTTCAGGCGCTCGTCGGTCAGAATGCGGATCTCGTCGCCGAGGTTCTTTTCGAGCTTGGCAACATACTCCGCTTCAATCTGTTTCGCGCGCTCGTCCTTCTCCTGGCCCTTGCGCGAGAAGATGCGAACGTCGACCACCGTACCTTCGATACCCGGAGGGCAGGTGAGCGAGGCATCGCGCACATCGCCGGCCTTTTCGCCGAAGATGGCGCGCAGCAGCTTCTCTTCCGGCGTCAGCTGGGTTTCGCCCTTCGGCGTCACTTTGCCGACGAGGATGTCGCCGTGGCCGATCTGGGCGCCGATGCGGATCACGCCACTCTCGTCCAGATCGCGCAGAGCATGCTCGCTCACGTTCGGAATATCGCGCGTAATCTCTTCAGGCCCGAGCTTGGTGTCGCGCGCTTCGATCTCGAACTCCTCGATGTGCACCGAGGTGTAGTAGTCTTCGCGCACCAGCTTTTCGCTGATCAGGATCGCGTCCTCGAAGTTGTAGCCGCGCCACGGCATGAAGGCCACCAGCACGTTGCGGCCGAGCGCCAGCTCGCCCTGCTCTGTGCAGGGACCGTCGGCGATGACCTGGCCCTTCACCACCCGCTCACCCTCGCGCACCACCGGCTTCTGGTTAATGCAGGTGTTCTGGTTCGAGCGCTTGAACTTGATCAGCGTGTAGATGTCCGATCCCACCTCACGCGACAGCTGCGTTGGATGATGTTCGCCTTCGACGCGCACGATGATGCGCTCGGAGTCGACCGAGTCCACGATGCCGTTGCGCTTGGCGAGAATCACAGCGCCGGAGTCGCGCGCGGTGACGCCTTCCATGCCCGTACCCACCAGAGGAGCCTCAGCCACAAGCAGGGGCACCGACTGGCGCTGCATGTTCGCGCCCATCAGTGCGCGATTCGCGTCGTCGTGTTCGAGGAACGGCACCAGCGATGCGGCAACCGAGACAAGCTGCTTTGGCGAGACGTCGATATAGTCCACCTCAGCGCGGTTGACCAGCACAAAGTTGCCCTGCCGGCGCGCATTCACCAGGTCTTCGGTGATCTGGCCCTGATCGTTGAACTCAATGTTCGCCTGCGCAATCGTGTGCTTGTCTTCTTCCCATGCAGACAGGTAGAAGCTGTACGGGATGTAGTCCATGGTGCGCTTGCCCTGCTTCTTCAGCGAGGCATTCAGCTTGATCGCTTCGTCCTTCTCAATATGGTCACCTACGCGCAGGCCGCTTTCGCCCGCGTTGGTGATCTCCACGTAATCGAGAATCTTCGCGTCCTTTACCTTGCGGTAGGGCGACTCGATGAAGCCGTACTCGTTGATGCGCGCAAAGCAGCTCAGCGAACTGATCAAGCCGATGTTCGGACCTTCCGGCGTTTCGATCGGGCAGATACGGCCGTAGTGCGTCGGGTGCACGTCGCGGACTTCAAATCCCGCGCGTTCGCGCGACAGGCCGCCCGGCCCAAGGGCCGAAAGGCGCCGTTTGTGCGTGATTTCCGACAGCGGGTTGGTCTGGTCCATGAACTGCGACAACTGCGATGAACCGAAGAACTCGCGGATGGCTGCCATGACCGGCTTGGCGTTGATCAGGTCGTGCGGCATGGCCGTGTTGAGCTCCTGGTAGACGCTCATCTTTTCCTTGATGGCACGCTCCATGCGGACCAGGCCAATGCGGAACTGGTTCTCCATCAACTCGCCAACGGCACGCACGCGGCGGTTGCCAAGGTGGTCGATGTCGTCCACCATGCCGATGTTCTTGCGCAGTTTCAGCAGGTAGCGGATCGTCGCATAGAAGTCCTCAGGCGTCAGCGTGCGGTGGTCCAGCGGCGTGGCTTCCTGGTTCTCGTAGAGCTTGATGTTGAACTTCAGGCGGCCCACGCGCGAGAAGTCATACTTGCGCGGGTCAAAGAACATGCCCTCGAACAGCGCTGTCGCCGTGTCGAGCGTCGGCGGATCACCCGGACGCAGCTTGCGGTAGATCTCGATCAGCGCCTCTTCGGGCTTGTGCACCGAGTCGCGCTTCAGCGTGTTGGTGATAATGTTGCCCACGTCGTCGCGCTCGGGGAAAAAGACCTCGAAGCTCGATGCGCCGCTCGACATCACCTTGTGCAGGCGGTCGGCAGTCAGTTCCACGTTAGCTTCGACGATGACTTCGCCAGTGGCCATGTCGACCACGTCGGCAGCCGTCAAAGCGCCGTCCAGTTCAGCCTGCTCGATCTCAACCTTCTCAATGCCGGCAGCGCGCAGCGCCTTAAGCGTGTGCCCAGTGACCTTGCGGCCCGAGTGCGCAATCTCATCGCCCTTGTGCGTCACGGCATGGGCCGGCTTGGCTCCCTGCAGATGCGTTGCCCGCCCTTCCGGCGTCACAGCCCAGTGCAGCTTGCCATCGGCAATGTGAATGCGATCGACGGTATAGAAGGTCTTGAGAATCTCCTCGTCTGAACGCAGACCGAGCGCGCGCAGGAAGATGGTTCCCAGAAACTTGCGCTTGCGGTCGATGCGCACATAGAGCGTGTTCTTCTGGTCGTACTCGAACTCCACCCACGATCCACGGTAAGGAATGATCTTGCCCAGGAAGTAGGTACGGTTGTTCGCCGTCTCAAAGAAGACGCCGGGCGACCGGTGCAACTGCGACACGATGACGCGCTCCGTGCCGTTCACGATGAACGTTCCGTTGGGCGTCATGAGCGGAATGTCGCCGAAGAAAACTTCCTGCTCCTTGATGTCGCGGATGGTTTTATTGCCAGTCTCCGCGTCCTTGTCGTAGATGGTGAGGCGGACGGTCACCTTCAGCGGCGCAGAGAACGTCATGCCGCGCTCTTCGCACTCCTGCTGGTCGTACTTCAGCTGCAGGCCCACGGGGTCGCCGCACTTATTGCAGAAGTCGGGTGTGTTCTTGTTGTAGGTGCCGCACTTGTGGCAGAGCACGTCGCCCGGCAGGAACGGGTCGGTAATAACCATCGATCCGCAGTTCACGCAGGCCGTGCGCAGGTGATGCAGCCCTTTCAGGTGGCCGCACTTGCACTCCCAGTTGCCGATGGAGTAATCGACAAAGTCGAGTTGAGAGATGCCGCGGAAGTCAGTGATCGGAAAAACCGAGACGAACACCGACTGCAGGCCCGAGTCATCGCGCTCGTTGGGCAGCTTGTCCATCTGCAGGAACCGCTCGTAGGATCGGCGCTGCACTTCAATCAGGTTGGGAATCTGGGTTGCGGTTGGAATCTTTGAAAAATCGAGCCGGCTGCGAATCGCGCGCTTCTCGTTGGACATGCATCACTCCTGAGGCTCGTCACACCAGAACCGCTGCGGTGCGATTCTGGGCCAGCGCCTGAGTCCCGGGGCGCCGACGGTTTACGGTAAGAAATCGATGCTCCACACCGGCCAACCTGCTTGCCGGTCCCCGACACAACACAGCCAGCTCCGCTTCAAGCTGAGCGTGCGCCGGGATGTTTTACTGCCAGGCCCGTTGACGAGTGCGCCTGAGTGGCAAATGCGAGCCGGGTTGAGGCCATTGCGGCTGGGATCAAGGTGCGCTAGACTGCGCACAATTGGAGAAGCAGGCGTGCAGGTGATTATCTTGATACTTCCCTGCACCTGGGGGTAGATTGCGCCAGTTGATGGCCCTATCTGCCTTGTCTGGGAGACACGAATGGCCCGTAAGGACGCAATGCCTCACGAGCGCGGCCCACTGCCTGTGCTCCCATCCGAATTCTTTTGCCTGTCCTCGCCGATCCCAAAGCTCGCTTCTGCCGCTCGCCCGCCAGCTGCTCGCCACCTGTCAATGAAGAATCCGCCTACCTCATTGACTCAGGAGCACTTAAACCACATGTCGCGACGCCGCCTGAGTGTCTGGCCCAACTCAGACGCGCATACACCACTGTGCTCGGTTGCTGATTCCTAAGACGCGCCGACCAGTTGCCGCCCATTCCCGAAGAAAACCGGAACAGGACGGAAAGACGCGCAACGATTATCGTAGCGCGTCTTGGCCCGCCATGCAAGTTTAATGCCAACTACTTGACTTCGATCGTGGCCACGCCTTCGAACTTCTTCTTGATAGCCTCGGCCTCATCCTTGGTCGCGCTTTCCTTCAGCGCCTTGGGAGCGCCATCGACCAGGTCCTTGGCTTCCTTCAGGCCGAGCGAAGTGACTTCGCGTACAGCCTTGATGGTGTTGATCTTGTTCGCACCGGCATCCTTCAGAATAACCTGAAACTCGGTCTTTTCTTCCGCCGCCGGAGCTGCCGCACCGCCACCTGCCGCACCGGCAACAACCACCGGAGCCGCAGCAGCAGCCGAAACACCAAGCCGCTCTTCCAGCTTCTTCACCAACGCCGCCGCTTCCAGCAGGCTCAGGCTAACAATCTGCTCTTCCAACTGCGCGAGATCCGCCATTTTCTTCTCCAATCCAAACCGTTTGAATTTTGATCACCCGGCCGCAAATCAAATTCGGAAGTTTCCGATGCGCCAGACCCGCGCACTTCCTGTTTGCCTTGCCGCCAAAACCCTTAAAACAGCCATCAGCTTTCAGCTGACAGCTCTCAGCCCACCCCACGTCGCATTGTCGACGGGACGGGAGCCAAGACCGCGGCGTTACGCCGCGGCGAACTTCTCCTTCTCGACACCCTGACCCAGCACCACGGCCAGATCGCGACCGGTGGCATTCAGAACCGTGGCCAGCCGCTGCGCAGGCGCGTTGATGAGGAACAGCAGTTTCGAGAAAATCTCTTCCTTGCCCGGCATGGTGGCCAGAGCCTTGACCTCTTCCACGGTCAGCAGCTTGCCGTCCACAATGCCCAGCTTGAACTGAAACTCCGCGTTGTCACCGACCCACTTGGCAAAGCCCTTGGCCAGCGCTACGGGATCGCCAGAGGTGAAGGCCACGGCGCTCACGCCCTTCAGGCCCTTCAGTGCTCCCTCAACCTTGGTGCCCTGAGCCGAAATGCCCGCCAGCTTGTTCTTCACCACGCGGTACTTGCCGCCCGCCTCGCGAATCACTTTGCGCAGCTCATAATCCTGCGCAACCGTCAGCTTGGCAAACGTGCCGATAATTGCCGTTGTCGAGGTCTCCAGCTCCTTCGCCAGCTGCTGGACCTTCTCTTCTTTCTTGCCTCTTGAGATCGCCATCGTCTTCGCTCCGACCGGGGAGGCGCCGCGCTCAACACGCGCCAAGCTACTCCCAGTTCCCTAATCCTTGTTTCCAGCTCCTCAGTGCTTGCCCGCCGCGTCAGCCACAGCCGAGTCCAGCGGAACCCCGGGCCCCATCGTCGAGCTCAGAGTGATGCTCTTGATGTACTTACCTTTGGCCGCTGAAGGCTTGGCGCGCACGATCGTAGTGATCACGGTCGACGCATTCTCCACGAGCTTCTCCGGCTCAAAGCTCAGCTTGCCCACCGGCACGTGGACCAGGCTGGTCTTGTCCGCGCGGAACTCTACCTTACCGGCCTTGATCTCTTTCACCGCCGCCGCAACATCCAGCGTCACAGTTCCCGTCTTCGGGTTTGGCATCAGACCCTTCGGACCGAGCACCTTGCCCAGGCGGCCAACCACTTTCATCATGTCGGGCGTCGCGATGAGCGCGTCGAAGTCGGTCCAGTTCTCTTTCTGGATCTTCTCGACCATCTCCTCGCCACCCACGAAGTCGGCGCCCGCTTCCTGCGCTTCCTTCTGGCGATCGCCAGTGGCGATCACAGCGACGGTCTTGGTCTTACCCAATCCGTGCGGCAGAACCACGGTCCCGCGGACCATCTGATCGGCATGGCGGGTATCGACACCCAGGCGCATGGTCAGATCCACGGTCTCATCAAACTTTGCGTACTTGACCTGCTTCAGCAGGCTGACAGCTTCAGGCAGCGGATACGCCGGCTTGGTGACAGCGGCGCGCGCCTTCGCAATATTCTTGCTGACTTTTGCCATTCATCCCTCGTCTCCCACCGCTTCTGCCAGCTCCATGGTGTTGGAGAACCGCTTGCCGCCTGGGCAACACTTGGCGCCCTTCGACTGGCCGTGGTCCAAAAAGCCGTGGTGTTAGTGACTGCCCGAAAGACACCTCCGGGCACATCTATAAAGTGTAGCGGAATGGCCGCCGAAGTGCAAGCAGCGGGCCGAGTTCCTTGTCTTAATCAAAGCGATCAGCCTACCCGGACCGCAACAATCCGCAGAAAACGGCATCTATATGAGGGGACAGGTGAGGCCGGGCAGCCTGGCGGAATGCTCCGCAGGCGCATCCGGCCTCGGAGGAAAAAACAAATGAAAAAGCTTGGATTTGCAGCACTTGCTGCCTCGATATTTGCTGTGGCCGCGGCTCCCGTTTTTGCCGGAATGCCCGATGCTGGCGGCGAGGGGCAGGCTGTTGTCACACTTCTCCCCAAGAATGGCAGCGAAGCTCCGGTTCGGATCAGCGCCCAGGACCTGCGCCTTCGCGTCAATGGCAAAGACTCAACAGTAACCGGGTGGGAGCATCTTCATCATGAAAACGGACCGCTCGAGCTCGTCATCCTCATGGACAGCTCGGCCCGCGCCTCGATCGGCACCCAGCTCGGAGAGATCAAGGACTTCGTCAACGAGATGCCGTCCCACGCGAAGATGGCCATTGCCTATATGGACAGCGGCCGCGCGGTGTTCGAAACTCCGCTCTCGTCCGATCCCGCAGTAGTGCTCAAGGCCCTTCATATCCCCGGGGGCATTCCGGGCCAGAGTGCCAGCCCGTATTTCTGCCTCTCTGACCTGGCCAAGAACTGGCCCTCGCACGACACCAGTGCCCGTCGCGAAGTTCTGATGATCACCGACGGAGTCGACTACTACAATCTGCGCTACGATCCGCAGGATCCTTACGTGCAGGCCGCGATTGAGGACTCAACCAAAGCAGGGCTTGTGGTGTATTCCATCTACTGGGTCAACCAGGGCCACGTTGACCGCACCTGGTATGAAAACAACGCGGGCCAGAATCTGCTGGAGGAAGTAACGCAGGCCACCGGCGGCAGCAGCTACTGGCAGGGATTCGGCAACCCCGTCTCCTTTGAACCGTACTTCAAGGATCTACGCCAGCGCTTCGAGCACCAATATCGCCTCAGTTTCACCTCGCCGCTGAAGGGAAAACCGCAGGTGGAGAGCATGAACCTGAAGGTCGGGGGCCCTGCTGCCAAGGTCTACGCCCCGCAACAGGTCTTCGTGCGGCCCGCCGGCACTGCAGTCGCCGGCGACTGAGAGTTCAATGGAGCCATAAAGCAAAAGGCCGCCCACGAGACTGGGCGGCCCTTCGCTTCTTACAAAACTGCTTACCATCGCTGGCCAAAGAAGGAGAAGAACCACGGACATTCCGGGTGGTTCTGGGTCTCGCGGAATTGCGGGACAAACTTCGACCCCGCCAGATCAGCGTCAGTAAAACCAAACACGAAGAACTGGTTGTCATTCGGAATTGGATTTCCATTGGGATCCGCCACTGTGTTCAGAAAGTCGTTGTCGTTGGCCACCCAGAAGGTGTGAATCGTTGTGCCCTGCGCGTCCTTCACGTCGGGCCCGAAGCTGATGCCCTCGATCTTGGCTGGGATTTCTGTCGGATCGATGCCTGCCGCTTTCATAGAAGCCACCAAATCGACAAACAAAGTCTTCGGTACGGCATTGGCCGCTGCCGTCGTTCCATCCATACTGCTGATGTCGGTCGCACCATCGATGTCGATCTTGAAGATCTGCTTGACCTTTGCCTTACTGCCGTCGGCGCGCCCATGTCCGTCGCGCTCGTCCACCAGGAACTCATGGTCGTTCAGCGCAAGAATCTCGCTTACGCCTGACCCCGTGGTCAGCAGGTAGCCAAACTGGTGAGTCACCCTGCCGCTGGCGATGTCGATGGTGACCATGCGCAGCAAATTGGCGGCGGGGCCGCCTTCGTTCGCATCCTGGATTAGCGCGTTTTGCATGATTCCGAGCAGCGTGCGGCCATCGGGCGTGATCGCCAGCCCTTCCATGCCTTTATTGGCAGTTCGTCCCGAGCTATTGTCGCTGATCTCGGCAGCTCCCACCGGTGCAAGATTGCTCACAAAGAATGACTCGGGCAACTTGAACGAGCGCAGGCGCATGCCGGTCCGGCGGTCGAACTCGTACACATACGGGCCGTATTCGTCGCTGACAAAGACCTTGCTGCCGTCGTTTGAAACGCGCAGACCTTCCGTATCGAAGCGGGCATCATTGGGGTCGCCAGAGTTGCGCGCAGGATCAAAATTGTCTGATCTCCCGGTGAAATAGTGCTGAAAGAAACGGTTGATCGGCGGCACGCCCGAGCCCACACCGAGACCGGCGCCGGCGCCATAGACAAGGGGTGTTACGCTCCACAGCAACGTCGTGTTTTCAAGGACGGGAGTCAGCGTAAAGGGCAGTCCGGTTCCGCTTGTGTTTGGCTGCAGCAGCATATGGATGGTGTGAAAGCGGTTGGGGTACGAAACTGTATTGTCAATGGCATCATCAAATTCGACCGCGTTGGGTCCCCGATCGGGCAGGGCCAGAAAGGTGTTTCCGCCCGCGTAGGTAATGGCAGAGCCGAATCCGCCGAGAAGATTGGCGGGCACTCCGTTCTCCAGTGTGTAGGTGAGCCCTGAGACATCGGCCCAGGCCCCAGCGCGCGACTGGTCCAGCGTGCCCACGGCCATAAGGGGAAAGGTTTGCGCATGAATGCCGACAGCGAAGCCGAGCGCGATGGCGCACACCACCGCGACGTTGCGAAATGCAACTTTCATTGATCGAATCTCCTTGAGGAGTGCAGTTAGACTGCGTACCGCTGCTCATCATCAAAGGCCCGGAGAGTCCGGTCAAATCAAAATCCAGTGAAAAACAAATCCCGCCAGAGTCGAATGACCTCGGCGGGATTCCTCTTTGCTTTGGCGTTAGGTTCGCGGCTCAGTTGCGGCTGCGCATCTTTGAGAGCAGGCGCAGGATCTCGAGGTAGAGCCAGACCAGCGTGACCATAATGCCGAAGGCTCCGTACCACTCCATGTACTTGGGAGCGCCGTAGTTCACACCCTGCTCGATAAAGTCGAAATCGAGCACCAGATTCAGTGCGGCGATGGCAACTACAAACAGACTGAAGGCAATCCCAATCGCACCGGAACCATTCACCGTTACGAAGTGCACGCCGAAGAATCCGAGCACCATCTCCGCTAGATAGAACACCATGATGCCGCCCGTCGCCGCGATCACGCCGATGCGGAACTTCTGCGTCACCTGGATGACACGCGCGCTGTAGAGGAACAGCAGCACAAAGAGCGTGCCAAAGGTCAGCCCGACCGCCTGAATGGCCACACCGGGATAGCGGACGTCGAACAGCGCCGACAAGCCGCCCAGCGCCAGGCCCTCAAGCAGCGCATACATCGGCGCGGTGACCGGCGCCCACTCTTTCTTGAAGATCGTGACCATGGCGACGATAAAGCCGCCAAAGGTGCCCACGAGAAGCGGCAATGAAACCGCCGCCATGTCGTGCGAGACCATAAACATGTGCCAGGTCCAGGCTGCGGTCGCCACGGCGCAAAGCAGCAGAATACCCGTCTTGTTTACGGTGCCGTTCAGCGTCATGCGGCTGGTCAGGTCCAGCGCGCCGCCGTATTGGCTGTTCGCTAAGTCCTGAAAGGTCTTGTTGCTGAGTGCGGGATTGGAAGTCTTCATCAAAGGCATGGAAATCTCTCCAACGTCCAATGCAGATTGAATCGTTCGGGAAATCGAGGGGAACTCGACCTCCTGCCTCCATTGTAGAACCGGAGGATAAGGCGCGTCTCAGGCCGCATACCAGGCGGTCAACTCGCCTTGGCAAGCAGATCGAGCAGTTTCTTAGGATGTACCGGCTTGGCCAGAATCTCAAAATCGTGGCCCGCCGCGTGCGACGTGCGCACAAGGTCGGCGGTCGCAGCCTGCCCGGAGAAGAGAATGACCCGGCACGCGGGCAACATGCGCCCAATCTCAATTGCGGTCTCAATGCCGGTCATACCGCGCAGGATCACGTCGCAGATGACTGCATCCGGCGCAAACCCCATCACCATTTCTACGGCGGCCTCGCCACTGTAGGCCGCGGCAGCTTCCATCCCGCTACGCTGCAGGATCATCACCAGCGAATCCGCAATGATCGACTCGTCGTCCACAACCAGGACTCTTCGGCATGTGCGGCCGCTCTGCATTGTGCAATCCTTTACGCACGGCGCTAAGGGGACTCAGCGAGTTACCACAGCCAGGAAAATTGCTCTGCTTGCGCTCCAGCAGGCTTGTGGCGTTTCCGTCACTCGAGAGTCTTCGATTCCCGGAACTTACAAGAATGAGGATGGAAAGTGAGTCCGATTCTAACAATATTTCGGATTCGAATATCGGGCTAGTTCTTTCGCGTCCCTGCAGGTGGTACGCTTCGTCCCGATCATTTTGACCCTTGAAATGCACTTCACCGGCAAACCACGGTTCGCCATCGGAAAACCAACTCAGAACCCGCCTCGATCTTCCTCTTTTGTTCAACGGGTCTATCGCCGTATAGTTCTCGCAACAGGCTCCTTCGCCGATTGCATCTCCTGAGCGATCTGAACGACTGCAAGCTGCGCCCAGCGGCTTTTCGGCATGAGCAATCGTCTGAAGAAGAAATAACCAAACCGGGGCTCACCCCGCGCTATCCGCCGTGGGATGCCCGCCCTGCAATCTGAGCAATCCATTGAAATGAGGTCTATGAGACGCTTCCCGCTTGCCCTGCCCCTCGCCCTTGTTGCCTTGTGTTCCACTGTTGGCGGCCTCCAGGCACAGGACCTGAATGCAAACTACGCCCGCGATCCCAAGCAGCCAATCGACCAGCCCTATACCGACAAAATTCTGAAGTACACCACTGAAAAACAGTTCCTCTCTCCGCTGGTCGACTACCTGCCCGCCTCATCGACCGTGCCCACGCCAGAGAAGGTCCTTGGCGACGTCTCCGGCGCGCCCAACATGCTGCCCTATGCTGAGGATGTCTACAAGTACTTCCGCTTGCTGGCGGCTGCCAGCCCCCGCGTCAAGGTCTTCACCATCGGCCACACCGAGGAAGGCCGTGAACAGATTGCGGTGGCGATCGCAGACGCTGACCTGCTGGCCGGCGCCGAAGAAAACGACGCACGCCTTGCACAGCTCGCTGATCCGCGCAAGATCGGCATGGACGACACCAGGGCGCGCGCACTGATTGACAAGTCATACCCGGTCTACTACATCACCGGCACCATTCACTCGCCTGAGACGGGCGCGCCCACCGCGCTGATGGAGATGGCCTATCGGCTCGCCGTCGACGACGCGCCGTACATCAAGTACATCCGCTCGCACATGATCGTGCTCATTACGCCGGTGGTTGAAGCAGACGGCCGCGACCGCATGGTCGACATCTACAAATGGCACCGTGCCCACTTGAACGAGAAGTACCCGCGCCTGCTGTACTGGGGCCACTACGTCGCGCACGACAACAACCGCGACGCTATGGGTATGACCCTCGACCTCTCGCAGAACGTGCTGAACACCTACATCAAGTGGCACGCCCAGGTACTCCACGATCTGCATGAGTCGGTTCCGTTCCTCTATGACAACACCGTGGGAGATGGCCCCTACAACGCCTGGGTCGATCCCATCCTGGCTGACGAGTGGGCCGAACTCGGCTGGAACAACGTGGCGCAGATGCAGAGCTTCGGAATGCCCGGCGTCTTCACCCATGGCGACTTCGATACCTGGAGCCCTGGCTACCTGATGTTCCTCGCCGCCATGCACAACGGCATCAGCCGTCTGTATGAGACTTTCGGCAACGGCGGCGCCGACACCGAAAAGCGCATCCTCGATCCAGAAGAGTACTCGCGGACCTGGTACCGCCAGAATCCGCCGCTGCCGGTTGTCGAGTGGTCGCAGCGCGACAACAACAACTACGAAGAGACGGCGTTGCTGACCACCATCTCCTACTTCGCGCAGCACACCCATCACTTTCTCGAAAACTACTATCTCAAGAGCAAACGCTCCGTTGAGAAGCCCAGCGAGGCAGGCCCGGCAGCCTACGTCATTCCCACCGATGAGGCCTCTGCCAATCGGCAGGCGGAGTTGCTAAAAGTGCTGGCCAAGCAGCATGTCGAGGTCCAGCAGCTCACCGCGTCCGCGAGCTGCGACGTGCCGGCCGAGAAGCGTGGCGACAAGCCGAAGCAGGAGACTTTCGCCGCGGGCAGCATCGTGATCCGCATGGATCAGCCCTACTCCCGGATCGCCGATGCGCTTCTGGATCACCAGTTCTGGGCTCCCGATGATCCGCAGAAGCATCCATACGACGACACCGGCTGGTCCTTTACCGATCTCTTCCATGTGAACGTGGTGCGCGTGACGGACAGCTCGATCCTCAAAGCTGCGATGTCTCCCGTCACTGACCCCATGGCCCTGACCGGAAAGCTTGGCGGCTCTGGGTCCGTTGTCGCCGTCGCCAACAATGGCCAGGTCTCGCTGCTTTCGCTGGTCTACAAACTGAAGGGTGCAAAGATTGAAGCGGTCGACAAGCCCTTCGATGCGGGCGAGCAGCACTTTGATGCCGGCTCGCTGCTCGTGTCGGGTGTCTCGGAAGATGCGCTGAAGGCCGCGCTCCACGATCTGGCTCTCGACGCCACGCGGCTCAGCGTAAGGCCGATGGTCCCGGCGCACGAAGTGACCGCGCCGCGCATCGCCATCATGCACACATGGCTCTCCACACAAACCGAGGGCTGGTGGCGCTACGCCTTTGACGCCGAAGGCGTGCCCTACGACTACATCAGCACGCAGACTGCCGCAAAGGAAGCCGATCTGCGCTCCAAGTACGATGTCATCATCTTTGCGCCGGTCGGCCGCGCTTCGGCAGAGGAAATCATCGATGGCCTCCCGGCGTGGAACAATCCCCTGCCCTGGGAGAAGACTGAGCTTACACCGAACCTCGGACGCATCGACTCCACCGCCGACATGCGCCCGGGCCTCGGCTATGACGGTCTCGAGCACCTCAAGACGTTCATTGAGCAGGGCGGCCTGTTGATCACCTGTGAAGACACCGCTCAGTTCGCCATCGATACCGGCCTTGCACCCGGAGTCAGTGCCGGCCCGCATAGCGATGCCCGCGTCGTCGGCACCGTGCTCAACACTGTGTTTGTCGACCGTGAAAGCCCCATTGCAGATGGGTACGGCGTCAACGTCCCGGTCATGAGCGCCAACGGCATGGTCTTCAACGTCAGCAACACACTCGGCCGAACCGGCGGGCGCATTCTGATGGACCCTTACGCCGAACGGCCTACCGGCCGCGGCACGCTCGAAGACAGCGACGAGCCCCAGGGCCGCAAGATTGTCGAGCCCGAGCCGCTCCAGAAACAGATGCCGTGGCAGCCCCGCAAGCTCAACGAAGAGCAGACCCGCAACAACCCGATGGTCATCCCGGAGAATCTGCGGCCTGATGTCATCCTTCGCTTTGATAACGCCAAGGGGATGCTTCTCGACGGCTTGCTCGACCATGCCAGTTCCATCGCCGAACACGCCATTGTGGTCGATGCCCACCTTGGCCAGGGCAACGTTCTGCTCTTCGGCAACAACCCCATTTATCGCGGAGAGACTATCGGCACGTATGGCCTCGTCTTCAACGCAATCCTCTACCACGACCACCTGGCTAAAGCCCAGGCAGGGGACAAATAGCCGGCATTTGCCAGATGGTTTCAATACAGGCCCCAGGAGGTTCATTCGATGGAACCTCTGGGGCCTTTTCTGCGCCGCAAATCTATGTCATGCTGTGTCGCATGGGCAATAAAGACAAAGGTAAGAAAGAAGTAAAGAAGGCTCCCAAACCCAAACCCAAACCGGAACCGGGGCGCAGGCGCGAAGTGTTCACGCCGGCTCCGCCCAAGTAAGACACCGGTATCTGCATGCTCGTGTCATCCCGGGCAGACACAGAAGGGCCCTCCCCATAGGGAGGGCCCTTCTATTACCGCGAAGCAAGCCAGTCCGGACTTACCCTACGACTTCAATCCCCATCGAGCGGGCCGTGCCCTTGATGCTCTTGATCGCCGTCTCGATCGATGCCGCATTGAGATCGGGCATCTTCTGCGTGGCAATCTCGCGCACCTGCTTTTCGGTCACCTTGCCCACCTTGTCTTTGTTCGGCGCGCCCGAGCCCTTTTGCAGGCCGGCTGCCTTCTTCAGCAGGATCGACGCCGGGGGCGTCTTGGTGACAAAGGTGAAGCTGCGGTCTGCGTAGACCGTGATCACAACCGGAATAATCAAGCCGGCCATCTCTTTGTTCTGCGTGCGCGCGTTGAACTGCTTGCAGAACTCCATGATGTTGACCTGGGCCTGGCCCAGCGCGGGGCCAACCGGTGGTGCGGGCGTCGCTTTGCCCGCCTCAATCTGCAACTTGACGTAAGTGGATACTTTCTTCGGAGGTGCCATTGGTTCCTCAGGGACCAGCTAGTCGCTCCTGGCTTCTAGCTCTTTGCTGGTTGGTTCTTCTTCAAATTTTGGTGTTGCACTTCTGCGTTCGCTGCCAAACCGGACGTCGCCAGGGAAACGGGCCGGCTAGAAGCTAGCAGCTAGTAGCTAGAAGCTGCAACTACTCAATCTTTTCGACCTTGCCGAACTCCAGTTCGACCGGGGTGGAGCGTCCAAAGATCGTCACCATCACCTTCAGGGTTTCGCGATCTTCGTTGATCTCATCCACCACGCCGTTGAAGTTGGCAAAGGGACCGTCAGTGATGCGGACGGACTCGTTCTTCTCAAACTTGATCTTGAGCCGCGGCTTGTCCTTGCTGGTCTCGGAGCGGAAGAGGATTGAACTCACTTCTTCTTCCGAGAGAGCAACCGGTTTGTCGCCCGTGCCCAGGAAACCTGTCACCTTCGGCGTGTCCTTCAACACATGCCACAGGTTGTTATCGAGATCCATCTCGACCAGTACATACCCGGGCAGAAACACGCGCTCTACGGTGCGCTTTTTGCCGTTGATGATTTCGGTCACCGGTTCGGTGGGGATCATCACGCGGCCCACCTTCTCCTGCAGGCCAAACGCCGCCACACGGCTTTCGATCGACTCCCGAACCTTGCGCTCGAAGCCGGAGTAGGCATGCAGGATGTACCACTTGAAGCGCTCGTTGCGCTCAGGCTGTGGCTGCTGCTCGTTCGGCTCGCCGGATTGCTGTTGTTCTTCTGACATTCTGTTCTCGATTCCAGACCTTGGCTCTTATTGCAACCCGCCGAGTTTGTGCAGGATGACCTGCATTGACCGGCTGAAGACCATGTCGACGATCCAAAAAAAGAGCCCGAAAAGAAAGGTCGTCACGATGACTACGCTGGTCGTGGACTGCACTTCCTTGCGTGTGGGCGCGACCACCTTCTTCATCTCGGCGCGCACATCGCTCAAAAAGCCGGTCAGGTTATTCCACATCCCCATGGCGCCCCCCGATACGTTCGACAGCGCTCCGGACTCCTGCAGCCTGGCTGAGCGTTGCTCGCCCTTTTCAATTGCCGCTTTGCTTGCCATACTTCAATTCCTTCGCGTCCGGCGTCGTTGCCACACGCGTTCCCGTACAAATCTGGCAGGGGCGGAGGGATTCGAACCCCCAAGTTCGGTTTTGGAGACCGACAGTTTAACCGTTGAGCTTACGCCCCTGAAAACAGCTATTAGCTCTTCGCTATCAGCTTTCAGCTTGATCCCGGGAGAGCCAATCGACTCTTTTTCCCCATTAAGAAGCTGAAAGCTGACGGCTGAGAGCTGAAAGCTGCCTTACTTCGATTCCTTGTGCGGCTGGTGCTTGCGGCAGCGGTTGCAGAACTTCGAGAACTCCAGACGGCCCGTGGTCGTCTTCTTGTTCTTCGTCGTTGAGTAATTCCGCTCCTTGCACACAGTGCACTGCAATGTCACAATTTCCCGCATTTCAATTCCCTTCAGCCTTTAACCCTCAGCGTTTCCCGCTGACGGCTGACAGCTCAAACGCTACTTGATAATTTCCGAGATGGTACCGGCGCCCACCGTGCGTCCGCCTTCGCGGATGGCAAAGCGCAGGCCCTTCTCCATGGCCACCGGCGTAATCAACTCCACAACCAGCTGCACGTTGTCGCCCGGCATCACCATCTCCGTGCCCTCCGGCAGCTCCGCCACGCCCGTCACGTCCGTCGTGCGGAAGTAGAACTGCGGACGATACCCCTTGAAGAACGGTGTATGACGGCCGCCCTCTTCCTTCGACAGCACGTACACCTCGCCCTTGAAGTTGGTGTGCGGCGTGATCGATCCAGGCTTGGCCAGCACCATCCCGCGCTCCACGTCTTCCTTCGGAATGCCGCGCAGAAGAATGCCCGCGTTGTCGCCCGCCAGACCTTCGTCCAGCTGCTTCTTGAACATCTCGACTCCGGTGCAAACACTCTTGCGCGTCTCGCGGAAGCCCACAATCTCCACGTCCTCGCCCACCTTCACCTTGCCCCGCTCGATACGGCCCGTAACCACGGTC
>Ga0335073_10002796_pt1 | contig 23980 bp, 28 predicted proteins | sample Lox_Sample_22_FD_207093 | JGI IMG/M metagenome (GOLD analysis project Ga0335073, IMG submission 207093) | Soil microbial communities from Loxahatchee National Wildlife Refuge, Florida, United States - Lox_Sample_2.2 | ecosystem: Environmental > Terrestrial > Soil > Wetlands | place: USA... | reverse complement strand
TCCACGCTGGCCGAGTTCGTGGTCAGCCCGCTGATGGAGGCGTTCACCCGGCGCTTCGCGGGCACCGTCGAGGTGTCGGCCGGGGTGGCGGTGACCAGCGAGATGGCGGTGCTGGTCGCGAACCGGCTGGCCGATGTCGCGCTCGGCCCGGCCGTCACTCCCGACCCCGCCTTGCCGGTGGTGAGCGAGCCGGTCTTCCGGTACCGCGTGGTCGTGGTCACGGCGGGCGAGAGCCGGCTGAAGGACAACCCCCGGCAATGGCGCTGGCTGGTGGACCCGGCCGGGACCGACCCGGACAGTGACACCGGCCGGCTGCTCGCCGCGCTGCGGATACCCGATAGCCGGATCGGCGTGTTCCCCAACCAGACCGCCGCCTGGGCCGCGGCGGCCGACGGGGCGGGCGTGGCACCGGCGGTCGAGCACCTCGTCACCCAGCAACTGCGCCGGGGCGAGCTCTCGCTGGCCGAGGTGCCAGGCACGCCGGTCGCTGGCTGCTGGCACGCGACGCTGCTGGAGCGAGAGGGCCGCAGCGCGGTGGCCAGCTCGCTGCGGCGGTTCCTGACCACGCCGGAGGCCATGCACCTGATGCGCGCGCCAGCGGCCGGGGTTCCGCCGTCCCGGTTCCGCCCGCCCGTCTACGTCACGATCTGGAGCTAGACGCCGGCTCATTAAGCAACAACTTATTCGTGCCTTGCTGCGCCATCCCGGGCGATGAATCATGGCTGTTGTCCGTAATCAGAAGTGACCGGACAATGATGGCTTTTCCCAGGTCAGGAGCGTGCTGCATGCGGATCGAGTCCGACGGGCACAGCGGGGGCAACCCGCGGCTGTACGAGCTGATCTCCCGCACGCCGAAGACCGGCAAGAGCCCGACCGTCTGGGCCTGGCCCGAACTGATCGACTACCTCAAGATCGCCGGCCAGCCCGTGGCCGGGCCGTGGCCGCCGAGCCAGGAGCCGCGCCCGGACCCCGACTACGAGTCGCTCCCGGTCGCCGTGCCCGATCCCGAATCCGGCCCGCCCGAGCAGCGCTGACCGCGGTTCATCCGGAGGAGCCCATGTACCCGTCCCGGTTCCGCTATGAGGCACCACATTCGCTGGACGAAGCGATCGGCCTGCTGCACGGAGGCGGAGACAACGCCAAGGTGCTGGCGGGCGGCCAGAGCCTGGTGCCGCTGATGAAGCTGCGCTTCGCCTCGCCGGAGCTGGTCGTCGACATCAACAACCTGCCCGGACTGGATTACCACCGGGCCGGCCCCGACGGCACGCTGCACGTCGGGGCGCTGTGCCGGCACGCCGATCTGGAGCGCTCGGCGCTGCTCAAGAGCACCCAGCCAACGATGGCCGCGGCCGCACCGCTGATCGCCGATCCGATCGTGCGCAACCGCGGCACGCTGGTGGGCTCGCTGTGTCACGCCGACCCGCAGGGCGACTGGGCGTCGGTGGTGCTGGCCCTCGGCGGCTCGGTCGTGGCCCGGGGCCCGGGTGGCACGCGCACCATACCGGTCGCCGAGTTCGTCAGCGGGCCGTTCCAGAACGTCCTCGAGCCGGACGAGATCGTGGTCGAGGCCGTGATACCCGCGGCGAACGGCGCCCGGGCGGGCGGTTACCTCAAGCTCGAGCGCCGGGTCGGCGACTTCGCCACGGTCGGGGTGGCGGTGGCCGTGGAGACCTCCGGTGACACCGTGACCAGGGCCGGGATCGCGCTGACCGGGGTCGGCGGGTCCACCATCGGCGCCACGGCGGCCGCTGACGCGCTGGCCGGGCGGCCGCTGACGGCCGAGAGCATTGGCCGGGCCGCCGACCTCGCGGCCGAGGCGGCGCGGCCGAGAACCGATCACCGCGGCAGCGCCGAGTACAAGCGGCACATGGTGCGCACGTTCGTGACCCGCATCCTCGGCCGCGTGGAGCCGGCGGAGGAAAGGGCGGCCTGACCAATGACTGTCGTTTACGACGACCTGGGTGACGGGGTCGAGGAAGGCGCCGTTCCGGTCCGCCGGATCAGGTTCACCATCAATGGCCGGAAGAAGATTGCCGAGGTGGAGCCGCGGCTGCTGCTGTCGCACCTGATCCGCCGCGGGCTGGGGCTGACCGGCACGCACATGGGCTGCGATACCACCAACTGCGGTGCGTGCACAGTGCAGGTGGACGGCAAGCCGGTGAAGTCCTGCACGATGCTGGCCGTGCAGGTAGACGGGCACGAGATCACCACGGTCGAGGGCCTCGCCATGCAGGGGGCGGGCGGGCCCGGTGGGGTGCTGCACCCGCTGCAGGAGGGCTTCAAGGAGGAGCACGGCCTGCAGTGCGGGTTCTGCACGCCGGGCATGATGATGGCGGCCAAGGCGCTGCTCGACGAGAACCCGGACCCGACCGAGGAAGACGTGCGCTGGGCCCTGTCCGGCAACCTCTGCCGCTGCACCGGCTACCAGAACATCGTCAAGTCGGTGCTGTGGGCCGCCGCCAAGCTCAGGTCCCAGTCCCCAGACACCCCAGACGGGAGCCAGCCGTGACGCAGGCGCTGGACGAGATCAAGATCGGCGGGCTGGGCGTCAGCCGCAAGCGGGTCGAGGACGACCGCTTCATCCGGGGCAAGGGCAACTACACCGACGACATCACGCTGCCCGGCATGCTGCACATGGAGATCCTGCGCAGCCCGCTGGCGCACGCGCGGATCAAGTCGATCGACGCCAGCCGGGCGTGGGACATACCCGGCGTCCACCTGGTGCTGACCGGCGACATGATGGCGACCAGGAACCTGGCCTGGATGCCGACCCTGTCCTACGACACCCAGGCGGTGCTGGCCACCGACAAGGTGCGGTTCCAGGGCCAGGAGGTGGCCTGCGTCATCGCCGACGACCCGTACATCGCCAAGGATGCCTGCGAGGCCATCGAGGTCGACTACGAGCCGCTGCCGGTGATCGTCAACCCCAAGCAGGCCGTCGCCGAGGGCGCGCCGGTGATCCGCGACGACAAGGAGAACCAGGCCGACAACGTCATCTACCACTGGGAAGTGGGCGACGCGGCCGGCACCGACCGGGCCTTCGAGCAGGCCGACGTGATCTCGAGGCTGCAGCTGCACTACCCGCGCTCGCACCCGAGCCCGATCGAGTGCTGCGGGTCGATCGCGGACTTCAACCGCGCCACCTCGAAGCTCACGGTGTACATGACCACCCAGGCGCCGCACATCATCCGGGCCGCGGTCGCGCTGGTCGCCGAGCTTCCCGAGCACATGATCCGGATCATCTCCCCGGACATCGGCGGCGGGTTCGGCAACAAGGTGCCGGTCTACCCGGGCTACGTGTGCTCGATCCTGGCCTCGATCCTGCTCGAGCGCCCGGTCAAGTGGATCGAGGACAAGACCGGCAACCTGATCTCCACCGGGTTCGCCCGCGACATCTACCTCGACGGCGAGATGGCGCTGCGCCAGGACGGCAAGATCCTCGGGGTCCGGATGCGCTGCGACGCCGACCACGGCGCGTTCTTCTCCGACGCCCAGCCCAGCAAGTTCAAGATCGGCCTGCTGCACTCGACGTTCGCGGCCTACGACATCCCGGCCGCGCACCTGAGGGCTCGCGGCACCTACAGCAACAAGGCGCCCGGCGGGGTCGCCTACCGGTGCTCGTTCCGGGTGACCGAGGCCATGTTCTTCCAGGAGCGGATGATGCAGGCCGCCGCCGACGACCTGGGCATGGACCAGGCCGCGTTCCGGCGGATGAACTTCGTCCGGGACGAGGACTTCCCGCACCGCACCCCGTTCGGCTTCCTGCTCGACTCAGGCCAGTACCGCAAGTGCCTCGACGTCGGCCTGAAGGCGGTCGGCTACGAGGACTTCCGCAAGCGGCAGGAGGAGGCGCGGGCGAAGGGCCGGCTGCTCGGGCTCGGCATCTCGACGATGACCGAGCCGCTGGGTGCGGGCAACAGCCGCGAGTACGACATCCTCGGCATCAAGATGTTCGACTCGGCCGAGCTCAAGGTGCACATGACCGGCAAGGCGATCGTGCGGACCGGCGCCCGGACCCAGGGCCAGGGGCACGAGACGACCTGGGCGCAGATCGTCAGCCACGAGCTGGGCATCCCGGCCGAGGACGTGGTGGTCGAGGAGGGCGACACCGACACCGCGCCGTTCGGGATGGGCACCTACGCGTCCCGGTCGACACCGGTGGCCGGGGCCGCGGTCGCGATGGTCGCCCGCAAGATCCGCGCCAAGGCCCGCCGGCTGGCCGCGCACCTGCTCGAGGTGTCCGAGGAGGACATCGAGTGGGAGCTTGGCCGGTTCTACGTCCGCAGCGCCCCGGATCGCGGCGTGACCATCCAGGAGTGCGCGATGGCCGCGTACAGCAACATGCCCGACGGCATGGAGCCGGGTCTCGAGAACACCGCCTACTACGACCCGCCCAACCTGACCTGGCCGTTCGCGTGCTACATCGTCACCGTCGAGGTCGACCCGGCCACCGGCGTCTGGGACGTGCTGACCACGGTGGCGGTCGACGACTGCGGGGTGCGGATCAACCCGATGATCGTCGAGGGCCAGATCATGGGCGGGCTCACCGAGGCCTACGCCATGGCCAGCATGCAGTTCATCACGTTCGACGCGGAGGGTAACTGCATCGGCTCCAACTACATGGACTACCTGCTGCCGACGGCCTGGGAGACACCCGGCTTCGAGCTGCACAGCGAGGTGGTCACCCCGTGCCCGCACCACCCGATCGGCGCCAAGGGCATCGGCGAGTGCGCCGCGGTCGGCGGCCCGGCCGCGTTCGTCAACGCGGTGATCGACGCGCTGTCTGGCACCGGGGTCCGCAACATTGACATGCCGCTGCTGCCGGACCGGGTGTGGGAGGCCCTCACCTACCGCCGCGACATCTCCGGTGCGCCGCCGGTCGCCACGGACGACTGACGGGGGATCGATGGAAGGCTGGGGCGTCCTGGAGCAGGCCGGCGAGCTGACCCGCCGCGGGCAGGCGTTCGCGCTCGCCACCGTGGTCTGGCGGCAGGGCCCGTCATCGGGCCAGCAGGGTTCCCGCGCGATCATCACCGACGCGGGTGAGCTGCACGGCTGGATCGGCGGGGCGTGCGCGGAGCCTGCCGTGATCCGCGAGGCGCGCGAGGTGATCACCGAAGGCGTGCCGCGACTGCTGCTGCTGGGCAGCCCGGAGCAGTTTGCCAGCACCGGGCGGATCGGCAGCACGGCGGAGGGTGCGCCCGCGGTGCCCGAGGGCGTGTCGGTGGTGCCCATCTCCTGCCAGAGCGAGGGCGCGCTCGAGGTCTACATTGAGCCGGTCCTGCCCACACCGCACCTGGTCATCGTGGGCCGGTCGCCGATGGCGCACACGCTCGCCGAGCTCGCGGGGGCGCTCGGCTGGCGCGCTGAACTCATCGACGGCCCGGACTTCTCGGCCGCCGCCGCGGACGAGCGCACGATGGTCGTCGTGGCCACCCAGGGCCACGGGGACGAGGAGGCGGTCGCCGAGGCGGTCGCCGCCCGGCCGGCCTACCTGGGCCTGGTGGGCTCGCAGCGCCGGGGCGCGGCGCTGCTCGGCTACCTGGCCGACCGCGGCGTGCCCAAGGACCGGCTCGACCAGGTCCGCGTGCCGGCCGGCCTCGACCTGGGCCGGACCACGCACGCGGAGATCGCGGTCGCGATCCTCGCCGAACTCGTCCAGCTCCGCGCCTCAGGCGCGCTGCCCGGGTCGGCAGCCAGGGCCGGCACGGGCCGCGCAGCGGAAGCGGCACACCAGACCGACCCGGTCTGCGGCATGACCGTGTCGGCGTCCCGTTCTGGAAAACCGCTGGTCTACGACGGCACCACGTATCACTTCTGCTCGGGCGGCTGTCAGCGGGCGTTCGAGAGCGACCCCGCCGCCTACGTGAAGAGAGAGACCCGATGCTGATCAAGAACGAGTTCGAGGTCGCCGAGCCGGTCGAGAAGGTGTGGCAGTTCTTCGAGGACATCCCGCAGGTCGCCGCCTGCCTGCCCGGCGCGGAGCTGACCGAGGATCTCGGCGGCGACAAGTACCAGGGCCAGGTGGCGGTGCGGATGGGCCCGGTCCGGCTGCAGTTCGGCGGCACCGCCGAGATCACCGAGCGCGACCCGGCGGCCAGGCGCGTGGTCGTGCACGCGGCCGGCGCCGAGCAGAAGGGCCGGGGCCAGGCCAGCATGGTCATCACCGCGACGCTGACCCAGGCCGGGCGGGGCACCAAGGTCGACGTCACCCAGGACCTGCAGCTGTCCGGGGCCGCCGCGCAGTATGGCCGGGGCATGATCTCCGATGTCACGGCCGTGCTGATGCGTGACTTCTCGGCGCGTCTGCAAGACCGCATTGAACGGATAGAACGGGGCGAGTCGCCGGAGCAGATCGCGGCCGCGGCCGTCACCCCCGCCGGTGGCCTCACCCTGGGCCTGCGGGCCGCGCTCATGGCTCTCAACCGGGTGTTCCGCAGGTTCTTCATGCCGTACCAGCCCGCGAGCTGATGTAAGAGGAGGAGAACGAGCAATGGTCTGGTGGTGGATCGGCAACGTCATCCTGCTGGTGGCGGTTCTGCCCGTCGTCATCTTCCTGCTCAACCGGGTGCTCGCCGCGCTCGAGCGGATCCGGGGAGCCACCGATGCGATCCTGTCCGGCGGGGTGGCGCTGGTCGGCGAGCTGGACGGCGTGCCCGAGGCGCTGGCCACCACCGACGCCACCATCCACGAAGTCTCCGTCGGCGCGGTCCGGTACGCGGGCTCGGTCGCCAAACTTCTCGGCTGAAGGGAGTGCGGCCATGCCGGCTGCCGCCTGGTTCACACTGATCGTCGCCGCCCTGATCGTCGCGATCACCGCGGTCGGCCTGCTGCGGGTGATCTTCCACCTGCGGGCCATCCGCGCGTCGCTGGTCGCGACGACCGGAGGAGTGCAGGCCGTCGCGCAGTTCACCAGCACCGTCCCCGACCGGCTGACCTCCGTGAACGCCAGCCTCAAGCCGGTCCGCGACTTCTGCGAAGGGGTCTGAGATGCCCGTCGGCTGGGTCGTGGGCTGGGTCATCGGCATCGTGATCGTGCTGGTCGTGGTGGCCCTGGTGGTGCCGATCCTGCTGCTGGCCCGCTCGATCGGCAACGAGGCACCGAAGATCAACTATGAGCTTGAAAAGGCCGTGCACAATACCGCGCCGCTTGGCGCGCTGCGCACGACCATCGACTACGCCGTGACCATCATCGGCGGGCTGCAGCGCGGCCGCGCCCGGCTGGGAGGTTAGCCGTGCATACCCTGGCCATGTCCTCGTCCGAGCACACCGACTGGCTGGTCGCCAACATCGTCGGCCTGGTCGTGGTGGTCGCCGTGGCCGCCCTGCTGACGATCCTGATCGTGCTCGTCAAGATCATCGACCGCCGCGTGGTCACGGTGCGGGACACGCTCAAGGCCGCGGCGGCCAACACCGCGGACACCGCGCTGATCCCGCAGGTCGCCGGCGGCGTCGAGTTGGTCCTGGCCGAGGGCCTGAAGCACCACCTGTTCCTCGGCCGCGTCCTAGGGAAGGTGAAGTCTTGACCGGGCTCGTCGTTTTCACCGTCATCGACATCCTCCTGCTGGTCGCGGGCCTGGCCTTCTACCTGTACTGGGTGGGGACGCTGCTCACCCGCATCGCCGGGAATCTCGAGGAGTGCGCACAGATCGTGCAGACGATCGTGGGGCACGCCAAGCTCATCGGGCCCGGCGTGGGGCACATCAACGAGACCGGCGGCGTGGTCGCCGGGGCGCTGCCACTGCTGTACGGCATGGCCGAGGAGATCGTGACCGACGTGACCCCGCGGCCCGAGCCGCCGGCCGTGCCCGAGCCGGCCCGCCCGGCCTCAGGCACCCGCCGCTCCCGCCTGCACGACGCCGTCGGCTTCTCCCCGCAGCCCTAGTGGGCTTCTCCCCGCAGCTCTAGCGGCCTTCGCCCCGCAGCCCGAGTGATGTGGTGGGCACCACGCTGTTCCTCTAGGAACGTGGTGGGCACCACCACCACGCTCGTCAGGCCTGGTCCGGGCCGCGGCGGGAGACCGGCCCGGTGGTGGGGGCGGAGTACTCGCCGATCCACTCGTCCTTCCAGGACGGGTCGTACTGCTGGTCGTTGCAGCTCGGGCGGTAGATCGCGATGAGTTCGCGGGCGATCTGCTCGCGGTGCGGCCGGGTGCCGCCCGGGACCTCGAAGGCGGCGATGTAGACCTTCCACTTCGATCCCGCGCGGCGCACCCAGGACGCCGCGCGCGGGTGCCGGAACGGGAAGTGCTCGGCGGACAGGTCGTCGCTGTGGCCGACGTAGATGACCGCGTACCGGTCCGGCTTGGCCTCGGGTTCCGGCTTGCACAGGATCGCGTAGACGGCCGCCACCGGCGCCGGGGTCCAGCCGCCGAGCAGGCGAGGGCCCTCGAACGGGTAGCCAGCCAGCGATCCAAGACGGATCATCGCAGGTCGTCTTCTTCCTCGCTGATCGCCTCGGCCCGCACCACCGGGGCCGGATCCAGGCCCGCCGCGGCGGCGGCCCGCACGAACTCCGCGGTTGCCTTCTCGATCGCCTCCTCGCGGCTGGGCGCGTCGACGACGAGCTGGGCGCCGTACCGCCTGGTGCCGATCCCGGTGGCGATGCCGTTACTGGCCGCGACCGCGTCGGCCAGCTCGACGACCTGCTCGCGGGACAGCACCTGATCGCCCTCGGCCTCGATGCCCACGCTCCACCTCAACGGCGGCTCCTAACTCAGCTGCGGCAGCAACGTCGCGAATTCTTCCAGGCTGCTCAGGTCGTGGCCGGACAGCATCAGGTCAATGTGCGGCGCGGCGACCATCATGCCCAGCACGGCGGGCCGGAAGTTCTGGTCATCGCCCTTGTGCGGGTTCATCCATACCACCCGGTGGCTGAGCCTGGCCAGCCGCTCCATGGCCGCGGCCAGGGTCTCGGGGTCACCGCGGTCGAGGCCGTCGGAGCAGATCACCACGATCCCGCCGCGGCACAGGCCGCGCCGTCCCCATTCCCTGACGAACTTCTCCAGCGAGGCGCCGATCCTGGTCCCGCCCTCCCAGTCGAACACCTCCCGGGCGGCCAGTTCCAGCGCGTCGTCCGGCCGCCGGCGATCCAGGGCCCTGGTCACCCGGGTGAGCCTGGTGCCGAAGCAGAACACCTCGACCCGGTCGGCCGCGCGCTTCGCCGAGTACGCGAACTGCAGCAGGTTGCGCGAGTACTCGGCCATCGAGCCGGAGACGTCCAGGATCAGGATCAGCGGCCGCAGCCGGACCCGGCGCTGCCGCCAGAACAGCTCGGCCGGCTCTCCGTGCATGCGCAGCGACTCCCGCATCGTGCGGCGCAGGTCGGGGGATCGTCCCGATGGCGCTTTCCTGGTGCGCCGGGTGCGGCGGCGCGGCGGCGTCAGCCGGATCCTGGCCATGATCCGGCGCACCGCGGCGAGCTCCTCGGGGGTGCAGGCCGCGAACGACTTGTGCCGGAGCGCCTCGGCGTCGGAAGCCATCAGGCCGAGCGTTGCCTCGTCCTGCTCCTGACCGCCGCCGGCCGGGTCGACGGCCGGAACCTCGAGCACGGCCTGCGCCGTCACCTGTGCCTTGAGGGTCAGCATCTCGCGCACCGGATCGGCGCCGCCCAGGAAGAACCTGCGGAACACCTCGTCGTACACGGGGATGCTCTCGCGCCTGGTCACCAGCGTGGTGCGGCCCGCCCAGTACAGGTCGAGCAGGTCGGAAGGGTCCAGCGAGCCCATCGCCGAGCAGTAGGCCAGGACATCGCCCGAGCCGGCCGCGAGCCCGGCCACGCGGAGCTCGCGGGAGAAGTCGACCAGCAGCCTGACGAACCCGGCGCTTCGTGCCGCGGGAGTCTCAGGCACCGGACGTGATCTCTTCCAGGCTGTCCCGCACCAGCTCGAGGTCGTCGCGTTCCTTCACCACGGCGCCGAGGGTGTCACCGGCGTTTGCGGCGTCGAGATCGGTGCAGCCCAGGAAGTCGAGCGTGCGCACCCAGTCGATCGTCTCGGCCACCCCGGGCGGCTTGGCCAGGTCAAGCTCGCGCAGCCGGTTGACCGCCGCCACGACCTTGCGGGTCAGTGCCTCGGACACGCCGGGCTCCCTGACTAGCACGATCTCCACCTCGCGCTCGGCGGGCGGGTACCCGATCCAGTGGTACAGGCAACGCCGTTTCAGCGCGTCGTGCAGTTCGCGCGTGCGGTTGGAGGTCAGGATGGCGAGCGGCGGGCTCTCGGCCCTGATCGTGCCGATCTCGGGGATGGTGATCTGGAAGTCGGACAATAGTTCCAGCAGGAACGCCTCGAACTCGTCGTCGGCGCGGTCCACCTCGTCGATCAGCAGCACCGCCCGGTCGCCGGCCCGGACCGCTTCCAGCAGCGGCCGCTCCAGCAGGAACTTCGGCCCGAACAGCTTGTCGACCGCGGCGTCGTCGGTGATCTGACGCTCGGACAGCGCCCGGATATGCAGCATCTGCCGGGCGTAGTCCCATTCGTAGAGCGCCTGATTGGTGTCGATGCCCTCGTAGCACTGCAGCCGGATCAGTTTCCGCCCGAATACCGAGGCGAGCACCTTGGCGACCTCGGTCTTTCCAACCCCGACCTCACCTTCCAGCAGGATCGGGCGTTGCAGGGACAGCGAGACGAACAGCGCCGTGGCCAGACCCCGGTCGGCCAGATAGCCACCGTGGCGCAGCAGCTCCGTCAGGTTTCCGACGGTCTCCGGACGACGCTCCACTCCGAGGGGTCCCTGGCCGATCAGCGGATCTCGGCCGGCCCGAGGACCAGGTCCCGGATGCTGCCGGCCCGGGGATTCAGCTTGCCCTCGCGCTGGAGCTGGTCCCGCCACGCCGAGCGCAGGTCGCCATCGGAGCCGGCCAGTCCGTCAAAACCGACGTCGGCCATCTTCTTGCAGGACTTGGCCGTGCCGCAGGCCTCATCGAGTTCCTCGCTGCCCTGTCCCTGGGCTTTCCATACCTCGCGAAGCACTTCCCTGGCCTCGTCCGCCTGGCCACTCATCTGCGGGTACCTTCCGGCCGGTGCTGCTGTCCTCAACCTGACTCTAATTCCTGGCTGCCAGTTCGGGCGACCGCCGATTAAGGGTTAACTTATCCCGCTCCCCACCCCGTCTCCCGTCCCTAGCCCGCCTCCAGCCCTAGCCCGCCTCCAGTTCGCAGGCTCCCCGCGCGCGGGCTGGGGCGCGGGGGCTGGGGCGCGGGGCCGGCAGTCCCGGCCGCCGGTAAGTTCGCGTGTTGGACGCCATTGGCTGTGGCTTGACTGCTATGTTGCTTTTGGTGACATTCGGTGGCTAGGGGGGATATGCCAATGAGACCGATCGCTGAATCGTGCATATGTTTATGCGGCGTGCGCGGTATACGGTGTGTGCGGCAGCGGCGGTGCTGGCCATAGGCGGTGCGGGTGCGGCATTCGCGCTGCGCACTCCGGGAGGAAGCGCGCATATTCGCGCCGATTCCGACTACTGCGGTCTCGTCTCCTGTGCCGCGCTGCAATCCGCACGTCATTCGGGCACCCGCTCGCCCGCCTTGGCGCTCGGCGCTCCAGCCGACACCCAGCGTTCCGGCGCGACGACGCCGCCCACGTCGGCCAGGCCAGCGCCTCCGGCGTCGTCACCGGCGCGCGCGGAGGTACCGGCCGGTCACCGGCCACGGCCGAAGGCCGGCCCGACGCCCGGACCGTCTCCCACCCCATCGGGCCCAGCGGTCACCGTCAGCTACTCGGCGGTCCAGCACTGGTTCGGTGGCTTTCAGGGCCAGTTCGTCATCACCAACCATGGCAGCTCGGCCGTGACCGGCTGGCAGATGGTGATCACACTATCCGGCGATCAGGTGGATACCGTCTGGAACGCTGACTGGCAATACGGCCGTGGCGGCAAGGTGGTCCTGACGGCCGCGCCCTATGACCGGGTAATAGAGCCGGGAGCTTCCCAGTCGGTCAACGTCGTCGCCCAAGGCGGCACCACCGAACCCACAAGCTGCACATTCGACGGTTCCGCCTGCGGTTGAGCCGGTATCGGCTCGCGGCAGGGGAAGGGGACACATGCCGACGGGGTCATCGAACGACTCAGCCAACCCATCACCGGAGCCCGATCCGCCATCAGCGGGCGGCCGCCGGCCTTCCTGGCTGGCCCGTGCGGGGGGAAGCGGAGTTGGGTGGGGGCACCCGATAACGTGGGCGGCCGTCGGCCTGGTTCTGCTCGGCGGCTCCGGGGTGGTCGTCCTGCTGCACGAACCGGGCGGACGGGCCCAGGCGCAGACCGCGTACTGCGGTCTCGTCACCTGCGCGGTCCTGCGGTCCACCGCGGCGACCTCTAGCGTTCCGGCTGGAGCCGGGCACCCCACGCCGGCGCCGTCATCGTCGGCTCCGTCATCGCCGCCGGGCTCGTCGCGGGCTCCGGCGCGCACCGCGGCCACCGTTCCCACCCCGACGGCTGCGTCGTCACCCACGGCGCAGGCCGGGCCCAATCCGGCGCCTGCGCCGGCGCCCCGGCCAGCCCGGAAGCCTGCGCCTTCACCCTGGCCGTGGCCGGTATGGTGGCGATCCGGGTGGTGGGGTCATGGTCACGGCTACCCGGCCGCCCACTCTCGGGGTTTCGGCGGCTGGCCAGGTGGCGGCCGCTAGGCAGCAGGATTAGCCATCCCAAGATTTCCTGTCAGGATTCCGTATGATCCCTGGCCGCTGGTGCCTGGGTGACGCTATCGTCCTAAGATCGCCCAGCCTTATGGCATTCCGCCGAACCAGCCCCCCGGATTCGGCGCATGCTGGCTGCGGCATGGCGCCCCGTCAGCTCTCCCCCGTGCTGGCGGGGTGAGCCATATGGCGGCCCCGTCAGCTTCCCCCTGTGCTGGCGGGGTCAGCCAAGGCCCGGGCGGTCAGATGCTGCGGTTGCCGTGGCGCTGCCGGGTGGCCGCGGTCGCGGCCACCGTCGCGCAGAGCAGAGCGGCGGCGAGCAGCGTGACCGAGACCAGGTAAAGGATCTCGTGCGAGGCGCGGGTCCACGGCGTGGTGTGCTTCACCGGCATGTTGTCCAACCAGTGGACGGTACGCGACTTCTATCCGATCGACTACCTCCCCAGAGGCGTGCGGCTAACCGCCTACGGAGGCGGGGCGGCCGATCTCCCGCCGCGGCTGCTCCAGGACTTCCTGAACGGGGTCGCCGCGGGAACTGCGGCCGTGCCAGTCGGCCGCGTGTACCACCTCGACCAGATCGTCCAGGCGCATGCCGATATGGAAGCCAACCGGGTGAGCGGGAAGCTCGTGGTGCTCGTCTGACCAGCGGCCGGGCCGCTCAAACCGCCAGCGGGATTGATCGCGGCCACCTACCCCGCAGGTATGACCTGAGTTAGCTCTCCGGCATGACGACATGGTCCCGAGCCGTCCGGCAGGCTGGATCACGGTGGCTGCCTGCCGCGCGACACCGGGCGGGGTCCGACGCCATGCACTCACGCGGCGGCAGCCACCGCCAAAGCCGGCTTGAGTGCCCGGCTTGGCCGGGGTCAGTGCCCGGCGTGGCGATGCCGGTAGCTGGTGGGCGGCAGCTCGGCGAGCTGATACCGGATGTGATCGCCTTCCGACACGTAGTCGAGTTCGTCGCTGTCCGTATTGTGAACTATTCGGCCCACGCTGACCCGGGCGATGAACGCGCGCTCCTCCAGCAGCCTCAGGTAGGCCAGCCTGCCCCAGGCGTGAACGGGCAGCGGAAGGTCGAGTGCCTGGTGCACGGCTGACAGGAGATGCCGGATCGCCAAGCCGTCCAGCGGACGGGTATCGGGCATGGTTCCCCTTCTGGGCGCGGTCACGGCCCAGCTGAGCTGGCCCGCTTCGCGGCGTTGATGGCAGGTTCCCCGCTTCCCCCCGATGGCGCGGGGAACCTGCCGGCTCGCTCGCCATGCGGGCCATCAGGCCCGTCAGCGGCTCGGTATTTGCTGGTTAAGGGTGGTTAAGGGTGGTTAAGGCAGCCCGTTGGTGATCAGCCACCAGACGTCATTCGCCTGGCCGACCTTGATCACCACCGCGTCCTCTTGGGGGTAGGAACCAGGGTTCGCAGGGTGGAGAAACGGACAGTCGTGACCCTCAAGGCCCAGTGGCCGGGCCTTGGTGGCTTCCCGGAAGTCGTTCCACGCGGTCGTCATCGTCTGCGCCGACGAATGGGCGACGACCTGCACGATTTGCGGGATGATCGTGGTCAGGTCGTCGACCGCACACGCCTCGAGCATCCGGATGAGCTGCCCTCGCTCCAGCTGGTACGGGAAGGCAGGCTGTACCGGAGGGCTAGATAGCCACGATGCGGTTTGTGGTTCCCTCGGCCCGGCTGGCCGGCTAACCCGAGCGCAGGAAGCGTCCTCCCGTGTGCGCTGGGTCAGCCGACCGAGCCCGAGCCCAGCCCGGCGTTTCGAGCGGTGTCGAGGCTGATATCCGGCATCCGACAACAACAAGAATCCGGCAGACCAAGTCATCAACATCCGCTCGGCCCCCATGCCCGGCGCTGGACAAACCGCCTTCGCTGGCAATTTTGCCCGGTATAGCCTGGCGGGCAGCAGGACACTGCTACCCTCCGATACGACTGTTCCATCTGATTACGGAAGTGGCGAAGGGGCATTGCTGCTGTCTAGCCACACCGGGGAGTCCTCTTCACCAAGACTGTTCTCCAGCTTGGACAGAACCTCCGCCTCCAGGTAACGGCGGTGACCGCCAAGGGTGCGTATCGAATTCAGCTTCCCGGCCTTGGCCCATCGGGTGACGGTCTTCGGATCGACCTTGAATGCGGCTGCCACCTCGGCGGGGGTCAGAAGCGTGCTTGCCTGAAATGCTGGCACTGTCTTGTTCTCCTTTATCTCAGTTTGGGTGAACTGTTGTCCAGGTCGCTGGTTCTGCCTGTAACTGGGTCCAAGCCACGTGGTGGTCAGGCTCGTCACGCTCGCGCGTGATCGCAGCGACAGGAACTCGCAGAGCGCGAGCAATACGGTGAATCGTCGCGGGGCGCGCACTGCGCTTCTCGCGTTCGATGTTGGACAGCGCTGACTGGCTCATCCCGACTCTGCGTGCGAATTCGGGCTGGTGCCAGCCGTCCTTCTCGCGAAGACTGCGGATAGCCGCGCCGTTCTGACGCAGTCTCTCTGGAACCCGGCCGATGGGCGCTCCCGTGGCCGTCGTGACCGTTTGTGTCATGCTCATGCGGGATAACCTAGGGTCAGAGCCGAAGGTTCGCAAGTGCAATCTAGACATTGATGGTCACCAATGGCCAGATGCAGATTGCGAACGGCATGCGAAGTGATGGCGCAGCGATGGGGTGCCGGTCGGCTCCAGGGTGCCGGGTGACCGGCCGTGTGTGGCGAGTCCGCACCGTTCGCCTGGTCACCAGGCGACCACATCCGCTCCCGGTGAGGATCTTGAAGGGCCGGGCTCAGATGAATATCCGCTGATAGTCAGCCTGTTACTAGGAATAAGAAGCTGCGGCCAGCCGCCTGTTCTGATCATTGCGGCCAGGATGATGGCCGGTCGAGCCTGAAAGTTGGCAGCTTGGTTGCGGCTATGCGCATAGAGGTGAATGTTCAGTCTTCATGTGGCAAGCTATGTCCGGAACGATCTACCGTTTTGCCAGACTGCGGATGGACCGTGATGGACACGTACCCGTACGAAGCTTGGCTGCGCCTGGGGCGAATGCTCGAACGCCGGAGGGGCGAGCTTGGCTATGGGTTCCGTCAGCGCGCCCGTTTCGCCAGGGAACGCGGCAGTGGAAAGATCTCTGTGAAGACGATCAGCCGCCTGGAGAAGGGCGAGCGGGATTCCTACCCGGAGTCCACCATCGGAACCGTCGAGACCATGTACAAGTGGGCGCCAGGGAGTGTCGAGTCGGTTCTGCAGGGCGGCGAACCGAATGCGCTCCTGATCGCCCCGCAACCGGGCCGCAACCCCATCACGACCACGTACGCCCCACCCACGTCCGGTGAGCGCCTGGCCAGCTGGGTGTTCGTGCGGATGAGGCAGCGTGGTCACGGCGAAGAGGTCATTCACGAATTTCTCGCTGCCGAAGGCCTGCCTCGCGAGCCCACGACGGTGACCGCGGTCAGGCGGATCGCCGAAGCCACCGGGGCAAGCGTGGCCGAGGTCTTGGCCTTGCTCGGCGTCGAGGACATTAACTCACGCCGGACCCTGCAGCCGGTCACCGGCGATGGCCGCCGCCACGTAGTCGGAGACGGAGCAACGGGGACCCGGCCAAGCTGAAACGGGCTGCGGTGAGGGCAGCCCGTCTCAACGTTGGAGCGTGCCCGCCGTGACTGACAAGGCTGCGTGACTGACAAGGCTGACGGTGACCTTGGCTCGGCGGGCTAGCCTAAATGAACCTCGCGGAAGCCCTTGGAGGTGTGCTCAACGGCCAGCGAGAGCGGCTCAGACATGGCCGCAGTCTCATAGCCATGCTGGAAGCCTCGCCGCCAAGCGACCCACGCGTCAGGCACCGTCAGGGCGATCAGGCCGAAGACGGTGGTCATCCCGGCGGGTAAGGCCATGGCGATGGCCTGCTGGGCACTGATCGCGTCCAGCGCGGACACGATCACCGTGATTAACGAGAGGGCTGCGCCGAAGACCGTGCACCAGCGTGCCAGCCGTGTTCGGGGATTTGAACGAATCATCCGCAGGTACTGCGCGACCGACCAACCGCCCATGTATGCTCGTCTCCCTTCCGGGGCCCGCTTCACTGCACCATTGGCGACTCTTCCGGCAGCTAGGGCTACGGCGGCCATCCCTGCCGACCTTTAGAACCTTAGTGCTCAAGAGTGAAATGTCGTGGATCTCAGCCGCAGTCATTGTGAGTGTCGTGAAGCGTTTTAGCCCAAGTTGTCGCCGAGACGCGATCGGGGATCAGCCGCGTTACTCCGTATTCAGGAGGGACAGAAGTGATTGATGTGACTACTGTCGCTTTGCAGCGGCTTTGCGTGGGCTTTACGTGGGCGGGCAAGAGGCGCGATCGATCGCCGCGGCAGGCTAGGTCCCGCCTAGGTGGTCACCGCACTGCCGCGGCAAGATCTGGCCAGGGCCGTCGACCTGGGTGGGCGTGGGAGGACTTGAACCTCCGACCTCTTCCTTATCAGGGAAGCGCTCTAACCGACTGAGCTACACGCCCGGGGTGGCGCCCGGATCAGCCACCGATGCCACCTGCGCCGAGCTAGGTTACCGCAAGCCAGAGTTCGGTGCTCAGTCGGTCTCCTTGAGCGTGACCTCGATGCCACCGGCCAGGTGGGTAACCAGGTTGTATATCACCGCGCCCACGGTGGCCAGGGCGGTAATCAGGACCACGTTCACCGCGCCGATCAGCATCGTATAGCCGAGAATACGCGAGGCGGAGAACCAGTGGCCGTTGGCGTCGGACCCAGCGGATCCCTTGCTGGAGGTCACGTCGGTGATTGTCGATTGGATCGAGTGGAAGACGCCGAGCTTGTTCAGGACGTAATAGAGCGCTGCCACGGCGACGAACAGGACGACCCAGCCGACCAGTGAGATCATGAAGCTGAACTTCATCACCGACCAGGGCTCGATTCTGGCCAGTACCAGCTGGGCCCGGCGGGTCGGTGCCGCGCCCCTGGGTACGTTCCCGGTCTTGGGCGCGGCGGGCCGCACGTTGGCGGTCTTGGTGGCGGCCGCGACCCGCTCCCTCACCGTGGCGGGTCCGGGCGGCGCCGACCCTGGGGGCCTGGACGGGCGAGCAGGCTTCCTGACCTTCGACTTGGTCAGGGCCGCGAACGGCGCGGTAACCCTGGCCGCCACCGACGGAGCCAACCCCGGTGAGGGTGCTGACGCCACCTGGGCCGGGTACGGCGGAGCCTGCTGCTGATAGGGCGGAATCCTGAGCCCGTCTCCCGCTGGCTGGGGCTGCTGCGGCCCGGGCGGGCCGTAACCGGCCTCAGGCAGCGGAGGGGCACCGTAGGGGCCTGCCTGCTGGCCAGTAGGCCCAGCCGGGCTGGTGGGAGGCTCATAGGGCGCAGCAGCCTCGTAGGGCACCTTCTGGCCCGGGTACGGCGGGACGTCCTGGCCTCGAGCTGCAATGTCCTGTCCGGCCGGGCCATGTGAGTTACCTGATAGCGCTGCGTCACCGGGCAGCGGCATGTCAGCCGGCGGGTTGGCGTCCCCGAGCGGGTCGCCTGAGGTCGCCTGCGCTGGCTTGGAGCCCCCGGAAGCACCCTCATCTGACCCGTCGGTGAGCCACAGCTTTGGCTCCACGCGGTGATCCACCCCGTCCTCCTCCGGAACGTAGCCTCTCATGAGGTTATCCCCATATGGCCGTTCTGCGTCCCGTTCGGCTTGGCCGTCGCCATCGGTGGCAACATCTATAAGACGCCGCAGCTCCCCCTCGCGTTGCAAACGGCCGTCCGCCGGCATCCGGGAACTCGGCCGCGGCCGATCGCCTCCGGAGCTATCCGTCACTCAGAGTCACCCCCGGTGCCAGTGACGTCACCGTCCCCGGGCGGCTCTGCCCCATTGGAGGCTTCCGCCTCTGCGCCATTGGAGGCTTCCGCCTCTGCGCCATTGGAGGCTTCCGCCTCTGCGCCATTGGCGTCCTCGGCCGCCTCTGCGCCATTGGCTCCGTCGAGTGACTCTTCGTTGCGCGCGATGGCCACCAGGCTCTGCCCGGAGTCCAGGTTGACCAGCCGCACGCCCATCGTCTGCCGGCCTGACTGCTTGACCTCGGCCGCCGCCGTCCTGATCACCCCGCCAGCCGACGTGATCGCGAACACCTCGTCCTCCGGGAGCACCATCAGCGCGCCCGCGAGCTCCCCGCGGGCCTCGACGATCCTGGCCGTCAGCACGCCATGGCCGCCGCGGCCCTGGACCGGGTACTGGTCGACCGGGGTGCGCTTGGCGTAGCCGCCGCCGGTGGCCACGAGCACGTCGGCACCCTCGCGCACCACGTACATGCCCAGCAGACGGTCGCCCACGCTGAACCTCATCCCGATCACACCCGAGGTGGCCCGGCCCATCGGGCGCAGCGCCTCGTCGGTGGCGTGGAACCTGATCGCCTGGGCCTTGTTGCTGACCAGGAGCAGATCCTCGTCGGCCGACACCAGCCTGGCCGCGATGACCTCGTCGTCCTCGCGCAGGTTGATCGCGATGATGCCGCCGGCCCGGGGCGAGTCATACTCGGACAGTTTCGTCTTCTTGACCAGACCGGACGATGTGGCGATGACCAGGTACGGGGCGACCGAGTAGTCGGGCAGCACCAGCACCTCGGCGATCCGCTCGTCCGGCTGGAACGCCAGCAGGTTGGCCACGTGCTGGCCGCGGGCGTCACGGGCCGCCTCGGGCAGCTCGTAGGCCTTGGCCCGGTACACCCGGCCCTTGTTGGTGAAGAACAAGATCCAGTTGTGGGTCGAGCTGACGAAGAAGTGCTCGACGATGTCGTCGGCGCGCAGCTGGGCGCCGCGCACGCCCTTGCCGCCGCGCCGCTGCGCCCGGTAGAGGTCGGTCTTGGTGCGCTTGGCGTAGCCGCCGCGGGTGATCGTGACGACCACGTCCTCCTCGGCGATGAGGTCGGCCACGGACACATCGCCGTCGTAGGCGATGATCTCGGTGCGCCGCTCGTCGCCGTACTTGGCCACGATCTCGCCGAGCTCGGTGCCGATGATCTCCCGCTGCCGCTCCGGCGAGGCCAGGATCGCCTCGTACTCGGCGATCTCCGCCATCAGCTCTTCGTACTCGTCAATCAGCTGCTGCCGCTCCAGGGCGGCCAGTCTGCGCAGCTGCATGTCCAGGATCGCGCGGGCCTGGATCTCGTCGATCTCCAGCAGGTCCATCAGGCCCTGCTGGGCACTTGAGGCCGATTCACTGCCCCGGATCAGCGCGATGACCTCGTCGATCCGGTCGATCGCCTTGATCAGCGCACTCAGGATGTGGGCCCGTTCCTGCGCCTTGCGCAGCAGGTAGCGGGTGCGCCGGACGATGACCTCGATCTGGTGGGTGACCCAGTGCCGGATCATCTGGTCGAGGCGCAGCGTCCGGGGCACCCCGTCGACCAGGGCCAGCATGTTCGCGCCGAACGTTTCCTGCAGCTGGGTGTGCTTGTACAGGTTGTTCAGCACGACCTTGGCCACCGCGTCGCGCTTCAGCACGATCACCAGCCGCTGGCCGGTGCGGCCGCTGGTTTCGTCCAGCACGTCGGCGATGCCGGTGACCTTGCCGTCGCGCGACAGCTCGGCGATCTTCGTGGCGAGATTGTCCGGGTTCACCTGGTAGGGCAGCTCGGTCACGACCAGGCAGGTGCGGCCCTTGCGGTCCTCCTCCACCTCGACGACCGCGCGCATCACGATCGAGCCGCGGCCGGTGCGGTACGCCTCCTGGATGCCGCGGCGGCCGACGATCAGGGCGCCGGTGCTGCCGTCCGGGCCGCCGGGGAAGTCCGGGCCCTTGATCCGCTCGATCAGCGCCTCGAGCAGGTCCTCGTCGGAGGCGTCGAAGTTGTCCAGGTACCACTGGACGCCCGCGGCGACCTCACGCAGGTTGTGCGGGGGAATCTTGGTCGCCATGCCGACCGCGATCCCTTCCGACCCGTTGACCAGGAGGTTGGGGAACCGGCTGGGCAGGACGACCGGCTCAGCCGACCGGCCGTCGTAATTGGGCCGGAAATCCACGGTCTCCTTGTCGATGTCCCGCAGCATCTCCATGGCCAGCGGGGCCAGCCGGCACTCGGTGTAGCGCATCGCCGCCGCCGGGTCGTTTCCCGGCGAGCCGAAGTTGCCCTGGCTGTCCACCAGCGGCATCCGCATCGACCACGGCTGCGCCAGCCGGACCAGCGCGTCGTAGATCGCGCTGTCGCCGTGCGGGTGGTAAGTTCCCATCACGTCGCCGACCACCCGCGCGCACTTGAAGAAGCTGCGGTCGGGCCGGTAGCCGCCGTCGTACATCGCGTACAGGACGCGAACGTGCACGGGCTTGAGGCCGTCCCTGACGTCGGGCAGGGCACGGCCCACGATGACCGACATCGCATAGTCGATGTAGCTGCGCTGCATCTCGACCTGGATGTCGACCGGCTCGGTGCGGTCGTGCCCGCCCGGCGGGGCGGGGGCGTTCACGTCGGTCACTGTTCTTGCATCTCGCTTCCGTAATCACCAGGATCTGGCCTGCTGAATGCTCCAGATCCCCCGTGATCAGCTAGTACGGTGCCACCGGCTCAGATGTCGAGGAACCTGACATCCTTCGCGTTCCGCTGGATGAATGCGCGCCGCGCCTCCACGTCCTCGCCCATCAGCACGGTGAACAGCTCGTCGGCCTGGGCCGCGTCGTCCAGCGTGACCTGCCGCAGCACCCGGCCAGCCGGGTCCATCGTGGTCTCCCACAGCTCGGTGGCGTTCATCTCGCCCAGGCCCTTGAACCGCTGCACGCCATCGCGCGGCCTGGGATCCTTCCGGCCCTCGGCCATGCCGGCCTCGATGACCGCGTCCCGCTCCCGATCGGAGTACGCGTACCCGGGGGCCACGTTGCGGCCCTCCCACTTGATCTTGTAGAGCGGGGGCTGGGCCAGGTAGACGTGGCCGGCCTCGACCAGCGGCTTCATGAACCGGAACAGCAGCGTGAGCAGCAGCGTGGTGATGTGCTGGCCGTCCACGTCGGCGTCCGCCATCAAGATGATCTTGTTGTAGCGCAGCTTGGCGATGTCAAACTCGTCGTGGATGCCGGTGCCCAGCGCGGTGATCATCGCCTGGACCTCGTTGTTCTTCAGCACCCGGTCGATCCGGGCCTTCTCCACGTTCAAGATCTTGCCGCGGATCGGCAGGATCGCCTGGAACAGCGGGTTCCGGCCGCCCTTGGCCGAGCCGCCGGCCGAGTCGCCCTCGACCACGTAGATCTCGCAGATCTCCGGGTCGCCGGACTGGCAGTCGGCCAGCTTGCCCGGCAGCCCCGAGCCGCCCATCAGGTTCTTGCGGGTCAGGTCGCGGGCCTGGCGGGCGGCGATCCTGGCCCTGGCGGCCTGGGTGGCCTTGATCACGATCGCCTTGGCCTCGCCGGGGTTGCGGTCAAACCAGTCCCGCAGGTGGTCGTTGCATACCTTCAGGACGAACGACCTGGCCTCGGTGTTGCCTAGCTTGGTCTTGGTCTGGCCCTCGAACTGCGGCTCGGACAGCTTGACGTGGATGATCGCGGTGAGGCCCTCACGCACGTCATCGCCGGTCAGGTTCTCGTCCTTCTCCCGCAGCAGGTTCTGCTCCCGCGCGTAGCGGTTCACGATCGAGGTCAGCGCGGCGCGGAACCCTTCCTCGTGGGTGCCGCCCTCCGCGGTGTTGATCGTGTTGGCGAAGGTGTGCACGGACTCCGCGTACGAGCCGGTCCACTGCATCGCGATCTCGGCCGCGATCCCGGGCGCCTCGTCGCCAAACTCGATCACCGAGTCGTGCACCGGCTCCTTGGACGCGTTGAGGTACCGGACGAAGTCGGCGATACCGCCCTCGTAGCGGAAGTGAACGACGTTCGGCTCGCCGTTGATGTGATCGGGCCGCTCGTCGGTCAGGGTGATCCCCAGACCGCGGTTCAGGAAGGCCATCTCCTGCAGCCGCCGGGACAGCGTCTCGAATGACCAGACCGTGCTCTCGAAGATGTCGGCGTCCGGCCAGAACGTGATGATGGTGCCGGTCTCGTCGGTTGGCTCACCGCGCTCCAGCTGGTCGACCGGCTCACTGGCCAGGTACGACTGCCGCCAGACGTACCCGTCCCGCCGGATCTCGACCTCAAGAACGGACGACAGCGCGTTCACCACCGAGACGCCGACCCCGTGCAGGCCGCCGGACACCGCGTAGGACTGGGTGTCGAACTTGCCCCCGGCGTGCAGGGTGGTCAGCACCACCTCGACCGCGGGACGGTTCTCCACCGGGTGGTTATCCACCGGTATGCCGCGGCCGTTGTCAAAGACCCGGACCCCGCCGTCGGCCAGCAGGGTGACCTCGATCCGGTCGGCGAACCCGGCCAGGGCCTCGTCCACCGCGTTGTCGACGACCTCCTGGACGAGGTGGTGCAGACCGCGCTCGCCGGTGGAGCCGATGTACATGCCGGGGCGCTTGCGGACCGCCTCTAGCCCTTCCAGAACCCTGATCGAGCGCGCGTCGTAGGACAATGCGGAATACTCCTCCTGAACAAGACAGCCACGCGGGCACTGCCTCGCGGGAACATCCCCCGTGTCCCCCTCCGGCTGCGGTTACATTTTACCTGGCCGTACCGTCAGGATCAGCCGTATGTGTCGCGTGGCCCGCGGCCGCCGCGCACCCGCCATTCCCCCGGCCGCCGGGCTGGCCCGGCCGCTCCGGCGGGCCCGCGGACCCGCACCCGCTGCACCGCGCCGTCGCCGAGTTCGGCGTTCAGCCTGCGGACCAGGTGGGCCGCGAGCAGCCGCACCTGCGTCGCCCAGGCGGTAGAGTCCGCGGTCACGGTCAGCTCGCCGTCGGCCAGGGAGTCAGGCCGGGTATGCGCGGCTAGCTCGGGGCCGACAATCTCCGCCCACCGCCCGAAAACCGACCCCACCGCGGCCGCCTCACGCCAGCCGTGCGCGTCGAGCAGGGCGCCGATCGCGTCGTTGAGCGGCTCCGGGTCGTCCCGGCGCGACCTGCGGCCAGGGCGGCGCGGCGCGGGCGAGTCCGCGGCGGCGTCACGTTCTGGCCGATGGACCGGTGGCCGGGCCGGCCGGTTGCCCTTGGCCAGGGCATCAGCCTTCGCCCTGGCCAGGGCCTCGCGGGCGACCCGTGCCCGGGCCGCGTCGTCAGGCACGCCAGATCGCCCCGCCGGAAACCTCGAACCGCTGGCCCGCCAGGCGGGCGGGCACATCGGCGGGCACGGCCGCGGTGACCAGCACCTGCTCGGCCCCGGAAACCAGCCCGGCCAGGGCCTCCCGGCGCCCGGCGTCGAGCTCGGCGAAGACGTCGTCCAGCATCAGCACCGGGTCGTCGCCGCCGGAGCGCAGCAGGTCATAGGCGGCGAGCCGGAGCGCAAGGGCCAGCGACCAGG
>Ga0335073_10002795_pt1 | contig 23982 bp, 22 predicted proteins | sample Lox_Sample_22_FD_207093 | JGI IMG/M metagenome (GOLD analysis project Ga0335073, IMG submission 207093) | Soil microbial communities from Loxahatchee National Wildlife Refuge, Florida, United States - Lox_Sample_2.2 | ecosystem: Environmental > Terrestrial > Soil > Wetlands | place: USA... | reverse complement strand
TGAGCCCGGGCTTAAAAGCTGCAGGAAGCGGCCGCTGACGCAAGCGAGAAAGCCGGAAAGAAGTCCGGCAAACGCGAGAGCGAAGCACTGATGGGCCTTGGAGGTAAGCATCTTGATGATGCCTGCAGGGTGACGGCAAACGTGAATGAAGTCGAGCTTATTCTAGGCCAAGCCGAGGTGATCCATCTGGTAGTGACCTTTGGAGATGACCTGATCGTCGTCAATCCAGACGTCGCAATTGCGAGTAAGAACATCGACGTGCGTCTTGGATTTCCAGTTGGCGTGGGTTTGCGAACCGTAAGGGTCGCCGAAGGCCAAGTGTACGCCGGGGAATTTTTCGTCTTGCAGCAAGATGCCGATCATTTCGGAGAGGCCGAGGTTGGTGCCGAAAGCTAGTTCGCCGACACGGTCGGAATTTTCATCGGTGTGGCAATAATTCCAGAATTCTTCTTGCAAGTCTTTTCGCTCGCAATCCACGTGGGTGAGGCGGGCCTTTTCGATGGTGAGGGTCATGGGCGTGGATTGCAGGTCGCCGTACTTGCCATTGAAGTGGTCACCGGCAGTGGCATCGCATACAAACGTGCCGTCCACGGTGGCGGGCGTGGTAAAAACTTCACCAGCAGGAAGATTGGACCAGTAGCGGGGAGAGATGAGGCCGCTGGTTTTGACCCAGTCGAGGCGGCGATCAAAATGAGCCGCGAAGGAAGTGCCAGCTTCAGTTTTAACGGTGAGAGTTTCGGCCCGAAGCATGCGTTCGCGGAGTTTGTCGCTCAGGCGATCCACTAGCCGGTAATCGGCGCGCATGCCTTGCTGCATGATGGCGGGAGTGACCCCGACCATATGGGCGTAGCGGATCTGGCGGCGTTCGACGACCTGGACGATGGCCATGCGGGCCCCGAGTTCGCCCGGTTGCGGCGTCATGCACATAATGCCGGCATCGGCCGTCTCGAGAGCGTGAAGAACGTCGGGCGGGGCGGCGGTCATCGGGCGCGGCCCGAAGGATTCAAGAAGCAGGCCGCTGTAACGGGCGTTGCAGTTTTCGATGGCGTCGGCAAGACTTGCGGCGACGGAACGGCTGGCTTCGTCGGCGATGAGCGCGACGGTTTCGCCGGGCTGGATCGCGAGGCAGGTCTCCACAGCGTTCCTGGCGCCGGGGTTTAATTCTTTCAGGGCTGGGCCAAAGTTCATTGATATATTCTAGCGAGATTTTCGAAGCGTTTGTAGATGCTGTGCTGGCTGGCTAAAGGAGAGGAACATTCATGAGCGCTGCACGATGGTGCACGGGGATCGGGAGCGTGATTCTGGGCTTGTTCGGGATTGGGCATGGGACGCGCCTGGTTCAAGTGGAGCAGATGATGACGGCCGGAGGGGTGAAAGCGCCGCTCGATGGGTTGGTGAAGGCGTCCTGGCTGATCTTCTCCGTGGAGATGATTGTAGTCGCCATTATCGCAGTGGTGGCGAGCCGGATCCAGCGAGGGGGGCCGGTAGTTTTACTGTGTGCTGCGATGAATGCGGCAAACGGGCTGCTGGTATGGCATTTCTTTGGGTTGTTTATCGGCGTGTATGCGGTGATTGTCGTGGCGATCCTGTATCTGGCCGGAGGGCTGCTGCAGCGCAGCGGCGCGGCGGTATAGGCCCAGCAGCCAATTTGTCGGTTGCGTGGATGCGCGGGGATGCGCGAAAATTGAAGCGCGCGAACAAGTCTTAAGGCCGCCATACCGTAACGGCGGGCGCCCGCCCGAGAATAGCGGCGGCGGATTCCGGTCCCCCGCAGGCTGCACATCGCAGAAGGACAAAACCATGGCACAACCGATTGGCGAGTTGAATCCACCGCACCGCTTGATGCTGACGCCAGGACCGTCGTCGGTGGACTCGCGAGTCTACCGTGCGTTGGCTACGCCGCTAGTGGGGCACCTCGATCCATGGTTCAAAGGGTGCATGGACGAGACGCAGATCCTGATGCGGGCGATTTTTCAGACGGAAAACCGGCTGACGATGCCGCTGTCGGCATCGGGCTCGGGCGGGATTGAAGCATCGGTACTGAACACGCTGGAAGACGGCGATGAGGCGATTGTAGCGGTCAACGGGACATTTTCCGAGCGGATGTATGAGATTGCGACGCGCGCATCGAGCAAGGTGATGAAGATAGAGGCGCCGTACGGCTTGCCGGTGGACGCAGAGGACATACGCAAAGCCGGCAAGGGCCGGAAGATCAAGATGATCGGATTGGCGCACGGAGAGACTTCTTCGGGCGTGGTGACGAGGCTGGATGCCTACCGCAAAGTTGCGGACGAATTGGGCGCGCTGCTGGTAGTGGATACAGTCGCATCGCTAGCAGCGGTACCACTGAGTGTAGACCGCGAGCGAATTGATATTTGCTTCAGCGGTTCGCAGAAGGCGATCAGCGCGCCGCCGGGAATGTCGCCGATAACGGTGAGTCCCAAGGCGGAAGAGATTTTCCGGACCCGCAAAACGAAGGTGCAAAGCTGGTATTTCGATTTGACGACCGCGATGAATTATTGGGGCAAAGAGCGCTTGTACCATCATACGCCACCGATTTCGCTGATTTTTGCGCTGCGGGAAGCGATGCGCATTGTGCTGGAAGAGGGCTTGGAAGTGCGGTGGGAACGGCACCGGATGAATCAGCAGGCGTTGATTGCCGGGGTCGAGGCCATGGGATTGGGTTTGCTGGTGAAAAATCCGGCAGACCGCTTGCCGACCGTGACCGCTGTGCTGGTGCCGAGCGGGATCGATGAAGTCAAAGTCAGGAGCCAGCTGCTCGAAGAATTCAATATTGAGATTGCCGGCGGATTCGGCGCCGTGAAAGGGAAGATCTGGCGCGTCGGATTGATGGGGCACTGCAGCCAGAAGCCGTTTGTGTTGCTGTTCCTGGCGGCGTTTGAGAAAGTGCTGGGAGACCAGGGATTTCGGTTGCCGGCGGGTGCGGGAGTGGCGGCCGCAATCAAGAGTTATTCGAATGTCGCCGTCCCGGTAGGAGCGCGGTAGAGAGCAGCAGCGAACCAAGAACGGGACGAAATCAAGAGAAAGAGGCGAGGTTAACGTGACAACAGCGCGGCCAGTGTTGGCAAATAACGGGGCAATGAATCAGTTTGTCGGGCCGTTCGAGGTTACCTCGAAGCTGAGCGGGCAGGTGTATCAGTGCCGGTTCTCGCACATGTGGAACGCGGTGGCCACGCGGCACAGCGATACGATCGACACGAAGTTTTTCGTGGATGGCGCGGCCAAGGTGGTGGGATTGAATCACCAGGCGTTTGTGAAGTTTCGCGAGCAGCGCGGACGCGATCTTACGGACCGGGAGGCGAGCTTTGTTTCCGCGGAATACTTGCGGGAGCGGTTGGAAGAGGAAGATGAACGGCCCCTGTACGACGTGTCCCAACAGGACGTGACGCGACTGATCGAGCAGGTCGGGATCAAGTAAGCCGCCTTCCATTTTGCAGCGGACAAGCGGCATGGGGCCGACGCTGCTGAGGCGGTCTAGGCCTCCCGAAGCACATTCCGAACAGTCTCCATCCCGAAAGACAACCTAGCGAACGCGCGTGGCTTCCCCGGCGGCCTCCGGAACGTTGTTGAGACTTGGTCAAAGAGGCTTGCGGAACGCTTTTTGTGTCTTGTAGTGATCGTAGCCCTGGCGGAGGTAAAACTTGTGAGCGCGTTCGCGCTCGACTTTGGAGCGGACGGACATTTCGCGAGCGCCGTGTTTGCGAGCCCACGCTTCGGCCGCGTCGAGAAGGAGTGCGCCGGCGCCGAGGCTGCGCTGGCCGTCGGCGACGATGAGCCCGTTGATTTCAGCGTGCGCGCCGGTTTCGAGGAGATGGGCGACGCTGACGTGAGCCCAGCCGACGACCTCTTTCGAGGGAGATTCGGCGACGAAGAGGACGTTGGGGCCATTGGTTTTCATTTTGCGCAGGATTTTAGAGACGGCGGTAGGAGTCGTGGGATAGCCGAGCTGGGTGGTGAGTTCGGCGAGGCGCGGAGCGTCGGAGGAGTGGGCGCGTCGGATTTTTACCTTCTTGGGTTCGGAGTTGTCGGTCATTTTGCGCGGGCTTTCCGGCTGAGGCGTTCTTGCACCCCGGCACTTTGCAATTCGCGAAGCGCATCGGAGGCGATCCAGCGGGCCGAGCGGGAATTTTGCCGGCGAATGCGTTCGGCGGCGGCGATGGCGGATTTATTGAGCGCGAAGTTGCGTTTGCCGATGTTGCGCAGGGCCCAGTTGACGGCTTTGCGAACGAAATTGCGCTCGTCGTGGGCTTCGCGTTCGATGACGCGGAGAAATTTTTCGAATTGGGCGTCGGAAGCAGATTTGTCTTTGTAAGCGAGGTACGCAGCCAGGGAAAAGGCGGCGCGCTTTTCGTATTCGGCGGGGCGAGTGCTCCACTCGTAGATTTTTTTCCACGCGGGTTCAGCGTAGGCATAGAGATAGCAACAGGCGGAATCGACGACGTCCCAGGAATTGAAGTCGCGGACCCAACGTTCCATTTGGGCGGCGGTGATCTTGTCGCATTCGCCGATCAACGCGGCGAGGATTTTGGCTTCGTGAACGCCGGAGGACCAGAGTTCTTCGGCGAGGGCCTGATTTTTGCCGATGTGGCGCGCGAAGGTGTGGAGAACGGGAGCGGAGATGCCGTGGGCTTCGGGGACGTTGACGCCGAAGTAGGACATTTTGGCGCGAACTGCGGGGTCGGCGAGTTGTTTGAGTTCGGCGAGGACGGAAGATTTGGTCCACGCCCGTTTGCTTGCGGATCCGGCGGTGCGGGAGACCGCATCTTGCGGGCGTGGGGGGCGCTTAGAAAGTCTTGTCGGAGTCCAGGAGGATGGTGACTGGGCCTTCATTGACGAGCTCCACGGACATCATAGCTTGAAAAATCCCGGTGGCGAGGGTGATGCCGAGATTGCGGAGGGCACCGCAGAATTCTTCGTAGAGCCCTTTGGCTTTCTCCGGCGGAGCGGCGGCAATGAAACTGGGACGGCGCTGGCCCCGAGCATCGCCATAGAGAGTGAATTGGGAGACGACGAGAGCCGAGCCTTTGGTGTCAAGGAGAGAACGGTTCATTTTCTGCTGGTCGTCCTCGAAGATGCGGAGATTAGCGATTTTTTCAGCGAAGGAGGAGGCGATGTTGGAGCTGTCGTCTTTGCCGACGCCGAGGAGAATCAGCAGGCCCGGGCCAATCTCACCGGTGACAGAGGATCCGACAGTCACTTTGGCGCGGGAGACGCGCTGCACGACAGCTCGCATGCTACTTGCTGGTCCGGCGAACGAGTAAATGCAGGATCTGTTTGGCTAGGCCGCGGGGAGTGGGTTGGCAGTGCGGACAGAAGTGGCTGCTGCGACCGGCAACCAGCATGCGGCGAATGACCTTGCCGCAACGCGAGCAGGGGCGGCCTTCGCGGTCGTAGACGCGGTGCTGCCGCTGATACCAGCCGGGTTCGCCGTCGGCATCGAGAAAATCGGAAATGGAAGAGCCATGCATGGCGATAGCTTTGCGGAGAATTTGTTGCAAAGCGCGATGCAGGAGTTTGGCTTGCGGTTTGGAGATGGAAGAAGCCAGCCGAGCCGGATGGATTTTAGCGCGCCAGAGCGCTTCATCGGCGTAGATGTTGCCGACTCCGCGAAGGAATGACTGATCGAGGAGCAGCGCCTTGATACGAGCGCGGCGGGCGCAGGTTTGCGCGACGAAATCGGCGGCGGAGATCTCAAGCGGATCGGCGCCGAAGCGCGGAAGTTCTTTTGCCAGGAGGGCATCATCGAGATAGGCAAGGCGACCGAAGCGGCGCGGATCGGTGTAGCGAAGTTCGCGCGAGTCGTCGAGGGGCATGACGACGTGCGTGTGTTTAGCGGGTGGCTGAGCGGCGGGAAGCGAGCCGATCTGGCCGGTCATGCCGAGATGCACAAGGAGGGCCGCGGACGCGGAGTCGCCGTTTTGTGAAGGACCACTTGCGGATTGCGAGGCCACACGAGAGAGCCGGAGGAGCATGAATTTCCCGTAGCGGTCGACAGCTTCAATCCGGCGGCCGGGCAGATGTTGTTCGAGGGCGGCGGGATCGTCGATGAAATCAGTTTTGCCCAGGCGGACGGAGAGAATCGTGCGGCCGAGGATGGTTTTGCGGAGGCCTTGGGCGACGGTTTCGACTTCGGGAAGTTCGGGCATGAGAAGCGAATAGAAAAATAGCACAGGACGGGAGGAAGTCGACAGCAGCAAACCCGCTGTGGACATGGGGAGGGCACGACGAATCGTGCCCCCGTCAATACAAACGGATGCGTGGCTATTTTTTTTGGTGGTAATTGGGGAATGGCGGCGGAGGCGGAATGACGACCGGGTGCTCCTTGAGCGCCTGCAGCGTGACCTCGACGGCCTTTTCGAGTTGCGGATCGTGGCCTTGCGCGACGGATGCAGGGTCGTTTTCGACCTCGACGTCCGGAGGAATTCCTTTATTCTCGACTTCATATTCGCTGTGAAGGCCGTAGATCGAGACGCGCGGCGCGGTGACGCCGCCGCCGTCCATCAGCGGAGGATAGCCGTAGATGCCGACGAGCCCACCCCACGTGCGGGTGCCGACAAGCGGACCCACTTTGTCCTGCCGGAACATCCAGGGCAGCGCGTCGCCGCCGGACCCGGACATTTCGTTGATGATCATGGTCTTGGGTCCATAAATCTGCGCGAGCGGCGAGCAGAAACCCTGGCCTTCGCGAGTGAGATCGCAGTTGCGCAGTGGGCGCTTGAGCAGGTCAATGATGTAATCCGCGATTTCCCCGCCGTGGTTATACCGCTCGTCGATGACCGCGGCTTGCTTGCCGACTTGCGCGAAGTAATAGCGATTGAAATTGATGAAGCCGCCGGTGGCCGTGTCCGGGACGTGGACGTAGGCCAGCTTACCGCCGCTAAGCTGATCGACTTTGCGCCGATTGTCTTCTTCCCAGGCCAGATTGCGAAGCGGAAATTCACTGCCGACGGGAACGACGGTGACTTCGCGCGAATCCTTGCCATCGGGATTGGGACCGACTCTGATTTTGATTTGCGTATCGGCGGTATTCTCGAAATATGCGTAAACCTCGGTCGGTGGACGAACGTCGCGGCCGTCCACTTCGAGGAGATAGTCGCCGACTTTGACGTCGACGCCGGGCTGGGTGAGCGGAGCGCGGAGCTCAGGGTTCCAGTTTTCGCCGTTGAAGATGCGCGTGAAGCGATAGCGGCCGTTTTCGACCTTATAGTCGGCGCCGAGTAGGCCGCCTTTGACGCGCGGCGGCTGCGGTTCGTCGCCGCCGCCGATGAACATGTGGCCGACCGTGAGTTCGCCGAGCATTTCGTCAAAAAGGTGGTTGATATCCGCACGCCCGCCGGCCCCTTTGAGATAGGGCGCGTACTTCTTTTCGTAGGCGGCGATGTCCACACCGTGGTGATTCGGGTCGTAGAAGAAGTCGCGCTCGATGCGCCAGACCTCGTGGTACATCTGATTCCACTCGGCGCGTGGATCGACGTAAGTTTCCATGGCGTCGAGCTTCAGCATGCCGTCGCCCGGCTTGGGAACGACGGCGCTGGGAGCGATAAACCACGGCGCATGCGGACCGAAACCCTGGCGATAGAGAACTTTTTCGCCGTTCGCGGAGACGGAGAAACTGCTTACGCCGCCGATGAAAGGCTCCGTTTTGCGAGTGGCGAGTTCAAATTTGGACACGCTGACGGCAGTAGGTTCGGTGAGGCTCGGAACGTCGGGAATTTCGCTGAGGAACAGGACACCGGTCTTGCCCGCGTCGAGGCCAATATAGTTGGCGGCTTTGATGGGCATGGCCACGATGCGTTGGCCGACACCGTCGAGATCGATCGTGACTTTGACTTCGTCCTTTTTGTCGCCCTCTTTCTTGTCTTTATCCTTGTCGGCGTCTTTCGATTTGTCCGCATCCTTCGATTTTTCATCCGAGGCGGCCTTTTCGTCATCGCTCTGCGGCTCGACCGGGGAGGGATCGCCTTTCTTCAGGACGACGGCGTAGACGCTGCGCGAGACGGGGTGCTGGAAGCTGGAGAGATCGAGCCAGCCGATCGAGAGGCCGATGTCCGTGCTGGCGGCGAAGTACAGAGTTTTGCCGTTCTTATCGAAGATGGGGAAGCGGGCGTCGCTGGTGCCGTCAGTGACTTCCGATTCTTTGCTGGAATCCAGTGAGTAAACAAAGACGCTGCGCATATGGTTTTGCAGGAATTTGGAGTAGGTAAGCCATTTGCTGTCGGGGGACCAGGATTCGTCGATGGAGTAGGAGGGATCTTCGTAGAGGTCGCTCGTAACTTTAACCGGCGCGCCCTTTTCGACGTCGACGTACCAGAGATTGAGCCGCTTGTCTTTGTAAGCAATTTTTTTGCTGTCGGGCGACCAGATCGGCGAATAGAAGAAAGAAGGAGGATTGCCCAGGTTGATTTTCTTGACGGCGCCGAGGCCGGACTGATCGACGATGTGCAGCGCGTATTCGCCGGATTCGTCGGAGAAGAAAGCGATGGACTTGCCATCCGGGGACCAGGCGGGATCGCGCTCTTCAATCGCGGGAGTGCGCGTGAGATTGCGCACGTCACCCTTTTCGGCGGGCACCGTAAGGATCTCCCCGCGCGCTTCAAAGACGGCGCGAACGCCCGTCGGGGAAATGGCGGCGTTGCGAATTTTGTCGCCGACTCTTTCGAAATGCGGTCGCGTAGCGGGAAGATCGCCGGAGATCCGAATGTCCACGTGAGTGGGCTTCTGCGTTTTCAGGTCGAGCGTGTAGACGCCGCCAAACTGCTCGTAGACGAGCGCATCGGGACCGGCAGAGAGAGATTTGACGTCGAGGCCGGTGTTGTCGAGGACCTGCTTCACCTCTTTGGACTTGGTGTCGTAGGCAAAAATGGAAACGGGGCCGTTACGGTCGGAACGGAAATAAATGGTGTCGCCGATCCAGACGGGATCGTCGTCGTTGGAATTCTGGCGCTTGATTTTTTCGAGCTGCAGATCGCTGAGGCGGACGATAAAAATTGGCGTGGTCTGGCCGCCGTGGTAGCGCTTCCACGCGGTTTGCCACCGCTGGTTGGGAACATACGCGATCCGCGAAGCGTCCGGGGAGAACGAAGCTGCTTCGCCACGCCACATAGGAAGCACTTCGGCCACTCCGCCTTCGACCGGGACGGTGTACAGGCGGTCGAAGTCGGCATAGGCTTCGCGGCCCGAAGTGAAGAGAACCTTTTTGCCGTCAGGGGTCCAGCCTTTCACGATATCGGGTCCGGGATGCCAGGTCAGGCGCTTGGGTTCGCCGCCGTCGGCGGGCATGACGAAGGCGTCGATGTTGCCGTCGTATTCGCCGGTGAAAGCGATCCATTTGCCGTCGGGCGAGAAGTGTGGCCCAGATTCGTGGCCGCCGGTCGTGAGTTGGCGGGCTTCTCCGCCGGCCCTCGGAACGCTCCAGAGATAGCCGCCGTAGACGAAGACGATCTCGGATTGGTTCATGGTGGGAGATTGGGCGAGGAGAGGAGTTTCATTGGCCGCGTTGGCGCGGATGGCCAGGCCAAAGACTGCGAGTAAGAAGACACTCACCATTCCCGAAATTCGAAGACGCATCGTTCCTCCTGAAGAACTGTTGCTAATTTCTTGACCGCCGCCGTCTACGGCGCAGCAAGCTGCGCCACTACAAAAGCGCGATCCAATCATTTTGTGGCGCTCGCGGATGGCGGCGGCCAGAAGCCCAACTCGTTGATGGAGCGCTCGTCCATTTGGCTTGCGTATTTTTTCACGGCGGGGCGAATTTCGGAAGCTTTTCCGATGAGCACGAAGACGAGATTATCGAGCGGGAAGTGTTTTTCGATGACGCGGCGAGCGATTTCGGGAGTCACTGCGTCAATGCGGGCTTCGAGCTGGTTCACTTCGTCGTCGCTGAGGCCGTAGAATTCGTTGAGGGCGATGCGGCGGGCGAGCTGGCTTCCCGTTTCGATGGTAGGCGGATATTGGCCCTTGATGTAGGCCTTGGCGGAGTCGAGTTGTTGGGGTGTGACGCCATCTTTGTGGAGTTTGTCGAGAACCTGAAGGGCCAGATCGATAGCGGGCACGGTGGTTTCGTTTTTCGTGAAGCTGGAAATTTCGAATGGGCCAGGCGATTTGCGGGAGTCAAAGAAGGATCCAGCGCCGTAGGTGTACCCGGATTCGACGCGCAGGGCTTCGTTGAGTTCCGAAGTGAAACGTCCGCCGAAGATGGTATTGACCACGCGTATGGCGACGCGGTCGGGGTCGTTGACGGTGGTGCCGAGGTTGCCGATGACGAAATAGGTTTGCGTGGCGTCGGGCTTGTCGATGAGGAGGAGGCGTTTGCCTTTGGCCGGAGCGGCGGGAGAGACGGAGTTCGCGGCAACGGAATGGGCAGGCCACGCGGCGAAGGTGTCTTCGAGTTTTTTGCGGAGGTCGGCGGGATCGAATTCACCGGCGATAGCGAGGATGGTGTTGTTGGGCGTGTAGTTTGACTCGTAGAACCTGAGGATGGCGTCGCGCTGGATGCGTTTGAGAGAAAGTTCGTCGCCATCGGAGGGTCGGCCGTAGGGAGTGGCGCCGAAGAGATAGCCGTTGAAATAGATGCCGAGTACGGAGCGGGGTTCGTCTTTTTCGGCTTTAACGCCATCGAGACTCTGCGCGAGCACTTTGTCGGTTTCCGCTTGCGGAAAAGTGGGATGAAGCAGTGCGTCGGAAAAAAGTTCGCGGCCCTTGCCGAGATCCTTGGTAAGGAATTCGCCGCGGAGTGTGGTGAAGTCCGGCGCGACGTCGGTTTCGAAGGAGCCGCCGATAAAGTCGAGGTCGGCGGCGAATTGCTGCGCAGAACGCGTCTTGGTGCCCTTGCGCAAAAGCGAAGCAGTGATGGAAGCCAGGCCGTCCTGGCCAGCGGGATCGGCTGCGGCGCCGCTTTTGACGAGCGCAGAGAAAGCGACGAGCGGGACGCCTTTTTTCTGCAGCAGGAGAACGGTGAGGCCGTTTTTAAGGACGATTTTTTCGTGCGGCGGAATGTGAATTGCCTGCGCCGGTGCGGGAGGCGCGCCGACAAACAGCGCGATGATACAGATGGACACTGCGGTCACTATGCCGAGGGCCTGGCGGTTCATGGCTTGGCCTTCTCCTGCTCCGGGAGCAGCGTAGCGACCGTGCGGTTGTTGGGGCCGAAGTATTTTTGAGCCACGCGCTGCACGTCGTCTTTGGTGACGGCGGAGTAGTTTTTGGCGGCATCGAAAAGCTTGTGGTAATCCCCCATAAAAACTTCGTAGGTGCCAATGATGTTGGCGCGGCCGTTGATGGTCTGCATCTCTTTATAGAACTCGACGAGGCGATTGTTCTTCGCTTTTTCGAGTTCCTGATCGCTCACGGGCGCGGTCTTCAATTTGTCCAGCTCTTCGTAGATCGCTTTTTCGCAGGCTGCCGGGTCGACGTCCTGGCGGGGCTGCGCGGTGATGATGACCAGCGTCGGATCGAAGGCCGGATCAACTTCGGACTGCACGTCGAGCGCGAGCTGATCTTTATCCACCAGGCGCTGGTACATGCGCGAACTTTCGCCCTGGAAGAGCACCGTGCGGAGAATGTTGAGGGCGTAGAAGTCGGGATTGTTGGTTTGCGGAATGTGGTACCCGACCATCAGGATGGGCAGCTGCGCGGGTTTGTGGACGACGAGTTTGCGTTCGCCGAGCTGTTCGGGCTCGAGGGTGGTGACGGGCGGTGGCGGGGCGTGCGTCGGAATCGGTTCGATGTACTGTTCGCAGAACTGAAAAATTTCTTCGGGAGAAACGTCGCCGACGACAACCATGGTGGCGTTGTTGGGCGAGTAGCCCATTTCGAAATGGTGCTTGAGGTCGTCCATGGTCCAGTGCTCGATGTCGCTCATCCAGCCGACCACCGGCCATTGATAAGGATGAGCAATGAAAGCGTTGGCCCAGAGCTGTTCGTCGAGGACGCCAAAATTATTGTTATCCACGCTGAGGCGGCGCTCGGAAGCTACGACTTCGCGCTCGGAAGCGATTTTTTTCGGGTCGAAAGTCAGGTCGCGAATGCGGTCGGCTTCGATGTCGAAAATGAGTTTGAGGGCCGATCGGGGAAACCAGTCTTGATACACGGTCACGTCGCGCGTCGTGTAGGCATTGTTGGAAGCGCCGTTAGCTTCTTCGGTTTTGTCGAGTTCCCCCGGCCCGTATTTTTTTGCGCCGTTGAACATCATGTGCTCGAAAAAGTGCGAGAGGCCGGTGGTACCGGGACGCTCGTTGCGGGAACCAATGCGGTAGAAGATGTAGAGAGCGACGTTGGGAATACTATGATCGGGCTGCACGAGGACCTGCATGCCATTTTTCAGAGTGTGCGTGGTGACCGGGAAGTCTGGAGATTGTGCGCGCGCGGCTGGCGTGCAGAGGCCCAGCACACCCACCGCCGCTAGGATGGCACTGCCCAACCGGACTGGTTTCATGAACCCACCTTCACACGAAGCCGTAACATTCTAAGACGTAAGACCCCCGCAAAATGTTTGTTCTTTCAGTGCCAACTCAGGGCAGCAACGCAAAAACGCGGACCGGGCCGCCGGAGCCACCTTCCAGCTTGATTGGAGCGACGACCAGCCACGCCCCGGTTTCCGGCAATTGACTCAAGTCCGAAAGATTTTCGAGATGATACAAGCCGGCGCGACCGGTAGCTAAGTGCACCGGGAAACCCTCTGACGCCCCTACGTCCACGCTCATTGTGTCACATCCGATGCCGTTCGCCTTACGCTGAATGCAGCGCTCGACGGCGGCTACGGAAAAACCGGGAAAGTGCATGCGGCCGGCGGAATCCTGGTTGCGGTAGAGCTCCGCATTGGGCCAGCGCGCGGCCCAGCCGGTACGGAGCAGCACAATGGCGCCGGCGGGAATTTTCCCGTGACGTGCTTCCCAGGCGTCAATTACCTCGAAGGGCGCCGCGAAATCGGGATTCGCCGCGGCCTGCGCGCGTACATCCAGGACTACGCACGGACCGAAGAATTGCTGTGCCGGAAGCTGGTCGAGGGTGGCGCCACCGCGAACAAAATGGATCGGCGCATCGAGGTGCGTGCCATAGTGCTCGAGCATCCAGAAGCTACGCGTAAAATAGCCGTTCTTCTCGAAGCTGGCGTTGATTTCCGCCTCGAACGTGCGTTCGTCACCAGGCCAGGAGACGAGGCGGTCATTGATCGCATGCGCGAGATCGAGAACTCGCGTTCTCCCGGAAAAAATGCCCTCGAGCATGACGTTCAGGGAAGAGGAATACCGGGCGAAGCCGTGATGCCGGCCATTTTCAAGATTTCCTGATATTCGGCTTCGCTGATTTGGGAGATCAGCAAGCGAACATTTTTGATGAGCTTCAATTTTTTGAGCGCAGGATTGGCGCGAAGATCCGTGAGGGACACCTGGCGAGGCAAGCGATCGAAAGCGCGGAGGTCGGCGACGAGATTTTTCCCTTTGTGGTCGTGCGGATCGGGATACGGATCGCGCGTAACGTCGGCGATAGAGTACAGACTGCGCTCGGGCGCGGAGTGATAGCACAAGACGCGGTCGCCCTTACGCACCTGTTTGAGAGCGCGAACGGCGTCGGGCTTGCCGTCGGCACCGTGCCACATTTCTTTGCCTTTAACGAAAAGGGTGTCCCAATGGTAGTGATGCGGGTCGGCGCTGAAAATCCAGTAGTGTCGTTGCGAGGTCGGAGTCGCCATCGAGGCTTGAAAGTAGGGAGCAATATACACGGCGGCGGGGAAAAAGCGAAACAAAATGTGAGGGTTAGGGGGCAGGTGCGCCGCAGGGAAGAGCCGGGAGCTGGAAAGTGGGGCTTGTATTTAACGACATGGTTAAATACGCGGATCTTCGCTAGCATATATAATGTTTTCAATGATTTAAAGAAAAATTAGACGATATCTACGTAGATTTCGTCGCCGCGGAGCTCCGTGGGGTAGCAGGCGACGGACATGCGGGGGTCCTGAACGAGCTTTCCGTTGGTGACATCGAATTGCCAGCCGTGCCACGGGCACGTAACGACGGAGTTGGCGAGTTCGCCTTGGCCGAGCGGGCCGCCGCGATGCAGGCACACATCGCTAATAGCGTAAAATTTGCCGCTCACATTGGCCACGGCAATGGTTTTGGCGCCGATTTGCACTTCGCGGAGGGCTCCTGCCGGGATATCCGACACTTTTGCGGCGCGTTCAAACGCCATGATACCTCCTTGCGATTATCCTAGTTAGCCACACCGGGCCGGCGTATTTAACCGTCAAGTTAAATGCAGTATTTAACCGTTCAGTTAAATACGTCATCGTTTGGCCAAAAATCGCCGGTGAGGGCGCCCCCCGAAACTCGAGACCAGCAGCGTTACGTGGCCAATTTTCTGGAGACATAAATCAGTTCGCGCCCCTGGCTTTGGCGGAGCGTTTGGCCATGAGTTTCCAGTAGGTGGCAGGACGCAAGCGCTGAGTGATATCGATCAGGCGAGCATCGCTGCCGATCAGGATGCGGGGCTCGCGTTTTTCGACACCGGAGAGAATGCGAGCGGCGGCTGCCTCCGGTGAAGTAGGCGTGACCTTTTCGAAAAAGGCGACGGCTTCCGCCTTTCTTTGCGCGGGAGTCTTGGCGCCCAGACGCGCATTTTTGGCGATGGGCGTGTGAATGCCGCCGGGGTGGACCACGGAAAGGGAGACGGAAGTGCCGGCGAGCTCGTGGCGCAGGACTTCGCTGAAGCCGCGTACGGCAAATTTGCTGGCGGCGTAGGCGGATTGACCGGCGGGGCCGACCAGGCCGAAAACGCTGGAGAGGTTGACGATGTGCGCGCGCGGTTGCTGTTTGAGGATGGGGAGGAAGTAGGTAACGCCGTAGACCACGCCCCAGAAATTGATGTTCATGAGCCAGCGGAGATCGTCGAGAGAAATTTCTTCGAAGGTGCCCACGAGGGCGACGCCCGCGTTGTTGATGAGGAGGGTGACGCGGCTGTGCTTGGCCAGGACGTCTTCGGAAAAGGATTTGACGGCGGTTTCATTGGAGACATCGAGGACGTGGGTGGAGACGGGTGCTTTGGCGCTGAGTGAGCCGGCCGTTTCGGCGAGGCCGCGTTCGTCGAGATCGGCGATGGCGAGAGCGGAGCCGGACGAAGCGAGTTGCTGAGCGAGGGCGCGCCCGATGCCGCTGGCTGCGCCGGTTACGACGGCTACACCATTTTGGAGAAATGACATTTGTGCGGATCCGCGTCGGCATCCAGTGCCGAGTCGGACGGCATTCTATGCGCTTTGGACTTTAGCTAGCAACTCGACGAACTTCTGTTTGCGCTCGGACTGGTCGTGGCCGCCTTCGGCATCGGCGAGTTGGGTGATGTTCATGGAGCAGAACTTGGGGCCGCACATGGAGCAGAACTTGGCTTCTTTGTAAAAGTCGTCGGGAAGATTTTCGTCGTGCATGGCTTTGGCCGTCGGGGGATCGAGCGAGAGTTCGAACTGTTTGTTCCAGTCGAAGAGGAAGCGGGCATAGCTGAGAGCGTCGTCGCGGTCGCGCGCGCCGGGGCGATGCCGAGCGACGTCCGCGGCGTGGGCCGCGATTTTGTAGGCGATGACGCCTTGCTTGACGTCTTCGGGATTCGGCAAGCCGAGGTGCTCTTTGGGAGTGACGTAGCAAAGCATGGATGCGCCGTGCCAGCCGATCATAGCGGCGCCGATGGCGCTGGTGATGTGGTCATAACCAGGCGCGATGTCGATGACGAGCGGACCGAGCGTGTAGAAGGGTGCTTCGTGGCACCATTCCATCTCCTTGTCCACTTGCTCCTTGATTTTGTCCAGGGGGACGTGGCCCGGGCCTTCGATCATGACTTGCACGTCGTGTTCCCAAGCCATTTTGGTGAGTTCGCCGAGGACCTTTAGTTCGGCGAATTGGGCTTCGTCGCTGGCGTCGGCAATGCAGCCCGGGCGGAGGCCATCACCGAAAGAAAAGCTGACGTCGTGCTTTTTGAAGATTTTGCAGATGCGATCGAGATTTTCGAAGAGGAAGTTTTGCTTCTTGTGATGCTCCATCCAGTGCGCCATGAGTGAGCCGCCACGGCTAACGATGCCAGTGATACGCTTGCGGACCAAAGGCACGTGTTCGCGCAGAACGCCGGCGTGAATGGTCATGTAGTCCACGCCTTGTTCGGCTTGCTCTTCGATGACTTCCAGCATGAGGTCGATCGTCAGATCCTCGGGGCGGCGGACGCGGGAAATGGCTTCGTAGACGGGAACCGTGCCCACGGGAACGGGCGAGGCGTCAATGATGGCTTTGCGAATTTCGGGAATGTTGCCGCCAGTGGAGAGGTCCATGACGGTGTCGGCGCCATAGTGGACGGCGTGATGGAGCTTCTTCAGTTCTTCGTCAATGTTGGAGCTGGTAGCGGAATTGCCGATGTTGGCGTTGATTTTGCATTTGCTGGCGATGCCGATGGCCATGGGTTCCAGGCCGCGGTGATTGACGTTGGCGGGGATGATCATGCGCCCGCGGGCAACTTCGCTGCGAACGAGTTCGGGATCGAGCTTTTCGCGCTTGGCGACGTATTGCACTTCTTCGGTGATGACGCCCTGGCGGGCGAAATGCATTTGGGACATGTTGCGGTTGCCGTTGGCAGCAGCCGCTTCTGCTTCGCGCTTTTCGATCCAGCTATCACGCAGGCTCATGGAACCCCCTAAGGGCACGACGGCGCGCTAGAGGCGGTGGCAATGGCCGCCAGGGGCACGCGAGAACTCAAGTTTGGATTATGGCATCCGCGAAAAGGTGCCGCAACTTGGAGCGCGGTCGCCACAGCCTGGCGTGCCCCTACATTTCCGAAGCGGTTTCGCGCATTATGTTGCGATGCCACAGTACACCGACAAAGAAACGATTCGCGAGCATTACGACCGGGTGAGCCCGTACTATCGGGATTTTTGGGGCGAGCACATCCATCACGGCTACTGGATTCGCGGAGATGAAACGAAAGAAGAGGCGCAGACCCAGTTGACCGAACATCTCGCAACGGTGGCGCGGATTCCGCGAGGGGCGATGGTTCTGGACGTAGGCTGTGGCTATGGCGGGAGCAGCATTTACCTGGCGCAGAAATATGGCGCGCAAGCCACGGGGATTACGATTTCGCCGGTGCAGGTGGAGATGGCCAGCAAGGCGGCGGAAAGGGCGGGAGCGAGCGCGAAGTTTGTGTGCATGGATGCGGAGGCGATGACGTTCAGGGAACCGTTCGACGTGGTGTGGTCGGTCGAGTCCATTTCGCACTACCCGAATTACCAGAAATTCTTTGCTTCCGCGACGAAGCTGGTAAAGCCGGGCGGAACCATGGCGGTAATTGACTGGTTCAAGAAGGATGGACTTACGCCGCGGGAACACAAGAAACAACTCGAGCCGATTGAAAAAGGAATGATGATCGAGCTGCATACGATGGGTGAGTACGAACGGCTTATGGCAGAGAACGGGTTGCACATAGAAACGACGGAAGTGATGAATAAAGAGTGCGCCAGGAGCTGGGACATTGGGCTGGAAATTATCAAGCAAAAGTCGTTTTGGACGATGGCGGCGGGAATGGGCGTGGCTTTTGTGGACTTTTTGAAGGCGTTCAAGGCCATGCGAGCAGGATTCAAATCGGGGAACTTTGTGTATGGGTTGATTGTGGCGCGGAAGCCTTGCGCGGACGCTAGCGAGAATCGCTGAGAGTGCAGGCGTTGAGTTCGCGACAAGAGGTGTAGCCGCTAAGAGCGACGGTGAGGTCGAAATCGGCGAGAAGATTGAGAAGGACGTCGCGGACGCCTGGTTCGCCGCCGACGGCGAGTCCCCAGGCGTAGAGCCGCCCAAGAAGCACTGCGCGAGCGCCGAGGGCGAGAGCTTTGAAGATGTCCGCTCCGCGGCGGATGCCGCCATCGAATAAAACGGGAATGCGGCCGTTCACTTGGCGAACAATGGCGGGAAGCGCGTCGAGGCTGGCAATGGCGCCGTCGACCTGGCGACCGCCGTGATTCGAAACGATAAGGCCGTCCACGCCAGCGTCGAGGGCGAGAGCAGCGTCATTAGGATGAAGAATGCCTTTGAGCAGAATGGGAAGGCGTGTGTGTTGACGTAGAAAGGCGAGATCTTTCCAGGTGAGGGCGGTGTTGGAAAAGAGACCGGTCCAAACTTGAATGGCGGCGGCAGGATTTTGTTCGGGCGGTTGCGGCAGGAGCGCGCGAAAAACGGGATCGGTGAAATAGTTGGCCACGCCTTGGCCGAGGATGAAAGGCAGGTAGGCGTGCTGCAGGTCGCGTTCGCGCCAGGCAAGCAGGCTGGTGTCCAGCGTGACGACGAGGGCTTGATAGCCGGCGCGTTCGGCGCGCTGCAACATACTGGCGGTGAGCTCAGGATTTTTGCCCCAATACAGTTGGAACCACTGCGGAGCGTTTCCAGCTTCGTTGCCGGCTTTGGCGACTTCTTCGATGGTGCGGCTGGAAGCAGTGCTCAAGATGAAGGGCAATCCGAGCGCGGCAGCGGCGCGAGCGGAGGCCAGTTCAGCGTCGGGATGAAGGATGCCTTGCACTCCGACGGGGCCGAGCAGGACGGGACCGGGAAGTTGCGCGCCGAAAAGCTCGACGCGTAAATCGCGCTGCGTCACGTCGCGCAACATGCGGGGGACGATGCGCCAGCGATCGAAGGCTTCGCGATTTGCGCGCACGGTGTCTTCGCCACCGGCGCCTCCGGCGACATAGTCAAATGCAGCCGCCGAGAGGATTTCGCGGGCCTTTTCTTCGAGAAGAGAAAGCGCTACAGGAGTCGAGGGACGATTGCCGGATAGGCCAAGCAGGTAGATCTGCTGCTGGCGGAGCGGTCCGGAGGCGATTGCGGAAGGTTTGGGAGTTTCGGCCATGCGCGGTGGATTATACATGCGAGTGGAATTCCTCATCTCCGCGAGACGAAGCAGTTAGTCCGCTTGGGCAGTGGGAGGATGCGCTCGCGGAAAGCGCATGCGAAGCTAGCTATACTGGTGCGGTAGCGATTTAAACTGTTGGCGACCGGAACCGTGGATATCGTTCTGATTTCGACGTATGAGCTGGGGCGGCAGCCGTTTGGACTGGCGTCACCCGCCGCGTGGTTGCGCAAGCGTGGGCACCAGGTGACAAGCCTGGATTTGTCGCGGCAGGCGCTTGAGGAAAAGGCGGTGCGCGCGGCTCGATTGATCGCCATTTATTTGCCGATGCATACGGCGACGCGGCTGGGAGCCAAGCTACTGCCGACGCTGCGGAAGCTCAACCCAGGGGCGCATCTCTGTTGTTACGGACTGTACGCGCCGATGAACGTGGAGTATCTGCGGAGCCTGGGAGTCTCGACCATTCTCGGCGGCGAGTTCGAGCCCGGTCTAGCGGCGCTGGTTGAGCGGCTGGAAGGCGGCGTGGCACAGCAGCTCCCAGCGCGGCCGACGATTTCGCTGGAGCGGCTTTCGTTCGAAGTGCCGGATCGTTTGGGCATGCCGGCGATCGAGAAATATGCGCACCTTATCGTTCCGGGCCAAGGTTTCCGGATTGTGGGATCGACGGAAGCGAGCCGCGGCTGCAAGCATCTCTGCCGGCATTGCCCAATTGTTCCGGTATACAAAGGTGTTTTTCGCATCGTGGGCCGCGAGGTGGTCATGCAGGACGTACGCCAGCAGGTGGCGGCGGGCGCGCAGCATATTTCGTTCGGCGATCCGGATTTTTTCAACGGCATCGGCCATGCGCTACAGTTAATGGAAGAGTTTCACCGCGAATTCCCAGGCGTCACCTACGATGTGACCATCAAGATCGAGCATTTGAGGAAGCATGAAGTGCATTTGCCAAAGCTGAAGGAAACCGGCTGCTTGTTTGTGACCAGCGCAGTCGAGTCTTTGGATGATGCCGTCCTTCGCGCACTGGACAAAGGTCACGCGCGAGAAGATTTCCTGTATGTCGTACGCAGTTGTCGCGCTCTCGGGCTGACGCTGCATCCGACGTTCGTGCCGTTCACGCAATGGACCACGTTCGAGAGTTACCTCGATCTGCTGCAAACGCTATACGCAGAAAACCTGGTAGAAAACGTGGCGCCAGTGCAACTCGGAATCCGGCTATTGATACCCGAAGGGTCCCGGATGCTGGAACTGGAAGAGGTTCGCAGCAAGGTCGGCGCCTTCGATGCGGAGTCGCTATTTTATCCGTGGAAGCACGCGGATTCGCGCGTGGATGTGCTGAGCGAAACGGTGCAAGCGATTGCGGCAGATGCCGACCGGAAGAAAGAGTCGCGCGCGGCAACGTTCGAACGGATCTGGACAGCCGCACACGCCGCGGCCGGGATAGCAGCACCCGCTCTGATGCAAGGCAGGCCCGGTGCGCCAGTTCCGTTCCTGAGCGAGCCGTGGTACTGCTGCGCGGAACCGACGCAGGAACAGTTTGTGTCGATCGGGCAGCCGGTGAAGAAACTGCAAGAACCGGTAACGGCTGCCGGTGGATACGTCTAACGCCCGTTGCCGAGCCCGCCAGAATGAGAAACCGTTGACATGCCCCGCCTACTTCTTTTCGCCGCAAAACTTGGGTATCAGACTCGCAGCTTCAACGAAGCGGCGGAGAAACTGGGAGTAGACCTGGTTTTTGCGACGGATCGCTGCCATCGGCTGGATGATCCGTGGGGCGATCGCGCCATTCCGGTCCACTTTGCATCGCCAGATGCTGCGGCGCACGACGTGATGCGGTTTGTGCGCGACGGCGGCCGCGAAGTCGATGGAATTCTTGCGCTCGGCGACCGGCCGGTGGTCACCGCCGCCTATGTGGCGCGTGGTCTCGGAATTCTCTACAACCATCCCGCCGCAGTCGAAGCGTGCCGCAGTAAGCTCCGCATGCGCGAAATTTTTCGCGGCGCCGGACTGCGCGTGCCTTGGTTTCGCGCGCTCCCGCTGCACCCTGCTCCAGAGCCCGCGCTGCTGGATATTTCCTATCCGTGCGTCGTGAAGCCGCTTGCGCTGTCCGCCAGCCAGGGCGTGATCGGCGCTAACTCGCGCGAAGAATTTCTGGCAGCTGCGGCGCGCATTCGTCAGCTTCTGGAGTCGCCGGAAATTCAAGCGACGCGCGAACCCCATTTGAGTGAACTGCTCGTAGAGGGCTACATCCCCGGCACGGAGGTGGCCGTGGAGGGATTGCTCACCGAAGGCCAGCTGCGCGTGTTGGCAATTTTTGATAAGCCGGATCCTCTCGAAGGGCCGTACTTCGAGGAGACGATTTACGTTACGCCTTCGCGGTTGCCGGAATCGACGCAAAACGAAATTACCCGCGCGACCGCAGACGCAGCGCGTGCGTTAGGGCTAATGCACGGGCCGCTACACGCGGAGTTTCGCATCAACGAAGATGGCGTCTGGCCACTCGAAATTGCGCCGCGTCCTATCGGCGGACTCTGTGCGAGGGCGCTGCGGTTCGCGAGCGCGTCTTCCGCTTCGGGCGAGTCGATCCATCTGGAGGAACTGCTGCTGCGGCATGCACTGCATCTGCCGGTAAGCGCCTGGGCGCGAGAAGCTACGGCCTCCGGTGTAATGATGATCCCAGTTGCGAAGAGCGGTGTGCTGGAGAAAGTGGAGGGCGAGGACGCGGCGCGCGCGGTTCCCGGTATCACTTCGCTGGAAATCACAGCTCGACGACACGATTACCTAGAGGCTTGGCCGGAAGGGTCCAGCTATCTCGGTTTTCTGTTTGCGCGGGGGAATTCTCCGGCAAACGTCGAAGCAGCAATCCGCGCGGCGCATGGGAAATTACGTTTCCAGCTTACGCCACGGCTGCCCGTAGAGCATCCGGCGACGCAACGGATGCCGGCTAGAACTTAGCTCCAAGAACAACGGACGCGATGTGTCGTGTCGTTGCGTATTTCCATCAGGTACAGGCTGAGCGCTGGCTTCAGCCTTTGGCTTTGGGTGGGACGTAGCCTTCCGGAAGGCGCGCACCTTCGCCAAAAAAGAACTGCTCCATTTGCTCGCCCATGATTTTCTGTGAGTTCGGATCGATGGGGTTGAGCCGATATTCGTTCATCACCATCTTCGAATACTCGATCCACAGCTTCCAGGCGTCTTTCGAAACGTTTTCATAGACCCGCTTCCCTAGTTCGCCCGCCCAGGGTACGCGATCCAGCCCCGGCAATTCCTTGCCGAATTTCACGCAGAGCACCATGCGTGTTCCTGGCTTGATCGGTTCGCTCGGCGCCGCCGGCGCCTCCCCACAAGGGTCATTCGCCATTCTTCACCTCATCCAATTCTCAACATACTGCATCTGCTGCGAATTGCCTAGTAGGGCGGGCGGGCGGCGGCGCAGGTACGTCAGAGCATTGGCAGACTTCGCGGCCCACCATGGATCGCTGCGTAAAGGTGGTTTGCGCTCACTTCGCTCCTCTGGGAAGATAAGGGACTATGCGAAAACCAATCACATTTGCAGCAACTGCATTAACTGCGGGCATGATTCTGCTCGGCGTCGCCTATGCCCGGCAGCAGACGCCAGCCGCGTCCTCACCACAAAACCCACCCGCGAAAAGCAGCGCGGCGCCGGCGGCCAAGCAAGGTTCGGCCACGGCGAAAAAGCCGGCCCCAGCCCCTTTTACCCTGAAAACTCCGAAGGACAAGGCCAGCTACGCTTACGGACTAAGCCTCGGCCAAGGCATGAAGAAAAACGCGGTAGACCTCGATCCCAGCGTCATCTATCGGGGCATCAAGGATGGCTTGGGCACGGGCAAGCCGCTGATGACCGAGGAGGAAGTCCGCGCCACCATCACCGCTTTTCAGACGGACCTCCGACAGAAGCAACAGGCCAGGATGCAGGCGCTCGCCGAATCCAACAAGAAGGAAGGCGAAACCTTCCTGGCGGAGAACAAAACGAAGGAAGGCGTGGTCACCTTGCCCAGCGGTTTGCAGTACAAGATTTTGCAGGAAGGGGACGGACCCAAACCCACGGCGACTGACACGGTAGTCTGCAATTACAAGGGGACCCTGCTGGACAACACGGAGTTCGACAGCTCCTACAAGCGCGGCCAGCCCGCGACGTTCCCGGTGAACGGCGTGATTCGCGGGTGGACCGAAGCGCTGCAGTTGATGCCGGTGGGTTCGAAGTGGCAGCTCTTCATTCCGCCGGATATGGCGTACGGTTCGCGCGGCACGCCGGGCGGCAATATCGGTCCCAACGCGACGCTGGTTTTTGAGGTTGAATTGCTTTCCATCAAGACACCGCCTCCCCCAGCTCCGAAACCCGCGCCGAACGCGAATCCAAACCCGACACCGAATCCGCCAGCCAATCCGAATCCGCCTCCGAACCCAACTCCAACGCCTAATCCCAACCCCACTCCGACACCGAGCCCGAATCCCAAGCCGGCACCTCCGCCTAACCCGAACCCAACACCTACGCCAACTCCAACTCCGCATCTTTAGAACTCAACTTACGGCACAAGCACCGTGGGTTTGTGCAAGAAAAGCTGTCTCCTAATGCGGGCCAGCTAATCTAACCCTCCGTGGGGAGTTGGCCGGGGACCGGTCGGGCGCAGTGTTCCCGCCTAAGTCTGCGTTATTGAACCGTTTGAAGTCTCTGTATTTTGCATACGGCCGAGATGTTTTTCTCGCCCTGAACGTTTATGATAGTGGACCCTTTCCGAGGTTTTACGGCCCACCGGAGGAGGCGCGGCTTGCCTGAAATCACCACCCTGTTCTGGGACATCGGCGGCGTAGTCCTGACCAACGGCTGGGACCACAATTCGCGCGCCGCCGCTGCGGAGGCCTTTCATTTCGATTGGGAGGAGTTTCGCGACCGGCATGAATTGAGTTTTCCGGCCTTCGATGCTGGCCAGATTTCGCTGAACGAGTATCTCGACCGCACGCTCTTCTATCGCCAGCGCAATTTCACGCGCGAGGAGTTCACGGCGTTTATGTTCGCGCAGTCGCGGGAATATCCGGAGACGCGCGCCGTGCTGGATGCCGCGGCCGGTGCGAAAAAATATCTCATTGGTGCGATCA
>Ga0335073_10002794_pt1 | contig 23987 bp, 20 predicted proteins | sample Lox_Sample_22_FD_207093 | JGI IMG/M metagenome (GOLD analysis project Ga0335073, IMG submission 207093) | Soil microbial communities from Loxahatchee National Wildlife Refuge, Florida, United States - Lox_Sample_2.2 | ecosystem: Environmental > Terrestrial > Soil > Wetlands | place: USA... | reverse complement strand
CGACGCGGTCAGCCGCTCCGTGGCCTGCCTCGCCGGCCCGGAGAAGCCGGTCTCGGTGAGCTGCTCGGCCGCGCTCTTGAACTCGGCCCGCTTCGCCACCTGGAACTCGGCCCCGAGCCGGTCCAGCACGCCACGCAGGAAGATGCGCTCCACGGCGATGCCGGTCAGCCCGAGGTCGCCTGTCGGCTGCAGCCAGATCTGCTCGAAGGCGGTCGCCAGGTAGTACTGGACGTTGCTCGCGGAGAACTCGCCGAACGACTCGGCCCAGGCGACTGTCGGCTTGCCGGCCTCGGCGAACTCGGTGATCCCGCGGCGCAGTTCCTGCACGGCAGCCAGCCCGATGCCCTTGCCGCCCAGCCGCGCGACAAGGACGGCGACCCGGTCGTCATCGCGGGCGCGGCGCAGCCCGTCCAGCACATCGGGCAGGACCACTTTGTTCCTCGATGTGATCGCCGAGACCGGATCGGCCGGCCTGGTCTCGCTGATCCCTTCGGTGAGGTCGAGCTCCAGGATTAGGGGAGCCGTACGGTGCTGCCGCAGTTGCGCCAGCCGGGCGGAGATCAGCGACTCAGGCATGTCCAACAGCCTAAGCTCGGGCGGCCTTCAGGTGCGTGCGAAGGCCTCGCCGAGACGCAAGGTAGGCTGCCAAAGTGGAGGATCCTCCGCTACATTGCTCCAGAAGGCACAGTGCTTAGGGGGGTAGCACGAGCGGGGGAGGAACTGTGACTGGCGGGGATCGGCGGCTTCGCGCTGACGCGCAGCGGAATCGCGAGCAGCTGCTCGCGGCCGCCGTGACCGCGTTCTCGAGTGACGACCCGGAAGTGACGCTTGAGTCAATCGCGAGGGATGCCGGCGTCGGAATCGGAACGCTCTACCGCCACTTTCCGACCCGCGAGGCGCTGGTCGACGCCGCATACCGCAGCCAGCTTGCCAGGCTGTGCGACGCCGTCCCCGAGTTGGTGGCCGGCTTCCCGGCGGACAAAGCACTCCGTACCTGGATGGATCTCTTCATCGATTACACGACCACCAAGCGCGGAATGTCGGATGCTTTGCGGATGGTGATCGCTTCGGGCGGGAACCCCTTCGCCGAAAGCCGCAGCCGACTGCTCGCCGCGGTCTGCGCTGTGATGGAGGCGGGTGCGGCTGACGGAACGCTGCGCGCCGACATCGAGCCAGCGGACTTGCTCGCGAGCATGACCGGGGTGTCGCTCGCAGTCGGCGACCCCGCTCACCGAGCGACGGCTGACCGGCTGCTTGACCTGCTGATGGATGGCCTGCGGTATGGCGCGGGCAAGCGATGAGCAGACAAGCCAAGCAGTGCGGCGCCGCCGATGGTTAGCCGGGACGGGAACGGATGGGTTCGGTGCGAGCTTGGCCATCGGCACTGGGGGCGGTTCGGGGCCGCCGGACTCCTCGCTTACGTAGCCGACGGCCCGGTCCTCCTGCAGCGGCGGACCTGGTGGAGCCATCACGGCGGCACCTGGGGCCTGCCTGGCGGCGCCAGGGACAGCCATGAATCGGCACTGGCGGCCGCGCTGCGGGAGGCGGCCGAGGAGTGCGGGGTGCCGCCGGGCGCGGTAAGCCAGCGTGGGGTGTTCACCGACGACCACGGCGGCTGGTCCTACACATCAGTGCTCGCCGAGGCCGCTACGCCGTTCGCGGTCGAGGCCGATGATGACGAGAGCGACGAGGTCGCCTGGGTGGCAGTGCCCGACGTGACCCGGCGCGGCCTTCATCCGGGCCTCGCGGCCCACTGGGCTGAGCTCCGCCGTGAGCTGTCCCCGCTGACGATCATTGTGGACGCCGCGAACGTCGTCGGTTCGCGCCCCGACGGCTGGTGGCGCGACCGGCCGGGCGCTGCGATCCGGCTGCGGGACCAGCTGACGCCGCTGGTGATCGAGGGCATAACTGCCTTGCCAGGCGGGACGGCCGGGCCCGGCCAGGCCAGTGAGTATCGCCGCGGTGACGGTGCCGGTTCAGGCGAACGGACTGAGCCAGATGACGGGACCGGGCCAGATGACGGGACCGGGCCAGATGACGGGACCGGGCCAGATCTGGCAGGCCATGGTGCCGGACGGATCTCGATGCGGTGGATGCCGGACGTGGTGCTTGTCGTCGAGGGCGCGGCCCGGCCAGCGGCTGCGGAAGGCGGCGCCGGGCCGGTTCAGGTGGTCGCGGCCAGCGGGTCGGGAGATGACACCATCGCGGCGCTCGCCGGGCAGATCAGCGGCCGCCGGGTCGTGGTTACGGCCGACCGTGAACTCCGGCAGCGGTGCATCGCCGCTGGCGCCTCGGTTGCCGGCCCCGGCTGGCTGCTCGGGCTGCTATAGCCGCAATGCGGTCAAGTGTGCGGAAGACTCGTACACAGGCCGCGGAACCGGACATGATGGTGTGTTGATTCGTTCGTCATGACAGGAGATCGCCGTCGTGCCGCAGCCGCCGCTCGTCGAACCGCTGCGCCGGTGGGACCCCGAGCAAGTCGGCGGTTACGTGCTGATCGGCCGCCTTGGCGCAGGTGCGATGGGGCGGGTCTACCTGGGCCGTTCGGCGGCCGGTCGGCTGGTGGCGGTCAAGATGATCAAGGCCGAGCTGGCTGAGGAGCCAGACTTCAGGACCCGGTTCGGGCAGGAAGTTGCCGCGGCCCGGCGGGTCAGCGGAGCGTTCACTGCGGCTGTCGTCGCCGCGGATTCCGAGGCCGACATCCCGTGGCTAGCGACGGTCTACGTGCCGGCTCCCTCGCTCAGCAGGCTGGTCCGGACATGCGGGCCGATCGGTGTGCCGGCTGTGCGCTGGCTGGCGGCCGGCTGCGCCGAGGCGCTGGAGTCCATCCACGGTGTCGGCCTGGTGCATCGCGACCTCAAGCCGTCGAACGTGCTGGTGTCCCTGGACGGACCGCGGGTTATCGACTTCGGTGTCGCGCGGGCGGCAGAGCGGATTCAGCTCACGGTGACCCGCGGCAGCGTCGGAACGCCTGCCTACATGGCGCCGGAGCAAGCACGGGACACCCGCCTGGCCACCGCGGCCAGCGACATCTTCGCCTTCGGCGCGACCATGCTGTTCGCGGCGACCGGCCACGCTCCCTACCAGGGCGAGACTGTCATGGACGTACTCGTCCAGCTCGCCACCGGGCCGCCGGACCTTGCTGGGCTGCCACCCGAGCTGGCCGAAATAGTCGTGGCCTGCCTCGAGCGCGACCCGCGCAACCGGCCCACCTCGGCATCGGTGCTAGCCCGGCTGGCGCCAGAGCTATCGGCCGACGACCGAGGCGCCCCGCCGCTGCCAGGCGAGGCGCTCGCGCTAATCGAGGATTACCACCGGATTCCGCGTTCCTCGGCCGAGTGGGACGCCGCGTCAGGCGGCGTCCGTACGGCGCCTGGGCGCGCGGCACCGGATGCAGACGACAATCCGGACGGGAACGGGGCAGCCGGGGCCGATGACACCGTCGGCTCGCAGCCGATCGGCGGTGCGGACGGCTGGCTTCCGCCTGGCGCTGCCGTCCCCGGCCTTGCCGTCCCCGGCCCTGCCGTCCCCGGCCCCGCCGTTCCTGGCGTTAGCGCCGGACGCCCGGCCGGCCGGCAGGGTCGCCGCGCTCGCGTGCCCGCGGGCCGCCGACTGCTGCTCGCCGTCGGCTTTGCCGCCGCCGCGGCCGCCCTGGTCGCGGCCGGCTGGGTCGGCGCGACATCGGCGACAGGCAAGCCGACGGCAGGCAGGCCGATAATCCGGCTAGGTCCTGAGCTCGCACCGCCGCCGGGCGGCGGCCCACCCCCGCAGCCTGGTCTGGGCCCGGCGATCGGTCAGCTCACGCCCACTCCGGGAGTGCCTATCATCGCGGTCAGCCAGCCGACCGGAGACTCGGACACCGGGTTCGTGATTCACGGACAGTTCTGGCCGCCTGACATGCCAGTGACCATCGACCTGCTCGGCGTGCGCGTATCACCGATCCGTCCCGTTGCCGACCAGCAGGGCATGTTCAACTACGTCATCAACCAGGATCACGAGTTCTTTCCCGGCGGCATGCCCGATCGCGTGTATACGGTCCGCGTCACCGGGACGAACGGTGCGACCGCCACCGCGAAGTTCGAGGTTCTGAGCTAGAGCACTGTGCTTACAGCACGGGCGTCCACCACAGGTCTTCCTGGCGAGAGCACCAGGCCGGGTCGCTAATCCGGTCCAGGTCGGTGTCGGTGACGATCCCGTTCTCGATGAGCGCCCCGACCGCGACCTCGTCCGACAACCGCACGCCTGCCCGGACCATGCCGCGCTCGGTGAGCTTGCGCCGCAGCACCTTCAGGTGCTCGCCGACCCGGGCCGACAGCCGGTCGCGGAACGCGGGGTCGCCGTCGAAGCAGTCCAGTTCATGATGGGCGTCGGTGACTATCAGCGCGGCGCGGGCGATCTCGGGCGTGCGCGGCAGCGGCGTGCCGCGCGCTGGGTCGATGAGCCACGGACGGCACCACAGCAATGCGACAAGGAACAGCTTGGTGTTGGGGTCGAGGTAAAACGGAAGCTGCGTGGCGTCTCCGCTGGCCTGCTGCGGCTCGTCCGCCGCGTCGTCACGGTGATCCGGTCCTGGCGCGGCGGCGACCACCAGCCGCAGCGGCTGGCCGTCGTCCAGCATGGCCCGTGATCCGACCAGCGCCGTCCCAGCGCGCAGGAACCAGCCTTTCGACGGCTCTCCGGCTGTCGCCAGCTCGCCATCGGAATCCATCCGGGGCAGCCTGACCCGGTAACCGTCGCCCTCTGCGTAGAGGGCGTGCGTGCGACTGATGTTCGCGATCCAGGCTCCGCCGCCGACGGCGCTGATCAGGCCGGCCCGCCGCGACAGCCCTGGCCCAGCGGCGAGCACAACGTCGGCATCGGGACCGCGGCCGAACACGATCCGGCTGCCATCCGGGATCGCAGTGACCGCCCCGGAGGGGCTTGTCACATGTACCCGCGCCGATGTGGGGCCCCGCGCCATCTGTGTCCGCCTGTCCTGCCTGCCGATACCGGCCGCCTAGCCCGTGCGTTCGGTCGGGTGACCGGGGCCGGACGCGGGTTGACGCGAAGTTTAGGACAGTAGGCCGGCGACGCGCATCCACGAACTCGGGGATGGACCGGCCGAACCCGCTGGCAGTTGACTGTCTTCCTAACCAGGGCGAGGCGCGCCTGCGTCCGCTAGCTCCGTGGCGCCGGGAAACATCCCGGCCTGCAGCGCTCGTGCGGCCCGCCGGGAGTTTGGGGGGGACCTGTGGTCTCTGACGAGATACGCAGGTCTCACCGGCGCAGCGCATGGGGCGAAGGGTCCTGCGCCGGCGCCCTCGTCCTGGCCGGACTAAGGCAACCTTGGCTCAGGCGACCTGCACGGAGCGCTTGGCCAGGCCCATCCAGTAGCCGGTGATCGTCGTCACTGGCGCGACGGAATCGGCCGCGCCCAGTGTGACGAACAGCGGAGCATAATGCTCGGTCGTCGGATGCGCGTACCTGACGGCCGGAGCTCCGCGGAAAGTGGCCAGCGTATCGACGTCGCCGGCGTCCAGTGCCGTGCCGGCCCAGTGGTCGAACTCGCTGGACCACGACGGCGGCGCGGCGTTGAACCGCAAGTCCCTCAGGAACGGCAGCCCGTGCGTCAGGAAGCCGCTACCGATGATCAGGACCCCCTCGTCGCGGAGCGGCCGCAATGCGGAGCCGACAGCCAGCAGTCGCTGCGGGTTCAGGCTCGGCATCGAGATCTGCAGCACCGGGATGTCGGCCTCCGGGTACATGACGGTCAGTGGCACATAGGCGCCGTGATCAAGTCCGCGGTCGGGCACGTCAGTGACTTGCTCCTGGCCGGCGAGCAGGGACCTGACCTGGTCTGCCAGCTGCGGGGCGCCATGCGATGGATAACTGGCGCGGTAGTACCGCTCAGGGAAGCCGTAAAAGTCGTAGGTCAGCGGAGCGGCGTCCGTGGTCGCGCCGATCGCGAGCGGCGCGTTCTCCCAGTGCGCGGACACAACCAGGATGGCGCTTGGCTTGGGCAGCGCGCGCCCAGGCCCCCAGTTGCACGACCCACAGCGGATCGTCGACCAGCGGCGGCGCGCCGTGTCCCAGGTAGATGGCGGGCATCCGGCCCGGCCGGACACCCGCTTGGGCGCGGGCAGTCACCTGGGCGAACGCGTCGCCTGGTACCGGCTCGTGGTCGGGCGCCTGCCCGGTCAGCTCCTCGTCCATGGCGCGACCCTAACCCGCTGGCGGCGCCGCCGCGATGCCGGACCGCGGGGCAAGATGAGTGAATGCGCGTAGTCGTACTGTCCGACACCCATGCGCCGCGCTTCTGGAAGTCGTGCCCGCCTGCGGTCGCATCCTGGCTGCGCGCCGCCGACCTCATTCTGCACGCGGGCGACGTCTGCACGGCGAAGGTGCTCGACGAGCTCTCCGGCTACGCTCCGGTGCGTGCCGTGCTCGGCAACAACGACCTCGCGGAGGTGGCCGGCTGGGGCGCGCCGCCAACCCAGCACCTCGACATCGACGGCCTGCCGGTCGCGATGATCCATGACAGCGGCCAGGCCACCGGGCGGCTGCGCCGGATGCATGCCATGTTCCCCACCGCGGAACTGGTCGTGTTCGGTCACTCGCACATCCCGCTGGACGCCAGCGACGCCAATGTGCGCATCTTCAACCCGGGCTCGCCCACCGACAAGCGGCGTCAGGCGCACCGCACGCTTGGCGTGCTCGACGTTGAAGGCGGTCGGCTTATCGAGGCGCGCATCGTCACCGTGGACTGACGCGCGGCGGGGCGCAATCGGTCCGCAAGCCTCTATCGATGTTGAATTGCTGCGCCTATAGCAGCACTAAATCAACATCCAGCACGGAAACATCTCTCGACCGGCCGAGCAGGGAGACCGCGATGCTGTTCCGTCACATCTTGATTGGGCTCGTCCTGGCGGGGATTGCGGGAGGGCTAGTCGTCGTTCCCTTCATCGTCGGTTACATCCGTGGTCCGCAGGCCGGCAAGGCAGGATCCGGATCCCATGCGCCGTGATTGCTGGCACCTATATCGCGAGCGCACTTGCTCACCTGGGCGCTGACCTGCTGCCCGGCCCAGAGAGGTCAAGCACAGTGACGTCAAGCCCAGGTGCGCGGTGCTCGGCTGGCAGCCGGGCGACTTGCTCCGCTATGAAGCAGGCTCCGGCTCCGGCTGAGCCGCGCCGTCGGAGCCAGGCTCGGACGTGGCGCTGCTGGCGCGGCTAGCTGGCTGCTCAGCCGGGGCCTCGGCGGTCCGCGTGCGCTCGGGCGCGAACCAGATCACGCCCAGCGGCGGAATGCTGATCTGCGCTGAGGCCGGACGGCCGTGCCAGGGTTGGTCGACCGCCTCGATCCGGCCGTAGTTGCCGACGCCGCTGCCGCCGTAGACCTCGGCGTCGGTGTTCAGCAGCTCGGTCCAGGTGCCGGCCGACGGCAGGCCGATCCGGTAGTCGACATGGGGCATCGCGGCAAAGTTACAGACACACGCCAGCACGCTCCCGTCGGCGGCGTACCGCAGGAACGACAGCACGTTGCCGCCTGAGTCGTTCGCGTCGATCCACTGGAAGCCCTCGGGTGAGCTATCCAGCTGGTAGAGCGCCGGATGCTCGGAGTAGGTGCGGTTCAGGTCCTTCACCAGTTGCTGCACGCCGGTGTGCAAGGGGTACTGGAGCACATACCATTCCAGCCCTTCTCGCTCCGACCACTCGTCGCCCTGACCGAACTCCGACCCCATGAAGAGCAGCTGCTTTCCCGGATGCGCCCACATGAACGCCAGCAGCGATCGCAGCCCGGCGAACTGCCGCCACTCGTCGCCGGGCATCTTGCGCAGCAGCGAGCCCTTGCCGTGCACTACCTCGTCATGTGACAGCGGCAGCACGTAGTTCTCGCTGTAGGCGTAGATCATCGAGAACGTGATCTCATTGTGGTGGTAACTGCGGTGCACCGGGTCACGGCTGAGGTAGGCCAGCGTGTCGTGCATCCAGCCCATGTTCCACTTCAGCCCGAAGCCGAGTCCGCCGACGTAGACCGGCTGGCTAACGCCAGGCCACGCGGTGGATTCCTCGGCGATCATGGCGATGCCCGGAACGCGCTTGTAGCACGTGGCGTTCACCTCGCGCAGGAACGACACCGCGTCGAGGTTCTCGCGGCCGCCAAGTGAGTTCGGCGACCACTCGCCGGGCTTGCGTGAGTAATCCAGGTAGAGCATGGAGGCCACGGCGTCGACCCGCAAACCGTCGGCGTGAAACTCCTCGAGCCAGTAAATGGCGTTCGCGACCAGGAAGTTGCGGACCTCGGGGCGCCCGTAGTCGAAGATCAGCGTGCCCCAGTCTGGATGCTGGCCGCGTTGCGGGTCAGAGTGCTCATACAGCGCGGTTCCGTCGAATTGCGCGAGCGCCCAGCTGTCCCGCGGAAAGTGCGCGGGCACCCAGTCAAGGAACACCCCGATCCCGGCCTGGTGGAGGCTGTCCACCAGGTGGCGGAACTCATCGGGGCTGCCGAATCGGGCGCTCGGCGCGTAGTAAGAGGTGACCTGGTAACCCCACGACCCGCCGAACGGGTGCTCGGCCACCGGCAGGAACTCCACATGCGTGAAGCCCATCTCGGTCACGTAGCTGGTGAGCTGGCTGGCCAGCTCGGTGTAGGACAAGCCCGGTCGCCATGAGCCGAGGTGCACCTCGTAGATGCTCATCGGGTTCGCCAGCAGGACCCGTTCGGCCCGCTCGGCCAGCCATTTCGCGTCTCCCCATTCATAGCGGGATTGCGTGACACGGGAGGCCGTCGCTGGTGGTCGCTCGGCCCAGCCGGCCATCGGATCGGCCTTTCGGTGCCACGTGCCGTCGGGACCGAGGATCTCGAACTTGTACGTCGCGCCGTCGCCTATGCCGGGAATGAGTAGTTCCCACACGCCCGTCCTGCCGAGCGAGCGCATCGGGTGCGCCCGTCCGTCCCAGTGGTTGAAGTCGCCGATCACCCGCACGCCGCGGGCGTTCGGGGCCCACACGGCGAACGAGGTGCCGCCTAGTTCGGGCCTGACCCGTGCGCCTAGCACGGTCCACAGAGTCTCGTGCCGGCCTTCGGCGATGAGGTGCAAGTCAAGCTCGCCCAGGGTCGGCAGGTGCCGGTAGGCGTCGTCGGAGACGGTCTCTGGCAGGCCGGTGTAAGTGACGGCGAGCCGGTAGTCCGGTACCGAGGTGCCGGGGACCGTCACTGAGAACAGGCCCTCGTGGACATGGTGCATCGGCGCTCGGCTGCCGCCTGGCAGGACGACAGCCACCGATTCTGCCAGAGGCCGCAGCGCCCGGATCGTGACGCCGGCTGGATCAGCGGCGCCAGGGTGGCCGCCGAGGATGCTGTGCGGATCGTGGTGGGTTCCGGCAACCAGCGCATCGATCTCAGCGTGGCTGATCTGATCCGCTTGGTGGATGTCCGCCGTCATGCAGCCGCCAGGTAGCCGAGGGGGATGGGCAGCCAGGATGGCCGGTGCCGGTACTCGTAGATCACTTCGTAAACCGCCTTCTCCAGCGTTAGCGCCCGCAGCAGCGTGGCGTTGCTGTCTGGGTCGGCTCCGCCGCTGGCCGCATAGCCGGCGCAGAACGCTTGCTGGCACTGCCGCACCCAGTCGGCGGCAACGCTTGCCACGCGCTCATCAGCTGAGTCGCCGGCCAGCTGATGCCTGCCCGCGTAGTCGAACGACCGGAGCATGCCGGCGACGTCACGCAGAGCCGGCGCGAGAGCCCGGCGCACGGCCAGCGGCACGGCAGGCTCGCCCTCGAAGTCGAGCGCTACCCAGCCCTGCCTGGCATACAGCACCTGCCCCAGATGGTAGTCGCCGTGGATCCGCTGAACTGGCACCGGCTGGTCAACGCGGGCGATTGCGTCATAAGCCGACCTGATCGCGGCTTCATGCTCGCGCAGGGCGGGCATCACCGCCAGGGCATCGGTCAGCTTGCCGTGCATAGCGGCGGTCAGATCGGACCGCTCCGCGGCCGTCATATCGCGGCTCCCGAATGCACGGGCCATGTCCAGGTGCAGTTCGGCGGTGGCCTGACCGAGCAGGCGGGCCTGCGCGGTGAACGGCAGCCCCTGGATCAGCGCGGCGAGCGCCAGCGTCCAGCCGTCGCTAGCTCCGGCCAGGAACTCCGACAGCACGGCGAGTAGCACCGGCTCGCCGTCCAGGTCGGTCTCGATCCAGCCGTAGGGCGCCGCCACCCGCGCTGAGCCAAGCCGGGCCAGACCGTCGGCGACCTCCAGGTCCGGGTTGGCGCCGGGAAACACCCGGCGCAGGACCTTGAGGATGGCCTGCTCACCGAAAACCAGGCTGGTGTTGCTCTGCTCGGCGCGAAGTACCCGGGCGCCGGACGCGGGGGGCTCGTGGGCCGGCCCGGCGGGCGCGCTCGGCTCGCGGACGAACCGGAGGTGCTCGGCCAGCCGCTGCTCGGTGATCCCGCGCAGCAAGACATCGGCTAGCTCGGGGTCGTGCAGCGCGTCGTAACAGGCCACGCCATCCTGGCGGCCGATGATCGTCTCGGCCAGCTCACCCGGCAGGTCACGCCGGTATCCGACGAGCACCTGGAACCTGGCTGGCTCGCCGTGCAGCATCGTCTCGACGATGAGGTGCCGCAGCGCGGGGTCGCCTGTTCGCAGGGTGACGTCCGAGACGATCCGAAGCCCGGACAGGCTCGCGCCGCGGCCAGGGAACCAGCGCTGGTGTGGCAGCCAGCGGGCGAGCATGTCCGTCAGGCCTGCAGTTCCTGGCCTGGCCACGCCGTTCTTCCCGGTCACGGTGCTCTTCCCGGCCATGCCGCCACGCCTGGCTATGCGCCGAGAGCGCGCGGTCTTGTCGAACACGGTCACCTAACTGCCCGCGACTGCACCGCTTTACTCCAGAACGGCACGAGTCAGCGCCCGGCCAGCGCGAAATCAACATCATCAGCCCGGCAGAGAAAAGTTCGCCCTGTCTATGTGCATGCTAGCCCGTCATGATCATGACACATCCGAGCGCGGCTGGCTCAGGGTCCGTAGTTGGCGGGCGGCTTGAGCATGAGCCAGTAGAAGCCGTAACCGGGCAGGGTGAGCAGGTAACTGAGGTCGCCGATGGGCGGGAACGCGACGCCACCCATGGTCTCGACCGGTACCGAGCCAGCGAACCGGCTCAGGTCCAGCTCGACTGGCTGCGGGTAGCGCGACAGGTTGTTGACACACAGCATCCGGTCGGTCTCGCCCTCCGGATCAGCACCCTGGTACTCCCGCACGAATGCCAGCACGCTCGGGTTGGAGGAGTTCAGCTCGTGGTACTCGCCGAGCGCGAACACCGGGTGCCGCTTGCGTATGGAGATCATCCGCCGGGTCCAGTTCAGCAGCGACCCGTTCATCCGCTCCTGTGCCTCGACGTTCAGGCCCTGGTAGCCGTAGATCGGGTCCATGATCAGCGGCAGGTACAGCCGGGCCGGGTCGCACCGGGAGAAGCCGGCGTTGCGGTCAGGAGTCCACTGCATGGGGGTGCGCACGCCGTCCCTGTCGCCGAGCCAGATGTTGTCGCCCATGCCGATCTCGTCACCGTAGTAGATCACCGGCGAGCCGGGCAGGGACAGCAGCAGCGCGGTGAACAGCTCGAGCTGGTCCCGGTCGTTGTCCAGCAGCGGGGCAAGCCGCCGCCGGATACCGATGTTGGCCTTCATCCGGGGATCCCTGGCGTACTCGGCGTACATGTAGTCACGCTCGTCGTCGGTGACCATCTCGAGCGTCAGCTCGTCATGGTTGCGCAGGAAGATGCCCCACTGGCAGCCCGAGGGAATCTGCGGCGTCTGGGCCAGGATCTCTGAGATCGGGTAACGCTGCTCCCGCCGGACGGCCATGAAGATTCGTGGCATCAGCGGGAAATGGAAGGCCATATGGCATTCATCGCCGCCGACGGTGGGGTCGCCGAAGTACTCGACAACGTCGGCCGGCCACTGGTTCGCCTCGGCTAGCAGCACCCGGTCGGGGTAGAGGCGGTCAATCTCGGCCCTGACCCGCTTCAGGTACTCGTGGGTGTCCTTGAGATTTTCGCAGTTGGTGCCCTCGCGCTCGTACAGGTACGGGACCGCGTCCAGCCGGAACCCGTCGATGCCGAGGTCCAGCCAGAAGCGCAGCACCTCCAGCATCGCCTCCTGGACAAGGGGGTTCTCGTAGTTCAGGTCCGGCTGGTGGGCGAAGAACCGGTGCCAGTAGTACTGTCCGCGCACCTCGTCGAACGTCCAGTTAGACCGCTCGGTGTCGACGAAGATCACTCGGGCGTCGGCGTACTTGTCGTCGGTGTCCGACCACACGTAGAAGTCACCGTAGGGGCCGTCCGGGTCCGATCGGGAGGCCTGGAACCACGGATGCTGGTCGCTGGTGTGGTTCATGACCAGATCAGCGATCACCCGGATGCCGCGCTCGTGAGCCTGCTCGACCAGCTCGACGAAGTCGCCGATGGTCCCGAACTCCGGCAGGACCGCGGTGAAGTCGGCGATGTCATAGCCGCCGTCCTTGAGCGGCGATGCAAAGATCGGCAGCAGCCAGATGCAGTCGATCCCGAGCCACTGCAGGTAGTCAAGGCGCTCGATCAGGCCCCGGATGTCGCCGGTGCCATCGCTGTTGGAGTCGCTGAAGCCGCGGATCAGGACCTCGTAGAAGACCGCGCGCTTGTACCAGTGCGGGTCCCGCGGCGTCTCGAAGGAGAACGAATCGGGCACCGGCTCGGTGGCGGCTGCCCTGAACTCCTGCACGAGGGCATCTTCTGCCTGCCCGCCCGAGTGCCCGGCCTGGTCCACGCCCGCTCTCCCGCTACCGCTCGATTCTCCCCTTGCGACCGCGCTATCCAGGCGGCCACGTTCGCCTAACAAAAATGTACGGGCCTGCGGTGAGTGACTGGCATCACCAAGACCTCCGGGGGAAGCCCCCGTCCTTCACGGCGGGGAAGAATCCGGCTGTCAGACCCCGGTGAAAGAATCCGCGTATGTCCCGCTACCAGGCGCTGGCCCGGTCGCTGAACCGTGAACCTCAACTGGCGCTCCTCGCGTGTAGTTGGAATCCCCGTCGTTCAGGGCAGGGAGGATGTCAACGCACCACGGTCAGGATGTGCGCAGGCGCGATGGCGGGATCCAGCCGGACGTAGTTTGCCGCTCCCCAGCTGAATTCCTGGCCGGTGAGTTCGTCGATCACGTTGAATCCCGCGGCCGCGTCCAGTCCGAGTGCTGCGCTGTCGAGCCAGACAGTAGCCTCACGCATCGCATTGGGGTTCAGGTTTACCACGACAAGAACGATGTCGGGCGCGCCGGGGAAATCTCGGCTGGCGCTTATCGGAGATCCGCTGGTTCTCATCGGGGATCCGCTGGTTCTCATCGGGGATCCGCTGGTTCTCATCGGGGATCCGCTGGCTCTCTTGGAGAAAATCAGAATGTCCGGCTGATCACTGTAGTGGAACCGCAGGTTGCGCAGCTCGTGTAGCGCGGGGTGCGCATGCCGGATCCCGTTCAGCCTGGTCAGCAGCGGTGCGATGGTGATGCCGAGGTCCGCGGCCCGGTCCCAGTCCCGCGGCCGGTAGGCGTACTTCTCCGAGTCCAGGTATTCCTCGCTGCCGGGCACCAGCGGGATGTTTTCGCACAGCTCGTAGCCGGAATAGACGCCCCAGGACGGAGACAGCATCGATGCGAGCACAGCCCGCACGGCGAATGCCGGCGGCCCGGCGTGCTGCAAGTACTGGCACAGGATGTCCGGGGTGTTCACGAAGAAGTTTGGCCGCATGTAAGGGGCGGCCGGCCCGGCCAGTTCCTGGCTGTACTCGGTCAGCTCGGCTGCCGTATTCCGCCAGGTGAAGTACGTATACGACTGATGGAATCCGATGGCGGCCAAGGCATGCATCATGGCGGGCCGGGTGAATGCCTCGGCCAGAAAGATCACGTCGGGGTCGCTCGCTGCGATTTCGGCAAGCAGCCGCTGCCAGAACGGCAGCGGCTTTGTGTGCGGGTTGTCGACCCGGAAGATCCGGATGCCGTGGTCCATCCAGTACCGGACCAAGGCGAGAACCTCGGCATAGATGCCCTCGGGATCGTTGTCGAAATTGAGCGGGTAGATGTCCTGATACTTCTTCGGCGGGTTCTCCGCGTAGGCGATCGAGCCGTCCGCCCGCGTCGTGAACCACTCCGGATGCTTGGTGACCCACGGGTGATCGGGCGAGGCCTGCAGGGCCAGGTCCATTGCCACCTCGAGGCCAAGTTCGGCGGCCCTGGCGACGAAGGCATCAAAGTCCTCGATCGTTCCCAGGTCGGGATGAATCGTGTCGTGGCCGCCTTCGGGTGAGCCGATCGCCCACGGGGAGCCGGGGTCGCCCGGGGCGGCTATCAGCGTGTTGTTCTGGCCCTTGCGTGCGGTGGTCCCGATCGGGTGCACCGGTGGCAGGTAGACCACGTCAAAGCCCATGTCGGCGATCGCGTCAAGCCGCTTCGCCGCGCTTGCGAGGGTGCCGGACTGCGGCATGTGCCGGTGTGTCGGGTCCAGTACCGCGCCCTCTGACCGCGGGAAGAACTCATACCAGGAGCTGTAAAGGGCCCGCTGCCGGTGCACGATGAGCGGAAAGCTTTCCGTTCTGGTCAGCAGGTCCCGCAAGGGGAACGAGGTAAGGGCGGCGTGCACCTCGGTCTGCCCGGCCGCGGCTAGCCGCGTTAGCGGGGCCAGTTCCGGGTCGGAGAGCTTCGCCGCTGCCCGGTTGAGCACGTTCCTGGCGGCCCTGGCATTTCGCGCTTCCTCGGGCGGCATTGTCTTGGGCGTGGCGATCTGGACTGCTGCACGCCGTAGCAGCAGCGCGCCTTCGGCCAGCATCAGCTCGGTGTCCTGGCCGATCGGGATCTTGATGGCCGCATCGTGCTGCCAGCGCGCGATCGGGTCGCCCCAGGCCTCGATTGCGAAGTGCCACAGTCCCTCGCGGGTTGCGGCTACCTCAGCGCCGTAGCGATCGATGCCCGCTGCGAGCTCATGCATGCGCACCAGCGGCTGCTGGATGCCATCAGGATCGGTGAGGACCACTCCGGCCCCGAGCATCTCGTGGCCTTCGCGGAACACGGTGGCGGTCACAGGGAAGCTCTCTCCTGGTACTGCCTTGGCTGGGTTGCCTGCCTCCGAACCGGGCAACCGGACGACCGGCTGCACGTCGAGTATGGGGATCCTGCCGATCACGGTTGAAAGCTACCCATCTGAGCGCAGCCAATGCCGAACCGGGTGCCTGGATGCGGGCTGGCTTAGCCGGAGGCTGCCGGGGAACCCTTGGCGTGTCCGCCTTCATGCAGGCATTAAGGTCACTGTCCGTGAGAGCTATCCGCCGGTTCACGATTCACCCGGTCCTGCCCGAGACGCTGGATCCGCTACGGTCGCTGATGCTGAATCTGCGGTGGTCGTGGCATGCCGGGACGCGAAGGCTGTTTGCTTCGATCGATCCGGCCAGCACCGAGCTTGCCGAGCAGGATCCAGTTGCCCTGCTCGGCATGGTGCCTCAGGACCGGCTTACCTCACTGGCGAGGGACTCCGGCTTCCTGGCGCGGCTCGCCGCCGCCAGCGCCGACCTGCGCGATTACCTCACCGAGCCGCGCTGGTACCAGGGTGAGCCGGCCGACGCGCAGCTTCCCGCCTCGATTGCCTACTTCTCCCCGGAGTACGGGATCACTGCGGCGCTTCCGCAGTACTCCGGCGGCCTTGGCATCCTCGCGGGCGACCACCTGAAGGCGGCGAGCGACCTGGGGGTACCGCTCATCGGCGTTGGCCTGCTCTACCGGCATGGCTACTTCACGCAATCGCTGTCGCTCGAGGGCTGGCAGGCCGAGCGTTACCCGGCCTCCGACCCCAACGGCCTGCCGCTCACCCTGCTGCGAGATGAGGCCGGCGGCCCGGTCCGGGTCTGCGTCGGCCTGGCTGACGGCGCTGTCCTGTCGGCCCAGATCTGGGTGGCTCAGGTGGGGCGGGTGCCGCTGCTGCTGCTGGACTCCTACGTGGAAGAGAACGAGCCCGACCTCCGGGAGATTACTGACCGCCTGTACGGCGGCGGCACCGATCACCGGCTGCGGCAGGAACTGCTACTGGGCATCGGTGGTGTCCGGGCGGTACGCGCCTATTGCGCTAGCACCGGGCACGCCCAGCCTGAGGTGTTTCACACCAACGAGGGGCACGCTGGCTTTCTCGGGCTTGAGCGCATCCGCGAGTACACCGAGCAGGGCCTGAGCTTCGACGAGGCACTGGAACTGTGCCGGGCCGGCACTGTCTTCACCACGCATACGCCCGTTCCTGCTGGCATCGACAGGTTCCCCAGGGACCTGGTAGCTCGCCAGCTCGCCGGCGGGGATGGCGGTGCTGGCGACGACCAGGGCGGTGCACTACCGGGGCTGCCGCTGGATCGCATCCTGGACCTAGGTGCGGAGACTTTCCCCGGCGGGGACCCGGCGGTGTTCAACATGGCCGTCATGGGCATGCGCCTGGCTCAGCGGGTGAACGGCGTGAGCCAGCTGCACGGTTCAGTCTCGCGCGGCATGTTTTCCGGCCTGTGGCCGGGATTCGACGTCGCTGAGGTGCCGATTACGTCCGTGACCAACGGCGTGCACGCGCCGACCTGGGTGGCGTCGGAACTGGTGGAGCTGGTGGCAGGCTCGGCCGATTCGCCTGCCGGTGCTGCCGGGCTGGCTGGCGGCCCGAGGCTGCGGTCGGTAGCCGACCCTGCGGACGACCCGACGTTCTGGGACCGCGCGGCCTCCGACCCGGCGCGCATCTGGGCGCTGCGGCGGCTGCTCCGGGCCAGGCTGGTGGCGGAGGCCAGGCGGCGCCTGCGGGCATCCTGGCGCCAGCGCGGAGCGTCGGACGCCGAGCTGATCTGGATTGACAGCGTCCTCGACGAAGACGTGCTCACGATCGGCTTCGCTCGCCGGGTGCCGTCCTACAAGCGCCTGACGATGATGCTGCACGATCCGGACCGGCTTACCGCGCTGCTGCTCGACCCGGACCGGCCAGTGCAGATCGTCGTTGCGGGGAAGGCGCACCCGGCTGACGACGGCGGCAAGCAGCTTATTCAGCAGCTCGTCAGGTTTGCTGACCAGCCGCAGGTTCGGCACCGGATCGTCTTCCTGCCTGACTACGACATGGCGATGGCCCGGACGCTGGTGCAGGGCTGTGATGTCTGGCTGAACAACCCGCTCAGGCCGCTGGAGGCGTGCGGCACCTCAGGAATGAAGGCCGCGCTCAACGGCGGCCTGAACCTTTCGGTGCTTGATGGCTGGTGGGACGAGTGGTTCGACGGACATAACGGCTGGGCCATCCCGTCCGCGGACGGTGTCCCCGATCCGGGCCGCCGGGACGAACTCGAAGCGGCAGCACTCTACGACCTGATCAGCAAGTCGGTCGCGCCGTTGTTCTACGAGAGCAGCGCGAACAGCCTGCCGACCCGGTGGCTGGACAGGGTGGCTCATTCGCTGCGTGGCCTCGGGCCGCGCGCCCTTGCGACGCGCATGGTGAGGCAGTACGTCACCGAGCTGTATGCGCCTGCCGCGCGCTCCTCGCGGGTGCTCGCCGCTCCGGCCGGGGCTGACAGCGGGAGCTCTGACGGTGGGGCTCGCTTCGACGGTGCTCCCTTCGATGGGGCCCGCGAGCTTGCCGCCTGGAAAGCGCGAATCCGGGCGGCCTGGCCCGGCGTCCGGGTGGAGCACGTCGAGTCGGACGACGGTGAGCTCAGCCCTGGCGGCCGGCTGATCGTCAGGGCCAGCGTGGCGCTCGGCGCGCTCGCGCCTGACGACGTCACCGTCGAGGTTGTCTATGGACGCGCCGGGGACTCCGACGAGATCATCGATCCCGCCCGGTCACCGCTCCAGCTCGACGGCGAGCTGGCGGCCGACGGAGTGGCCCGCTACAGCGGGGCTGCCGAGCTCGGCCAGCCCGGGCCCTTCGGCTACACGGTCCGCGTGCTGCCAAGGCACCACCTGCTGGCAGGCCCCGCCGAGCTCGGCCTGGTTGCGGTGCCCAGTGCGCCGACCGGAATGGTCAACGGAGACCTGCGGTAACGCCGCACCGCAGCTGCGGCGGAAAGCACCCGCGGAAAGCACCGCCATTCGCCTGGTGAAGTCTTGGCCGGGGCGACGGACGTTCTGGTGTGTTTACTGCACCATAAGTCCGACATGCATCCATGGACCGCTCTCGTGGGCCGTAAACGGCTAAGCCGCCATTGAAGTGACCGACGCAAGGGACATCGTGGGCCAGCGCAGGAATTTGCTCCCGTGCTGGCGAGAACGCCAGCAAAACCAAGATCGCTGTGACATCCTGTGATAGAACGATGTCAGTAAGTGACGGCCATAATTCGTCACGTTCTGTCACCTAGCCATTACCCCCTAGTGCGAGAGGACTCTCCTAGTGAGAACTCAGATCAAGCCGGACAACCGCCTGCTCACGCCGGCTGAGGTTGCTGCAATGCTTCGGGTGGACCCGAAGACGGTTACCCGCTGGGCACGTGGCGGAAAGCTCTCGTCGATCCGCACACCGGGCGGTCACCGCCGGTATAGCGAGAGCGAAGTTCGTGGTTTCCTCAATGGCTGGCAGGGCGTTTCGCTGCCGCGCGCGTCCGGGGAGTGACCGAGCCGGTACCTGCCCCAGTGGTAGCCCTGGGGCAGGTCATCTCGGTCATGCGGCCGGCCCGACACCGGGCCCGGCCGAGCCGAGATCATGGTCACGCCGGCCTAGCTGCCGCCGCGACCAGATGCTGTTACCGGGCGGACAAACTGGTCCATTCAGGGAAAATGACAGGACCTGCGGCGACAGCGGCGTCGCTCTTCGAGTCCGCCCGGCGGTGTTCGCGGCCGGTGGTGGCCGGTCATGTCCGGTACCGGCGTTACGTTCCGTATCGTCGCTCGGGCTCGTCGGCCGCTGGCTCCGGCAAGCTGATTCCGAGCTGGACCGCGATCGTTGCCAGCAGTTCGCGCGCCTGGTCGATGTCCATGGCCCGGACGCGCTCCAGCATCTCCTCGTGCGGCAGGCGCTGCTCTTGCTGCCGTAGCAGGGCCTCTGCCTCCCGCTGTCGCAGCAGTGCCTCAGCCGCATCAGCGCGCCCTGACGCACGCAGCTCATCAGCGGTCACGCCGGCCACGGCAGCCATCTTGGCGAGCGTGGCCGCCGGACCCCACACTCGCGCGTAGACGCCAGGACTCACTATCTGGTACCCGCTCGAGATCTGGCGCCATCTGCCCTCGCTGAGGCCAGCCCGCCGGGCGGCCTCACGCGCCGAAATGCCCGCACTCCGAAGTGCAGCCGCAATTAGCGTGCCCCAGAGCGGCGGATCCGGGCGGTCACTCATGCAGGTACCTTCGCACAAACTTCGCACATTGTCCACTTGATGATAATGATTACCGACAGTCATTCAAGCAGGTAAAGTGCGGTCTGCGTAAATTGCAAAACGCAAAAACTCCCTTCAAAGTCTTGACCCTTCGCAATCCTTCGCAGTATTGTCCGTAATGACTTACTTCGGTGTTTGCTGGCAATGGCGGGAGGGCAGCCAATGGGAGTGTCGCTCTCCCTGGAGGGAACGCGGCAGGCTCGCGGCCGGGGCCGCGGTGGCCAGCACACCCGGACGGCCGAGGAGCAGGCGTGCCTCGACGCTCTCGCGGCGTTCTTGCGCTCCGACGTGACGGGCGCGGGCAGGTGCCTGAGCAAACTGTCCAGGGCCAGCCTCGCCTCGCGGCTGCTGCCGGCTGCGCGCGCTCTCGCCCGGGCGGCCGATCTCGTGCTCGCCAGCGATGCTGCCGCGATCCGCAGCCTAGAACTCGACTTTGTGCTCTCACCTGCCTGTCTGCTCGGGGTGTGCAACGGCTCGGCAGGCGTCACTCCGTGCACCTCGCTTGCCTGTCAGCATGACTGCCATTCGGCGCCCTCGGGCGAGCCAGCGGAATCTGCCGACCAGATCTCGCGCAGTCGGCGGCGATTCCTTTAGTCCCGCGCCGCGGGCCGGGCTAGTAGCCGGCCGCCGGCCGGGCTGCGTAGGATCGTGGCTCGGCACGGGAGGTGCATCATGGGCGAGCTGGTGCTGGTCGAAACGGAACAGGCCGTTGCCACTGTCAGGCTGAACCGGCCGCCGATGAACGCGCTGAGTGCAGAACTCCAGGCTGACCTAGCCGCTGCCGTTGCCCGGGTTGCTGACGACGATGCGATCCGCGCGGTGGTGCTATACGGCGGGGAGAAGCTCTTCGCGGCTGGCGCCGATATCAAGGAGATGTCGGAGGCGAGCTACGCGCAGATGACGGAGCGGAGCGGACGGCTCCAGGCGGCACTCAACGCCGTTGCCGCGCTCAGCAAGCCGGTGGTTGCCGCCGTTACTGGCTACGCGCTTGGCGGCGGACTTGAGCTTGCGCTCTGCGCGGACTTCCGGGTCCTGGGGGAGAGCGCCAAGGTCGGCCAGCCGGAGATCCTGCTCGGTCTGATCCCCGGCGCCGGCGGGACGCAGCGGCTGCCCAGGCTCATCGGCCCGGCCAAGGCCAAGGACCTGATCTTCTCTGGCCGGTTCGTGGGCGCCGCCGAGGCGCTGGAGATCGGGCTTGCCGACAAGGTGGTGCCGGACGATCAGGTGTACCAGGCAGCCAGAGAGCTGGCAGCCCGTTTCGCGACGGGCCCGGCTCTCGCGCTCGCGGCGGCAAAGCAATCCATCGAGATTGCGCTGGACACCGACCTAGCCACCGGTCTGGAATACGAGCGGGTGAGCTTCGCGGGGATGTTCGCGACCGAGGATGCGCGGAGCGGAATGCGCAGCTTCCTGGAGAATGGGCCTGGGAAGGCCACCTTCAACGGCCGGTGATCATCGAATGGCTATGAACGAGGATGCGGCAGCGATGATGGAGCCCACTGGCAGTCCGTCGCTCGATATGGTGACGGCGGCGCTGCGCGCTGATAGCAGTGACATTGCCATCTACGCGAGGGTCCTGACTGAGTCGCTGGGCGAAGCCCTGCCCGCCAGCTGCGTCACGGTAGACCGAGAGCGATCCGTATCCGACCGGATGAAAGGCCGTCCCGGCACTGTGACGAAGATCACAGTGCGCCTCGGCGATCAGGTCATGACGCTCCGGCTAACAGGCGGCGCACCGGCCGCCGAGATCTGCCGCGAGGTCCGCGGCGTGGTGCTATCTCGGCAGCCAGTCCAGGTCGGCCAGTGGGCCGCCGAGCTCGCGAAGGCCCTGGTCAGCCACGCGGAGCAGAACGCAGAGACGGCCGAGGCGCTGCGACGGCTAGTAGCTGGCAGCTGACCAGCGGTATTGCCGGGTCCTCTTGTGGCTGAATTGGGCCGTAGGCTAGCTGGCTATGAGCGCCCACTCGGGGGACGAGCGGCTCGGCCCATACCGCCTGCGTGAGCGGCTGGGCGAGGGCGGCATGGGCGTGGTCTTCCTCGCAAGCGACCCGGACAACCGTCCCGTCGCGGTCAAGGTGCTCCGCCAGGGAGTGCCGGCCGAGGCCACGGCGCGCCATCGGCTTGCGCGTGAGGTCGAGACCATGCGCCGGATCCACAGTCCGTTCGTGGCCGAGGTCGTAGACGCTGACGTAGAGGGCGACCCGCCATACATCGTGACCCAGTACGTGGCCGGCCGGACGCTCGAGGATGTGGTCACGGCCGACGGCCCGTTGACCGGAGCAGCCCTGGCCCGTCTGGCCAGTGGACTGGCGGCGGCGCTGACCGCGGTGCACGCAGCCGGAGTCGTGCACCGTGATCTCAAGCCCGGCAACGTGATGCTGCTCGACGGCGAGCCGATGGTGATCGACTTCGGTATCGCCCAGGCCCTGGATTCGACCCGGCTGACCATGACCGGCATGTTCATGGGAACGCCGGGCTACCTGGCGCCCGAGGTGATCGAGGGCAAGCCGAGCGGTCCTGCCGCTGACGTGCACTCGTGGGCCGCGACGATGGCCTACGCCGCCACCGGGCAACCGCCGTTCGGCACCGGCCAGTTCGAGGCGATCTTCTACCGCGTCGTGCACGGTCAGCCCGAGCTTGACTGCATGCCAGCCCCGCTGCTGCCGATCGTGCTGACGTGCCTGGCCAGGGACCCGAGCCAACGGCCGTGCGCTCCGAACCTGGCCGAGATGGTGGCTGCCCTCAATCCTGAGACTCTCGTGCCGGCTCCACCAGGGGCGGCCCAGCGCGCTATCTCGGCCGCTGCTGCCGTGGCTGGACTGAGTGGGTCGGCCACGCGGACCTCGCTGGACGTGGCGTCCCCGGCGCTGGCCGAGAGTATGCACGCGGCTGAGCTTCAGACTCCGGCCTGGCCCGGCACCAGGCCGATCGCCCTTCAACCCAAGGACGATTACGCCGACCTGCTGACACCGGTGCGGTACCCTCCGGATCCTGGCCCGCCAAGATCAGTACCGCCAGGTATGGCCGCGCCGGGATCGGCGCTACCGGGATCTGCCCCGCCTGGTTCAGCACGGCCCAGTTCAGCGCCGCCGGGTTCTGCGCCAATCGGATCGCAGGCCCGTGGGGATGCGCTAGCCGGCCAGGCGGGCCCCGCGCGATGGCTCCTCGTGCTGGCCACGCTGGCGGCGCTCGTGGCCGTGAGCGTGCTCCTGCCGATTGCCGGGGCCGCCCTGGCCCTGGCCGTCCTCGTCCTTCTTCGGGCTACCGATGCAACGAGCCGGTGGATGGGCAGACGGCGGGCCAGGCAGGGGCCACGGCGCAGCGACCCGGTATCGGCGACCGCCTTCTTCCCGCTGGCGGTCGGGCGCTCGGTGCTCAGTTCTGTACTGCTGGCCCCGATGGCCCTGCTGTGCGCCGCGATTGCGGCGGTGCTGGCTGTGCTGGCCGCCGGCCCGGCGCAGCTGCCGAAGGTTGGCAGCTATGCGGCCGGCGCGCTTGTTGCCTGCTATTGCATCGGCCCCGGCTCGCGAGCCTGCCGCAGGCCGCTCGGCAGTTTCTACGGTAAGGTCACCAGCTCGGTGCCGACGGCGATCATCGGATCGCTCGGGGTCGCCGCGCTAGCCGTCGCGATCATTGTGGCGGCCGCGACCATGGCTCCCGGCTACTGGCCGGACGTGCACCTCGGCAATCAGCTGCAGAACGCGACGTTCACTCATCCAAGCGTCAACCGTCTGCCGACTGACATTGGCAGCGTGGGCCGGTACCTAGTCCGCGTGGTCCGGCACAGCGTGTTCTGAACAGGCCGGGATCGGCCGGGCCCGGCTAGCTAGCGATTTGCGATGGGGCCTCCGAGTCGATCGCGGCCAGGGCCGATCCTGGCGACGGGGCCGATCCTGGCGACGGGGCCGATCCTGGCGACGGGGCCGATCCTGGCGACGGGGCCCGGCCATTGTCCGCAGCCGGCAGCGGCCGGACCAGGCCGCGAGCTACCACCTCGTTAGCAAGCCGTACCCTCCGGTTCGGCCCCTCTGCGATCTTGAGTTTCTGGTAGAGGCGCAGGAGATGCTGTTTGACCGCCGCTTCTGTCACCACAAGGTCGGCCGCGATGTCGCGCGCGGTGGCCGGGGCAACGAATGCGTCAGCGCACAGCGCTGGCTTACAGAGCGCGGCAACAACATCCACCTCGCGCCGCGTCAGCTCCGGCATAGCGGATCGGCGCTGCTCGCTCTCCGGCGACACCTCCTCGGCGGGCAGCCCGCCGATCCGGCATCGCTGTGTGCCAAACGACAGGACATCGCCGTTCTCAAGCAGCCGCTGCGCGACAACCTTCCCGTTGACCCGGGTGCCGTGCCGAGATAACCCCAGGTCGCTCACGTACGCGTACGGTCCCCGACGAATGATCTCGGCGTGCAGTTTCGAGACGCTGGAGTGCTCGAGGTGAATGTCAACCGACTTACCGCGGCCGATCGTGGTCACGTCTGGGCGCAGCCTGACGACTGCGCCGGTGCTCTCGATCCGGATGTGGGGGGTCTCCATCACGTTCCTCCGGCATGTCCGGCCAGCTAGTGAGGTGTCACCCCAGGGTTACCCAGGTCCCGTCAAGTCCATGCCGGCAGAATGCAAA
>Ga0335073_10002792_pt1 | contig 23991 bp, 24 predicted proteins | sample Lox_Sample_22_FD_207093 | JGI IMG/M metagenome (GOLD analysis project Ga0335073, IMG submission 207093) | Soil microbial communities from Loxahatchee National Wildlife Refuge, Florida, United States - Lox_Sample_2.2 | ecosystem: Environmental > Terrestrial > Soil > Wetlands | place: USA... | reverse complement strand
GTGCGGTTGCCGGGCCGGGGCGCTTCCCGGCTGCGGCGGAAGGGACGGGCGTGATGCGGACAGGGGGCTTCCCCGGAGCGGACCTGCGGGCGGGCCGTGCGGAGATCGGCGAGCGGGTGCGGATCGGTCCGGGCACTGTGATCGTGGCGGATGAGCTGGTGCTGGGCGACGGGGCGGTGGTGGGGGCCGGGTGCGACCTGCGGTCGGCCCGGCTGGAGCTGGGGCCGGGCGCCCAGGCGGGCGAGGGCAGCCGGTGGCTGGTCGCGGACCGGGCCAGGCTGGGCGCCGGGACGGTGGTGGACGCCGGGGCGGAGGTGACGTGCCGGGAGTTCCTGGTCGGCGACGGCACCTACGTGGGGCCGCGGCTGCGCGTCGGGGCGGGCGCCTCGATGGAGGAGCGGTCGCTGGTCACGATCGGGGACCGCTGCCAGATCGCGCCGGACGTGCTGGTCAACCCGACTGAGCCCGTCGTGATCGGCGATGAGGTGGGGATCAGCGCCCAGGTAGCGATCTGGACCCACGGCTACCACGCGGGCCACCCGGTCCGGGACGGCCACGCGGCGGCGTTCGCCGGGGTCGAGGTGGCCAGCGGGGCGTGGCTGGGGTTCCGGGTGACCCTGCTGCCCGGGGTGCGGGTCGGCGAAGGCAGCATCGTCGCCGCGACCGCGACCGTGACCCGGTCCCTTCCCGCCGGGATCCTCGCCGCCGGGGTGCCGGCCACGGTCAGGCGGCCTCTCGAGCCGGCCGCGATGAGCGCCGGCCAGCGAGGCGAAGCCGTCGCCGCCCTTACGGCCGGGTGGCTGCAGCGGCTGCGGTTCAAGGGCCTGGCGGTGGAGCCGGGTCCCGGTCCCGGACGGTGGACGGTGTCGCAGGCCGCGCTGGGCTGGCAGGTGGCCCTCCGCGACGGGGACGGCGGCTGGCCGGAGGCGGTGGAGGTTACCGGCAGCGAGGGCACCGTGGTGTTCGGCTTCGCCGAGCCGCTGACGGTGAGCGGGGTGCTGGACGAGCTGGGCCACGACCTGCGCGACTACTGCCGCCGGGCGACGTGGCTGTTCCCGTACCCGGGCAACAGCCGGGGCCTGGTGCCGGAGCGGTTCGCCCGGCTGCTCGGCTGAGCGGGCCGGCGCGGTCACGGGCGGCCTTCCAGGTAGGCGGCAACGTCTGGGGTGACCAGGTAGGCGGCTGCCGCGCCGGCCATGCTCTCGCGCAGCTGCGCCACGGTCCGCGGGCCGATGACCGGGATGACCGGGGCGGGGCTGGCCGCGCGGAGCCAGGCCAGGGCCAGCCCGTGCGGGGTCGTGCCCAGCACCCTGGCGGCGCGGCGGAGCCGTTCCCGGCGGTCCCGCCCCACCGGGGTGTCGTAGGCGACGGCATGATGGGCGGCGTGCCGGCCGCTGTGCCCGGCGGCCAGAAAACCGGCGGCTAGGGTCCGGTAGGGCGTGACGGTCATCCCGTACCGGGCGGCGACAAGCAGGTGCGCGGGGGTGGCCTCGGCCAGCCAGGGCTCGGCGGGCGGGTCCGCGCGAGGGGCCAGGCTCCACAGCGGGGCGGTGACCTGCGGGCCGGGCAGCCCGCGCCGGCAGGCATAGCCGGCCCAGGCTCCCAGGCGGGCGGCGGTCCAGTTGGAGGCCCCGGTGTCGCTGGCCAGGCCGGCGTCCACGGCCCTGCTGGCCGCGTCGGCGACCTCGTCCACCGGGATGCGCGGGTCGTCGCGGTGCAGGACCAGGATGAACGGCACGCCCAGCCGGCCGGCGGACCCGGCGGCGATGGCAAGTATTGCCTCGGGGCGCAGGTCGCCACGCTCGGGACGGGCGGGGTCCAGGCCGGCCTTGCTGATGACGCGCACGCCTGGCGCTCCGGTGACCTTGAGCCAGGCGGCGATCAGCGGCTCGGCGCGGAAGGTACCGCGGTCGGGTCCGTAGGTGGGGGCGGTGTCGATCAGCCGCCCGCCCTGCTCGTAGTAGGCATCCAGCAGCTGATAGGCCCGTGCGGCGGGCAGGGCCGGCGTGCCGAACTCGAAGGTGCCCAGCGCCGCCGACCCCGCGTCGGCCAGTACAGTCAGGCTGCTCACGGGAGCGCTCCGGCGGGACTCCAGTCGCGGGCGCGGTCGCGGAGCGAGACGGCCAGGGCCTGCTCCAGCGGGCGGGCGGGCGGCGGCCCGTAGAGGCTGGTGAACAGGCTCATGTCGGCGGTGAACGACTGAACCTCGTTAGGCCGGCCCGGGGCACGGGTGACGGTGCCACCGCCGGAGGCGCGGGTGACGGCCCCGGCGAGCGCCGCGATGGTGACCGCTCGGCCGGAACCGCAGTTGACGGCCGGCAGCAGGCACGGGCCGGCCAGCAGGCTCGCGAGCATGGCGACCGTGTCGTCAATGTAGGTGAAGTCCCGGGCCTGGGAGCCGTCGCCCTCCACCGTCAGGGGCCGGCCGGCGATGGCGGCGTCGAGGAACGCGGGGACCACGGCGTCGCCGTCCTCGTCGGGGCCGAAGGTGTTGAAGAAGCGGACCACCCCGATCTGGCGGCCCGGCGGGAGCAGGTTCCGGTAGATGGCGGCCAGGTGCTCGGTGGCTGCCTTCCCCGCCGCGTACGGAGAGCGGGGCGCGTGCGGCGCGGACTCGGGGAGCGGGCCGGGCTGCTGCCCGTAGACCTCGCAGCTGGAGGCCAGGACCAGCCGCCGGGCGTCGGAGGCAGTGAAGGCGTGGATGACGTGCCGGTCGGCGGCGGTGTTGTGCTCGAACCCGCCGGGGTCGAAGGACCGGGGCACGGACTTGTGCGCGGCCAGGTGCACGATCGTGTCGAAGCCGTCCAGCTCGCCCGGGGCCAGTGACCGGACGTCGCGGACCTGAAGGCCGGCCGGGCGCCGACGCGGGGAGGCGACCGACAGGTCGTCAACAGCGGTCACCGTGTGCCCGGCTCCGCGCAGCGCAGAGGTGAGGGCGGAGCCGATGAACCCGGCCGCTCCGGTGATCAGCAGGTCCACAGCAGGTTCTCCTTCACAAGGTGGCCAGGTAGGCGGCCAGGCCGCTCGCGCCCTGGTAGCGGTGGGCACGCAGGCCCAGCGCCCGCGTGGCGTCGGTGATCTCGGGAATGTCGTCCACGAGGACGAGACGGTCCGGGCTGGTACGGTGCCCGGCCGCGACGCGCTCGAAGAACTCGGGCGCGGGCTTGGTGGCGCCGATCTCGTGGGAGCACCACACGGCGTCCAGGATCTTCAGCTGCTCGCCGAACAGGCGGCGCCAGCAGCCTGCGTGCAGGACGTTGGTGTTGGACGCCCCGGCGACCCGGAAGCGGGCGCGCACCTGATCGGAGGCCAGCAGCGTGACCAGTTCGCTGTCCACCTCGCCGTAGATGGCGTTCCACCCGGCGGTCATCCGGTCGTCGTCCAGGTCCAGGCCGAGGCGGCGGCGCAGGTGGTCCAGGTAGCCGGCGGGGGTGATCTCGCCGCGCTCGAATGCGTCGAACGGGGGGTCGATCTGCCACCGGGCACGCAGCGCGCGCACGTCGTGGCCTGACGCGCCGGCCCAGTAGGCCAGGGCCTGCCAGAAGGAGTAGGAGAAGAACACGCCGCCCATGTCGATGAGCAGGACGGCGGGCTGGTCATTCGCGGTCACGGGGTTCCTCCAGGGCGGTGGCGGCGAGGCGGGAGTAGCGGGCGGCGATCAGGTCGCGGCGGGGCTTGCCGGTGCTGGTGACCAGCCCGAGGGCGGGCCAGGAGTCGGCGGTGACGCGGACGGCAGCCAGGTCCGACCACGGCAGCTCCCCGCGCTGCCGGGCTTCCCCGGCGCGGCGCAGCAGGTCGCGCTCCAGCCCGGCGGTCACTGCGGGCGGCCAGGCGGCGGCTGGCGGCACGGACACGACGGCGACCGCGCGGGGCAGGCCCGCGCCCAGCAGGCACGCGGCGTCGACGTGCGGGCAGGCGAGCAGGAGAGCCTCGGCGGGCTCGGGACGGATCGTCTCGCCCGAGCCGGTCTTGAACGCCGACCCGGCCCGGCCGGACAGCACCAGTTCCCCGTCGTCGGCGACGGTGACCTGGTCGCCGGTGTGCAGCCAGCCGCCGCCGTCGGTGACCGGCCGCAGCGCCGGCCATCGGTCGGCGTAGCCGACGGCCAGGTTCGGGCCGCGCAGCAGCAGCTCCCCGTCCCCGGTGACCCGGTGCTCGACGCCGACCGGCTCGCCCAGGCCGGGCAGCGCCGCGTTCCACTGGTGGAACGCCGGGACGGTGGTCTCGGTCGCCCCGTAGGCGCCGATGACCCGCAGCCCCGCGCGCCGGTGCAGCACGTCGGCGGTCGCCAAGTCCAGGGCGGCGGCGCCGTTGACCGCCACCCGGACCCCGCCCAGCGCGTCCCTCGCCCGCGCCCCTGCCTCGCCGCTGGCCTCGCACGCGGCGGCCAGCCGCGACCAGGTGCGCGGCACGCCGAGCAGGGTGTCGGGCCGGTGCTGTTCCAGGTCCCGCTCGACGCGGCCGGGGGCGGACTCAGCCACGGTGGTGCCGTACAGGCACATCAGCAGGTGGCCCATGATCCGCTGGGCGACATGCGAGACCGGCAGGTAGGACAAGGTCATCTCGGGTACGGCGGGCCAGCAGGCGGTCCAGGCATCGGTGCCGCGCGCCAGGGCGGCACCGCCGAGGACGACCGCCCGCGGTATGCCGGTGGTGCCGGAGGTGAACACGACGGCGGCGGCGCTGTGGCAGGCCCCGGCCAGGTCGCGGGCCTCGGCCCGCCACCGTGCGGGCGCCCCGGCGGGGGCCGGGATGCCCATTGCTACCCGGTGGACGGCGGTTCCCGCGCAGGCGGCAGCGGCGGCGAGGCCGCCCCGGCCGTCCGCGGCTGCGTCGAGGACGGCGGCGGGCCGGACGGCCCGCCGCGCCGCGCCGAGCCCGTCCGGGGGCATCTCGGGCAGGACGGCGGGAACCCCGCCCGCGAGCAGCACCCCGAGGTCACACACGCTGAACAGCGGCCCCGGCCCGGTGCGGACCAGCACCACCTGCCCTGCCACGCCCCGGCCCGCGCGCAGCAGGGCGGCGACCGCCAGCGCCTTGCCGAGCAGCTCGTCGAACGTCCAGGTGGTACCGTCCAGGCTGATCGCGGCGGCCCGGTTGCCCGGCTGGCCCAGGAACCGGTGCAGGACGCCGGTCATCACAGCTCGTCCGCGGCGTGCCCGGCGAGCTGGCAGGCGCCGACGAGCTGGCGGCCGCGGCCGGCGACCAGGGCGTGGCGGGAGACGGCGAGCGCGTCGCGCCAGCAGCCTTCCAGGCCGTTGCCGTAGTGGACGGCGGCCGACCCGGCGGCGTCGAACAAGATCCTGCAGGCGGCCTCGGCCGCGTCGGTCACCTGGCAGCAGGCCAGGCGCAGCGCTGCCCGCTGCCCGGCCGGGACCTCGCCGTCCCGGGCGCTGGCCCACGCGGAGGCCGTCGCGGCCTCCAGCAGCGACCTGGAGGCCCGGACGAGGCCGTCGGCGCGGGCGTAAGCGGCCTGCGCGGCCGGCTGCCCGGCCAGGATCCCGGGGGCGTGCCGGGTGCGGGTGGTCGCGGCCATCCGGGTGAACGCCGTCAGCGCGCGGGCGGCGGCGGCGTCGGCCACGGCGGCGATGCACCCGGCCATCAGCCCGTACAGCGGGTACCGGAACAAGGCGGCATTGACGGCCGGGGTGTCGGCCAGCCGGATGCTGTGGGCAGCCGGGACGAGCGTGTTGCAGCTGACGGTAACCGAGGCGCTGCCGCGCAGGCCGATCGCGTTCCAGTCCTCGGCCACGGTCACCTCGCGGCGCGGGACAAGCCACCAGCGCACCTGGCCGACGCTGTCCGGGGCGGCGAGCGCGGCCAGCGTCATCGCGGGGGCTCCGCTGACCAGCGGCCAGCGTCCTTTCAGCCGCACCGCCGCGCCTTCCGGCTCGGTGACGCCTGCGGGCAGCGACGCCCCCGCGACGACCGGGCGGTTCCCGGCTAGCTCGCGGGCGGTGCCGGGGTCCAGGCGGGACAGGAACGCCCCGGCTGGCCCGCAGATCGCCGCGACCCAGCCGGCGGCCGGGTCGGCCAGAGCGACCTCGCGAACGGCGGCGAGGATCTGCGGGGCCGGCCACTCCAGCCCGCCGCAGCACGCGGGCAGCGCGGCCTGCGGCAGCGGCGAGGCTTCCAGCGCCCGCCACACCGCCGGGTGCAGCGTGCCGTGCCGCTCCCCGTGATCCCGGTACGCGGCGGCGGCCTCTGCCAGCTCCGTCACCGTCTCGGCAGCAGGAACGGGATGGTCTTTGACAACGGTCATCAGGGTCTCCTTCAGGTGAGTGGACCGGATTCAGCGAAGCGAGTCGGCGGTTTCGCTGGCGCAGGCTCGGCGAGCAGGTCGCGCAGCGCGGCTCCGGCCGCGTCGAGCAGCTCGCGGGACAGCCAGCCCGGCCCTATGTCCTGGGCGAGCGCGGACCCGGCGGTGCCGACCAGGTAGCAGGCCAGGACCGCCGCATCCCGCGCAGGGAGCGCCTGGGCGGCCAGCCCTGCGGTCATCCCGGCCAGCACGTCGCCGGAACCGTGCCGGGCCAGGCCCGGATGGCCGGCTTCCACCGCCCACATGCGCTCCCCGTCGGTCACCAGGTCCCGCGGGCCCTTGGCCACGACGACCGCGCTGGTCTCCCGGGCCAGGCCCGCCAGGGCCGTCATGTCGGCCTGCGCCGTCCGCGCTGGCGTCTGGTCCGGTCCTGGCAGCAGGGCGGCGGCCTCGGCCCGGTTCAGCAAGATGACGTCCGGGGCGATTACCTGGAGCAATTGCCGTGCCCGCTCGCCGCCGCCCAGGGACCCGTCCACCACCAGGGCGGCGGACCTGTCGGCCCGCCGGGCCTCGGCCAGGGCGTCCAGCACCGGCCCGGCCTGCGGGCTGCCGCCCAGCCCCGGCCCGAACAGCCAGGCAACGCGCCCTTGCGCGCCGGCGCCGGAGAGCTTGCGGGCCATCTGGGCCGACGCCCCGGCCGCCTCCCGTACCGCCGCCGCGTCCAGCTCCGGCCCGGCGACCGGGATCAGGTGCGCCTCCAGCGCCGCCGCCTGGGCGGCAGCCGAGGGCGGGGCGGCGATCCGCACGCCGTGCACGCCGGACCGCCGGGCGGCCAGCGCGGCCAGGTACGGCGGGGCCTCGTACGCCCGCGACCCGCCGATCACCACCACGAGCCCGCCGTCGCCCTTCACGCCCCCGTCCCGGGCCGCAGCCGCCCGCAGCGCCGCCGTGCGCGCGGTCGCCCGGCCGACGGTCACCGCGTCCACGGCCCCGCCCCTGCCGCCGAGAACCGGCCGTGCGCCCGCGTGCGGGCCGCTAGGCTCGGCGGTGACGCCGGGTCCCGCCGCCGGGTCCGGCCCGCTCGAAGGGGACCGTGATGACCGCGCCGGAACGCACCTGGCCGCGCCTGCTCGCCGCGCTGCTGGCCCGCGAGGACCTGAGCGCGGACGACACCCGCTGGGCGATGACCGAGGTCATGGACGACGCCCACGAGCCAGCCCAGCTCGCGGCGTTCCTGACCGCGCTGCGCGCCAAGGGCGAGACCGCGCCGGAACTCGGCGGGATGCTCGACGCCCTCATGGACCGGGTCATCCCGCTGCCCGTCGACGGCTCGGCGGTCACCGACGTGGTCGGCACCGGGGGCGACGGCGCGCACACCGTCAACATCTCCACCATGGCCGCCCTGGTGACCGCCGCCGCCGGGGTCCCGGTCGTCAAGCACGGAGGCCGCTCCGTCTCCAGCAAGAGCGGGTCCGCCGACGTCATAGAGGCCCTCGGCATCCCCCTCAGCCTGACCCCGGACCAGGTCGCCCGCTGCGTCACAGAGATCGGGATCGGGTTCACCTTCGCGCCGAACTACCATCACGGCCTGCGGCACGCCGCACCCGTCAGGCGCGCCCTCGGCGTCCCGACCGCGATCAACTACCTGGCCCCGCTGACCAACCCCGCCCGCCCCGCCACCGCCCTGATCGGCTGCTCCAGCCTCGCCATCGCCCCGGTCCTGGCCGCCGTCCTCGCCGGGCGCGGCGCCACCGCCCTGGTCGTGCGCGGGCGCGACGGGCTGGATGAGATCACCACCGCCGCGCCCACCGACGTGTGGGCCGCCAGCGGCGACGGCGTCCGCAAGGCGGCCTTCGACACCGCCCGGTTCGGGCTGGGCCGCGCCCGGCCCGCCGACCTGGCCGGCGGGGACGCCGCCTACAACGCCAAGGTCGCCCGCGCCGTCGTCGCGGGCGAGCCCGGCCCCGTTCTCGACGCCGTCCTGGCCAACGCCGCCGGCGCGCTCGCCGCCCGCAACGGCGCCGACGGCGCGGGAGTCTTCGAGGGCGCCTTCGCCGCTAGCCTGGACCAGGCGCGCACCGCTGTCAGCAGCGGCGCGGCGGCCCGGCTGCTCGACCAGTGGATCGCCCTCGCCGCCGAGCTCGCCAGTCCCCGCTGACCGGGCCTGCGCCGTCACCGGGACTGCCCGCCGGCCAGCAGCGGAACCTGCCGCGACCACTGCGCCACAGCCGACCAGCGCCGCGTCACGTCCGGGACCGCGATGTCGCCCAGCAGCGCTGCGAACGCCTCACTCCGCCGCAGCGGCGCCTTCACCGGCTCGCCGCCGGCTGCCCGGCCCGCGTAGGCCGAGCGGACCGCCGCGAGCGGGCCGTCCAGCAGCGCTGGTGACGAGGCGGGCGAGCCGCAGGCCCACGCTGAGGCCACCAGGGCGGCGCGCTCGCGCCACGGCAGGAACACCGCCAGCTCGCGCACCACGTCGGCCGGGTCGTCGCTGGTGTGCACCATCGTCAGGAGCCGGTTCGGGCTGCCCGCCACCGACCGCAGCGAGTCCGCTGCCCGCCCGACCGGGTCGTTGCCGCCCTTGAGCCTGGTCAGGCGCTGCGCCGGGTCGCCGTCCGGGTGCCGGTACAGCACGACCAGGCCCGGCCCGAGCGCCGCCACCGCGTCCAGCAGCAGCAGCCGCTCCGCCGTCGCGCGCTTGAGCTGCCACCACCACAGCGCCCGCACGTCCGCCCGGCCCAGCCGCACGACCGCCGCGCCGACCGCGATGAACCCCGCCGCCTCGATCCGGCCGGCGACATCCGCGATAGCCCCGGCCGCGGCGACATCGGGCCGGAGCCAGACGATGGCGGTCTCCGACGCGAACCGCAGCGACGCCTCCGACCCCAGTACCCCGGTCAGCGTGGCCCAGCCCTCCCGCAGCAGCGGGTCTGCGGTGTACTGCTGCCTCTTGCCCGGGTCCGTCGTCAGCAGGTCAAGCGGCGGGACTGGCATGTCGCCCCACGCCAGACCGTCGTTTTCCCGTTCACCCTGCCCTGCCACGCGCGCTCCTTCTCCTTGCGTACCGCCCCGATCTGCGGCACAACCAGCACACCTCGCACCGGCCCCTCGGCCCAGGACCGGGCAGCGAGAGCGGCGTGAATCTCTGTCACGATCCGCGAAAAGCCGCGAAACGGCGGCGAGCACGCGGGACTGCAGAGATGGCTTGGGACGGCTGCCCGCCAGCTTCGCCCAGGACGACGGAACTGCGGGTCAGTCCGGGTCGCTGGCGGGCTCGCGAGCGGAGGCGGGCAGGAGGCTTCGCCACCCGTCTTTGGTCCGCGCTGATGCCAGTGGCAAGCGGTATGGTGCTCCAGGTAACGGGCTGTGAGTCCTGCCGTAGGGGCCGCCCACCCGCTAGCCCAGCGGCCAACCGGGCGGACTGCTGGCGGAGGCCGATATGCCCGATGTCCCCCTGCTGCTGGTTGACGGCAGCAACCTGCTGTTCCGCGCCTGGTTCGGCTTCCCTGCCCGCATCAGGAGCCGCGACAAGACCCGGGACCTGACCGGAGTATTCGGCTTCTTCGCGCTGCTGCGCGTCGCCGTCCGCGACGAGATCCTCGCCTACCCCGAGATAGCCGTCGTGTTCGACGGGGAGCGGGGCAGCGCGGCGCGGCGCGAGACCGACCCCGCCTACAAGGCCCACCGCCCCGGCGGCGAGGCCGCGCTGGCCCCGATCAGGGCGCTTCCCGACGTCAAGCGCGGCCTTGACGCCCTGAAGATCAGCTGGGTCGAGATCGAGGACGCCGAGGCCGACGATGTCATAGCGACCCTGGTGAGCAGGGTGCCCGACGGGCGGGACGTCCTGATCATGTCCGGGGACCGGGACATGTACCAGCTAGTCACCGATCGCGTCCTCGTCCTGAACACCGCCATGCGCCCCGGCCACCGGCTCATCGGTCCCAAGCAGATCGAGGCCCGCTACGGGGTGCCGCCCAGCGCCTGGTGCTGTCGGGCCGGCCTGGCCGGAGACCCGTCCGACGGAATCAAGGGCATAACCGGCATCGGCCCGGTCACCGCCGCCCGCCTCCTCCACGGCGGCCTGAGCCTGGAAGACCTCCCCGCCTCCGGCCGGCTCACCGGCCGCACCGGACAGCGCATCCTGGACAACATGGCCGCCGCCATCCGGTTCCGGGACCTCGCGCGCATGCGCACCGACGTCCCCGTCGCGCACGCCCCAGACGGACGGCCGTCCCCCTCGCTGCCGGCGCCCGCCAGCGTGATCACGCTGCTGAATCTGTGGTAACAAGGACGCTTCCCGGCCAGCCCATTAACCGCACTCCTGCGCCGGTTACGGGCCGCCGCGCGGTCCGGTTACAAGAGGCACTGGCTGAAGCCTGCCCCTGGCCCAGCTACCAGATGACCGCCCCGCAACGGCTCCTACTGCTTCGCCTTCGGGTAGATGCGGCGGGCGTCGTCAGGATTGAGCCACGCTGGCGGGACTACGGATAGCACGAGGGCGTACCGCTCGCCCTCGTCATCATCGGTGAAGGTGGTCCAGTTCGCGGCCGTGACCTTCAGCTCAGGGTGGGTCCTGAAGTAGTCGGCCGCCCGCTGGAAGACCTCCGCTTCCTGGACCATGTCGGCGTCCCCTGCGAACGTCACGGTTGCCGTGAGGAACGCGCTTACCCCCTCATGGCCCTCGCCGGCAGTCGATACGACCCGCTCCAGGCCGAGCATCTCGTACTCGGGTGTCCCGAACGGCGGCTCTTGTGTGCTCTTCATGGCAGCATGATCAGTGACATGGGGCGCGCATAACCAGACGCCACGCCTGAAACTGGCCAATGTGACAGCCGGGCAGGCCCGGCACCGAACTGCCGCTTTGGGCCAGTCCAGGTTGCCTGGCCTCCGGGGAGGGCCACCGAGGCCAGATTTGTGCGTGTCGCACGCGGGCCGTGGTGGCGGGTCAAGCCGTCTGGTCCTGGGCGACCGCGACTGCCGCGGCTAGGAGCGCGGCGTCGGCGTCGGGGTCGCCCGGAGGGGGCAGCGCCGGGCTGGCCAGCCTGGCGGCGAGGTCTGCACCTGCCCATGCCCTGGCGTACTCGGATGCGGCGGCGCGCACGCCCGGCCTGGCGGCCAGCTGGCGGTCCAGGTACCCGGCGGCGTCGTGCAGGAACTCGCGGACCATGGCCGTGTCGCTTCCCGCGGGGGCGGTGGTGTCGGTGAGGCGGGCGGCCAGCGCTGCCCCGTAGCCGGGGTCGTCGGCGGCCATCTGCATGGTCATCATGGCCAGGGCGCTGCGCAGCTTACGTGTCTCGGCCTCGTGGTCCGGGAGTTGGCCGTGCTGGTGGAGGCTGGCGTATCGGCTGACCGCCTCGTGCCATTCGGCGCGGTCGGAGGCGGTGGCGAAGTTCCCGTCGGGGCCGGGCAGCAGGCCGCCGGTGTTCTGGTAGGCGTAGATCCAGGCCGGGCTGATCCCGGCGGCTTCCAGCATGCCGACGGTAGCGGTCTCCATCCCGGTGACCGGGAGCGGCTGCGGCTCGTCGGCGTCGGGGTCGAAGAAGATAGGGTCGTCCGGTCCAGGCGGGCGGCCGAACTTGTCCTCGAACCGGTGGACCTGAGATTGCAGGGCGTCGGCGGCGTCGGGGTCGAGGCGCATGATTGTGCTGTCGAGCGTGTCGATCTGCCGGAAGCCGAGTTCGAAGGCGAGGTCGGGCAGCTCGGTGCCGGGCCAGCTGTGCCAGTGGCGGTCCTGCGGCCGTGTCGGCTGGGTGAAGGCGGGGATGCCGAACAGGTGCCGCAGCGCGGCGTCGGGGTCAAGGCCGAGCTGGGGCGCGGCCAGCAGCACGTCGGTGACCGGGATCAGCGGCGAGTCCGCGGGCAGGCCGATCGCCCAGGCCGCCGCCCGCTCTTCGGCCTGCGACAGTTCCTCGTCCCCGGAGGCGGCCAGCGCCGCGTACAGGGCCGGCAGCATCGCGGCGACTTCGGCGCGGACGTCGATGCCCGCCCTGGCGAGCATGCCCAGCCCCTCGCGCAGCGCGTCGGCTGCCGTGCCGTCGTGATCAAGCGGCAGCGCGGTGCCGGCCCACAGCCGGTCCGCCAGTTCCGCCGCGTCCGGCGGCGGCTCGGGCAGGACCATGCCGGCGGGCGGCCCGCCGAGGGCTACGCGGCTTCCTGCCAGGAGCGTACCGGGCAGCAGCTGGCGGGGCAGCTTGCGCTGGTCCAGCCCGGCTGCCTCCAGCCGCCCGGCCACCAGCAGCATCAGCTCCCCGTCATCGACCGGCAGGCCGTGCTCCTCGCTGGCCGTGAGCACGACGCGGACGAACCGCTCGATGCCCGCCCAGTGGGCCGTGCCGCGCAGCGCCTCCAGCCACGCCGTGCGGACGTTGCCGAACTCGTAGCCGTCCCGCATCTGACGCGGCCAGACAGTGCCGAGGACCAGGGCGTCCAGCGGGTCCAGGTCGGGGTACCAGGCCGGTTCCTCGCCTTCCTGCTGCGCCAGCCCGATCACGCCGTAGCCGAGCGCATAGGCGCCGGCCAGGCTGACCCGGCCCGGCGGGTTGCCCCTGACCAGCCGGGTGATCGCCGCCTGTGCCCGGCTCCTGGGATCCTCCCGGGCCGCAGCCGGGCCAGTCTGGGGCCGGGACTGCGGACGGTGCCCCTGGCTGCCGGCCTGCCGGTGACGTCGTGCGGCCTTGCCCACGATCCTTGCGCTCCTCCCATGCGGCTGCCGCCGACATTACCGCCTATCTCGAGACGGCGGCGCTACGCCGCCGGCCCGGGGCCGGGCGGGTGCGCTGCCGAGGACCCGCCAACCTTATCGCGTAATGATCCTGTCACGTGCCGTACCGAACAGCGGGTTCCCGGTGACCGCATGCTCCCGGGCCGCAGGACGTTCACGGGACGCCAGGGCATGTCGCGGTACGGGGATAGAGCCGTGCTGGCCGCTGAAGGCAGCCAGTCAGGCGGTGACCTTGGTCCGGCCCCGCCCCTTATGACGAAAGGGGGCAGCGGCTTACTTGCCGGGGCTAGAGGCTCGTCTTCGGTTCTCCGGGTTACTGGCCGGCCTGGTCGAGGGCAAGCGGGTGGAACTTGTTGCGGGCGATGTTGCCTTCGTGGGTCCCGGCCGCGATGTCGCGGAGGATCCGGGTGCCGCGCGGGCTGGCGAGGAACTCCAGTGCCCGCTGGGGCACCTGGGCGTCGTCGGCGCCGAGGTCTTCCAGGTGATTGCCGCGCGGCCCGGCGTTGGGGTGGCCGACCTCGACCGTCCAGTTGCGCAGCAGGTGGTGGTCGCCGTACGGGAAGAAGGACAGGGTGTGCCCGGTGTCGAGGCGGGCGGTGCTGCTCAGGCCCTCCTCGTCCGGGGCCGGGACCTGGAATCCTGCCGCGCGGAGGGGGCCGCGCATCTTCTTGTGCCGGCGGAGCTTGTCCGCCTGGGACTCGTCAGAGCTCGGGTGGGCCGGGTCAGTGAAAGGAATGCCGTACTGAGGGTCGATCACTGGCCCCTGCCCCCGCTTCCCGTGCCTTCCCGCTGTCCGCCTGCGTCCGGCCTGCCGAGTCCCGTCCTGCTGGCCCTGCTGCCGTCATCTGGCCTCCCTTCGACATGGCCTCGCCACCGCTTCCCGGAGACCGCCGGCCGGATCGATCAACGCCTGCCTTGGCGGCTCCCGTCAAGGCAGGGCAGGAAGCTGCGGTCACGGCCAGGAAAGGGAACCTGCACTGGCGGCGGTAACAGCGCGACGGCCACGAAGGCCCCGAACAGGAGAAACGGGCCAAGCGGCAGGTAGACCCGGCCGCCCAGCCCGCGCCTGGCCGACAGCACCTGCGCGTAGATTGCGCCCAGGAGGGCCCCCGCCAGCGCGCCCAGGAACAGCTCGCTCCAGCCGCCCCATGCGAGCACCAGGCCGATGCTGGCGGCGAGCTTAACGTCCCCGAGTCCGAGCTGGTCCGGGAAAACCAGCCACAAGGCCAGGTAGAAGCCGGCGAGGGCGGCGGCGCCGATGACAGCGCGGACGAGCGGCCACGGCTGGTGAGCGGCCTCCTCCGCGGCGGCCAGCAGCACGAGCGTGCCAGCGAACGCGCTGGCGGTCAGCAGGTCCGGCAGCCGCTGCACGGCGATGTCGATGAAGGCCAGCGGGACGGCGAGCAGGGCCAGCCAGGCCAGCGCCGCCAGCTCCCAGCCGGAGGACGCGCGGGCGGCGCCCACGGCCAGCACGAGCCCGGTGACAACCTCGGCCGCCAGGGCGTCCGGGCCGATCCGGGCCTTGCAGTGCGGGCAGCGTCCGGTAACCGGCAGCACCGAGCACCACAGCCAGCGGCCAGCCAGCACCTGGCGGGAGCACTCAGGGCACACACGGCGCAGCGGGCCGTCCTCGGTGCTGCGGGCGAACACGCTGGCCCGTATCCTCGGCCCCGCGAGCAGGCCGGCCGCGGCTGCGGCGATGATCCACGGGAGCGTCACGTTCCTCCCTCGCTCCGGCGCGCCTGGCAAGCCCAGCCGTGCGGTGGAATAGCGGCCGGGCAAGCCAGGGCCTTGTTGACGGAACCTGGTCCCGATTGTAATGACAAGGCCCTCTGGCTCCGGGGAATCGGCCAGGCGGCGGGCACGCTGTTGTGAAGCGAGCGCGGCCCGGCCCCGCAGGCAGACCCGGTATCGAATGCAGGTTCGGCTACGGTGCTACGCTTGGGACTCGTGGGGGCGTATGTGCCGCCGGGCTGGCCGGAAGCGGTCCGCCCGCCCGGCAGCGAGGATTTCGAGCCGTCTGCGATCGCCTGGCTGCTGGACGTCCTGCCAACGGAGTACCGGCAGCATGAGGTGCTGCGCCGCCATCCGGCGGCCCTGGCGTCGGTGGCCGGGTACTACGCGGACAGCTGCGTCGAGGGCGCCCGCCGGGGGTACCGCACCTGTCGCCGTGAGCTGGCCGAGCTGGTGCCGCCGCACGCCGTCGACGGGGTCCTCGCCGCCTACCGCCAGGAGGGTTTCCGGCTGGCCGCTACCGCCAGGGAAGTAGGGCTCGTCGGCGCGGCGCTGCGCGGCCAGACCTTTTCCCCCAGGCTCTGACGGGCCGGGTGGCGGCGCAGCGCCGCCGGGCCGCCTGCAGCAAACCGGCCTCGCGGGCATCGTCTGCAAGCGGCGGACTGCGGGCCGGGAGGCCGCACGCCGTAGGAGGTCCGGCGTGTCACCGGGCGGGCTTGTGGCGTTGCCTGAGTTCCTCGGACTGCTTGCGGGAGGTGGCCAGCATCCGCTCGGCGCCGTCGATGAGCCGCAGGAACGCCTCACCCCCGATGCGGAGCCGGGTAAGGTGCCCGTCCGCGTCCTCGGTGACCAGGCTGGCGGTACCGTCGACGTAGGACAACGCCACCAGGACGGGCGAAATGCTGTCGGTGCGCATCCAGCCGTTCGGGTCCATGCCGCCGTCAGACAGCTCAGCCTCGACGGTCAGCACGCCGCGCAGGTAGGCAGGCGCCAGTGGCCCGCGGTCCCGGTCGCCCGTCACTGCTCACCGCCGGCGGTCCCGGAGGGCGAGCCGTGCACGGCGCGCCGCACCGCCGGTCCCTTCTCTGTCCCGGTGGCCTGGCCGGCCGCGCCGGGTACCGCTGCTGCCGCGCAGTCCCAGTCCCCGGCCGGCGTGCTGTCCGGCGTAGGCGACGATGCCTGCGGGCTGGGCGGAGATGACGCTGGCGGGCTCACCGGGGCCGGGTTCGATGCCTTGGCGAGCGCGGCGTCGAGTTCGGTCCACTGGGCGCTGGTCAGGGCGGGGGTTCCGTCCTGGAACTGCAGGATGCCGTCCCCACCGTCTTTGAACAGGTCGGACATAAAGGCGGTGATGGTTTGGTAACTCTGGCCGTCGCAGTCCTGGCTCGTGCTCAGCGGGGCCAGGTCGGTCTCGGAGATGAAGACCGGCAGGCTGGTGAGTGATCGCATCTCGGTGAACGACTGGCCGAACAGCTCCTGGAAATTGCACAGGCCCCAGCCCGAACCGCTTTGCGGGTAGCCGTCGAGGCCGACCATGTCGACGCGGTTGAGGCCGTGCCACCACGGGGTGAAGTTCACGGTCGAGCCGCCGGTATCGGCGTTCGGCGCCCACATCCAGGAGGCGTACGCGCTGGCCCCGTTGCTGTCGATCTGGCCCTGGACCGCGTTCCAGGCGGCGACCCACTGCGCGGGCGTGCACGGCGAGGACCCGCAGCTGCCCGTATCGCCGGCGGACCAGGGGTACTGGCCCTTGACGTTGAACTCGTGAGCCCAGGTGAGGATCACCGGCCGGGCGAGCTGCCCGACGTCCTTGCCGATGTCGGCGAGCCAGGTCGCGCAGGAGGTGTCGTAGCTGCTCCCGTCCAGGGTGCAGTCCGTATCGGCGCTGTCGGCGCTGGCGGTGATGTTCTGGAAGGACGGGGTCTGGTTCCAGTCCGGGCCGGCGTGCCAGGGTTCGATCTCGATGTACGGGGTCGCGCCGACTGCCTCGGCCTGGCTGATGAACTGTGCGGGCCACTGCTGGCCCCAGGCGAGGTAGTAGTTGGCGATGTCGGGGTGCTGGCCCGCGACGGTGGAGTAGGTGCCGCCGTCTTCGGCGCTGGTCCAGATCCCGAGCGTCGTTGCCGGGGTCTTCGGCACGGTCGCGGCCCCGGCGGGGCTGGCGGTGAGGCCAGCCAGGGCGAGCGCGGCCAGCACGGTGGCGGCCAGCGCTGCCGCGAAGACGGATCGCAGGGTCCGGGCCTTTCTCGTTGGTCGCTGCATGTGCAGTGCCTTCCTTTCCTTCAGGGTTTCCGCGCCGGCACGTCAGCGCCTTTCGCGTGGAAAGCGGAAAGGCACGCCGACGCGGAGAAACGGGGGCTTGCAAGCTCACGGGACGGCGTTCGCGGAAGCGGTGAACCTGGGTGCGCCCACGGGGCTACGGGAGCCGCCGTCCCTGCGTGGGCCGGTGGTCGCGTCGGCCGGGGTCACCAGTCCCGTAGCGGGGTCGGGCCGGGCACCTGGCCTGCGGTCGCGTCCCACGCGGCGAGGAGGTCGGCCGCGCCGGGGTCAGCGGGGTCGATGTCCACCGACTGGAATCCTTCGCCGCGCAGGTGCCGGGCGAGCGCCCGCGCGGCGGCGGAGTTGTGGCGGCTGTATCCCGGCAGCCGGCGATGTGTGGTCACCAGGGCCTGCCGCTGGCCGGCGGGAGCGTAGAACCAGTCGCGGGCCTGCTCGGTCACGCCGATCTCCGACCCGGTCGCGGTCTGGCCGCAGCGGCAGCGGTAGACGCCCTCCGGGCCGTGGTGCTGGCTGACGCACTTCCACTCGTGCTCCCAGCTGAAGTCCCTGGCGCTGCCGTACCCGGCTGGTTCCGCGCCTGACGCTGCCGGGCCGTGGTACGGGTGCGGGCGGTGGAAGGCGCTGCAGGTGCACAGCAGTTCACCCTGCTGAGCCCGGTGCGCTATGGCGTGCATCAGGCTGTGCCAGGGGTGGTCCTCGACCAGGCGGCGGTAGACGGCCTCCTTGACGCCGTGGTCGTTGCGCAGGTGGGCGGCCAGGGCACGGGAGCCGGCCGGGGTCTCGGGGTAGGAGGCCAGGTGCTGGCCGGGGCTGCTGGTCACCGCTCCTCCTCGCTGGTGAAGTAGGAGCCGAGCCAGGCCCACCCGGGCGCGTACGGGTTCTCCCGGTCGGGAAGCTCGCCTGCGGCGAGCCACAGGAAGGTGCCGTCGTGCTGCTGCCCGGCGGCGGTCTCGTCGGGGCCGTACAGCTCGGCCGGGTCGGTGCTGAACGGGACCGTCACGTACTGAAGCGCGGCCCGCAGCGGGTAGCCGCGCTGGTAGGCGATCCGGACCTGGGCACCGCCGCCCAGGTCCTCGCGTGCTTCGACGGCCAGGTCGATCAGCTGATCGATCGTCATCGCGGTCACCGCCTTCCTTCGTGGGTGCGCCGCTGGCCGGGGGCCGGCCTGGCGCTGGTCGGCCTGGGGCGGGGCGGCCTGAGCGCGGCTTCGAGCGCGGCGATGATCACGGTGTCCGGGGTGCCGGGGCTGAAGACGGCCTCGTACAGGCACACGCTGCGCGGGGCCAGGCAGTACAGCAGGGTGGTCTCGCCCGGCTCGTGCAGCACCCGGACGGTCTGCTGCCCGGCTTCGCGGTCGAGCCAGGTCGGGTTGCCGGGGTTCGGCGTGAAGCCGCGGCGGGCCAGGTACTGGCCGAGGTCCTGAGACTGGCTGACGCTGGTCATCGTGGTCACCTTCCGGCCGGGCGCGACTTGGGGGCGGCCTTGCCGCCGGGCTTGCGCGCCGCGCCCGCTGCCCGGCGGCGGCCTGGCTTCGCGGGTGCCTTCCCGGCGGGGCGGATGAGGGCGGCGACGTCCTCGGCGGAGCGGCGGGCGAGTTCGGGCAGGACGCTGGTGTAGGTGTCGGCGGCGATGGTGATGGACGAAAGGCCGAGGGTTTCCTGGACGACCTTCATGTCGTGCCCGGCGGCCAGCAGCAGCGTGGCGGCGCCGTGGCGCAGGTCGTGCAGCCGGATGGGCGGCAGTCCGGCGAGGTAGGCCAGCATGTGGAAGTCGTCGGTGACCGTGGCAGGGTGCAGCGGGCTCCCGGTCTCGTCGGTGAACTCGAACCCGGACTCGGCCCACTTGTCTCTGGCCGCTTCCTGCTCCTTGTCCTGTTCCTGCCGCCAGGCGGCCAGGTCGGCGACGGTTTCGGCGTCGAGGGCGACGGTGCGCTCGCCGGCATCGGACTTGGGGGCGCCCTGGACGGGGTCCCAGCCGAGCTGGGTGATCTGCCAGCGGATGGTGGACAGGGCCGCGTCGAGGTCGGTGTCGGGGCGGCGCAGCCCGCAGCCCTCGCCCCGGCGCAGCCCCCGGGTGGCGATCAGCCGCCACAGGGCGTGCAGCCGGTGCCGGCGGGCGGCTTCGAGGAACACGATGGTCTGGGCGGGGGTCCAGACCATGACCGGCGACGGGCGGGGCACGGAGATCCAGATGTCGACCGGGCTGACCCGCCCGCCGGCCGCGCGGGCGGCTGCCAGCCGGGTGTCGAAGTCCTTCTGCCAGGCCCGGACCCGCTCGTCGGTCCACACCAGGGCCTTGGGCCGGGTGCCCGGGGGCAGCTCGACCAGCGAGGCGACGTTGGCTGGCAGTGCGCCGGGGTGCTGCTTCATGTAGGTGCTGATGGCCGAGCGGAGGGTGGCGCGGATCCGCTGGCAGGACGCCGGGCCGACCAGCCGGCGGCCCTTGACCGCGTTGCGGAGCGCGGGGTCGCCGCTCGCGCGGGCGGCGGTGATGGCGTCGTTGAGGTCGTCGATGTGGTCGAAGACGACGGTGACGTCGGTGACCCGGAGCCGGTCGATGCTGATGTGCCCGAGGTGGGGCTTGAGGTACAGGGTGGTGTGGCCGCTGTAGCTGCGGACGGTGCTGGGCCGGAGCTTCTTCTTGGCGGCCAGCCACTGGTCGAGCCACTCGCCGACCGTGGGCGGGCGGACGGCGGGGTCGTCGCCGGCGCCGACCTGCTTGCGGACCCGGCCGGGGTCGGGCAGCGTGCCGGTCTCGCGCATGGCGGCGGTGATGGCGTCGGCGATCCGGATGGCCGTTGGCAAGTCGCCGGGCGCGGCGATGGCCAGCAGTTCCCGGGCCAGGTCCAGCTCGGCCCTGGCGGCGGTGTCGGTGGCGAAGCCGCCGTGGCGCAGCGGGGGCCGGCGGCGGCCGTCGGCGTGCGGTGGGAGCTCGATCTGGTAGTGCCAGGTGCCGTGCCCGTGGCTCCAGCCGTTGCCGCGCCGCAGCTTGGGGCAGTTGCGGCCGAGCCGCTTGCCGGTGACTTCCTCCCGGCAGCCGCACAGCTTGTACGTCGTTCCGTCGCTCATCAGGTTCTCCTCGGTCGGGGGTTGCGGAGCGGGTGCCGGCCTGGCACACGGGCCTGGCGTTCCGGTGGAATCCGCTGGCCGGTGCATGCACGCGTGGCTCGCCGCCGCCTGTCAAGCGCGGCGGCCGGGCTCGCCGCCGGGCGGGGACGGGGCGGGGACGGGCAGGCCGAGCAGGGCGAGCAGCCCGGCGACCGGGACGCGCCAGGTGCCGCCGGCCCGGATGACCGGGCAGGGGAACTGCCCGGCGCGGGCCAGCTCGTAGGCCCGGGTGCGGCCGATGCCCAGTGCCCGTCCGGCGGTGACCAGGTCGGTCACGGCGGGCAGCTCCGCGATCTCGGCGAGGGTCAGCGCCCGGGTCACCATGGCCGCCGCTCCTCGCCCCGGCCCCCGGCAGCGGCGGGGCGAGGGCGGCGGGGGTCCCGGGCGGCGACCGACGGCGCGGACCTGCCGCACCGAGCGACGAAGGCCGTGTTTCGTGCTGATGACCGGCGGGTCCGGCTGGCCTTCCGCCCGGGACCGGCAGCATCCACGCTCGACTCCGCGCGCCGTGTCAAGTCCGCCGGGCCTGGCTGGCGCCGGAGGCGCGCCGCAGGATGCCGGCCGGCCGGCGGGGCAGGCCGTGGCGGGCGTGCTGGCTTGACGGCCGGCCGGGAGCTGAGCGTCGATCGTCGCCGCTGGCCCCCGCCCCAGGGGCGGGGGCTAGCGGCCCGTCGGTACGAGATCAGGAGGATGAGCATGACGGCAGCGCCTTCCGGTAGCGCCCCGGGATGGGTGAAACCGGCTGATGGCGCAGGAGATGAGGTGGTGGACGTGCTGTCGCTGGCCGGGCAGCCGGCCCCGGACGGCGGCGAGTGGCTGTGGGTCACCGCCGCCGACTCGCACCCGGGCGGCGAGCTGGCCGGCCTGCTCCTGCCGGGGAAGCACCCGGCAGCCTTCGGCGGGGACGTGCTCGTGCACGTCCGCCCGGCGGACGAGCCGGACGGCGGGACGGCGGCGGTGCGGGTGCAGGTCTGGGCGGTCGCGGCCGGGTCGCTGGTCCGCGTCGCGGGCTGGGACCCGGCCGGGCTGGACGCCTGGCCGGAGCTGGTCCGCGACCCGGCCGTCTTCGCGATGGGCGCGCTGACCGCGCTGGAGGAGCACGGCGCGGACGTCGCCGACCGCGAGCAGGTCGACGTGATCACGGCAGCCGGGCTGGCGCCGGCGGGGTTCCCCTCCCTGCCGACGCGGGTGAACGCGGGCGGGTAAGGAGCCTGCCGCAGCCCGCCGGGGGCGGGCGCCGGCCGGCGCCCGCCCTTTCCCCCGTTGCGGCCGGCCGGGCGTTGCGGGCGGCGGTACGGCCCGGACTGCGCCGTGACGGCGCTGCCCGCGGGGCGCCGCCCCCTCGCGCCGGGACGCGCCCGCACGGGCGCGCTGCCGCGCGGACGGGGCCGGTTCACGCGGCGGCCCGCGTGGGGCCGGGGGCGGCCGGAGCGGTGGCGGCTTCGATCAGCAGCCGGAGCGCGGCGGCGGCCTGCTGGGGGACGACGCCGTTGCCGATGACCTTCAGCTGGCGGGTGCGCGGGATGCCCGCAACCCCGGTGACCAGTTTCGGGATGCCCATCATCCACTCGGCGAACGCGGCCGACAGCCGGGGCCGGCCGGACGGCCCCGGCTCGGCCGGCGGCGGCGCGGGGTATCCCAGGACCCGCTCCCAGCGGCGGATCGCCGGCTCGTACTCTCCCCAGGCGATCGTGGCCTGGCCGACTAGCGGTGACGGCCCGGGACTCAGGGCAGAGGCCGCGACATCGAGGCCGTGGCCGCTCTGGTGGCCGTTGCCGACCCGGCCTCCTCTCCGCCCGTGGCCGTTCGGCGAGCAGCCGGTGTCCGGGGTCGGCAGCAGCCGGCCCTCGCCGGCCTCCGCTGGCCCGGCCGGGCTGTCCCGGTCGGCGAGGCGGTGGATGATCACGTCGGGCAGGCCAGTCTGGCGCTTGGCTCCCGATGGGCGGACCGGGCCGGATGCCTTGTCCGCGCCGAAGTCGCCGGCCATCGGGGTGGGCAGCAGGGCGATCGCGACGGGCAGCGGGGTGCCAACCCCGTTGCCGTTACGGCCGAGCTTCTTCTGCCGGTCCCGGCGGGCCTGCCAGGTCGGCAGGTCCGCGCCGTCGTTGAAGTTCCCGGCGACCGGGGTCGGCAGCAGCCGCGAGCTGTGCGGCCTCCCCGGGCTGGACGCCGACACTGTTATCTGGACAACGACACATCGTAGTTGACCTCTCATGGTGAGCATGTGACTGCGTAGAGTCCTCTCCGTGAATGTGATCAAAGTGACGGGTGCCAGGCCGGGCGAGCCGACCGTCCGGCTGGTCGACGCCGACGGCGAGCCGGTGCCTGAGGTGGACTGGTTCCTGCGGCTGCTGGCGGTGCGGGAGTACTCGCCGAACACGATCCGCGCGTACGCGCACGATCTGCAGAAGTTGTTTGCGTTCCTCGGCGAGGCGGGGATCGCGGCCGGGGAGTTCACGCCGGCGCGGGCGGTGGAGTTCCTGCAGTGGCTGCGGCTGGTGTCGTCCTCGCGGCGGGCGCAGCGGCTGGAGCTCGGCGTCGCCTCCGGCGGAGGGCGGGTGCTGTCGGCCAAGACGTGCAACCGGGTCATGGCCGCGGTGTCGTCGTTCTATGAGTTCCTGATCGCCAGCGAGGCCTACGGGGGCCGGGACAACCCGATCGTCAAGGTGGCCGACCAGGCGGCGGCCCGGGTCCCGGGCCGGTACCGGCCGCCGCTGGACAACGCGGGCCGCCAGCAGCCGGTTCGCCGGGTGCTTCGGGTCAAGACGGTCGAGGCGCTGCCGCGGCCGATGACCGCCGAGGCCTACGCCGCGCTGCTCGGCGAACTGCGCACCCGCAGAGACCTGGCGATCCTGGAAGTGATGTGGGAGGGCGGGCTGCGGCCCGGGGAGGTCCTCGGCCTGCGGCTGGAGGACGTCTCCTACGGGCGGCGGCGGGTCGCCGTCCGCAAGCGCGATGACCACCCGAGGCAGGTGCGGCAGAAGTCGCGCCGGGACCGGGTCGTCGACCTGCTGGAGGGCCGCGCCCTGCCCGCGCTGAACGATTACGTGATGCGGGAGCGGCCCGCCGACGCCGAATGCCCGTGGGTGTTCCTGGTCGGCGGCAAGGGCAAGCGGCGCTGCGAGCCGCTGGGCTACGACGCGCTGGTGCGGATGTTCGCCCGCGCCGCCGCCCGGGCCGGGGTCCGGGACGCCTGGCTGACCCCCCACAGCCTGCGGCACACCCACGCCACGAGGATGTTCGAGGCCGGGATGCGGGAGCTGACGCTGATGACCAGGCTCGGCCACGCCACCCCGGACTCGATGAAGGTCTACACCCGGGTCAGCGACCCCGAGGTCCTCAAGGACTACCGGCACGCGACCGGCGGGGGCGCGCCGTGACCGGGGCCCCGCAGCGGAAGCCGTCATCGCGCCCCCTCGGCCAGTCTGCTCCGCGTCACTGCCCCGAGGCAGAGTACGCGGACCTGGTCGGCCGGCAGCCGCTGAGCACGCAGTGGCGCGAGAAGCACCTGGCATTTCACCGCAGATTCGTGCGCGCCTACCCTGACCTGGCGGCCTGGCCCTCCCAGCCGCTGCGGCAGCGGCTGGGCTGGCGCGGCCCGGAAGGCCAGAACCGGCGCAGCGGGCCCGGCGAGGGAACCGACGCGACCGCGTGCTGGGTCAACTTCAACGCCCGCCACTACCTGACCTACCTGGCGCTGACCGGGCGGCTGCGGCTGGACTGGGGGTGGCTGCTCGGCATCGGCGTCCTCAAGCCCTGGCTGGTCGCCGACCAGATCGGGCTGCCGCTCAGCACCCAGGCAGCCGATCTGCAGGAACGCCTGATCGCCCTGGGGCACGTCCGCGATAAGGACAGCTTCCGCCTGTCGTGGGCGCTGACCCGGCTGGTGC
>Ga0335073_10002790_pt1 | contig 23994 bp, 19 predicted proteins | sample Lox_Sample_22_FD_207093 | JGI IMG/M metagenome (GOLD analysis project Ga0335073, IMG submission 207093) | Soil microbial communities from Loxahatchee National Wildlife Refuge, Florida, United States - Lox_Sample_2.2 | ecosystem: Environmental > Terrestrial > Soil > Wetlands | place: USA... | reverse complement strand
GCGACCCAGCTCCGTCGCGAGATGGAGAAGCTGGAAAGGAGCCTCGGCGGCATCAAGAACATGGAAGGCCTGCCGGATGCGCTCTTCGTCGTCGACGTGGGGCACGAGAAGATCGCGGTCGACGAGGCGAAGAAGCTCGGCATTCCAGTAGTGGCGATCGTCGACACCAATTGCTCCCCCGACGGGATCGACTACGTCATCCCCGGCAATGACGATGCCATGCGTGCCATCCAGCTCTATGCGGCCGGCGTCGCAGATGCCGTGCTGGAGGGCAAGGAGTCCGTGCCGGCCGTCGCGGTGGGCGAGGACGAGTTCGTGGAGCTCGACGAGGCCGGCGCCCCCCGCCGCAAGTCCGCGCGCGGCCGCCAGCCGAAGCCTGCGGCCACGGTACGCAGCAAGAAGGCTCCCCCGCGCCGCCGCCCAGCGCCGGTCAAGACGCCGGCGGTCGTCGGTGCTACCGAGGAGCTCAGCGGGGATGACGAGGATCTGGACGCCGAGGAAGTGCCGGAAGTGGCCGCTTCCGGCGGCACGAGCGATAAGGCTGCCGTTCTTCCGGTACGGCGTCCGGGCGGCGGCGGCGCCGGCCGGCGCAAGGGGCGCGGCGGGACCTCGGACTGACGGGAACGGGAATCACATTCATGAGCATCTCAGCAGACACGGTCAAGCAGCTGCGCGAGCGCACCGGCGCCGGCATGATGGAGTGCAAGAAAGCCCTGGTTGAGACCGGGGGTGACCTCGACGCGGCCGCGGAGCTCATGCGCAAGCAGGGCCTGGCCAAGGCCGACAAGAAGGCGACGCGCATTGCCGCCGAGGGCGTCATCGCCATCGAGCGCTCCGCCGACGGCCTCACGGCCGCGATGGTGGAGGTCAATTGCGAGACGGACTTCGTCGCACGCGAGCAGGACTTCCGGGCCTTTGCCAAGGCGGTTGCCCATCGCGCGGTGACCGAGCGGCCGCAGACGCTGGAGGCTTTGCTGCAGGCGAGGCTCGATGGCGGGGAGACCATCGAGGAACGCAGAAGGTCGCTCGTGGCCAAGATCGGCGAGAACATCGGCGTGCGGCGTTTTGCCGTGGTCGCCTCGCCGCAGCATCTCGGCGCCTATACCCATGGCACACGCATCGGAGTGCTGGTGGCGCTGCAGGGCGGGAACGCTCAGCTCGCGCACGACCTCGCGATGCACATCGCGGCGAGCAACCCGAAGTACCTCTCCCAGCGTGAGGTGCCGGCCGAAGTGATCGCGAAGGAGCGCGAGATCCTCAGCGAGCAGGCCAAAGGGGAGGGCAAGCCGCCGGAGATCGTGGCCAAGATGGTCGAGGGGCGCTTGCGCAAGTCGCTGGGGGAGATCACCCTTCTCGGCCAGCCGTTCGTCAAGGATCCGGACACGACCGTTGAGAAGCTGCTGAAAGGCGCCGGCGCGCAGGTGGCCGCGTTCGAGCGCTTCGAGGTGGGCGCTGGCATCGAGAAGAAGCAGGAGGATTTCGTGGCGGAGGTCATGGCCCAGGTCAAGGGCTCCTCCGGCCCCAAGCACTGACGCCGCGGCAGCAGTTCACGAAAAAGCCCCGCCGCCGGCGGGGTTTTTTCCATCACGACGAGGCGATTTGGGATGACCGAAAGCAATAAAGCCCGCTACTCGCGCATTCTCGTGAAGCTCTCGGGCGAGGCGCTGCTGGGCCGCACCGACTACGGCATCGATCCGGCGATCCTCAAGCGCATCGCGGGGGAGCTGCAGGAGATCGTCGGCCTCGGGGTGCAGCTCGCGGTCGTGATCGGCGGCGGCAACATCTTCCGCGGCGCCGGCCTGGCGCGCGCCGGCATGGATCGGGTGGCTGGCGATCACATGGGTATGCTCGCCACCGTCATGAATGCGCTCGCGATGCAGGATGCTCTCGAGGGCCTCGGACTCTATGCGCGCGTGATGTCCGCCATACGCATCAACGAGGTGTGCGAGGACTACATCCGCCGCCGCGCCATTCGCCACCTCGAGAAGGGGCGGGTGGTCATCTGCGCCGCCGGAACGGGCAATCCCTTCTTCACGACCGACACCGCCGCGGCATTGCGCGCGATCGAGATCGATGCCGAGGTGCTCCTCAAGGCCACCAAGGTGAACGGTGTCTATTCCGACGATCCGGTGCGCAATCCGGCCGCGGTTCGCTACACCCATCTCACCTTCGACCGGGTGCTCACCGAGAAGCTCAACGTCATGGACGCCACCGCCGTCGTGATGTGCCGCGACAACAACCTGCCGTTGCGGGTCTTCAATCTCAACAATCCAGGCGACCTGACGCGCATCGTGCGCGGCGAAGAGGTGGGTACCTCGGTGACTTGTGAGTAGGCAGCGTCCAGGCCGCGTCCAGGAGATACAAGAATGCTCGAAGACATCAAGAAAGACGCTCGTGAGCGCATGGCGAAATGCGTGCAGACCTTTCAGGGGGACCTCAAGAAGCTGCGCACCGGACGGGCGCATCCGAGCCTGATCGAGCACCTGAAGGTCGACTACTACGGCTCGGAGGTGCCGCTGCAGCAGGTGGCGAGCATCGCGGTCGAGGACGGCCGAACCCTCGTCGTCTCGCCCTGGGAAAAGACCGTCGTGCAGGCAATCGAGAAGGCCATCTTCAAGTCGGACCTCGGCCTGACGCCCATGACGGCCGGCACCGTGATCCGCATCCCGATGCCGCCCCTGACCGAGGAGCGACGTCGCGAGATCACCAAGGTGCTGCGGCACGATGCCGAGAGCGCGCGCGTCGCGGTGCGCAACGTGCGTCGCGACGTGATGACCGATGTCAAGGAAATGCTGAAGGAAAAGATGATCTCGCAGGATGACGAGCGGCGCGCGGAAGGGGAAATCCAGAAGCTCACCGACAAGCACATCGCGGACATCGAGCAGCTTCTGGCGGCCAAGGAAAAGGAAGTGATGCAGGTTTGATGTATACCGTACCCCGCCACATCGCGATCACGATGGACGGCAACGGCCGGTGGGCGGCGGCGCGCGGCTTGCCCCGATCGGCAGGTCACAAGGCGGGCCTGACGCCGGTACGCCTCTGCGTCGAGGAGTGCAGCCGCCTCGGGGTCGAGGCGCTGACGCTCTTCGCCTTCTCGAGCGAGAACTGGTCGCGGCCAGCGGAGGAAGTGGCGAGCCTGATGGGCCTGTTCTTCGAGACGGTGGAGCGCGAGATCGCGGAGCTGCACCGCCAGGGCGTGCGCGTGCGTTTCATCGGCAACCGGCAGCGACTCTCCGTGCGGCTGCAGGCGCAGATCGCCGCCGCGGAGCAGCACACCGCCGACAACGCGGGCCTGAAGCTGCAGGTGGCGGTGAGCTACGGCGGCCGCTGGGACATCGTGCAGGCGGCCCGCGAGCTCGCCGTCCGATGCGTGAGCGGCGCGTTGCGGCCCACCGATATCGACGAGGCCCGCTTCGCCTCGGCGCTCGAGCTCGGCGGACTGCCGGACGCGGATCTGCTGATCCGCACCGGCGGTGAGCGGCGGATCAGTAATTTCCTGCTGTGGAATATCGCCTACGCCGAGCTCTATTTCAGCGATCGGCTGTGGCCGGATTTCGACGAGACGGAGCTGTCGGCCGCGCTCGAGTTCTTCGCGGGCCGGGAGCGGCGCTTCGGCCTCACGACCGGACAGATGAAAGCGCGAGGCCCGTGAGCGAGTCGCTGCGCAAACGGGTTGCCACCGCCGCCGTCCTCATTGCGCTGCTGCTCGTGGTGCTCTTCTGGCTGCCCGCGGCCGCAACGGTGACGGTCCTCACCCTGGTGGTGCTCATGGGCGCGTGGGAGTGGTCGGCATTCCTCAAGTGGGCCGACCCGTGGGCGCGGGGCGCGTTCGTCGCTCTCGTCGCGGCCCTCCTGCCCGTCGCGTGGCTCGTGACTCGCACTCCGGCCGGCCTCGAGGCACTGCTCGGACTCGCGCTCCTCTGGTGGCTGGTCGCGCTCGTCTGGATCGTGGTCGCGCCGCGGCGGGTGGGGCCTTGGTCGGCCGGCCTCGCCGGACTCCTCTCGCTGGTGCCGGCCTGGCTTGCGCTGACGCGCCTGCGGTATGTGACTCCCCATGGCGCGGAGTGGGTACTCTTCTCCCTGGTGCTGGTCTGGATGGCCGATATCGGCGCTTATTTCTGCGGGCGGCGCTTCGGCCGGCGGCGTCTCGCTCCCGCCGTTTCGCCCGGCAAGACGTGGGAGGGTGCGCTCGGCGGACTGGTCGCGAGCGGCATCGTCGCGGTCGCCGGCGGTGCCTGGTTCCGGCTGCCGCTCGAGCAGTTCCTGGCGCTCTGCCTGGCGGCGGTGGCCTTCTCCATTGTCGGCGACCTGACCGAAAGTCTGCTGAAACGCTTCGCGGGAATGAAAGACAGCGGTACGCTCTTTCCGGGGCACGGCGGCGTGATGGACCGCATCGACAGCGTCACGGGTGCCGTGCCCGTGTTGCTGCTCGGCCTCACTTTTCTAGGAGTCCTGCCATGATCGGTGTGGTCGTCTTGGGTTCCACCGGCTCCGTCGGCGAGAGCACCCTCGATGTGCTGGCGCGCCATCCGGATCGTTTCCGTCTGGTGGCGCTCGGCGCCAATCGCAGTGTCACCAAGCTCGCGGAGCAGATCCGGCGCTTCCAACCCGCGTATGCAGCGATGGCCGACGAGGGGGCCGCACGGGAGCTCGTCGCCGAGCTGGGTGCCGCCGCGCGCACGACGCGTGTCCTGGCGGGCGTCGGCGCACTCACGGAGATCGCGACACTGCCCGAGGCCGAGTGCGTCATGGCCGCAATCGTAGGCGCCGCGGGGCTGAGCTCCACGCTTGCCGCCGCGCGCGCCGGCAAGCGCCTGCTGCTCGCGAACAAGGAATCGCTCGTCATGTCGGGGCCGCTGCTCATGGATGCGGTGCGCGAGAGTGGCGCGACACTGCTGCCGATCGACAGCGAGCACAACGCCATTTTCCAGTGCCTGCCGGCGGGATCGCGCACCGGTGCGACTCCGAAGGGCGTGCGCCGCATCCTCCTCACCGCCTCCGGCGGTCCGTTTCGCGACTGGCAGGCGGACGCCATCGCCACGGCAACTCCCGAGGCTGCGTGCGCCCATCCCAACTGGGTGATGGGACGGAAGATCTCGGTCGACTCGGCGACGCTGATGAACAAGGGGCTCGAGCTCATCGAAGCATGCTTTCTGTTCGCACTGACGCCTGACCGCGTCGAGATCGTCGTCCATCCACAGAGCATCATCCATTCGCTGGTCGAGTACCTCGATGGCTCGCTGCTCGCGCAGCTCGGCTCGCCGGATATGCGCACTCCGATCGCCTGTGCGCTCTCCTGGCCCGAGAGAATGGCTTCCGGTGTAGAATTCCTCGATCTGGTGAAGACCTCGCGGCTCGACTTTCGCGCCCCGGACCCGCAGAAATTCCGCTGCCTGGCGCTGGCACAGTCGGCGGCGCGGGCCGGCGGGCTGACTCCGGTCGCCCTGAACGCCGCCAACGAGGTTGCCGTCCACGCCTTTCTGGAGCGCCGATTGAACTTTCCCGGCATCGCCGAAGTCATTGAAGAAGTGGTCACACGATGTGCCGCGGGGTCTTTGGGCGGGCTGGACGATGTGCTGGCGGCCGACGCGGAGGCCAGGCGGCTCGCGTCCGAGCGCATTGATGGCGGACTGCGTGCGGCCGGGGGGCGCTCGCTCGAGGGCGCGCGGGCATGAGTGTCGTCTGGTACACGCTGTGGTTCGTCATCGCCGTCGGGGTGCTGGTCACCATTCACGAGTTCGGCCACTTCTGGGTCGCGCGGCGGCTCGGCTTCAAGGTGCTCAGGTTCTCGGTCGGCTTCGGACAGCCGCTGTGGTCCCGGCGGATCGGGCTGGATCAGACGGAGATTGCGATCGCCCCGATCCCTCTCGGCGGTTACGTCAAGCTGCTCGACGAGCGCGAAGGCCCGGTGCCGCCGGAGGACCTGCCGCGATCCTTCACCCGCAAGCACCCTTTCCAGCGAGTCCTGGTGTTGCTCGCCGGACCCTGCTTCAACATTCTGTTCGCCATCCTGGTGCTCGCGGGCATCATGTATGTGAGCGGCATCACCGAGTATCTGCCCGTGGTCGGCGATCTGACGACCGGCTCGATCGCCGCGAACGCGGGGCTGCGCTCCGGCGACACCATCATCGCGATCAACGGCGCGAAGGTGGACGAGCAGCAGGGTGTCACGTTCGACCTTCTCGATGCGATGAGCTCGCGCGGCGATGCGGACTTGACCGTGCGTGGCGCCCAAGGGGATGTCCGCCACGTCGATCTCATCGTCAGCGACCCCACCGTCCGGCGCCGTCTCACGACGCTACCGGAGCTCTTCACGGGCCTGGGCTTTCAGTTCTGGGAGCCGCCGATTCCGCCCGTGCTCACTCACGTGTTGCCGGATGGGCCCGCGGCGCGCGCGGGACTGCAGCCGGGCGATCGCATCGTGTCCGTCAACGGGCAGGCAGTGAAAGACTTCGACGATGTCATCGCGCAGGTGACTCCCCATCCGGGTGGCACCATCAGCTTGACGTTCGAGCGCGACGGCCAGTTGCACACGGTGCTGGTGGATGTCGCGAGCGACGAGGTGGACGGCAAATACCTCGGCCGCATCGAGGCGGAGGGCGAGCTGCCCGCGGACATACCCTATCCGCCCAGCATGGTGCGGCACCTGAGCCTGTCACCCCTCTCGGCCCTGGGACGCGCCACCGAGGAGGCCTGGGACATGACGGCGCTGCAGGGAACGCTCTTCTGGCGCATGATGCTCGGCCAGGTCTCGCTCAGGAACCTGAGCGGGCCGGTGTCGATCGCCGAGTACGCCGGTCAGTCGGCCAGCCAGGGAGCGGGCGCGTTCCTGGACTTCCTGGTGCTGATCTCGCTGTCGCTCGGGTTCCTCAACCTGCTGCCCATTCCCATCCTCGACGGCGGCCAGATCGTCTTTCAGCTGGTCGAGTGGGTGAAGGGCAGCCCGATGTCGGAGCGGGCGCAGGTTCTCGGGCAGCAGGTAGGGATCGCGCTGCTGATCCTCCTCATGGGGGTGGCGCTCTTCAACGACATCGCGCGCCAATTCAGTTGAGCGAGTTCAGTTGAGTCTTTGAAAGCTTAGAGCAGGACCCCAAGAGGTCCGCGCGTCCGCCGCAGTGCCGTCGCCGCGGCGAGCGGGGGTTGATTTTACGTGATCGATGCAACAGTTGGGGCCGGAAGAGCCCGAAAGTGACAAAGTTGGGTATCAGAACATGAAGCCTCGCGTCGTGCTGCTGGTCGCGGTCGCACTGGCCGTCCATTCCGCGATCGCGCTCGCGCAGGCGCAGGTAGAGTCCTCGGACTCGAACTTCACCGTCGGCGACATCAAGGTGGAGGGACTGCAGCGCATCTCCGAGGGCACGGTATTCAATTACCTGCCGGTGAACATCGGCGATCACCTGACGGCGCAGCGGGTGCGCGAGGCCATTCGCGCCCTCTATGCCACCGGATTCTTCCGTGACGTGGAGCTGCGCCGCGAGGGCAACACCCTGATCGTGGTGGTGCTGGAGCGGCCCTCGATCGAGAGCTTCACCATCTCCGGGAACAAGGACATCAAGACCAACGAGCTGCAGAAATCGCTGCGCAACATCGGGCTCGCGCCCGGCAAGATCTTCGATCGTTCCGTGCTCGATGACGTGACGCAGTCGCTCACCGACGAGTACTACAGCCGCGGCAAGTACGGCGTCGAGATCGACAACACCGTCACCCCGGACACGGACAACCGCGTCAAGATCGCGATCAAGATCCGGGAGGGCGACCGTGCGGTGATCCGCTCCATCAACATCGTGGGTGACACGAAGTTCAAGCAGAAGGAAATCCTGCAGAGCTTCCAGCTGAAGACCCCGAACTGGCTCTCCTGGTACAAGCAGGATGACCGCTACTCGCGCGAGACCCTGCAGGGCGACCTCGAGCGGCTGCGCGATTACTACATGGACCGTGGCTACGCCAACTTCCAGATCAACTCCACCCAGGTCCAGATCTCGCCCGAGAAGAGTGACATCTTCATCGATGTCAACATCACCGAGGGCCAGGTCTACAAGATCTCCAGCGTGAAGCTCGCCGGCATCTTCGTCGTGCCGAAGCCGGAGCTCGAGCGGCTGGTCGAGGTCCAGCCGGGAGAGATCTTCAACCGCAAGCTCATCACGGCCACCCAGAAGCTGATCCAGGACCGCTTGGGCGAGGACGGCTACGCCTTCGCCAAGGTCGATCCGGTGCCGACGCCCGACGACAGCAACCACACGGTCGCGCTCACCTTCTTCATCGACCCGGGCAACCGGGTCTACGTGCGCAACATCATCTTCTCCAACGAGACGTCGATCAACGATGTGGTGCTGCGCCGCGAGATGCGGCAGCTCGAGGGTGCCTGGCTCTCCAACGTCGCGCTGGAGCGCTCCAAGCAGCGCATCCAGAGGCTCCCTTACGTCAAGGACGTGAGCTATTCCACGACGCCGGTGGCGGGCTCGCCGGACCAGGTGGACGTCGACTACAAGATCACCCAGGGACCGGCCGCCCAGCTCTCGGGCGGCATCGGCTATTCGGCGACTTACAAGCTCATGCTGAACGCCAACTACGCGGACGCCGACTTCCTCGGCACCGGCAACCGCTTCGGCGTCGAGCTGGAGGGCGGGGCGTACAACAAGACCTACAACGTCTCGTACACGAACCCGTACATCACCCAGAACGGAGTCGGGCAGACACTGTCGGTGACTTACAGCGACGTCACGCAGTTCGTCTCCTCCTCGTCGAACTTCTCCTCGAAGACGCTCAGCCTCGGGCCGACCTGGAGCTATCCGATCTCGGAGTTCCAGTTCCTCACCGCCGGCCTGGTCTACCAGAGCTCACAGCTTCTCACCACCTCCTACAGCAGCGCCCAGCAGGCGAACGAATGGGTGTTGGAGAATGGCCACTCGTACACCCGCCTGGTGCATGAGGACTACACCAACAACGATTACGAGCTCTACGGTACCGACTTCAACAATGTGCTGTTCGTCGCGGGCTGGGGCATCGACTCGCGCAACCGCTCGCTGTTCGCCGATCGGGGCAACCGCACCGCGATCTCCGCCCGCATCACCGCCCCCGGGAGCCTGGTGCAGTACTACATGGCGGACTTCACCTTCCAGCAGTACGCGCCGATCTGGCCGGACCACCTGACCTTCTCGTTCTTCGACAGCGTGGACTACGGTGGGGCGCTCGGCAAGACGACGGCCATTCCGCCCTTCCAGCAGCTCTTCGGCGGCGGCCCGGACTCGGTGCGGGGCTTCCGCGAGGACTGGCTCGGGCCGCGAGACAACTTCGGCAATCCCTACGGCGGTAACTTCCGCATCACCAGCCAGAACGAGCTCCTGCTGCCGATGCCGGCGAAGTGGCGGCAGAGCGCCCGGGTGAGCCTCTTCTTCGACATGGGGAACGTCTTCTACACCGGCAACAAGATCCAGTTCTACGGGCCGGACGGGGTGACCCCGGTGACCTACCATCTGGACGGCTGGGGTGACATCAAGCGCTCCGTCGGCCTCGCCGTCCAGTGGCTGGCCCCGCTGGGGCTTTTCCGGTTCAGCTTCGGCGTGCCACTGAACGCGAAGCACAGCACGCTATGCGGGGCCGGCAATAGCTGCCAATGGGGGGATCAAACCGAGGGCTTCCAATTCTCCGTCGGCAATGCCTTTTAACGCGCTGGCGCGCGGGTCTTGACGGGGTTCGCCGAGGGCGAACCCCGTACGATCAAGCGGCGCGAAGGCGCGCCGAGAGAATGCTATTATTAACGGCTTGGCCGGCATAAACGGCATTCGATGACAATTCAGAGGTGGGTTTCCGTGAAGCGCTTGATCAGGTTGAGCTCGGGGGTTCGCACAGTGGCGATCGCGGGTGGGGTCGCGGCCATACTGGCTGCAGCGGTGGTCGTGACGCCGGCGCAGGCGCAGACGGCGGGCCTCAGGGTCGCTTATGTGAATTACAGCCTGCTGATTCAGGAGTCGCCGCAGGCGCAGTCGGCCGTGGCGTCCCTGCGCGCGGAGTTCGAGCCCAAGCAGCGCAGTCTCCAGGCGGAGGCCACGGAGCTGAAGGCCAGGGAGGACACGCTGAAGAAGAACGAGGCCACCATGACGCAGGACCAGCGCGATCAGGCGGAGCTCGATCTGCGGGAACGCTATCAGGCGCTGCAACAAAAGCAGAACGAGATCCAGGACGACGTCAATACTCGCCGCAACGAGCTGATGTCGGAGCTGCAGCGCACCCTCGTGCAGGTCGTGCAGAACTACGCCAAGCAGCAGCGGTATGACCTGGTGCTCGCCGATGGAGTCATCTACGCCAACTCGGCGCTCGATATCACGCCCGCGATTCTCTCGGCCCTGAAGTCGCAGGCACCAGCCGCCCGCCGCGCCCCGGGCCGCAGCAGGTAAACGGAGCACGGCGCGGACGCCGCGGCGCGTTCCTTCATGGGCGTCTCACTCGGGGAGCTCGCGGTCCGGTTCGGCTGCGAGCTGCGCGGTGATCCCGACGTGCGCGTCGACCGCGTAGCCACACTGGCAAACGCGGACGCGCACTCCCTGGCCTTTCTCGCCAATCCGCACTATCGCCAGCAGGTCGCGACGACCGGTGCGGGCGCAGTCGTGCTCGACGCAGCCAGCGCAGCGAGCTGCTCGACCGCGGCGCTGGTTTGCGAGAACCCGCACGCGACTTACGCACGGATTGCCGCTGTCCTGCACCCGTTTCCTGCGGCACCGCCCGGGACGCACCCGTCGGCGGTGATCGCTCCGGGCGCACGCATCGATCCCAGTGCGCACGTTGGCGCGCTCAGCGTGATCGGGGAGGGCGCCGTGATCGGAGCGCATGCGTTCGTGGGACCGCAGTGCATCGTGGAACAAGGGGCGACCGTGGGCGAGGACGTTCGCCTCACGGCGCGCGTGACGGTATGTCACAGTGTGGAGATCGGGGCGCGTACCGTGATCCAGCCGGGCGCCGTGATCGGCGGTGACGGTTTCGGTTTCGCACAGGAGCGCGGTCGTTGGATCAAGGTGCCGCAGACGGGCACCGTACGCGTCGGGCCCGATGTCGAGATCGGCGCCAACACGACCATCGATCGCGGAGCCATCGAGGATACAGTCATCGAGGAGGGCGTGAAGCTCGATAATCTCATCATGATCGCGCACAACGTACGGGTTGGCGCCCACAGTGCTCTGGCGGCCTTGGTGGGAATCTCGGGTAGCACGAGTATCGGCCGTCGCTGCATGATCGGCGGCCAGGTAGGCATCGGCGGACACCTCACGATCAGCGACGATGTGGTCATCACCGGCTGCACGATGGTCAGCCATTCCATTCCGCGCCCCGGCGTATACTCCGGGGGCATTCCGCTCGAAGAGGCTCATGTCTGGCGCCGGCTGGTCGCGCGCTTCAAGCGCATCGACTCCCTCGCCACACGGCTGAAAGCGCTGGAACGCAACACCTCCCCCGGACCCGATCAGGACGAGGATGATGACTGACTCCATGCAGCTCGATATCCAGGGCATTCTGCGGTACCTGCCGCACCGTTATCCTTTCCTGCTCGTCGACCGCGTGCTCGAGTGGCACAGCGGCAAGAACATCCGGGCGCTGAAGAACGTCACCTACAACGAGCCGTTTTTCCCCGGCCATTTCCCCGGACGGCCGGTCATGCCGGGCGTCATCATCATCGAGGCGCTGGCTCAGGCGGCGGGTATCCTCACCTTCCTCAGCGCCAACGTGATCCCGGACGCGGAGACCCGCTTCTACTTCGTCGGCATCGACAAGGCGCGCTTCAGAAAGCCGGTGGAGCCTGGCGACCAGCTGGTGCTCACCGCCCAGGTGGAGCGTTATCTGAAGGGCATCTGGCGCTTCTCCACCGTGGCGCTGATCGGCGACAACGAAGTCGCGCACGCGGAAATCATGGTGGCGCCGGAGACCGCGAAGTGATCGATCCGCGCGCCATCGTCTCGCCGCAAGCGGAGCTGGCGGCGGACGTCGACGTGGGTCCTTTCAGCGTGATCGGCCCCGGTGTGCGCATAGGTGCGGGCACGGTGGTCGGCCCGCACGCCGTCATCACCGGCCAGACGACGATCGGCGCCAACAATCACATCTACCAGTTCGCCTCGCTCGGCGATGCGCCGCAGGACAAGAAGTACGCGGGCGAGCCCACTCGCCTCGAGATCGGCGACCGCAACGTCTTTCGCGAGAGCTGCACGATGAATCGCGGCACGAGCCACGACAGGGGCGTGACCCGCATCGGCGACGACAATCTCTTCATGGCCTACTCCCACGTCGCGCACGACTGCATGGTAGGAAGCAACACGGTGTTCGCAAACTGCGCCTCGCTTGCCGGCCACGTCGAGATCGGCGACTGGGTCATTCTCGGCGGTTTGTCGGCAGTCCATCAGCATTGCAAGATAGGCGCACACGCATTTCTGGCCGGCGGCGCGATCGTCACTCGCGACGTTCCTCCCTACGTCATGGTCGCGGGTAATCCCAGTGCCCCGCACATGGTCAACTCGGAGGGCTTGAAGCGCCGCGGATTCACGGAGGAGCAGGTTCGCTCCGTGCGCGAGGCCTACCGCCTCGTCTATCGCTCCGATCTGAAGCTCAGCGAGGCGCTCGAGCGCCTCGAGCCATCCGCCCGGGAGCGTCCGGAGCTGCGGCTGTTCGTCGACTTCGTCCGCGGCTCGACGCGCAGCATAATAAGATGACGCAGGCGGCGCCGCTGCGCGTCGGCATCGTCGCGGGAGAATCATCGGGCGATCAACTCGGCGCGGCCCTGATTGGCGCGCTGCGCGAGCGCGTCCCGGAGCTGCAATGCTTCGGGGTCGCGGGACCGAAGATGATCGCCGCCGGCTGCGAGGCCTGGGCGGCCGCGGAGGAGCTCGCGGTGATGGGCCTCACCGAGGTGCTGGCGCATCTGCCGCGGCTGCTGCGGCTGCGGGCCTCGCTGACGGCCCGGTTTCTTGCATCCCACCCCGATGTGTTCGTCGGGATCGATGCGCCGGAGTTCAATCTCGGACTCGCCATGCGTCTGCACGCGAGGGGTCTCAGGACCGTCCAGTACGTGAGCCCGCAGGTTTGGGCCTGGCGTCAGGGGAGAGCCCGGAATATCGGTCACGCCTGCGATCTGGTGCTTTGCCTGTTGCCTTTCGAGACTGCCTTCTACTCGAGCCACGGCGTGCCGGCGGCCTTCGTCGGTCATCCGCTGGCCGATCAGATTCCACTGGAGGTCGATCGGCCAGGCGCACGGGCGGCGCTTGGCCTGGCGGCTACCGCCACCGTCGTCGCACTCTTGCCCGGCAGCCGTGTCGGGGAGGTCGAGCGGTTGGGCGCGGATTTTCTGCGTGCCGCCGCCTGGCTCGCCGAGCGCCGTCCGGACATCGAGTTCATCGCGCCCATGGCGACGGCGCGCGCTCGTGAGGTATTCGAGAGCAAACAGGCGGAAGTCCCTGCCGCACCGAGGGTTTTGTTGATCGAGGGGCACGCGCAGCAGGCGCTCGCGGCCTGTGATGCAGCCATCGTCGCCTCGGGAACCGCTACACTGGAGGCGCTGCTGTCGCGCCGCCCGATGGTCGTGGCGTATCGTCTCGGCGCGCTCACCGCATTCCTGCTGCGAAGACTGCGACTGGTAAAGGTGCCGTACTTCTCGCAACCGAATCTCCTCGTTGGACGGCTGCTCGTGCCCGAGCTCCTCCAGGAGCAGGTGAGCGGTGCGGCGCTCGGCGAGGCGCTCCTCGGGCGGCTGTCCGATACGGCGTATCTGCGGCAGCTCGATGAGGAATTCCGCAAGGTGCACGAGACTCTTCGCGGTGGTGCGGCCGCGCGCGCGGCCGAGGCGATCCTCGCGCTGCTTCGTGCTCCGCTCGCGCGGGAGGCCCGCCGATGAGCCCACGCAGGGGCACACTCCGCAGACCAGGGCGCGCCACCCAGGCCGATCTGTGGCCTGCCGGTCCGCCTCCGGCGGCCGCTGCGCGACGTGTTGCCGGCGTCGATGAGGCGGGCCGCGGCCCGCTTGCGGGGCCGGTCGTTGCGGCCGCAGTCATCCTGCACCCAAACCGCCGCATCGGGGGACTGGCTGACTCCAAGGCTCTCACGCCGCAGGAGCGGGCACGTCTCGCGCCGATCATCCGCACCCGTGCCCTGGCTTGGGCGGTCGCGTGGGCAGACCGTGATGAGATCGACGAGCTGAACATTCTCGGCGCGACTTTCCTCGCGATGCGCCGCGCGCTCCTGCGTCTGCCCGTGTGCCCCACGCACGTGAAGGTCGACGGCAACCAACTTCCGCCGCTGGCCGATCTGCCGCTGGGCTGCACGGTAGAGGCGATCATCGAGGGCGATGCACGCGTCGCGGCGATCAGCGCTGCCTCCATCCTCGCGAAGACCCATCGCGACGCCATGATGGAAGCGCTCGATCCCTGCTATCCCGGCTTCGAGCTCGCCGCGCACAAGGGCTATGGCACTCCGGCGCACCTCGCGGCGCTGCGGATGCGCGCGCCGTCGCCGCTGCACCGCCGCACCTTCAGTCCGGTGAAAGTGGCGCTCGGCTTGCTGCCCGACCCGCAGTGCGAGCTGGCCCTGAGCGGCGCCGACACGGAGTCCTGACATGGCCGCCGGCTTCGTACACCTGCGCCTGCATACCGAGTATTCGCTGATCGACAGCGTCGTGCGCGTGCCGGAGCTCATCGAGGCGGTCGCCGCCGCCGGCATGCCCGCCGTCGCCGCCACCGACCAGAGCAATCTCTTTGCGATGGTGAAGTTCTACCGCGCCGCGCTCGCGCGCGGCGTCAAGCCCATCATCGGCGTCGACCTGCTCGTCCGCGAGGCGGGCGAGCGCCAACAGCCGACGCGCATCACGCTCATCTGCCAGAACCAGACCGGCTACCTCAATGCCACGCGCCTCGTGAGCCGCGCCTATCTCGAAGGCCAGCAGCGGGGGGCGCCCATGATCGAGCGCGACTGGCTTACCGTCGCGACGCTCGATGGGCTGATCGCCCTCTCCTGCGCGACCGAGGGCGATGTCGGGCGCGCGCTGGTCAACGGCCGCGAGGAGGATGCCGGCCGCGCTCTCGATCGCTGGCTCGCGCTGCTCCCTGACCGCTACTACATCGAGCTGCAGCGCCTCGGCCGCGCCGATGAAGAGGGCTACATCGCCGCCGCCGTCAACCTTGCCGGCCGCCGCGGCGTCCCGGTGGTCGCCAGCAACGATGTGCGCTTCCTCAAACCGAGCGACTTCGAATCGCACGAAGCGCGCGTCTGCATCCACGATGGCGCTCTGCTGGCCGACGGCAACCGCGCTCGTCGCTATACAGCCCAACAATACCTGCGCTCCCCCGAGGAGATGGCGCGCCTCTTCGCCGACATCCCGGAAGCGCTGGCCAACTCCGTCGAAATAGCGCGCCGCGCCAGTCTCGCCCTCAAGCTCGGCCAGGTCCGCCTGCCGCCCTATTCGGTCCCCGGCGGAATGAGCACCGAGGAATTCCTGCGCCAGGAGGCCGGGTCGGGCTTCGAGATGCGGTTGGCCGAGCTGCGCGGCGTCGATGCCGAGGTCTACAGGAAGCGCCTGCAGAGCGAGCTCGATGTCATCTGCCAGATGGGCTTCGCCGGCTACTTTCTCATCGTCGCCGACTTCATCCGCTGGGCCAAGGAGAACGACATCCCGGTGGGCCCTGGTCGCGGCTCCGGCGCCGGCTCCCTGGTCGCCTACAGTCTGCGCATCACGGATCTCGATCCTCTCCGCTACGATCTTCTCTTCGAGCGCTTCCTGAACCCGGAGCGCGTGTCCATGCCCGATTTCGACGTCGATTTCTGCATGGAAGGCCGAGACCGGGTGATCGACTACGTCGCCGGGCGGTATGGCCGGGAGCGCGTCTCGCAGATCATCACGTACGGCACCATGGCCGCAAAGGCCGTCGTGCGCGATGTCGGCCGCGTGCTGGGCATGACTTATGGCTTCGTCGACAAGATCGCCAAGCTCATTCCTTTCGAGCTCGGCATCACACTCGATGACGCGTTGGCGAAGGAGCCTGAGCTCAAGCGCCTGTACGACGCCGAGGAGGATGTCCACAACCTGATCGATCTCGCCCGCTCGCTGGAGGGGCTGACACGCAACGCCGGCATGCATGCGGGCGGGGTCGTCATCGCCCCGTCCGTTCTGACGGATTTCGCGCCGCTTTATTGCGATGAGTCGGGCGGGAGCCTCGTCACCCAGTTCGACAAGGACGATGTCGAGGCGGCCGGCCTCGTGAAATTCGACTTCCTGGGCTTGCGCACTCTCACCGTCATCGACTGGACGGTGAAGGCTATCAACGCGCGCCGCGCACAGACCGGCGAGGCCGCGCTGGACATCGCGCAGATTCCTCTTGATGACGCCTTCACCTACGACAGGGTCTTCAAGAGGGCGCAGACGGTCGCGGTCTTCCAGTTCGAGTCCGGCGGCATGCAGCGGATGCTCAAGGACGCGAAACCCGATCGCTTCGAGGACATCATCGCCCTGGGCGCGCTGTACCGGCCAGGACCCATGGAGCTGATCCCGGAATACGTTGCCTGCAAACACGGCAAGAAGCCCGAGTACCTGCATCCGGACATGGAGCAGGTGTTGGGCGTGACGTACGGTGTATTCGTCTACCAGGAGCAGGTGATGCAGATCGCCCAGCGCCTCGCCGGATACACCCTCGGCGGCGCCGATCTGCTGCGCCGCGCAATGGGCAAGAAGAAGCCGGAGGAGATGGCCAAGCAGCGCGGCGTCTTCGTCGCCGGGGCCGCCGCGCGCGGCATCGAGGAGAGGATCGCCAATGCGATCTTCGACCAGATGGAGAAGTTCGCCGGTTACGGCTTCAACAAGAGCCACGCGGCGGCCTATGCGCTGCTCTCGTACCAGACCGCCTACCTCAAAGCGCACTTTCCCGCGGCCTTCATGGCGGCCATGCTGTCCGCGGACATGGATCACACCGACAAGGTCGTGACGCTGATCCACGAATGCGACGCCATGAAGCTCGACGTGCGTCCGCCCGATGTCAACACCTCGCTCTACGAGTTCACCGTCGAAGGCGACAGCGCCATCCGCTACGGGCTGGGCGCGGTGCGCGGCGTGGGGGAGGGGGCCGTGGAAGCGGTCGTCGCCGAGCGCGCGGCCCGGGGGCTCTTCACCAGCCTCGAGGACCTCTGCCGGCGGCTCGATCTGCAGAAGATCAATCGGCGGGTGTTGGAGGCGCTGCTGCGCTCGGGCAGCCTCGATGCGCTCGGACCCAACCGGGCGACGCTCATGCACCGCCTGCCGGCGGCAATGCAGCTCGGCGATCAGAACTCCAAGGCCCATGAGGCGGGACAGAACGACCTTTTCGGGCTTGGCCCCGCGCCGCCCGCCACACCGCAGTCCTCGCCCGCATTGCGCGTCGATGGTCCGGTGCTCCGGGAGTGGACGGAAGCGGTGCGCCTCGCCGGCGAGCGGGAGACGCTCGGGCTCTATCTCACCGGCCACCCGGCGAAAAGCTACGCGTCGCTCCTCGCCTGTGTCGCCTCACATTGGATCGGGGATCTGGTGCGTGAGAGGCCGATGCCGGGGGCCGAGCCGGTGCGCTTCGGCGGCGGCAAGCCGGTGACGGTCGGCGGCTTGGTCGACGAGGTCAAGAAGCGTGGGCCGCGCTTCATCGTGACGCTTGACGACGGTACCGGACGAGTCGAAGTGACGCTCTTCGAAGATGCCTATCAGAAGTATCGCGACGTCGTCGCAAAGGACGCGTTGGTACTGGTGGATGGCACGCTGCGCTTTGACGATTTCAGCGATGGCTGGCGGCTCACGGCGAAGCGGATCATCGATCTGCGCAAGACGGGCGAGCAACAGGCGCGCCGCATCGATCTCAGCTGGCCGCAGGATCGGCCCGATACGGCGCTGCTGCAAGCGCGCCTGGCGGCGCTCCTCGCCGCCTTCCGGCCCGGTCCCTGCGCCGTCACGATCGAATTCTCCGGCTCAGCGGCGCGAGGCGTGCTCAGGCTCGGGCCGGAATGGGCGGTGCGCGCCGCGAGTGAGCTGCGGGAGGGTCTCGAGGAGCTGCTGGGTCACGGCTCGGTGGACGTCAAGTACGCTCCGCTGTCCGCGGCACCGGGGCCGCCGCTGTCCGCGGATGGACGCTGATCCCACGGCGGTCGCCGCGGCGCCGAGCTTGCGCCCGGGCCTCGCGCCCCTTAACCTCGCGCACAGCATGAGAAAATCGCGGTAACACTGCATGGCCGTTGCGTTCCTGGATTTCGAACAGCCCATCGCCGAGCTCGAAGCAAAGATCGAGGAGCTCCGCCATGTGACGTCGGAATCCGAGGTCAACATTCAGGAGGAGATCTCGCGCCTGCAGGCGAAGAGCCGGCAGCTGACCACCAGCATCTTCGCGAGCCTCACGCCCTGGCAGATCACCCAGCTTGCCCGGCATCCCCGCCGTCCCTACACGCTGGATTATGTCGCAGCGATCTGCACGGAGTTCAGCGAGCTGCACGGTGACCGCATGTTTGCCGATGACCAGGCGATCGTCGGCGGCCTCGGTCGCATCGACGGCCGGCCCGTCATGCTCATCGGCCACCAGAAGGGGCGCGACACCAAGGAGCGGGTGCGGCGCAATTACGGCATGCCAAAGCCGGAAGGGTACCGTAAGGCGCTGCGGCTGATGCGCCTTGCCGAGCGCTTCGGCCTGCCGCTCGTCACGCTGATCGACACGCAGGGCGCCTACCCCGGTGTCGGCGCCGAAGAGCGCGGCCAGAGCGAGGCGATCGCGCGCAACCTTTTCGAGATGTCGGTGCTCAGCGTGCCGATCGTGACGGTCGTGACGGGTGAGGGCGGGTCCGGCGGCGCCCTTGCGATCGGGGTGTGCGACCGCCTCCTCATGCTGCAGTACAGCACGTACTCGGTGATCTCGCCCGAGGGGTGCGCGTCGATTCTCTGGAAGAGCCAGGACAAGAAGGAGGCGGCCGCCGAGGCGCTCAACCTGACCGCGGACCGTCTGTCGAAGCTCGAGCTGGTGGACGAGGTGATCGAGGAGCCGCTCGGCGGCGCGCACCGCGATCCCGTCGCAATGTCGGCGAGTCTCAAGGCTGCGCTGCTCAAGCACCTCGAAGCGCTCGAGTCGATTCCGCGCGATGAGCTGCGCGCCGCGCGCGCGCGCCGGATCGCCTCCTTCGGGGTCTTCAGTGAGAGCGCCGAGTAGAAGCAGAGGCGAGTTTGGTCCGGACTGGCTCCGGGAGCGCCTCACACAACTGCTGCCAGGATTTCCCGACGTTGCGATCTGCGTTGCTCTGAGCGGCGGACTCGATTCCACCGCACTGCTCGCGGCGCTGGCCGAGGCTCGCTCCGACGGGCTTCGCTTACGCACCTTGCACATCAACCACGGCCTACACCCGCGTTCCACCTATTGGAGCGCGCATTGCCGCAAGCTCGCGCGCCAGCTCGCCGTTCCGCTGCGAGTGCTCTCGGTGCAGGTCGTGCGCCAGCGCGGCGCCTCGCTGGAGGAGGCCGCGCGGGTCGCGCGCTATCGTTGCTTCGCGGGGCAATTGCGCGGCGCCGAAGCGCTGCTCACGGCGCACACGCAGGACGATCAGCTCGAGACGGTGCTGCTGCAGCTCTTCCGCGGCAGCGGTCTGCCGGGGCTCGCCGCCATGCCGGCGGTCGCGCCGCTCGGCTCAGGGACGCTGGCACGCCCGCTGCTCAGTTGCTCGCGCCTGCAGATCGAGGCCTGGGTGCGCGCGCGCGGACTCACGTGGGTCGAGGATGACACCAACCTCGATGAGCGCTTCGATCGCAACTACCTGCGGCGAAGGGTGCTGCCTGCAGTGCGTCAGCGCTGGCCCGGAGCCGCCGCCGCGGTGGCGCGCTCCGCGCGTCACGCCGCAGAGGCGCAGAGACTGCTCGCGACGCTCGCCCGGGTCGATCTCGAGCGCGCGAGCGACGGCGCCTCGCTCTCGGTGAAGGCACTGCGGTCGCTGGCGCCGGACCGGCGGCGCAATGTGTTGCGGCTGTGGATCACGAGCGCCGGGCGCACGCCGCCCGATGCGCGGCGGCTGGAAGAGATCGCGGGCCCGCTCATCGATGCGCGCGCCGACGCGCATCCGCATGTCGAGTGGGAAACCGCGATCGCGCGGCGGGTTTCGGTCATGCGGCACGCGGATCTGCTGTCGCTCGCCGAGCGCGAGCTGGTGTTGAATTCAGGAGCGCCCGCGGCGCAACTGGCCTGGGAATGGCAGCAGTCGCGCCGCTGCCTGCTGCCGGATGGGGGCGCTCTGGAGCTGAGGCCCGATCGGCACGGAGCCATCGACCTCGATGCGCTGCCGCCGAGGCTTGCGGTCAGCTGGCGGCGGGGCGGCGAGCGGCTGCGCGTGCGCCGCGGCGGCCCGCGCCGCGCGCTCAAGAGCTTGCTGCAGGAAGCTCAGGTGCCGCTCGCGGAGCGCGCGCGGCTGCCGCTGATTCTCGCCGACGGCGCGCTGATCGCGGCCGCGGATCTCTGGATCGACGAGGCGGTGCGCGCCCCGCCCGAGGCGCGGCATCGCGGCCGGCTCGTCTGGCGCAAGCGTATGTGATAATCTGCCCTCCCGTCGTCCAAGCTCTCATTCACGGGCGCTGCAGGCAGCACCTCTCACGACGGGACATCCCCTGATTTAACTATGACGCGATTCGTATTCGTCACCGGTGGCGTCGTGTCCTCATTGGGCAAGGGCATCGCCGCCGCCTCGCTCGGCGCGATCCTCGAGGCCCGCGGCCTCAGGGTCGCCATGGTCAAGCTCGATCCCTACATCAATGTGGATCCCGGGACCATGAGCCCCTTCCAGCACGGGGAGGTGTTCGTCACCCACGACGGCACCGAGACCGATCTCGACCTCGGGCACTACGAGCGCTTCGTGCGCACGACCACCGGGCGCAACAGCAATTTCACCACCGGACGCATCTACGAGCGGGTGATCGCCAAGGAGCGCCGCGGCGACTATCTCGGCGCCACCGTGCAGGTGATTCCGCACATCACCGATGAGATCAAGCGCAGCATCCAGCTCGGGGCCGAGGGCGCCGACGTCTGCATGGTCGAGATCGGCGGCACGGTGGGTGACATCGAGTCGCTCCCCTTCCTCGAGGCGATACGCCAGCTCGGCGTCGAGCTTGGACGCAGCAACTGCGTATACATGCACCTCACGCTGGTGCCGGTCGTGGGCGGCTCCGGGGAGATCAAGACGAAGCCGACTCAACACTCGGTCAAGGAGCTGCGCGGCATCGGCATCCAGCCGGATGTGCTGCTCTGCCGCTGCAAGCATCCGCTGCCCGAGGAGCAGCGGCGCAAGATCGCGCTCTTCACCAACGTCGAGGAGCGGGCAGTCATCTCCGCGATCGACGCCGACGACATCTATCAGATTCCGATTCTGCTGCATGAGCAGGCGCTCGATGAGATCGTCGTCGACAAGCTGCGACTGCAAGTGCCGCAGACCGACCTCACGGAATGGCGCCAGGTGGTGAGCGCCAGGGCGAACCCCGATGGCCAGGTCGACGTCGCCATGGTCGGCAAGTACGTGCAGATGCGCGACTCCTATCTGTCGCTGCACGAAGCGCTGATGCACGGTGGCCTGAAATCGCGCACCCGCGTGAACATCCATTACGTCGAGTCCACCGACGTCGAGCAGCACGGCACACACGCCTTGAAGGGCATGGATGCGATTCTCGTGCCGGGTGGCTTCGGCGAGCGTGGCATCGAGGGCAAGATCCAGGCGGTGCGCTACGCCCGCGAGCAAGGCGTCCCCTACCTCGGCATCTGCCTCGGGATGCAGGTGGCGATAGTCGAGTTCGGCCGCCACGCACTCGGCCTCACGGGCGCCAACAGCACCGAGTTCAATCGCGCGACGCCGCACCCGGTGATCGCGCTCATCAGCGAGTGGCAGGACCAGGCCCGCGGCCCCCAGACCCGCGATGAGAGCTCCGCCAAGGGCGGCACGATGCGGCTGGGCGCCCAGGAGGTGCTGCTCGGCGCCGGTACCCGCGCCCGGGAGATCTTCGGCAAGGACGCGATCTTCGAGCGCCACCGCCACCGCTACGAATTCAACAACAACTTTCTCGACCGCTACCGCGTGGCGGGCATGCGCTTCTCCGGCTTCTCGCGCGACGGGCTGGTGGAAGTCATCGAGATTCCCGGCCATCCCTGGTTCGTGGCGACGCAATTCCACCCGGAGTTCACCTCGACGCCGCGCGACGGCCACCCGCTCTTCACCGGCTTCATCCGCGCTGCGCGCGCCCAGCGGGCTTCGCTCCTGCCGCAAGCCGCGGGGGCATAGTTTGAAGCGCTGGATCCGGTCATCGTGCCCGGCCCAGCGCGGCTTTGGGCAAAAAGCGTGGTTTTTGCCCAAAGCTCCGCCACCTGCGGCGGCGGGGCACGTCCTTGTGCCTGATCTCCCATGAAGCTCGCGGGACACGAGATCGGCATCGGCCGTCCGCTTTTTCTCATAGCGGGTCCCTGCGTCATCGAGAGCGCCGAGCTCACGCAGCACGTGGCCGGACGCCTCAAGGAGATCACCGGCCGCTTGGGGATTCCGTTCGTCTTCAAAGCCTCCTTCGACAAGGCGAACCGCTCCTCGCGCAAGAGCTACCGCGGCCCGGGGATGGAGCAGGGCCTGAAGATCCTCGACGGAGTGAGGCGCAGCATCGGCGTGCCGGTGCTCACCGACGTGCATGAGGACACCCCGCTCGATGAAGTTGCGGCGGTCGTGGACGTGCTGCAGACCCCGGCCTTCCTTTGCCGACAGACCAACTTCATCGTCGGCGTCGCCTCCCGGGGCAAGGCCGTCAACATCAAGAAGGGCCAGTTCCTCTCTCCCTGGGAGATGGACAATGTCGTCGACAAGGCGCGATCGACCGGAAACGACTCGATCCTCGTCTGCGAGCGCGGCTTCTCCTTCGGCTACAACAATCTGGTCTCCGACATGCGCTCGCTTGCGGTCATGCGCTCGACCGGCTGCCCCGTGGTGTTCGACGCCACGCACTCCGTGCAGTTGCCGGGCGGCCTCGGCGCGGCTTCCGGAGGCCAGCGCGAGTTCATTCCCGTCCTGGCCCGCGCCGCCGTGGCGGCGGGCGTCTCCGGGCTTTTCATGGAGACTCACCCGGATCCGGCGCATGCGCTTTCCGACGGCCCCAACGCGTGGCCTCTCGACCGCATGGAGCCGCTGCTCGTCACCTTGAAGGCCCTCGATCAGGCCGTGAAGGCGTCACCGCTGGAGGAGAGCCTGTTGTGAGCGTCGTTCGATCTTCTCGGCGCATCTTCGCGCATAAGGAGTAATACCCGATGACCCGAATTGCCGACATCCGCGGCCGCGAGATCCTCGACTCCCGCGGTAACCCGACCGTCGAAGCCGACGTCATTCTCGACTCCGGCGTGATGGGCCGCGCCGCCGTACCCTCGGGCGCCTCCACCGGCACGCGTGAGGCGGTGGAGCTGCGCGACGGCGACAAGAAGCGCTATCTCGGCAAGGGCGTGCTCAAGGCCGTGGAGCACGTCAACACGGTCCTCAAGTCCGCCGTGCTCGGCGCGGACGCGCGCGACCAGGCCGGGATCGACCAGACGATGATCGAGCTCGACGGCACCGACAACAAGGGGCGCCTCGGCGCCAATGCCATTCTCGCGATCTCCCTCGCCACCGCCCACGCCGCGGCGCGCGATGCCGGGCTGCCGCTGTACCGCTACCTCGCCCAGAGCCTCACCGCCGGGCGCGAGCCGGTGATGCCCGTACCGCAGATGAACATCATCAACGGCGGCGCGCATGCCAACAACAGCCTCGACATCCAGGAGTTCATGATCCTTCCGGTCGGCGCGCCGAGCTTCCGTGAGGCGTTGCGCTATGGCGCCGAGGTCTTCCATCACCTGAAGAAGATCCTGGGCGAGAAGGGCTTCTCAACAGCCGTCGGCGACGAAGGCGGCTTCGCGCCCAATTTGGGCTCCAACGAGGAGGCGCTCGGGGTCATTCTGCAGGCCATCGACAAGGCGGGCTACAAGCCGGGCCGCGACATCT
>Ga0335073_10002789_pt1 | contig 23996 bp, 26 predicted proteins | sample Lox_Sample_22_FD_207093 | JGI IMG/M metagenome (GOLD analysis project Ga0335073, IMG submission 207093) | Soil microbial communities from Loxahatchee National Wildlife Refuge, Florida, United States - Lox_Sample_2.2 | ecosystem: Environmental > Terrestrial > Soil > Wetlands | place: USA... | reverse complement strand
ATCCGAACATTTAAAGATGCACCATCAGTAAAAGTAAGGATGTATCTTCCACCACCAAGGGAAAGAACGTTGGGCTCGCAAAGGTCTGAGTGAACGAGTTCAAGAAGATTGCTAGGACGATGGTCCTTTAATATTGGCTTGAAAGGAAGACGATGTTGCTTGCCGTATGCACATGGTTCGCATAGTTGGGACTCAGTTGAATCACTCTCATCTGAATCTTTATATGAAGAGAAGTCGACATCGTCGATTGCTTTGCTTCCATACTTGCGAAGAGTATCTTTGCTGATATGACCAAGACGTTCATGCCAATCATTGAGACTAGTAGATTGAGAGAGAAATGTGACATATGCTGCACTTTGTTGAGGCAAGTCGTGAGGATTTGCTTGATCCCAGATACAAAGGCCGTTATTGATGGGACTATAGATGCGGAAATCGCCGTGTGAGAATGTGCATCCACTCTTGTTGATGATGGAAGTCCAACCTTCCAAACCAAGCTGAGTGAGTGACATAAGACCATGCTTGAGCTGAGGAATATGTAGGACTCGTTTGAGTTCACGTACATTTCCATATCCATCAACAATTGGAATAGTTCCCACACCTTCTGCATACAGACCATTTCCAATTCCTCGAACGTAGAGTTTGTTTCTGAGCTGATGATACTCACTGAACAAATTCTTATCGTAATGCATATGTTGTGTTGCTCCACAATCCTTGATCCATTTTCCATCTTTGCATTCAAAACTGGAATCGACAGCTGCTTTGAAACAATATGCTAATCCTCCGAAGACAACGCTATGTGCATTGGGATTAGAGTTGGCGACATTGGCTTGATTTCCACGGCCTTTGCCTTTCTTCTTAGAAGAGTTGCTGTTAGATGACTTGCCGCCCCCAGAGTTTTTTGACTTCTCAGCCTTTTTGGCTTGCATTGTATCATATTCTTCTGCAATACGTTTGTAGCATTCAGCTCTTGTATGTCCTCGTCGACCACAGCTTGGGTAATCACAAGTGACATTTGGCTTTTGCACTGGGAAAAGACGATTTAAAGAAGTATTGTTGCTGCGATTTGCAAAGTTGGCTTGAACATTTGTTGCTGGATCGGGGTCAATAAGACCTGATGCGATTCCAACAGAAGTAAGACGTCTGGCTTCTTCTCTGACGCGACCTTTGAAGTCTGTGATAGACATGTTATCGACAAATGCCATTTGACTTTGAATCCAATTGCCGAAGACTTCAACAGGAAGAGAATTGGCATACAGGATGATGAGTTCATCTGTATCGATAGTCTTGCCGATTGCGGTGAGAGACTGTACGAGATTGTCGAATACAAGTTCGTGATCGAGGAGAGAAGAGCCTGCTGTCATATCAAGGCGATAAAGGCGTTTTAGCAACGAGTATTTGCGTTGCTTGTCTTTTGGCGCATGTACTTTCTGAAGGTCTTCCCAAGCAGTTTTGGCATTCGCTGCTGAGATGATAGGGCCTTGAAGACGTTCGATAGTGGTGAAACTGATGATACGAAGTGCTTGTTCATTGTCGGTAATCTATTTATCCGACTTGTTTTGAATGCCACGCTTGTCAGCCGCTGAAAGTGCTGCTACTTGCTCATCCGTATATTCATCGAGTTTCTTGGGGCGAGGTTGCGAGATAACCGACCATACTTCCTTTTCAGAAAGCAACATTTGACATTGGAATGACCAAGTGTGATAGTTGTGATCTTGGAGCTTCTCAATGCCATAACGGCTGCGATAGCTGGAGTCTGAGAATGTAGAATCCATTGAACGGATGGATTAGGATGATTGAAAGAGTAATGAGTGACAAGTTAAATAGGAAGGAGAAACGGCCGACAGGATGGATGGCACACAGTGGTAGCGTCACACGGGCTCATAACCTGTTGAGGATCCAAGTACTCGTCATCGTGGTCATAATGGTCAAGGGATCAAATTGCTACGGGACGATTGTGACTGCTATATGGAACCTAAACCTGACGAAGATGCACACGTTCCTTAACACTAATACTTGACTCCACATGCATTCCCATACCATTCATTGCGGAGACATGACGACTCCCACACATTACTTTGAGGACATTTAAACAGTGAGTTTCCGGTGCTTAAAAACCACAGCTAATTCACTGCAGCTTCATACATCGCGAGAATGAGAACGCAAATGAGTATGACGACTCCGCAGCTGCCCAATGCAAGCCAGTGCTCAGCGGAAGAACGCCGGGCATCCTCGCTGAGGGGCTCAAGATCAACGCAGAGAGATCGTTTGACCGCGTGAGATGATGGATTATATGCGAGTGCGAGCGAGTTCATTGCATACAGAGTGACTATAGATCTAGCTTTATATATACATGAGATGGAGGCGCAGAAATTGCCAGAATATTCCCAACATGAGAGATGTGAAACGATCCGACAGAGAATGAGGGAGAATCACTGCGGTGAGGACGCCAGGTGAAGTTTACGGTTAGCGACGAAGCGTAGCTGTTGGGGGGTGAAGCATCGGTCGACAGCATCAGGTTTCCATCTGCCGACTTGGTTGATATGGGACCCCAAGGTGGAATCGACATTTTTGATACACGCATCGATATTCATCCAGGATAGGGGATCGGTGGAGGCTTGGTATTTGCGAAAGTGAGCAACGAAGTAGGCTCGGACATGGTGCCAGCTGAACCTGTCGATGAGAATCCAGCGGGTAAGTTGTTTGATGTATAGGAAGATTCCTGGTGCAACGCCGGTTTTATCAACATCATAAAGTGAGCGGATGGCTCCATAGACAGATAGAACGTGCAATGCGGTCTTGGAATCTAGGAAATCTTTGTCGAAAGTGGTTGGAATGTCATCGGATTGGATAAACTTGCCCGTTTGGTTGTCAAAGGAGACGAGGCCTGGGATTGCTGTTGTCCTTCCTCGGGGACGGTCTTCCGCTGGGATGAGACGGAGTAGGTCCTTGACGTCCAGTTTACCATCAAGTAAGCTGGTAAGGGTGGATTGGTCAACCCATGGAAGATGGGTTTGGAGGAAGGTTTGGGGATTTGTACCATTGTTATCGCCAGGAGGTTTAGTAGAATGGGAAGATAGGTTCGCCGATAGAGCTGCTGCGAGCATCGATCCGGTCGCTGATGCTATTGATAGAGTCGCCAATCTTTGAGTCAAGTTGTGACATACTTTCGCGTAGCTGTTCGATAGAGTCCTGGGTGTGCTGCGGCCTTTGCTGTGGCTCTCCGAGTGCGTGCCGGTGCCATGCTTGCCGGAGAGGTGTAGACTTTGATGAGTAGAGGGACGAACCGTCGGAGAGCGTAAGAAAGATTTGCCCGCAAATGTTCCTTGACCATACCTTTTGTAATAATCGTCAAGTCTTTATCTTTACGAAAGGAGAACGGATGTATGGTTTGATTTGTGAGTCTGTCGGAGCAGGACGTAGACTTAATCATCAGCAGTCGGTTTGGACGCTTTCGGCTTCGGCTTCGGTTTTGCAATTGTCGCCGTAGTTTTCGTCGTCTTTTTCGGAGGTGCAGGCTTCTTCTATTGCAAACTCGGTCTTGTCAGAGTCACGGTCGTCCCCCATGGCGCCGAGATGTTTTCTCAGAATCTTATTTTCTAATACTTGCTTGAGTTGAAACAATTGGTGTCCATATACGACGCTCCGAAAGTAGCCAGTCGGTATACAATCCCGTCTTGATTGGCGTGATGTGATCGATTGGACTCCTCGCAGTCTACACCGAGATCTTGGAACAATCTCGTCGAAGGGAGAGATAGCCCAGGTTGCCTTTATGCAATTCCCCCTTTGCGGCAACTGAGGAAAAGCAATCCGCACGTACGCCTTTCTACCCTGGCTTAGCCACGCAAGACGATTTTGCCAACTGCTTAATCCGACTTTGTTTCGTGCTCCACATTGTCGACACCGTGTATCAAAGTCTTCAAGTGGCATGGAATGTTGGAATAGATGTGTGTGAGCGAGTGAATTCTCTTATTGAGATGTGGCTACAGGCTTGGCTTTATATACTTGCAGCACAGCGCTGACGTCGTTCTAACATGGAATATACCCATGAATTCCGATTGGTTCCTCTTTTCCTCTTCCATGAGGGATCAGAACCAGTCCACTGAATCTGCAATGATTCTGGGAATAGTGTACAAGTTCGATGACGTCCGCTGGTGATTAGAAGCAATGTAGAAGAACAGTACCGTTCGGTAGGACAGTGCTAGAGAAAATTTGAATTGGATGGTCGAGAATAATGAAAACTAAAGTCGGATTAGAGTCGCAAATCCATGATGAAAGGTGAATAGGTGTAGACTCATTTACCGTGACAGACGATATGGCGATGCCAAGAGACCTGTAGCCATTCGTCCCCTGAGATGCCAGACAACTTTCTAACATTAGCAATGCAACGGAGCATGATACTGTGTGAGGGAATCGGTACCTTGAGCAAGAGTCATTGACTGCTCGTTGGAAGCGAAGGGGAATAGTAATGTTGTAGTCTGATACTGTCGAACCATCAATAAGGTCGAATAGATGAGGCGCTGGTCACCAGATGGTGTGCCTTCGTGGGCCTGAATCTTAATCTTCAACCACTCGCTTGTTTCTGAGCTGTAGGCTGTGACAGGAACTGTTCGACCCGTTGGTGTCTTTGCATTATAAAGAGAATAGCAGTCTGGATTCCATCAAGTACTATCGCCGTAATAAAGCTTGTTCGATGAAGAGATGGAGCGGACACTGTCAGATGACGAGACTTGGCTGGAGAACTGGTAAGAATGCGACACCGGCGAATGAAGCAAGATCTCCATCATGATAATTTTAAGGATTTAGACCTTTTTAACACGAAAAATGAGGCGTATTCGATAGATGACAAAAACGAGAGTCTGGTGAGTGTTGTTGATTGTAGTTGACAAATTAAAAGTGAAGCGAGACGTATGGCCTGTGGGATATTCGCCGGTCCTCTTAGAAATTGGCACGTGATTGGAGCCGGCTCCCTGCTAATCAGATTAACCTCCGCGACCGCCAGCAGCTGAAGGTAATAGCACCATGACTTTGACTTTCCCATGCAGTGACTGTAGAAGGTGTAATCGGAATTGTGTTAGGGATCCCACGTCGCAGTCTCAGAATAACAAAGAGCACTGATTAGATACTGTTTCTCGGTACCGTGTCTCCAGTGCCAATGACACTTTGACCATCACCACGCTTTCCCTCTTGTCTCTCATTATTAGAAGCAGTTCGTCCTCCCTTACAGTCTTCAGTTTGAGGCGTGGCTAGCAAATTGGTCGAAATCCCCATCATCAAAATCCTCCTTACCAAAATAATGTTCGTCCCTTTTTCACTGGAAATACAACCATCCTCAGATTCAGCCTAGATCTGTAGCCACCTCCTTGATGCAATGAACTCGCTCACACTCGCATATAATCCATCAGGGTTCCGTGACCATACACAGGGGTGGGGACCGAATGCACCATAACGCGAAGTTGTAATCCCTAGCAAAAGTTTGGATGCCTCCGTAGAAGAAAAACATTAAACTGTGCTGATTTGTGTGAAAAGGTGTCGAGTCCAGCCATCGTACAGATTCGACTCTGAATTTCATGTTAACAGGAACGAATAACGATCAATTGGCAATGAACGATACTTCCAATCCATGTAGAAGATAGCTTTGAAATGCCACGTGGGAAGATATCAAATACTCGACTCCAGAAATCTCCACCCCAAAACACACAACAATCGATATCCGTAACATACTCCCAATCAGCAAATCCAACACACTCCCAAACAATAAACTGATCCTAAGTGACCCCTTTCTCTATCAAGATTTGATACGTTTCTTCGGGCTCCTACTTCTCGACCGTGACTTACCAATTCTTCGTCCACTAGCATGAATTCCCAATCCATGCAGACGAGATCGCCCAGTCTCATTCACATGTACTTCCGACACCTGAGATTCAAGTTGCATTTGTGATTCAAGTACTGGTGGTTCAAGTGGTTGGAGAGAAGACATTCGCGGTGGAGAGTGGGAGTCCGTGTCATCGGAACTGCCTCCTTCAATCGACATTTTTGAAAAGCGTCGTGTGCTTCTCAAAGTCTCGAGGCTTATCTCTTCCTCTTCCTCTTCCTCTTCCTCTTCTTCCCCTTTCTCCTCTACTTCTTCTCCCTCTTCCTCGTCCCCCTCTTCATCATCCTCATCCTCACTCTCATCAACCTAACATCAACCCCAAAAAGAAAGAGAACCTACCTCGCCTTCCTCGTCTTCACCTTCCCTCTTGCTTAAGGTTGTCAACCCAAAATACCCCGTCCTAACATCCCCCAAAACGACCCTCCTAACAAGTGCAACAACAACATCAAAAAACGCAACTCGTTCTTCAGGAATAAGCATCTCATAGGCCCTCGTCCTCTCCAAGACAAGTGTAGTAGTAGGCCAACCGAGATGATATATTTGGCTTAGGTAGGTGTGTGGGAAGGTGCAGTGGTAGAGACGTAATTGGGAGTGATAGCCGTGGATTAGGAAGATCTACACAACAGTTAGTCCCCTGTGATAGAAGCGTACGGCCAAGCAGACTTAAGAAAAGAGGAGGCACGCAGACGCACAAACGACGGGAAGCGTGAAATGAGGGAAGGGTGTACGAAAGGTGTACCTCTTGTACTTGGTCGAGAAAAGGTTTATGACAAACAACACTTAACATCTCAGCAACAATCTGACCTACATAATTGTGCTCTCTGAAAGTAGGAATGAAAGTACTTCCATCCGTTCTGATACGAGGGGATAACGGATCTTGCGTTTTCTCTGGTTTAAACCGTTTTGTCTGATCATTAACATAACAAAGAAGTAGCGAGATACACCCTTTGTGCGATATGGAAGTACGGGGGTGGGAGAAGTATTTGAAAGAGGAGGGATGTGGAGGAGTACCTCAAGAAGGATGGCGGCTTTTTGTCGTGGCCAAATGGGAGCAACATCATACTCAGTATCCAACATCGCAATTCTAAAACATCCATCGGAAATAGCAGTGATTTGCGCACGATATGGAATATCACGACCAATCGTAAAAGAAAGCGGCAATTGTTCTCTACACATCAGTAACGTCCAAACAGAAAACAAAGTGTCAACAAAGCGAGGGTACCCAGTCCATTGTAACCCCAATTTACGTCCACTAGGAGATAGGAATTCCAGCAAAGCAGAAGAATTCCAAATCCCCATGATACGACTCATCAATTGATCGACCATGTACAGCGTTGAAGTTTCTCGAGAACAAAGTACCACTCCTCCACCAGCTGAATCCAGACTCTCGCTTAGAGTTGAGTTTTGCGATATTTGACGTTGTTGTTCGATGGTAGATGATTGAGTTGCTGTTGCAGAGGTCTGTGTCGAGGTTTGAGCTGTAGATACTACAGTGAGAGAAGTAACGAAAGAAATGTACTTGATTGAGAGAATTGGGATTGTTGAGAGGATTTCTCTTTGCGTGACCCAACTTTTTTGCCTCTCGTCTTCTTTTGGGAAACTGCTTTATCATGTCGTGCACCAACAGCTGTTTTTGCTGAATAGATCTCTCTAATCTTTTCACGAAAGGATGACCAGATGTATTCCATTTGAAGATTGACGGGCGTTGTAGAGGCAAAGATTTCTGCCTGTGTGCCGAATTGGAGAGTAGTCCGCAACACATTGTATTCTATAATCAGCATTGTCTGCAAGGGAGATACTTTCTCGTTGTATTCGGTCAAGTCCGTCCATATCAAACCATTCCCGTCCAACTAATTCGAACGCATCAACTTCAACACCCTCCTGAGGAATCCCAAACCGTTCCCTCTCTCTCCTCCCCCAAGTACTCGCACTCCCAACCTTCCTAACAACTTCATTCTTCTCCTTGCGTCCAGCTTCTTCCATAACTACAATCAAAACACGCACTCAAACACAATACCTTCACACGGGAATGTGACGCGTTTCTTATCCCCAGCAAGAGTCTCAGCTCTGAATTTCTTTCTGAAGGATGACTTTGCAGTATTGGATGTGTTGTGAAGAGTGTAGTTGTGGAGGATGTTGATATTGATGGGTAGTAGTGATGGATCATCCATCGTGGGAAGAAGACATGCGTTGTGTGGACAAAAATAAACGATGCCGCCGACTTTCATCATTTGGTTGCTATGACGATGGTGTATTTTAGCCAAATTTAGAATGGAGCCACAATTCATCATCAAAATTAGCTCGAAACCTTGGTTTGTGCTGCAAACCCCATAATGAACGACTTGTACAATAAGCGTGGTATGAATCGTGTAAAGCACGTACTAATATGCAGATATCGTGATGCTCCTTTGCCTTCATCCTAGTCACACGTCTAATCATCAAGGAGCACTAACTTATGCTCACAGGCTTGAAGATGTAGACGATTGATTTCCCTTTTCTTTTCTGCCTGTTCTTGCGTGAGTCGTTGGATTTAACTGTCGGCGCTGGGACGCTTCCTCGAAGCATACATTTCCACGATGAATTCATCTTGTCGCCAAATTCACCGGATTCACTCTTTAAACGAAGGTTGAGGATGTCGAGCAACTCAATTTGGCGGCTTCACGGCATTTTAGAACCGTAACTATATCGAGAAGAGACGAATGCATCTCCGTCATAGTATTCACTCTGAACATCGTCTCGCTATATTCCTACGTCATATTGCTCACGGAACAATCTATACGCTGCTTGCAGACCTATTTGCGTGCGGCAAAAGTACCGTCAGCGACATCGTACGTTTAAGATGTGTCGAAGGCGATTGTACAGGATTTGAGTAAACAATACATCCGGTTTCCCAACACTGATGAAGCTATGTGCAGCGTGGAGTTTTGGAGGGAAAAGACAGGTATTCCTGTTGTTGTAGGCCTTGATGGCTCTCATATTCCGATCCTTCGACCCGCTCATTCAGCGACGGCATACTGCAGTCACAAAGGCTATTACAGTATCAACGTACAAGGTATGTCGTGTTTCTACGTTGTAGTATTCATTATTAGCTGCTGTTGACCATCGAACGCGGTTTGTTGAAGTAACCATTGGGTGACCAGGTTCTGTCGCCGATGGGTATTTTGGCCAACTTGTATCTCAACCGAAACCTTGAACAGCTTCTCCATGATCTTCCTCCGTTTCCTGTTGCTACTGGAACGTCTATAACGACTTGAGAAACGCGCTATGAACGTGTTTCCCCATTCATTTCTGCCGATTCAGCATATCCAATTACTTGTCGTGACGTGGCAGCATTTCGATACCGGATTGCGATAACAAGGCAATCGCGACGTCAAGAAACTCAACACCAAGCTCGCAGGGATTCGCTACTGGGTCGAAAATGCATTCAGTATCTGTAAGGGGCGGTTACGAGTCTTAAATTGGCCTCTGGAATGCGCCAGAGACGATATTATTCGCGCGTCATTTCCCATCACGTCGATATTTGTTTTGCACAACTTGCTCATTGAATGACGCTCCCGTTGACGTAGTGCCTGGTGTAGTGGACGATTTGAACGGAACGGGACCTGTAAAGGATGAGAATGGGATTGACGCTGGCGCTGGCGAGGAAGGTAAGCGTACTCGCGACATTCTCTTCTGACATATGTACTGGCTTGATAGTAGATAGATTAATTGTACCATGATTTCAGTATTCTTTCAATGCAGAAGGTTTGTGAATCGCGTACAAATGCCATATGCTGCTTGCAAAGTGTTCGTCACCACTTGTGACGAGACCAAAGACAAGAAAATTCGTCCAGCAAACGTTCCACTACCATCCGACATGTGAAACCCGGCGCTGATCTCAACGCCTGATTCATCTATCCTTCTGCAGTCACCGAAGTTACCCAACAAGACCTAATATATGTACACTCTCACATTTCAGAGCCATTTTGATGTCCCGAGAAACTAGAGGAAAGAAGCCCACAGGAACCATTCAACACCTCATGATCCCACTGGAAAAGGTTTTATCGCCTTTTCGTTCCATCCCTTTAACTTTGTCAAAAACCCGGTTTGTGTAATATGACGTGGCTAAGACTGGTCAAGCCGAATGAATAGAGCGACGAATTATAATTCGACCGCCACTTCATCGTCGCTTCTGCAATCGCCACCTTCATCTATCATCGTCGTTGGTAGCTTGGTCGCGTTCTTCATGACACCGTCGCATGTGCGCTGGAAATCAAGCTGTGGTAGTAATAGGCTGGTTAGAGTCCATGGCGATGGACTGCTGTGGCAGCAGCAGTTGGGTCATATTGGCTGGGAAGAGAGGGAGTTTAACATGGGCAAAGATACTCGAGAGCATTGGATGAGAATGCATTTCTTCAAAATTCAAGATATTCATCATTCTAGGATGATTCTGGAGCTCATATCAGCGACATGGCACCTTGGAGCCAAGTTCTCGTCAGATCGAACCCCGGCTCATCACGACATAACATTCATCGAAAGGGTCTTCTAACGGAAAGAATAATGTTCAAACTTCACAGCTGTTAACGCAAATGGGATACGATAGCACTCTACAAATATGATTATCAGGAACTGCTACAATTCATCAATTTTCTCCTGACTCTTTACCCTTGTCGATTGGAATAATAACTGGCGAGGACAAGATTGGATCTTGTACCTATGAGTCAGTGTTTTGAATCTGACGAATAATACCTCTTCCTCTTCTTCTTCAGGCAATTCAACCACACGGTTTTTCAGGAAAAAGTATTTTACAGGGGCAATTTGGAGATTGACCGCTGCCTGAAACGAGAGATTAAATTTCAAACGTAAAAAATCACTGGTACTTTCGCAACTGCTTTGAGGTCTGCTTTTGCCTCTTTCAGGTATGTGAGCCATTCTTGGACTAGTTCATCTTCAAACCCGGAGTTGCACGCGATCCATGCCTGTTCTGGTTTCCCTTTTTGTATAAAGAGATGAACGTAAAGGAATGCCTAAAAGTCAAGTCCTATCCAGCGGTAACAGAGGAAGGAAAGACGAATACATGAACCACGTTTTCTTTTGAATCGTCCAGCTTAATTGGACTTTTCCCAGCTAAAACGATCAAAACAAGAAAGTTAAAGGAGTTGCGTTTACTGCTCTCTTTCAAGGTTTTCTCGACAACGGACGAATAAGACGCGACAGCGATGGCTTGGTATAAGCTGCGGAGCCCAACGATATATTACGTAAATAGAAGATGGTGGCACTCTGGTCCTGGAAGCCGATAAGTTCTCTTGACATTTTCTTTTGTTTGATGAATATTGTCAGGGAAAAGGGAAGCCCAGGCTGGTGTCGATCTGATGTGTTCGATTGTGCCACAGATTGCAGATCTGACTCCATCAGCCACACCCAGCCACAGCAATTCCTCGCTGACGACGTGGCGCAGGCGACTTGGATTTGGGGTTAGTAAGATCGCATCACCATCTGTTCTGATGAAAGTCATGTCATTTCAGTAGGTATCCTCCTTCCCTGACGTCTCTCCACTGTCAGTCTTAGTTTAATATTCTCAGTCAGGGATGGGCACCGGTCCAACAGTAGTCTGGTTCCGACACGGTTTCGAACCGGAAATCTCGTATCTCAATCGCACTCGTCTTTTCCTTCATGATACTCGACCGATCTAGTGCTTTAATTGGGAAAAGTCAATTCGTACGTCAATCGAGTCAAATCTTCTTTTAAGAAAACTGCACCGATTCCTGATCGAATCCATTGCTCACTATTTGAAACCCGACAATTCCAAGTTCGAACAAGGGGTGGGCGAGATTGCAGCAAATAGCTAAATCACCGGTGCACATCAGGAACTTCAGGGGTGAATAACGGGACAAGAATGCAGAATTAAGACAAACGGAAGTGAGTGGAATTGAAGAGCACGTCAAATTTAGTCCGCTACTGAATTTCAGCGTCATTCGGTCAAGTGGTTGGTTGTTTGTTGACCGGGTGAAGTTTCTTTCCTGCTTTGGTGGTGCTCTGCGGCTGGACTTAGGAATTTTCAAATTTTGGGTTTTAAGCTCCCGGAAATGCGTCGGATATAGCTCTCATGTAGAAACATCGATCATACAACCTACATATCCTAGCCGGCTAGCTTCTACATGTGCGATCCCTACATTTTAGTAGCGACGCATTCGATCAGCTCCTTACAAGTCGAGTTAAATCCCGTCTAGTCGCCAATTCGGCTTCACGAGCTCCCTTTCGCCAACTGCTCTCCGGCTTTGTTGGTTCCTGAAATAGACTGAAACACTCCAGCAAGTTTCACATCTACCATCTGAATCATTTCACCAGGCAGTTCAAACCTTCGATCTGGATCAATCCAATCCTACTTCGAAAGCTTACTGTTTCTCCCCATAAAACCATCACTCGACACACATCCGCTTCCACCGCTTCCACCGCCCAACCTCAATCCGAATCCACCGCCCTCGAAGACTACGGATGCAAGTTAATTCTACTAGCTAGCTAATTTCAATCCTTTTATCGGAGAGTCGAGAGGAAGTCTCAACCGAGCAATCAGATCCATTTTCCTCGAACCCCAAGACGCACCGAGTAATAGTAAGTCGAGTACCAGTATAAGTAGCTTTCAGAGGTCGAGTACCAGTACAGGAGGTCCAGTACAGAGCGCAGGAGGTTGAGTGCACAGCCAAATGAAATAAAGTTGAGCTTTGACCAGATCTGAATCATTGGATCCGGTCAAAGCTCAAATGTAGTCAAAACGGACAAAACAGTGAATATCTCAGCCAATTCCTGTCCGATTGACTTGTAACGACTATGGTGAGTAGATCTAACTTAGTTCTACTCAAAACAACTCTATTTATGTTATTCTGCGATCGTCCCTTGGCGCTAGAGATGCTGATCGGGTGTTTGTTTGTCAATGAATAGCAATTCAACCAATATAGTTATGGAAAATCGGAGGTTAGGAATTCAAGAACTCATCGGTGGTGATCCAGCCCCCAAATTTGAGATGATTTGGTCTGGTGGTTGGATCTGTATTCAAGGGTGACGGAAGTCATTATTTGCTGGTGAGATTCTCAACAATCTCGAGTTTTGTGTAGGAAAACAGACAGCACCAGCCAGATCTCCACCATTTCTTTTCAGATTTACTTGTAACGACTATGGCGGACAGATCTAAGTTAGTTCTATATAACAGAAATTTGGTTATAGTGGTTCATACTGTTCTGTTGGTGCTGAAGAATGAATTAGGCGCAAAAGTACAGGTCAGAATTGTAATTCTTAGCTTTGGGAGTGAATAATGCTTCAACCAGAGTAGCTATGAGAAAATGAAAGCTAGGAAATTGAAACGGACATTCAGTTTAGTCTTTTACCCAATTCTAGGATCAATTGAATTTGTGGTTGGATCTTTATTCAAAGGTAATAAGTTAATTTGAGGCTGGTGATCGAGACGCCAAGTCGAATCTCAGGCTGGGACTAGGAATCTCGCACACTCGTATGGTCGTACCAGGAAATTCCCTGCTCCGAATGTCATACATCGGAGAAAGACAGACCCGAAATTGCAATTTACCCCTGAATTGTACCATTTGCACTGGCTTGAAATCTGAACTCGCTGTACTTGTACTCGACGTCGATCTCCCCAGGCGCACCGGATCCCGAAGTCGTCCAATGTTGCCTTTCTCTCAACCTCCCAGCAGGGCATCCTCAGTAGCTCCATCTGAGACCCGTTCTGACGTCTTTCCTAGTCAAGCTCTTCGTTACAACCCTCCTCCTCCTCCTCCTCCTCCTCCTAACCTTCCCGCCACTGTGTGTGCAGCTCAAACCAGCACGTGAAGTGTCTCCAATTTCGAAACAGCCGCAGGCCTCCAGTTCTAACAAACGCCAATTCCAGCATCACTCCACTCCCCAATCAAATGACGCCATGGCCCAGCTTCAGGATATGCTTAAATGCCTTGGGAACCAAATGTTGTCCCAGTCTACCTCCGTCAACCCCCAATTGACGGCCCTCAAGAAACGGATGAACCAAAGTGAGGAAAATGTATCTAATAGCAACTTATTCGAACCCCCCTCATCAGTCGGATCAACGAGATCAAGATCTCACTCAAGGCGACCATCCCACGACTTTAGTTGAAAGGAAAAGATTCGAGCCAACGGTTGAGGATAGTCCTGAAGAAGATTCTCGACTTCTGGGCCCCACAGTTCCGATTACTCCATATCAATCTACTCATCAGCAATCGTATCAACATCACCAGACCAGCCATGGCCGGGCCCCCTCGGGAACTAGCGCGTTCCACCCTCCTCATCCCTCATTCGGCAGAGGCCAAAGCTATTCCGACAACAAACCCTTCCCAGTTAATCCTTTTCCTGAGTTAAACGTTCCTCCCCGCGGACAGAGGGAATATGCCAACCTACATCAAGATGGCCCACCATGTGTTGAACCGTGGAGTTTACACCGAAAATGGACACCTCTTTGCTGTTATCCGCAAGACGACGAAGGCTATTACCTCTATTCCTTGATGCCCTCTGCCGAAGTTCAGCGCCGCTTCTAATGATGCTCTGCCAGCTTTGACATGAGATTTGCCTGATATGATTCGAGTTAATAGCTGCCCCCTTAAAACCGTAAACCGTTCTTCTTACCACAACCCAGGAAAAAGACTCGGATCCCGGACTGGGTTCCAAATGACTCTATCATAGCCAGATGCTGTATTGCACTTCTCTCTGGAGAACATTGTTACTACGGTTATATGACGAGGGTGACGGGAAGAATTGACGGGGTCCGCTGGAGGAGAGGCATATACTTTCTCGAGAGCGGCCATGTTAGTACGTTGATGTTTTTTTATCGAGTCGGAGTTTCCATCGAAGCTAACCATCTCCTTTGATGGTTGGGAAACCTACCAAGATGGAATATATGCAAGTGTGAGCGAATTAATTGTAGAAGTAGATGTGGCTACAACACAGGCTTTATATACATGAGATGGAGGTGTAGAAATCGATAGAATATTCTCAACAAGATGCCTAGACACTTGAGCGGTCTTGAACTCGTGTAACTCCTTGTCCTGACCTTCACCTACAGTGCTTACTACATTCAAGGAATACCGAGCATGGGGCTCAACGCGAGACAGAATGTCAGATCAGAGCTCTTCATACAGTACATGGGAGATATGATGGTTGAATATACTGGTATTTGACATCAACCCGCCTCTTCTCAATCAAGTGGCGCAGCAGAACAGTGCAATCGCATTCTGCTTGGGATGGCAGATCAGTTGAGGAATCAAGAACTAGGGAAGCCAGCACATCCAAAAGTTGAGCTGCGTTGTCTATCGATATATCAACAACAAACAAATACGTCAGAAATTGGATCCCAAGTCACTGAAAGGATACTTGGTTGGATACGATAACGATTCTCGAGGTAACTATCTATCGAGTTTATCATCCAAAGTTGAAAATTGTCACATTCACTCCTCTTTGATGAGAGTCAATTTGTGAACGTTCGAAGTGCTCCTGGTAAACCCGATACAGCCATTTCACAACGACGATGCTGCTCAATCAGATTACCTGCAGCTGAATCGTCAGCCCTGGCAGAACAAGTCCAAACTCAGCACGGAGGTTACCCTATTATTTATGACGAGAGTATCGTCGAAAGATGTCTTCAGATCCAGCAACCTCTCAAACCGCTTCATCATTGCGCACGTCGCATGTGCGCTGCTCTCAACGCTATTGCAAACGGTCAAACGTGGAAATGGCCGCGGACTTATTAGGAAGTACTGAAGTGCGTGCGACAGATGCTGAGGAATAGATGAAAGCTATTCGTAAGGAAATTATGATTCAATTATGAAGAATGAGACTTGGAATCTGCTCTTCTCCAAAGCATGCAAAAGTCGTCAAATCTCAATGCACGCTTTTGTGCCGAAGGCTACACCCACGCCAACGATGGGAGGACTATCACGAAACCATTGCACCCCTTGCCAAGTACGCCTTAATCAGAAGTGTAATTTCTCTTCTTGCTGGTCGCAATCGTGCGAAGCTTTACCGAATGGACGTCCTGCATTTCTGCTCATATATGAAAGAAGAAGCCTATGTGGAACAACCTGAAGGTTTTGGTTGTTTCAACTTTCAGCAACTTGTGTATCTACAGTACTGCGGATGGAAATTGCAGACTGGCATGTTTGTTCATCATATGCCACTGGGGAAATGACCTTGTTCTTTACGTCGATGATCTCCTCATTGCAGGCGATAATGAAGGTACTATCACCGGTATCAAAAGTCATCTCAGGGAACGCTTTGATCTGAAGGATCTCGATATCGCAAGGAAGTTTCTGGGAATGGAGATCGAAGACAACGACGAATCAATCAACCACCAGAATCATCATTATATAAGTTCGTCACGATATATGCAAACTCGGCTGTTCCCACAGTCTCATTGAAGATCTGCAACCTTGGGACGGATAGAAATCTGATGTTGTCAGACAATATTTGCTTCAAACTCTTCTCAACAACTCCGGTTTCCATCGAAGGGAAACTTTATCTTCCTGTTGAGACTTCAAGGAATCGTCAGGATGGTCAAGAACGTCAAATTGCGACGTGGCCAATGTGACTGCTACATGTAACCTAAACCTAGCCAAAATGGACGTTCCTTAACAATTGCAGTCGTTCTCCAGAGCCTCACTCGGTCAGATCGCTGCATTTCTCCAGCAAGCGGACTGTTAGAATGACGTCAGCGCTGTGTGCCGCAAGTATATAAAGCCAAGCCTGTAGCCACATCTCAATTAGACAATTCACTCGCTCACACACATCTATTTCAACAGGTTATGAGTCCCTTTAACGCTTCCTCACTGCGCTTCAAAAACAACCAGGGAATGAGCGAAGTCAAAGATCACCATCTCAATCTCAAAATCAGATCAGCACCACCAGCGCCATTCTCACCATTTCTCAACCAAATCGCCAGCTCTTTCCCTCATACTTCACAAGCGCCAAGTCAAGTCGATTGTGGAGTTAATCTGATCTCCGTACCTTCCTATCTCCGCTTACAAATTTGTTTCTAACGTCCGCTTCTCCCTTGTTACACAATGATGATGATTTCAAATCAATCAAGTTGTATCTCCGCCTCCTTCCGCAGCAGCTCCGCCTGCTTCCGTACTATCTCCACAGCATCCGACGCCAGTCTACTGCACGCTGCACGTGCTATCAAGCTGCTATTATAAAGCTTCAGGATTATTCTCGCTAGTCTTTCTACTTTGTGAACTGTGCCATATGGCCGAAGCACGATCTTCTGAGAAGACAATCCGTTTGACGGGGTTAATCCCTGAGAACTACCGCCTCTGGGCAAGCCAAAGCGAAGCCACGTTCCGTGTCTATGGGGTACTGGATATTGTGCTTGGACGTGAGCCAAATCCAGAGCGAGCTGCTTCAAGCACCCCTTCTGAAGACACTCCTGATGAAGAAGTTAGAGTTGCGCCTGCTCCTCTGACTCCAGCACAGCGCAAGCTTATAGAGAAGTGGCGGTTACGTCACGATCTCGCTCGTCAAGCCCTCCTTTCATGCCTTGAACCAGCAGAGCTAACAAAGGTCTATCATTTACACTTAGCTCATGAGATTTGGAAGCGCCTTGCAGATGAATATGGTGGAGTCTCAGATCTCAAAAGAGCGCAAGCAAATGCAACTTTCTACTCTCTCAAGAAGACCAAAGATGCGCCAATGCAAAGTCATATCAATCAGTTCACCAAGCTCCAACAAGAAGCCAATTATCACAGAGAATCGCCTCTGTCAGATGTAGATGTCAACCTTGCCTTTCTGCAATCACTTGGCGACGACTGGCGTACCTTTCAACAGTCACTTGGATCCAGAATTCACTCCATCTCACCTCCTACACTCTTTGCAGAAGTACTCGCTTTTGAACCTAGCAAGCCCGCTGCAGCAAATGGACCAATGGCAAATGCTTTGAATACAAAGTACAAACACAAATCGAAGCCTTACGATCGCTCCTCTCGACAATCTGATGGAAAACAATGTCGTTATTGCAAAAGGAATGGACATCTCATTGAGGAATGCTTGAAAAAGCGGTGGAGAGATACTCAGGCAAGAGATGAAGAAGAAAATGGTGCAGAGACTACATCTCAGCCTTACTGGCAGCAAGGAAAGGGAAGGAATGCTCAATTAAATGCATCTCAATCGGGAGCATCATTCTGGTAATCGCTATAAGCAGAGGTTTTTAATGGGTATGCTGCACAAGCCTGCAGAGACTCCCATCTTGTCCTTCACGGATTTTTCCCCTCTAGCATGCGACATCGTGGATCTCAAAGAAAAGAAGAAAAGAATACCAGGAATGTTAGAATGACGTCAGCGCTGTGTGCCGCAAGTATATAAAGCCAAGCCTGTAGCCACATCTCAATTAGACAATTCACTCGCTCACACACATCTATTTCAACACGGACGAGCTATCCTCCTGCATGACCAGCTGGCCCACGGAATCGAGCCTTCCTGTGAGCTCGAAAGTACGAACAGAGCTCGAGGTGGGCTCGAATCGGCTCAGCTCGATAAGCTCGATAGTGTGTTTATGTAGCGTACATAGAAATTGAATGAATTAGAATTTGGAGCCTACTCTTTTGTATCTCACGTCTAGCCGCCAGGATCTATTCTGACTCAAGTCTAGTTATATTCCCTTTCCTTGTGTTGGACATTTAAAGCGGTCTTACCCCATCTACAATACCCACAAGCTCTTTATAATGACAAGTTGGTCCTTCTATCTTTCAGCGTTCCTGTAGTAGTGTGAGCCAGCCGTAGGTCCAAACGTTGTTTTTCTTCTCGGTGAGCTTGCCTCGATACCACCGGCTACAACGGGGCTACGAAATAAGTGTAAACCACTATCTTTAGTCAGCTCTTCCGTCGCGGTTAGCCCTACCTACGCTGCTCGAAGTTACCGAGTCCATCACCACGGTCATCCTTGCAACTGTCGTTCTCATCTGCGCCTCATTCCAAGTGGACACCAAAATTCTGACCCCGCAGCGAGGGCTCCTGAGTCCTCTTTGCCACAACTCACAAGCTTCGAGAGCTTGTTTACATACCTCAAGACTCAGTCGTTTACTCGCTTTGAGGTTTAGGATTACAGGAGTTTGAATTCTCGCCGGAGAGATATTGGTCCAGGCTCGCATCTGGGACGGGGGCCGGTCCGAAGCTAGACCAGCAACGCGTGTTCGAGTAAATCCTATTGTCGTCTAGCCTCGGACCAGCCCCCCTCCGGGGGTCCCATCCTGGTCGGATGGGAGCCGGTCCGAGGCTAGTTGTCGTCCGGCGTCCTTTTCCTCGGCAACTCTCCTTCACGCCTTCCTCGGTAATCAAGCTCTCAAATAACAATTCGAGAAGTGAGAATGACTCACACCCGTCCTGGGGGCGTTACAACGTCTACTCCCGGAGCCGACATCATCGATACTGCAATCGTCATAAAAAACATCCCCTTCTCGTACCCGGAAGAAACCTTCCGCGAGAAACTCTTTGAAGACTTAAGTCTGAGTCCTCCAGAAGCTTTCAACTACCATCGCCATCGCACCGATGGCGTCTTCCGTGGCCTTGCATTTGCAAATTTTAAAGATCCGAATCATGCTCTGGAGGCAGTTAGCGTGTTGAATAAGTTTAAGCTGGAGGGGAGACCTTTGATAGTTGAGTTGAAGAAACGGTTAAGTCCTGAGGACGAACAAAGACAGAGACTGGAGAAACAGGCAAGAAGGCAGATTCAAGGACAGCAGGAACATACAAGTCACATTTCGAGTCAAACGAGCCCGGGTTTAACCCATGGAGCTGGAACGGGGCATAAGACTTCCCTGGCGGTGCATTTTGCACCAACTCCGAGTTCGGAAGCAGGGTTGGGATCGCCGAGTGTCCTTGATGTGAATACCCTTCCCCAAGCTTTCCGCCCGAAGGTTGTTTTCCGCAAACCTGTCTCACCGACTTTTGGAGCCGGTACGTACCCCTCCTTTCCAAAACCCTTCAGTTTAGTGCCGTTTACTGATCGCTGTAGAGCTAGATATGAACAATGAAGAGACTCTTGGTTTCTACACCGCGATCCAAGTCTTTCTATTGCATTATAGGAGTATTCCAACCGCGGCGTTGGAATTTCCACCGACTCTCAACTCAGGCCAACGATGTATCGTCCGCTCCCTGGCTCAGAAGCATAATTTGGAAATCGACTATTCTGAAAGTATTTCAGAGACATGCGTCACCGTTTTCAAATCCCGAAAGGAAACCGACATCAGTCACAACTTAAAGCTCATTTAGTGGGAGCAGAGTGGAGCGACGGGTTGGCCGCAGTAGACATGTCCAACGGATGAAGTCGCTCTGCAGCAGAGTGAGAGAATGATGGTGGAGGTCCAAGGAGCAGGAGAATTGGAGGCGGATTGCAGATCAGATTGAATTGGAACCTTTTGGAAATCAGTTTGGAGTGGTGAAGACCATAAACATTTTACTCTACATTTCCCTCTTTTTTTCATTTTGTGTTAAGTTCTTCAGCGGGCAGCGAGAATGAGAAGATTTAATTGAATTAGTTAGCCGTGCCTCACGTCATGTACCTACCCAGTCGACCATCCACCGGTATGTACTGCCGGAGCCAGCATCTCACATTTCCGTTGATAGTCCGAGGCTGTTTCTCTTACAGGTTGCAGTCCTTGACGGATATCTCACCTTTCCTTTCACGTCGGGTGAGGCGTATTTCGCCTGAAACAAATTCCACCCTCCCGTCAGCTATGTCCCCTTTCCTTCCTATCTTGCGTCAGATACCTTTTTGTAACAGGCGCTGCTTCTCCAGCTCTTCAAAACCGTAACTGAAACCCGAATCGACGGGAGCGCGGAACTCGAACAGTCGATAACCAAATGAGCCAGAATATGGACTCGGGATGAGTTGGTCCACATTGGAGTCTGGACAGGCTCGCAGCAAACCCAACAAGGATGGCTATAAACCAAGCATGAAGCTAACCCTCACCCTTCCCACTTCGCCATCTGAAAGTCCAGCCACATCCGAATCTCCTCCGGACTCGAACGAGGGGAATCGGTACTACCATCCAGCAATACTTCCGCTCCCTGAGCTAGGACTAACTACATTGAGATCTTTCAAAACAGTAATCTCAAAGGAGGTGCTGATGGATTAGATGCGTGTTGAGGGTAGATTAGGGGTGGCTATGGCGCTGGCTATATATACATGAGATGGAGGCGCAGATATCCTCAACAGGTGTCAGGGAGCGCTCTCGAAACCCTGCAACTCTTGAACCAAACCCGCTCCAAGTCATAGGTCATCGAGAAGGGGCAACGACGGTGACCTCTTCTGGAACAACGACTTCCTTACTCGACAAAATAGGTTTGATGCCAATCTACAGTGAAGGATGGAGAGGATGGAAGACGGTAGCATTTGAACCGGCAGACCTTTGGGGCAGAGTATCGGCGGAAATTCTATTCCGCGACAGCTCGAGTTGAGATGAGACCTTCCCGGGGAAGCAACCAGCGCGCCCATCAAGCATTTTGGACTCAGAGGCTTCAACGAAGTCTGACTTAGATCGTCGATGCCAACCAACTTCGCACCCGAGATCGTGCCATTGGATCAGCGAAGAATCTGATTTATTCGCACGACCGCAGACGGCAGGAGGAAAAAGGAAGCAATTACGATCTCATTCTATGGAAGGTGAAGATATTGGAAACGAACCTAACTAGCTAATTCCTCGCTCAAACGGAAGGTATAGCTCCCTCCTATTCCGGCGATATAATTCCGGAGCACTGCTGGATCAATGTCCCTTGCTCATTCGCAGTATCGAACTTCGATTCATAGCCGACATAAGGAAGACGGTAGCTACACTCTCCGATGTTCTACAATTCTGTGTACTGGTTATTGATCATGTGATAACAGACGACTAGCATGATATAGGTATGTAGGCCCTTCCGCGACCTGAACCTCGTCTTTAATATCGTCAACAATTATATCTTCAATACCTTCGGCGTCCACTTCGACAACAGCGCCTTGTTCTAAAGTATTCATGTCCTCAAGATAATTATCACGGTCATCTCAAGCAACGTCGTCTGAGATCATCACTGGCACCATCCACCTCATCGTCCATGGCCTTGTAAACCAACAGTGTTGTCCAAAGCATTCACGTCCAGGCCAACAGAATCACCATCATCGTCCAGATTCATGTCGCCCACAGCATCATCCACATGTTCAAGGACCATGGGCAAAACTGTCATTGTGACGAGATATTGAGACGACGAGCACAACCCAAAATGGGAAGGTGAAGGTCGGAATGCCGATTGGTGAATCGGTTGTCACTCCAATCTCTCATTGTTTGGTGCCATGGCTGCATTCTCATCAACTAGACCGAACGGGTCGATTTCCTCATCTTGGACTGTCTTCAGATCCATGGCATCCTTCAAAGGTGCTAGTTTATGGAGCGATTTCAAGTAAGAGTGAGGGGAATCGAATCCGAGACCAATTTTTGACGGAGTGACCTTGGTTTCGTCAGCCGTCTCTGCGACTCTCAGAGTTGCGATATTGATTTTTTTGTTAGAGGAGGACTGATAAGAGGAAGATTGATGAGGTGAGGATTGACCTTTGCAATGCAAGAATTGAAAGCTTCCGTCTTTGTAGATTAGTTCTTCATTCAACGCCTCAAGGTCCAATGCATCCTGACTTCTCTTTCATTGAACCCTATCCGAATCTCATGGGGCGGCGACAGTTGGCATGCTGGAATCTCGGAGTTCACCATCCAAAGAATAGAACCATTTTATCGGAGTGCCCTTGAGCGCGATTGCGATTGCAGCAACGACTGCTGTATCTCCATATACGTAAGACGTTGCGATAGCATGAGAATTTTGCTGTTCAACTTGTAGACGAGTGGACCGGGGCGGAAGAATTTGATGCAGGAGGTCCTCCTCTTGGCGGATCGGGCGGAGCTCAGGGACAACGAAATGCAGAGGAATTGGTGGAATGGGAGGAACTGGAGGAATTGGCTGATTGCTACGTGGAGTTGTCGTTTTGCGGACGACACGGAGGTGAGTTTGATCTGTGGCGATGAGAATGAGAATGGTGACCGTCGGAATCTGAGCCGTCGGAAGGGTCCATTGCCACCTATTCTTCCTTCATAATGTCCATCATTTCTCCTTCTATCATGGTGTCTCTACTCGCTTTTTCTTTGTATTGGTCTTTGCTCTCTTCCCTCCTCTCCCTAAATACCTTCAGTGGCTTCTATCTGCTCTACGATATCACACGGTTGGCGACAAGAATTGGCGGGGTCTTGTCCCTGGCATAAGCATTCTCGGATCTCCAGATCGGCCGCGTCGGTACGTTGATGCCTCTGTTGAGTCCATCGATTTGGCGTCTCCGTTGAGACGAACCATTATCCGTTGACGCCAGGAGGATTGGGTGAAGGGTCCGTCGAAGAATAGAGGTAGTGATCGTCGTCGTCTTGGGGGTAACCGATTTCGGCTTACAAATTACCGTTCTCCCAATAGGCTATACCGTTTGACGCTTTTCTGATATATGTAGGCCTTTTCCATCTGATGGTCTGTCTGCAGGGGGGACATTGAAGCAAAGGGCAAAGGTTTGTTATCAGACCTCCTCCAAACGGATAAAGTTCGACGGCTTCAGATCATCCAGGTTGTTAATGTGGATGTTCATACGTTTGCTGACGAGTCGATGGGTATGGAATAATCGCGACTGTAGAGAGAACTGGAGAATCTTCCTGTGGGACGTCTTCAACTGTTATTTCCAGCCCTTTCCTTTCGACGAAGTCCTGACGCGGTCTCCTTGAGTGAGATCTTCTTGATGCAAGGGGGGATCTTGATGAATGGTATTTTCTTGGAGTTGATTCATCCGTTTTTTGATGGCTGCGAGCTGAGCCTTGACCACGGTAGACCGGGACAACCTTTGATTTCCAAGGCCTTTAAACATATTCTGAAGATGGGAAATAGCGTCATTTGGCTGTGTGGAGTAGAGTGAGGCTGGAACTGACGTTTCTTGGCGTCCTCCCGACTCTTCGAGGGAGAGTCTTAATGGACTTGTTTCTGACTAGCAGACATAGTGGTAGGACATCGATGAGGAAAGACGCCGTCAGAAGGGGTCTCAGATGGGGCTTCGGAAGGTGCTCTACTAGGTGCAAGAGAGGAA